>Ga0209347_1001385_pt1 | contig 40389 bp, 44 predicted proteins | sample AutmiccommuBRH23_FD_187382 | JGI IMG/M metagenome (GOLD analysis project Ga0209347, IMG submission 187382) | Deep subsurface microbial communities from Mt. Terri, Switzerland - Autotrophic microbial communities BRH/23 (SPAdes) (version 2) | ecosystem: Environmental > Aquatic > Deep subsurface >... | reverse complement strand
TTGCAGCCGGGTGCCCTCGCGGATGCTGCCCCGGTCCGGCTCCAGATCTCCCAGAAGCAGCTTCAGCAGCGTGGACTTGCCCACGCCGTTTCGACCGATGATGCCGATGCGGTCGCCGCGCAGGATGGTCGTGGAAAAACCGCGGATCACCGGTGTCCCGGCATAGGAAAAGTCCACCGCCTCGGCCTCCACCACCAGCTTGCCCGAGCGCTCGCCCGAGTCCAGGCGCAGGCGGGCGGTGCCCGCCCGTTCGCGCCGCTGCCGACGTTCCTCGCGCATGGCTTGCAGTGCCCGCACGCGCCCTTCGTTGCGCGTGCGGCGGGCCTTGATGCCCTGACGGATCCAGGACTCCTCCTCGGACAGCCGCCGATCGAACTTGGCGTTGTGGCGCGCCTCCACTTCCAACTGCTCGGCCTTGCGGCGCAGATATTCGTCGTACCCTCCCGGCCAGGAGCTGAGTGCACCGCGATCCAACTCGACGATACGGGTGGCGAGCCGGCGCACGAAGGCGCGGTCGTGGCTGACGAACAGCAGCGCACCACCGTAGTCGATCATGAACTCTTCCAGCCAGGTGATGGCCTCGATGTCCAGGTGATTCGTCGGCTCGTCCAGAAGCAGCACGTCGGGACCGGCTACCAAGGCCCGGGCCAGCAGTGCGCGACGGCGCCAGCCCCCCGACAGCGACGGGGTGCGCGCCTCTCCGTCGAGGCCCAGGCGACTGAGAACCGCCTCCACCTGCTGTTCCAGCTGCCAGGCATCGGCGGCCTCCAGCCGGTGCTGGAGATCCTCGAGACGCTGAAAGTTGGCGTCGCTTGGATCGCTCGCCAAGGCAGCCGTCGCGTGATGGTAGTCGCTCAGCAATCGGCCCTGCTCCGCAAGGCCGCCCGCCACCAGATCGAAAACCGATTCGTCCTGGTCGAACTCCGCCTCCTGCTCCAGGTAGGCAAGTCGCGTCCCCGGGCGGATGAACACACTGCCCTCGTCGAGGGCCAGCCGGGCGCTGAGCGCGCGCAGCAGCGAAGATTTGCCCTCGCCATTGCGCCCCACGAGGCACACGCGTTCACCGCGGCGCACCTCCAGGTCCACCCGATCCAAAAGTGGACGGTGGCCGAAGGCGAGGCAGGCCTGTTCGAGACGGATCAGGGGCATGGGGCGTAAAAATACGGGCGGGCAACAGCATCCAAGTATACCGGATCGTGACTGTTCCCGCGAAAGCCAAAGGCCCCGCCGAAAGCGGCGAGGCCTTGTGGGGTGGCCGGTCCTGCAGGCGATCACCTGCTGGCGTGTGCCGTGCTCGACATAACGTTGAAGCTTTCCAGGTCCTTCTTCACGCGGGGCTTCGTAGAGCCCCACCATGCTGCCCACATTCTCCTCACACCTTCCGGCTCATAGGCCATCTGCAAATGCGCTCTGGTCAAATTAGGGCGACACTCACTCAAGCTCCACCGTCCACTCAAATCGCGGACTCGGTGCGCTTCACTTCCCCCTCCGACTGCACCCGGGCGAATCCGAAGTATGCCGCTGCCGCGGCGATCAGCAGGTGCAACCAGATGTCATGGCCGTACAGCGGAATCAAACCGAAGGTGGTATTCAGCATGGGAATGAAGCCCATGATGGCGAAGACGGCATAGATCACGGCGACGGCTTTGGCGTAAGTACGGGCGGCATAGAAGCGGCGGTATACCGCGATGCCCCAAACGCCGAACGCCACATGCACCAAGTTGTGCAGCCAGTTCACTGGGAACAATCCGAACAGTCGGCCAAAGGCCCCCTCCGCCACCACGTCATTTTCCGGCACCGGTTCCGCGAGAAAGCCCGGGACGAATCCGGCGATACCGACCACGATGAAAATGATGCCTAGAACAAGAGCAAAATACCTCACTGTACTCGTACTCATGGGACGCTCCTTGTCGGTGCAGACTGTGACTGCACACTATCGCACGAGAGATCGGAGCTTTTGACATAGACGTCACCGGCGCCACCGCAAGGGCAGACGAGGATTAAGTCCGTCCGATCAGCGCAATGCCGGCGCGGACAGACATGGCATCTTGAAGCAGGGCGCGCAGAGCAGCCGCACTGACATCGGGTGCAGGCTTGATGCCACGGAGGGACGCCGCACAAGGAAAAAGGCCTTGCCGTCTCCAGCAAGGCCGTTGGATTGGTGGGCCGTCAGGGACTCGAACCCAGAACCTACTGATTAAGAGTCAGCCGGTTCAGCCGATTTCAAGCACTTGGCTTCTGTCTACCGTAGCCCGATTCTTTCGGAAATTCTTTCCTCACACCCCTTCACACACGGCATTCCCTCGTCTACGCTCCCCCTGAAAACCTCAGAAACACCCGGCACGCTTTTGATCCCTCGCGTCTTCACAGCGTCTACCGATCGGTCCGTGAAGACACCCCGTAGACACTCACCGGCCCCACACAGGAGGGCACACACCATGGCTCAGATCCTCAACTTCCCCAACCGCAACCCCCCGCTTAACGTTGCCGTCGACCTGCTAGACGACATCCTCCTCCCGAATTTCGAGCGCGACGATCTTGCCGACCCTGACGACTCGGACCTCTATTTTTGCGGCTGGACCTACACAAAAGCCTATATCCGCATGCTGGAGTCCATGGTAACGCCCGAGCAACTGTTGGAGGCGCACGAGTCCGCAGAGGTCGAAACCATCGAATATGCGGAGTGGCGCCTTGACGACCACCACCAGTGCGGAGAGGACCTGGATCGCACGCCAGCCGACTTTCTGCGCGTATGGCGCGACTACTGCACCCCATCCGTCCGCTGAACGCCAATCAATCACCCGTGCCAGGGACGGCGCCCGCCGAACCCGAAGGGGAACCCCACATGCAGAGACGAAAGCTCGTAAAGAGGACCGTCGAGACGCTCAAGCCCCCGGCCACCGGCTATGCGATCCACCGGGACAGTGAACTCAAAGGTTTTGGGTTGCGCATCAGCAGCGGGGGCATCCGGACCTGGATTTTCGAGCGCCGCATCACCGGGCGCGTGCGCAGACTCGCCCTTGGCCAGTTCCCCGACATGCCAGCCGAGAAGGCCCGCAAGGCCGCTGAGAAGCTAGCCGGCCAGCTCGCAGATGGCGTCGACATCTACGCGGAGACACAACGAACGCGCGCCGAAGCCTTCCGCATGCCGACCGTCAAGGCCTTTGCCCTGGAGGAATACATCGAGCGCCACTCCAAGCCGCACAAGCGCTCTTGGGGCGAAGACGACCGGCTGTTGCGCCGAGAAGTCCTGCCGAAGATCGGCAAGCTCAAGCTCGATCAAGTGCACCGGCGCGATATCATCGCCCTGCTCGATCCGATCGAAGAGCGCGGCGCTCCCATCGTGCGCAACCGTACCCTTGCTGTGGTGCGTAAGCTCTTCGCCTTCGCCATCGAGCGCGGGGCCATCGAGACCTCGCCCGTGCAGCACATCAAGGCGCTGCCCGAGCACTCCCGTGAGCGCACCCTTACCGACGACGAAATCAACACGCTTTGGAAGGCGACCGCACCCGAAGCATCGGGCACCCGGCCCATGGTCAAGTACGCCCTGCGCCTGCTGCTGCTCACGGGTCAGCGTGCCGGCGAAGTCGCGGGCCTTCGCACAGCCGAACTCGATCTGGACGGCACGCTCTGGACGCTTCCGCCGGAGCGCACCAAGAACCGGCTCGCCCACACGGTTCCGCTCTCAGAGCCCGCCCTGACGATCCTGCGCGAAGCCCTCGGCGACGACGAACGCGAGCACGTCTTCACCCTCGTTAAGGGCAAGTCGGTTACGGTTTGGGCGCTCGCCCGTGCGCTGTCACGCGTTTTCGCGGATCAGCCGGACCGGCCCACACCCCACGATCTGCGGCGCACTGTCGGCACGCGCCTGGGCTCCCTGGGCTTCAATCGCCTCGTGATGGACAAGGTGCTTAACCACAAGGACGCTGGAATCGGCGGCGTTTACGATCGCCACACCTACGACCCGGAGAAGCGCAAGGCGCTCGACGCCTGGGCGCGTGAACTCGACCGCATCACCACGGGCAAGAAGCCCTCCACCACCAACGTCGTGCCCTTGGCCCGATAATGGACGTTGGGACTTACAAAACGATCCTCGCCAGCCTCGCCTTAATCGCCGACAACGAGCAATACGGGCCGGACGAGCCGGACGTGCAGGACGAGAAAGAGCACGCCCTCTCCAGCGTGCACGTGCTCACCGACCACTATCATCAGTTGGCCAGTATCACGCGCCTACCACCGGGCAAGCGCCGTCAGCGCCTGCGCAATCTGGCCAAGCTGCTGCGCGAGATTGGGGCCGATCTCGACTATTTGCGCCACAATCACCCGACCATCGATCGCCTTGCAGACGACGCCGAAAAAGCCGCTAAACTGAAAGCAACGCATCCCCGCGATGAAGCTCTTGCTTGGTTCCTGCTCGAACTCGCGGACCTGTATGAAGCACATACGGGCGAGCACGCCGAAATCCCTTACAACCCGGTCCAGAGCGCGCCTTACGGTCCGTTCCTCGATCTGTGCAGCGCCTGCCTCAGACTTGCGGGCTTGGCCATGACACCCGATGCGATCCGCGAGGCATACCGCCGCGCTTCCGAGCACAAGAAGGGCATACTCGCCGCCATCGTATCGATGTTGAGGGGCGCTCCCGACAGCACGGCATGCGAACTCTGGAACCGGCTTCCCGATTCCAACAGCCCTTTGACCGTCCAGTGCGACGGCACCGAGTTTCAGGTCTACCGCGACGGCGACCGCGCCATCCAAATCGAGCAGCGCACCGGACACGAATCCAGCATCCTGTTCCGCGCCTTCCAGAATCACATCAAGCACGCACCCACAGTCCCCTAGACTCCCCTCGGTTCCCCTCCGTTCCCCTCCAGGTTAGGTCATATCGTGAGGCAAAATTAGCCTTCATTTGACCTTAGACAAGGGCAACCCGTGCCCGGTAGCTTGCTCGCCATACGCACAGAATTGGAGGCGACCATGAATTCAACGACCAACCACGACCCGCTCGTCCGCGAACAATCCGTCGCCGCGTTTCTCAATGTGAAGCTCAGCACAATCCAGCGGTGGAGGTACAGAACGCGAATGGAGCGGGAACAAATTGGCCCGCCGTTCGTTGCCCTTCCCAACGGATCCGTTCGCTATGACATGAACAAGGTCCGTGCATGGGCGCTAAGCGGAGCATCAGATCAACGCGAGAGCGCCTGACGCCCAACGAAAAGCGCCCAGCCGGTGGTGGCTGAGCGCGGAGGTCTTCTTCACGGGGGGCCGACAATCCGACAAGTGGAGATCGACTGATGGGTAGTATAGCAAAGCGTAAAGCCGCCAACCAGGACGAGCGCCCGGCGCTGGACGTTACCAATACAGCGGCATCGGCTGATTGGCTGCGCGACACCATCGGTCGAGGGGCGCTTTCCGGCCTGTTCCACAGGCCCCCTGAGATCGTCCACGTCCCGCGTGTGAACGAGGACGGCTACGTGCCTATGGCGGACACCGACGCCGCCGCTGACGGACCCGCTCAAGTCCGCCCCATCACGGCTGAAGGGATCGCAACCCGCATTTCATATTTGTACCGCTGTACAAAGCACACCCTCCGCCGCGGCCAACCTGTTGTAAATGACAACGGCGTGCCCATCCACTCGCACGCGCTGTTCCCGATCCTTGCCGCGCGCGCGGCGTGCGCTGCCCCGGACCTAATGCCCCACCTTCGAACGCTGCGCGGCGTGACCCACACCCCCATCGTGCGCGGCGACGGCTCATTACTTACAGCCCCCGGCTACGACGCAGAGACTGGCATTTTGTACTTGCCCGATCCCACGTTGAACGTCCCGCCAGTGCCTGATGCGCCCACCGACGACCAAGTGCGCGCGGCTGTGTGTCTTATCCTATTCATGCTCGCCGGCTTCAAGTTCGGCAGCGACCACTACCGCGCGAATTTTATAGGCATGTTGCTCACGCCCTTGCTACGCGCATTGGTCGGGCCGCCCTACAAACTACACGCGATAGAGGCGCACCAGCGGGGTTCCGGCAAGACACTACTCGCGCGCATCGCAGAGTGGCTGCATGGGGGAGTCTTTCGGGTTGAGCTGCCCGAAGATGCTGCGGAATTCCGGAAGCAAGTCACTTCGATACTCACCATAACGACTGCCCCCGTGATCATTTTCGATAACGCCGAAGGCACGCTCCGCTCGCCGATCATCAGCGGGCTCTTGACCTCGAATACATGGGGCGACCGGCCCCTAGGCGCAACAAACTTTATAGAATGTGCAAATGATCGAATCTGGACAGTGACGGGCAACAATCTCAACATCACAGGCGACCTGCCACGCCGCACCGTTCGCACCTTCATAGACCCCGGCGTGCCGCGTCCCGAGCTGCGAACCGATTTTGCAATCTCCAACTTGCAGGAGTGGGCGCTTGCGCACCGCGGCGAATTGCTCCATGCCCTGCTGACCATCGTGCGGGCATGGGTCGTGGCGGGCATGCCGCTCGGTCCGCAGTGTACTTCCGATTCCTACTCCAGATGGACGCGGTCGATCAACGGCATCCTGGCCACGGCTGGGATCGCTGGCGAGTTCGACCATCCGGACACGCAAATTGCACAAGGCGAGGAGGATCCGGATTGGTGCGATTTCCTTGCCACTGTTCACGCCACTATGGGGTCTACTCATTGGACGGCCAAGGAGTTGCTATCGAAGGTGAGCACCGGGAACGGCACTTCGGAGCAGCGCCCGATCCCTATCGATGCGCTACCTGAAAAGCTGGCCGAGCGTGCCGGCTCGCATCCGAACGGGCCAGCAGGCGTGGCAAAGTCGCTCGGCCACTGGCTAAAGAACCGTAAAGGCCGCTTTGCCGGCCCCTACGTGGTGCGCGAAGTCGTGGGCGCGCAGCGTGATAACACCAAGAGTTGGCGCGTCGAGGCTACTCCCGATTCAGGGGATCAGGGGATTCAGGGGATCTGTTCCAGCCCTCGCGCGCAACGGAACCAAAACGAATACCTAGATGGGCCGGAAGTAATCCCCCAGATCCCCCAAACCCCTGGCAAGCCCTTTCGAATTAACCTCGCGGGCACCGTGCTCGACCCCACCAAGTGACCAGGAGATTGTCCCATGCGCCCCCAACTCACCGACCTGATCTCCGACACCGAGCTCATCCGCCGCCAACTGGCCAACGGCCCACATTGCTGGCCTTACTACCCCGCGGTCCGACGCGGCTCTCTCCATTGGTTACCGCTCGATGCCATCAGCCGCGCGGAGGCCGCCGAGTTTATCCGCGCCCTGCAGTTGGCCGCTTCGGATCACATCGCTCGCGAGAGCGCGTCAGGTAGCCTCCGGTCGGCGGGTTCGGGGGCTTCTTTCTTGCGAAAGCCCCCTCACCCTTCTCCCTCGGCCCCCGATCAACAAAAGGATATGACCACGAAGGAGCGCACCCGATGACTCGCTCACCACACCGCGCCCGTGGTCCACCGCATCCGCAGGCCACGCCGTCAGTTGCATCGGGCACCAATCCAATTGCATCCACCACCACGCGGCCCACCTGTTCGCGCCGTCCAATAACAACAATACACAGCATTGCATTGAACAAACGGGAGCCGATGAATCGCAGAGGAAAACGACATGCAAAAGAGAGATCGAAAGAGACAGAGCACGCGCGCCGAGATCGAGGCAAATGCGCGTTGGTGCGCAGAACTGGAACGCGCGGACTGGCAAGAGATGCGATCGAAGTGCATCGTTGCGCAATGCTACGAGTGCCGCGATGCCCGTGACCGCGGCCACGATGCCTGCCGCAAGCATCTCGCCCGTTGGTGGGAGGCGGTAGATCGAATGGATCGCGCCCTAGGCCGCACCCCGCCGGATCGTACCAACGCACGCGCACTGACCAAAGCTAAGCGGCGCTGGAAGAGAGCCCAGACTCGTATAGAGTGGAGGAACCAGCCATGACTGATAATCCTGATGCAACCGCCGACGGGCGGGCTGTGCGCCATCCAGACGCGCTCCCAGACGGGCTAGTCGAACTCGCTCGAACCATCGTCTCGGGTTGGCGCACACCGCCTCCGCCCACCTGGCACCCGGACCTGTTGGCCAGCACCAGCGAGATTGCGTGTTACCTCGAGGTCTGTGAGCGCACGGTATGGAACTGGTACATGCGCCACGGCCTCCCGGCGCTGCCGCACAAGGGCGAGTTGCTGACCACTACACAACTGCTGTGCCATTGGGTTTGGGAGCGCAGCGACACGCAGCGGGAACAGTTCCTCGTGCAACGCATGCTAGAGGGCCGGACCGATGCGCCGATCTACTAACGGTAAACGCAATCGCTTGGGAGTGAGGCCCGGAGCGCGGGCAGTGCACGGTCCCTGTGGTGCGTCCTACCGGCGCTCCCTCGCCCAACCCGACTGCACCCATTTGCCCAACAGCTCTCCACTTGCAATCGCGGTCCACAATCGCTGGACTCGCAACTTGGGGGAATCGTGACCCGGTGGGGCTCCGAGCCGGAGGGCAGGATGCCCGGAGGCGAGGTTCGGCACGCACGTAAACGAGCCGGAACACGCGGCTCTGAACTGAGAGGATCAAACAATGTCTGACGGCGTATTCAACATTGCGAAGGGTGCGGTCGCAGAGAAGGTGCGCGACGACGACGATGTGCTGGAAGTCCTCCTGATGAGGGCGAATGAATCGGAGTCAGACCTAATCGACCATGCTCACTCGGACGAGCTGTTTTCTGCCCAAGGCAACCTTGAGGCCAATTTCACCAACTACGCGCGCAAGACGGGTATCACGGGCACGGTCACGGTTGACCATGTGAACAACCGCGTGGACGTGGACATGCCCGACCAGACATGGGCAGATGCGGGCGGTACTACGAACAACGAGCTAACGAAGCTCCTTGTGGCATACAGAGAAGGATTGGGCGGAGGAAACCTGATTCCGTTGACCCACCACGATTTCGTCAGGACAACGGATGGAGGCGACATCATTGTCGAGTTCAACGCCGCTGGCTTCTATAGGGCTGCTTAACGAGCCACGCTGTGCCCAACGCCGTTACGATGTCCTGCGCGACCGGCAAGGCGAAGCGAACTATTCAGCGTTAGCCGGCGTACGCCTTTTGGATCAAGCGCGAGACGTTCTCACGGCGCGAGGACCGCCTCGCATTGGTCGTACTGATCGTTTGCGGCCCAGTCGGCTGGATCAGATCTGATCTTGGCAATCCTGGCGTGGCTCGCAGGCGAACCGCAGAAAGACGAGTAACGACGATAGCTGCGAAGAAGACGGCCGGCTGACTTTCGGCGACATGCGGTACTTGCATACGAAAGGTTGCGGCGGATAATGGCGGTTCGCAATCGCGTGAAGGACGAAGCCGAAAACGCGCGCGCAGACGCGGGAGGGCAATAAATGGAGAATCCACCACCTGGCACGCCGCCGCTCAACCGGGGGGACGTGCGCACGATCGTTCACGAATCGGAACGCGACAACTGCATCCGGCGCTTGTACCAAGCCCTGGTGGAGCTGGAGGAGTCCGCCGGCATTCTTGACGACGACGATGCCGCGCTGTGGTCGACGCTGCGGCTGCACCCAACGATCGCAGGCCACAGCACGATAGGATAGCGCCCGCCCCGGCAGCCGGATGCTGATTTTGCCCCCAGACCGCGCTAGCGTCTGTCAGCCTTTTCCGACTCGCCCTGTAGGAGGATTCCTACAAGGGGCCCTCTCGGCCTGGCCGCCCCTTTGTTGGGTCTCAACGGTGGCCGCTGGGGGGTGGGGGCGCGCGAAGCCGTGTGCGCACCAGTTGCGGAATTCTCCCGCCGTTCAGTTCGGTGCGGCTGTGGTACACGGTTGTGGTACACGCTTACTGCGGCGCGACGCGATCGGTCCCGCCTTCTTCGACGGCTTTGGCAAGCTCCCGGGCCTCGGCACTGCTGACTTCATACGTCGCCCCAAGCCGCTCAAGGTCGTCGTAGGTTAGTCCGCCTTTGCTCGCCTTTGCTTGAATGTCCCGGACAAACTCTTGCACCTTGGCAGGCGGCAGGCTCAGCACTTGATCGAGGGCCTCAATGTTCGGAGCGCCGGCCATTCCGTGCGCTGCGGTGATTCGCAGGTGAGCCGCATTCAGCGATTTCCGAGCTTCTCGGTTCTCAATCTTCAGCTCGCCCAAAGAGCCGAGTAGCGCCTGGATATCTTTCTGGTTATCGCGAACCACTAGCACATAGCCCGCTATGGCGAGAATCAGCGCCACAGCCAGCGTACCCAACGCGCTGGCGGCGGCAGTCTTCATTGTCTCTTTCACCGCTCGCCCTCCTAGGTGCTGCAATACCGCTCAGAAACTATTGCGGCGGCATCCATCTTCTCAGCCCAATGCATATGCACCGGCCTCCCTGAATGCGGCGTCAATTCGGGGTGACAATTCCCTGGTCATATAGGAACGCCTCCACGGTCATGCACACCAAGCGAAAATACCCGCACGCGGTGGCCAGCGAAATCTTATCGGGCATGTCCTTCCGCTCTTGCGATACCACCCGAACCGGCCGTGCTTCCTGCAGCCGCAATGCGAGCGCCAGAACGTACGGGTCTGCCTCTTCGGCGCCCGCCTTCTCGGGATCAATCACCTTGCAGGCTTGCGGGTGTGCCATCACCGCTTGGACGTAGCTGAATGGCAAGTCGAATCGCGTAGCGTGGTCCCCGTTCGCCTTGGCCCACTTATATGGCAAATCCGGCTTTTTCGGGTTGCGATTTTGAGATGCGTATCGCTCGAGTTCATCAATGACCTGTCCGGGGTATACGAGCGCGCCGCCGTTAACCATGTCCGTCATGGACCTGAATATCACTTCGTGTTTCGGCTTCGGGAACTTCTGCCGCACATCGATGATGGATGATGTATCGATCACCCAAATTTCGGTGTCGGGCTGGGACATCCGGGCGCCGCGCTAGGTCCCGTGGCGCCGCGTCTCCACCTCAGCAAAATACCAATCCGGGACATCCAGACGGCGCAACGCCTCGGTGCGGCTTACCACATCTTCTTTTACGGCCCGCACGAAAATGCCCGCAGTCCGCCCCCCAAATGCGTCTTCTTTGGCTTCCCCCCTGACGCGCCCCTTGCCGCCGCCCCCGCCGGTCTTCTCGTCGACCCACCCCGGCAAGTTGCGGTATAGATCCCAAGGGGCATGGTTCTTTTCAATCAGCCGCAAGGCCGCTGCCCGCAAACTGGTGCGAAAACGGCGCGCAATCGCGCGCACTGTGTCTACGTCTTGCACTGTCGTCCCCTCTGAAATTCCTAACTCCTGGCGTAAGACGACTTCGACAGCATCCCACGGGAGCAATAGCGCCGCTGCGAACCGCTCACACCAGCGCTCCTCTGTATCGCCGTCTTTCCCCCGAAGGAAGTGCTTCGCAGTCTCCAAACAAGCCGCGCTTGTGCGGGTGATTAGGTGCGCCAGCTCGTGAAACAGCGTGTAGGTCCGCGCTTCGTTGTTCCATCTAGTATTAACAGCTACGACCGGGGCCGCATCGTGCCAGATAGAGAAGCCCCGCACGGAATCGGGACCTAGGGGAAATAGAAACACGAACACGCCGCGCTGATCGAGCGCCGCACGCCAGCCCTTAAAGGCTTCCCCCGCATCGCGCCATTGCCGCTGCTGGGCAATTGAGACACCAAGCCACTTGCGCACTCGCCGAGCCGCTTCCTCTGGCGAGTCGGCGAATGTTGCCCGCGGAAGCTTCGCTTTGTGCTCGCCGATTTCCTGAATCATCCATGCGAGCGTGCGCTGCATTCGGGCCGCTTCCCGCAAGTATCGACGCTCTGGCGGATTCAGCCGGTCACGGTCTGCGGTAGGAGGGTGCCGAAAGTCCACACGCGGCACGGCGCTCTCCGGCGGGTGCGGCATGAAGAAAAGGGCCATCGGCCGCTTCAGGGTGTTCGCCAGCTTCCGAAACTTGGTGATTCCGGGTGACGATTCCCCCGCCAGCCATCTGTCCATTTCCGTACGGTCGAACTTGAGCTTGTCTGCAAGCTCTTCGACGCTGTACCCGGATTCGTCGATTGCCCAGCGAAGAACCTCTGGGGTAATCGGTACTGGCTTTCCGCGCGGCATGGGTGCGATCCGTGGGGCCCGAACCATATTTGCTTTCTTATTGTACCCCTGTAACGGAGCGCGCGCGCTCTTGTCAACTATTTGCGCCGCTGGAGTCTCCGTTCTCAGATGAACAGCCGAGATCCAGGGCTACAATCGCGCGCGGAGCAATCCGACCCACCTGACCCTGCGCACGGCCTCTTAAAAGCAGCTACGCAAGGCGCCACTACCGGTGCACATCCGCCCGGTCCCATAGTTCATGTACGTCCCCGTCGAGCCGTCATAGCTCCACGCGTTGCCGCCGGCATCCCATCCACGCATATCCCCATTCGGCCGCACCGTGGTGTTCCACTGATTCCCTGTGCTTCCGTTGAATCCCTGAATGCGGGTGTTTCCCATCGCATCGCGATTCCAGCTGTAGGAGTTCCCGCTTTGCCAGTCGTAATCGTACCCATACGACTGCCCCAGGGCCGCCCCGCACGACACCAGCGCGAGCACGGCGCCAAGGGACTGAGTTGCTTTTCTCATATCGCAGCCTCCGCTTTCACGTAGTGCATACTCGTCGCAGGGGAATAGCACACCAGTGCCCATCGCGCTACGCGCCCACAGCAAAAACGACGGAACCCAACCGTGGCCCTCTCTCTGGGTGGGCGCGCGGCAAGGATTTGCTACAGTCAGTCGCGATTTCGGGCGGCTAGGGGTCCTGTGACCCGGGGGGCTCCGCCGCGAGGCCAAGGATGGCCGAGCAAGGTTAGGCAACTCACTCCCTAGTCACGCCACTCATTTCGACAAACCGAATCGACTCTATTCGATCCACCGGAATAGCTATGGACTGGTTGGGGCGTACCGGTTCAACCACGAACACCCACGACTGAGTTCGCCCGATCCACTTCAGTGGCCTCTGCATCCAATCGGGGCCATCGTCCGAAACTGCCACCCACACTAGTTGCTCCCCCTTGTACAACACACCAAGCTCGGCAACAAAGAGAGCCGTGCCCACGGGCGGTATGAATACGAGGAACACCAAGAGCGCAAGTGGTGTGATGCCGCCGCCCATAATCCCAACGAGCCGAAGCGGAGTAAACTGAAATGCTGCTAGGAGATAGCCGGTCAGTTCCGCAAAGGCGACGACATCCACATGAACCTTCGGTAGTACGTTGCTAAGGCAATCAGCCCTAGCGCACTCACGTAGAGATACAAGGCAGGCGGATCAACTCGGCAAAGCCCATCTGCGCCTGAACGCCCGGCGGCGTCTCGAAGGGCACCACCGGCTCGGACATCGGGCGCACCGCCCGTACATGGTCCTTGCGCTGGGTGTAGCCGTCCGGGTAGCCTGCGGCGCGCACCTCGTCCAACAGCCGCCGCCGTGAGCTTGGGAAACTGTGCCTAACTTACTGACCCCGCGTGGTTCGCTCATGGACAGCGCGGGCGCCATCCTCGGCATGCGGCCGAATCGACGTCAGTCCTACGTGGCGTGCGCCTTGACTCCAACCCATCCCCTGTGGCAGCTTGCCTGCGAACTGAAAGGGCAAACCCGACCGAAAGGCGGGGGCGCAAAGTCACCGGTCTAAGGGGCTTGGCCCTAAGACAGCGGGATTGCCGGATGGTAGTTTGGGATAGGTGGCGTAACGCGGTTGCGCGGCCAACCGACTTCCCAATTTCCAGCACTCCTTCCGACGGCGACTCGATGCGATGCAGGCAGGCGTTTCGACGCCTCGCGGGTGAACCAGGCCGACGCTAGTCGCGGGCTCGCTCCACGCGCATCCCCTTCGATTTGGTCGCCACCCTGCAGATGAAGCTTCGGTGGTGTATCGCCCCCGGGCCCTACCATTTGCAGAGATCGTCCCGTGCCTTTGTTAGCCGCACCGTCTCATACCTCGACTTCCGAATCCGTTCTCCAATCTCAGTTCCGCCGGATTGGCATCGCGGGCCTCGTATGGGTTGCGGCCTTCCTCCTCACCGGCTGGCTGTGGCATAGCACAGCTTTAGAGGTGCGCTCCACTGCACGTGAGCGGTTCGGCTTCAGAGTAGAGGAAATACGCAGCGCCATTCGGCAGCAGTTGACCGCCTACGAGCAAGTGCTACGTGGCGGAACGGGATTATTCAGAGCTAGCGAGACAGTTACTCGGGCAGACTGGCGCAACTATGTTAACGCGCTGGACATCAACAAACATTATCCAGGAATTCGCGGAATCGGTTACGCCGTAGTGCTAAACCCCAGCGACTTGAAACCCCACGTGCGACGAGTCCGCGCCGAAGGCTTTCCGGGCTACACCGTGCACCCCTCCGGCCAACGTCCCGAGTACACCTCGATTGTCTACCTAGAGCCCTTCGATTGGCGCAACCAGCGCGCATTCGGGTACGACATGTTTTCCGAGCCTATTCGCCGGGAAGCTATGATTCGCGCACGTGACAGCGGCCAACCCTCGGTGTCCGGCAAGGTCATCCTTGTGCAAGAGACAGGGGAAAACACACAAAGCGGATTCCTAATGTTTCAGCCTGTATATGAGGCGCCGGCTGCCACAGACCGGCAGCACGAAGAAACGTTCCTCGGCTACGTTTACTCGCCCTTTAGAATGAATGATCTCATGCAGGGCACGTTCGGACCGGACGGCCTGCGTGACCTCCGGCTAGAAATTTTCGATGGCCACGAGACTACAAGTGACTCGCTGATGTACGAAAGCCTGGATCGCACACCCTCCCAGCAGTACGCATCCGCCTTCGGGCATACAGAACCGTTCGAGGTTAATGGTCGTAGGTGGACGGTTCGGTTTAGCTCTCTTCCTACGTTTGACGCCACGATCGAATGGCAACGCCCCCGCCTAGTCCTGTTTGGTGGCACCTTGATCAGCCTCCTTCTCGGCGCCGTATTCTGGTCGCTTTCAGTTAACCGGGACCGCGCCCGAGACCTAGCCGCCACCAACCGACGCCTGAGCGAAGCGAAAGACGCCGCTGATGCCGCGAGCCAAGCAAAGACACAGTTCCTCGCGAACGTGAGCCACGAGCTGCGCACACCGCTTACTTTAATACTGGCGCCGGTCGAGCAATTAATCCGCTCCGACACGCCCCCCACAAACTGGCGTGAACCGCTGGAGCGCATACAGCGAAGCGCGTTGTTGCTGCTCAACCGGGTCAATGACATTCTGGATTACTCGAAGCTTTCGGCTGGCAAGTTAACTCTGCAGTCCGAGGCTTTGGACGTCCCTCAACTCGTGTCCGTCCTGGCCGGCGACGCCGCCGCTGCGGCCGAACGCAAGGGCTGCACTCTGACACATGCCGTAGCACCGGAAATCGGTACGGTGCTGCTGGACCCTCGCCACTTGACGTCGATCATTTTGAATCTTTTGAGTAATGCCATAAAGTTCACGCCACCAGGCGGAACCATTCACCTGGAAGCGAAAAAGGTGGATGGCGGCTGGCTTGAATTCACCGTCACCGATACAGGAATTGGAATCCCTGTCCACAAACAGCCGCAGCTGTTCCAACGCTTCGAACAAGTCGATTCCTCCACAACCCGCCAGCACGGCGGTACAGGGCTAGGGCTTGCGCTAGTAAAAGAACTTGCGGAACTCATGGGCGGCAGCGTGAGCTTGCGCAGCATTCGGGCCCGGGGCACTCGGTTTTTTGTACGCCTGCCGCAGCGGACCCCGACGGGTTTCGTGCCGCCGAAGCGGGATCCGGGTCGCTTGGCTGGCCCTGGACAACCGGACGATATCCCGCTCCGCCGTGCCCGTCTGGGGGAAAGTAGCGCACACAGCGCCGAATCTGAGGGCGGCGCGCGCAGGTCGCCTGCTCGTAGTGATCCCTTACCGCGCGTCCTCATAGCCGACGACAATGCTGAGATGCGGGAGTATATCAGCGGGGTGCTATGCAACGAATTTGAGGTACATACCGCGACGAATGGGGATCACGCGTGGGCTTCGCTTCAGACTATTCCCACGGACCTCGTTGTGTCGGACGTTATGATGCCGGGACTTGATGGCGTTGCCCTCGCAGCCCGACTCAAGTCTAGCACCAACCTTTCGCATATACCCATTATCTTGGTCACTGCCCGCGGCGGATCAGAAGCGAGCGCCGCTGGCCTCGATCACGGCGCAGACGACTATCTTGCAAAGCCCTTTTCAGCCTTCGAGCTGCAAGCTAGGGTCCGGGCGGCACTGCGTATGTCTCGTCTTCAGAATGCCCTGCGAGAAAAGGCTCGAGAAGCCAGCGTTGCGATGTTCGCGAACGGCGTGATGCACAATCTAGGGAATGCGTTGAATTGCGCCACCGTGTCAAGCGCCCGAATTCAGGAGCAGCTCGCTTCTCTAAGAACCGACAGGCTCGAGCAGCTTACTCGATTGCTGACGCAGAATTCGCTCTACCTGCCTAAGCGCCTTCATGACCTCCCGCGCTATACGTCGGCACTCGAGCGGTACATGAGCACACAGAAATCGATTCTGCTCGAAGAATGTGCGACGTTACGATCCTGCGTAAAACGGCTCGCCGCCCTCACGACTCCGCACCAGAACCCCGGGCATCGGGGCATTTCGCTGAGCGAGCCACTATCCCCGCAAACGCTGCTCGAAGAAGCGCTTGAGCTAGCTCTCGACCCACGCGACCGTTCCGACTTCATTATCGACCGCATTTATGACTGCGATTGCCGGTTCTCGGGAGACAGGCACCGTGTCTTGCATATTCTTCTAAATTTGCTCGGCAACGCTCGGGACTCGCTCCGCGCCGCCACGGGGCCTACTAAACGGCTGCAGGTGCGCGCCGACTGCACCGAGGCGTTTCTCCGACTTCAAGTCGCCGACAGCGGCGTCGGAGTTGGGGAAGCCGATCTAAGTCATGTTTTCGAGCAGGAGTTCACCACAAAGGGCGCCGGGCGGGGCTTCGGGCTCCATTGGAGCGCAAAGTGGGCTCGCGAAATGGGCGGGGAGATTATCTGTCACAGCGAGGGGCATGATCGGGGCGCCACGTTCGTTCTCAGCCTCCCCCTCGCTCACGCGCCGACGCAACGCTAACCCACTTACTGACAGCGGAGCACAAGCCAATGACCGCATCACGATTCGGTACCAAACACGCTGCTAGGCCGGCCCAATCACCTCGGCACAGTGAAGGCGACATCGGCCCCGCCCGCATACTGATCGTTGACGACAACCGAGAGGTGCTTCAGGCGTATCAGGCAATTCTACTCCCTCAGCCGGCCCCCAACGCCGACGAGCTGGCCTCCCTGGAAGGTCATCTATTCGGCCGGCAACCGCAAGACCAGGTCGAGCTGCCCACGTTCCGGGTGGACTTGGCTGCATCGGGACAGGAAGCATACGAAAAGGTGGAAGGCGCCCGCCGAGAGGGGCAGCCGTTCTCTGTAGCATTTGTCGACATGCGGATGCCCGGGGGCTGGGATGGCATCACGACGATAGAAGCGCTGTGGAGTTTGGATGACGATATCCATGTGGTGATATGCACGGCATACTCGGACTACTCCTGGGTAGAGATTACCCGTCGCCTCGGAACCTCGGATCGGCTGCTCATTCTGTACAAGCCATTCGAGCCAAGCGAAATCTTGCAGCTCGCCTGCGCACTCTCAGCAAAATGGCTGCTACACCGGTCCCTCCGCGCGCGCGTGAACGCGCTAGAGGCGCGCGTGGATGATAAGAACCAGCTCCTGCAACAGGCACTCAGCAAATGCGACGACTACGAGCATCAGCTCATTCACCGCGGAACGCACGACCCTCTGACCGGACTCGCCAACAGGGTGCTCTTGACGGCGCGAGTGGACGAGATGATCACCCGTGCAGAACGTGTCAAGTCGACCGTTCTCGTGTGCTTTCTCGATTTCGACCATTTCAAACGCGTCAACGATGGATTTGGGCATGCGGTCGGCGACGAGGTTCTAAGGCTTCTTTGCGATCGAATGCTGTCGCGAGCGCGGCCCGGCGATGCCTTGGCGCGGCTTGGCGGCGACGAGTTCGTACTTGTGATCCCCGACTGCGACGGACCAACTGCTCAAGGCGTGATAGACGACCTGTTGTCCTACCTGTCCGAACCGATTCAGCTCGATGGCCGTGAACTGGCCCTTACCTGTAGCGCCGGATGCAGCTTATTCCCTGCCGACGGTATGGATGCCGATTCCCTCCTACGGTGCGCCGGCTCCGCTCTTCACCGCGCAAAGGAGCGAGGTCGCAACTGTGTCCAGTTTTACGATGATGCGCTGCGAGCAGGTATTCAGATGCGGGTCACGTTAGAGACTGAGCTACGCCGCGCGGTGAAGCGCGACCAGTTCTTCCTGCACTTTCAGCCTCAGGTGGAAATAGCAACCGGTCGAGTGCTGGCAGTCGAAGCGCTGCTGCGGTGGGATCACCCAAAGTTCGGGCGGATTCCACCCGGGCAGTTCATCCCAATTGCGGAGGAAACCGGACTAATCCGCTCGATCACGGAATGGACTCTTCTACATGCGTGCGCACAGGCTCGGGCATGGCAGGACCTCGGGCTGTCGCAATTCCGGGTTGCCGTTAACGTGTCAGCGAACGTTCTGGATGCCCGGATCCTTCCCCCCATGATCGAGCAGGCCCTCAGTGAAACCGGGTTAGACGCGAGCGCACTTGAACTGGAGGTTACAGAGACCGCCGCTATGGAAGACGCAGATGCGGTGATCCCCCTAATGAACACACTCAAGGAACTCGGCGTAACGTTGACTATCGATGACTTCGGGACTGGTTACTCCAATATGCATTACCTGCGGCGGTTCCCGATCGATACCCTTAAGCTCGATGGATCTTTTGTAGCAGAGATTACTCGGGACCCCGGCTCTCTCGCTATCGCCGACACCATTATCACATTGGCGCATCGGCTAGGGCTCTCAGTGGTGGGTGAGATGGCCGAAACAAAAGGACAAGTGGTTCAGTTGGCTCGACACGGATGCCAAAGTGTCCAAGGGTATTATTTCAGCGCGGCGTTACCAGCTGTCGAATGTGCGCCGATCATCCGCGAAGGCTTTGGGCCAATATCGCTACCTCTGCCGTGCGAGATTGGACGTCGGACTGCACTGGTATTTGGTGACGAGGATGAAACGATCAAAGGAGCACAGGAGCAACTGACGGCGGACGCCTATCAGGTTCTGATGGCATCCCGCGAAGACGAAGCATTCGAACTTCTTGCGCTACATGCTGTCAGCCTTGTGCTCTGCGCCGCCTCACCATTCACCCGCGCACGTCGATTCTTGAATGTAGTGATGCGCATGTATCCTGACGCCATACGACTGCTGCTAATTGCTGAGTGCGACACGCCTTCGATGGAGGACGAATCCGGCGATAGGTTCTGGCAGGAAGTGATTCGCACCCCCTGGAAAGCAAGGGAGCTACAGCGAATATTGGAACGTGTATCAGGAAAGGAATCGGGCCGAACGGGCCCCTAGAGAAGCGGAAGAAGCGAGCGCCTATACAATGGAGCCACGTCCGATGAAGAAACCCACGCGCCGCTTTATGCAGCAACACGATCGTCCGAGCCGCGGGGTTCACCCAATCTACCAGAATGTGGCAATGAAACTGATTCGGCGAGAGGTGCTGCTCATTCGCCTATGCGAGGCAGAGAATCTCGGCTCCAACGCCGAAGAGCACGCCCCCCCGAGGCCAGGTGAACCGAAGCACCCCTTCAAAAACCCATAACTGACTGGTTACCGTCTCGGAGAGTCGACTCATGACAGCGGAAGACAGTGGTAGAGGTGATAAAGGCGATCGCGATCTTTGTCCTGACGCGAGTACAGCGCGGGTTCTCGAGGAGTCTGAGTCCCTATCGGAGGTAGCAAAGGTCGTGCGGGAGGCCCTTCCCTTGATGACGCGCCACGGGGTGCCCGCGACCCCCCGGAATTACGCCGTATGGTACGAGTACGTCAAGGGTGCGAATCCGTTGCTGCGTGCGGAAGTGGACAACGCGATTCGGCGCAATGAGCCGTTCTCGCCCGAGCGGAACGCTGAAATATATGCGAGATTCTTTGAGGACGAACACGAATGTGCACGCAAGCAAGAAGCCAGCGATGCAATCATCAACGACCTCCAGATGCAGGTCAAACGGGCGGAGGAGGCGGCCGACCAGTACACACAGGTGATTGATGAGTTTTATAGCTGCCTGACGCACGAACGAGATGTAGATCGTCTGGGCGCCGAACTCGAACAACTGCGTTCAGAGACGCGCGGGGCGGCAAGGCGGCACAAGGCCCTCGCGGAACGGTTCACAGAGGCCGGTCTCGGACTGGAAGCACTCCGGAAGACCGCTGTCGATCCCGGTGACACATCACGAACTGATGCACTCACCGGGCTCCCGAACATGCGGGGATTCCGCACGCTGCTCGACCAAGCTACTGCGCGTGCAGAACGCGAAAGCGCTCATCTATCGTTGTTGCTCGCTGACATCAACGATTTCAAATCGTTCAACGAAAAATTCGGCTACGTCGTTGGAGATCGAGCTTTGCGGTTTATTGGGAACGCGCTTAAGCGGTGCCTCAAAGGCGGCGATCAGATTGCGCGATACGAAAGCGATTGCTTCGCGGTCATCCTCCCAAACACAGGTTACACGGGAGCGAGAGTAGCGGCCGACCAAGTCCGGGAACACGTTTCTTCCGGTAATCTGCGCGAGCGATCCGGCGGCGCATCTTATGGTCGGCTCTCTCTTTCAATTGGTGTCGCACAATACGAATCAGGCGAATCCGCTTCGCACTTGCTGCGGCGCGCGGAGGAATCGCTGGGCAAAGCTCAACATGCCTACGGCTAGTCACGAGCGCGCATGGGAGGCCCGAGGAGGCGCGCAAGTAGGGGCGGGCAAAGACCGACCATAGCCCGGTCGTAGACCAAAATGCTGGGGCGCTCAAAAGTGCGAGCGTGGACATGGGACTCCGCGGGGGGGCCCCATCCAGAAACACACCCTCCCCCTTCGCCAATCGGAGCGCGTAACCAGCCCGTGCGCCGGTTGCCTGCCTCCCAGCGCGGCACAGCGTCGCTCCCACGCCCTGGGCACCAGCTCGTCACCACACAGGGGCCGTCGCACTGCTCGCGTGCAGCTCTCGCGCCTTCTCCGTGCGCCCGGCGTTGGAATGGAGGGAGAAGCGGCGAGGCCCCTCTCCCCCGGAGAGGAGGGGCCGAGCCGTGCCGACCGACCCACTCGCACCCCATCCGCATCAAGCCGCCGACACTTGGACGCGCGCATCAGAACGCGCCCATACGCCCTCGCAGGCAGGGAGCAAACGGGCTGTGCGTGCAAACGCGGGAAATGGCCGAGATTGGGGCGAACTCGCACCGGGTGTCTTCACAGCGTCTACGGATGCGGGGAGTAGACGCAAGAAAGGGCTAGGCGGTTCACCTAACCCTTTGATTTATTGGTGGGCCGTCAGGGACTCGAACCCCGAACCTACTGATTAAGAGTCAGCTGCTCTACCAATTGAGCTAACGGCCCGTGTGGCTACCGCGCTGGGCGGGGATTGGGGTGGACGATGGGAATCGAACCCACGACCACAGGAGCCACAATCCTGTGCTCTACCAACTGAGCTACGTCCACCATCATCACTAACACTTTCGAAGTGGCGCGCCCGGCAGGACTCGAACCTGCAGCCGTCGGCTTAGAAGGCCGATGCTCTATCCGGTTGAGCTACGGGCGCTCTGTTCGAGCGTCCGGGGCGCGCCGCAACACTATCCCGCCGGAAGCTCCAAAATGGTCGGGGTAGAGGGATTCGAACCCCCGCCATCCTGCTCCCAAAGCAGGCGCGCTACCAGGCTGCGCTATACCCCGCGAATCCTGACGGGCTCCAGGCGTTGGCGCAGTACTGCCCGCGCGAGAAAGCGGCGATTTTACGAACAGCGGTCGCCTGCGTCAAATACCGCGCAACCCATGAGGTCCCGGAAGTATACACCGCGCGCGGCCCCGGGGCAGCCCGTGTGACTTTCACAGACCCCAGGCGGCGTGCGAGAATGCCGCCCGTTCCTGAGAAGGCGCCCACCCATCCATGTCCGCACAGCTCATCTACGGCAAGGCCGTCGCCGGCGACATCCGCGAGACGGTGCGCACACGGATTGCCGAGCGCCTGGCGAGTGGCCGGCGGGCGCCGGGTTTGGCCGTGGTCCTGGTGGGCACCGACCCGGCCTCGGAGATCTACGTCCGCAACAAGCGCTTGGCCTGTGAAGCGGTGGGAATCGTGTCCAAGGCGTTCCATCTGGCAACCGACACCGCCCAGGAGCACCTTCTGAGCCTGATCGACCAGCTCAACGACGATCCCGCGATCGACGGCATCCTGGTCCAGCTGCCCCTCCCGGGCCACTTCGAAACCGAGACGGTGATCGAGCGCATCCTGCCCCGAAAAGACGTGGACGGCTTCCACCCCTACAACATCGGCCGGCTCGCGGTGCGCCTGCCGGTACTGCGCTCCTGCACGCCCTACGGGGTGATGGAGTTGCTCAAGCACACCGGCGAGACCTTCCATGGCCGCCAGGCGGTGGTGGTGGGCGCCTCCAATCACGTAGGGCGGCCGATGGGCCTGGAGTTGCTGCTGGCTGGCTGCACGGTGACCACCTGCCATCGCTTCACCCGGGACCTGGAGCCCTGGGTGCGGGAGGCCGAAATCCTGGTGGTGGCCGTGGGCAAACCGGGGCTGATCCCGGGCGAATGGGTGCGCGAAGGCGCCACCGTCGTCGACGTGGGGATGAACCGGCTGCAGAACGGGCGTTTGGTGGGCGACGTGGTGTTCGAGGCCGCCCGCGAGCGGGCCGCCTGGATCACGCCGGTCCCCGGCGGAGCCGGCCCCATGACCGTGGCCATGCTGATGAAGAACACCTTGCAGGCTGCGGAGATGAACTCCGGATAGCGCACCCGCAGCCCGGGGCCCCCGGCGCTCAGTGCGGATCGAGGTAGCGGCCGGCCTGCGCGGGCAGGCCGTCGAAACAGGCGCTGTAGACGGGCGAGGCCATGATGCGCTCGGCCGTTCCCGAGGTCCCCACAAGATCCTCTTCGAACAGCTGCAGGCGCACCGGCTCGCCCCCGTGATCGCCTTCGCAGAATTCGTAAATGCGGGCGCCACTGGCATCGAACTGGCGGAAGGCGTGCAACCCGCCGTTGTAGGCATGCAGGTTGATCAGGGTCTGGATCGGCGCGTTGCGCCCGTCGGGAAGATAGGCGGCCGCGTAGTCGCGCAACACCCGGCCCTGCTCGTCGTGCACGTATACCTCGAGGGCATGTACCCGGTCGGGCTGCTCCCGCTCCCACTGCACCCGCGACAGCAGTACGCCGCTGTCGCGGTCGTAGTAGCTGACCTCCCGATAGAACTCCGCATCGCCGACATAGCCACCGAGGCGCTCCTCCTCGCGCACCTCCCGCCCGGCGAGCTGCTTCTCATGCAGCGCAACGCACGCTTCGGCGAATGAGTTCCAGTCGCGCACGTGGGTCGCGTCCTCCTCCATGGTCTGCAGCGTCTGCTGCGATAAGGCCACGGGGGTCCACATCAACAATGCGGCGATGCCGGCTACGACGGATTTGGACATGAGCGTTCCTCCTGGGATGGGCCGCCGCAAACCGTTTCCTGCGCGAGAGACGAACCGATGCTGTTATCGAGCGCGCGGCGGTCAGCCGCAGATGCGAGTATAGCGAGATTCGCCGCCGGCAGGACTACTCGCGCCGCCAGGTGGTGCCGCCGGCGCCGTCCTCCAGCACCACGCCCTGGGCCTTCAGGAGATCGCGAATACGATCCGCTTCAGACCAGTCGCGATTCCGGCGCGCCTCGGTGCGCTGGCCGATGAGCGCCTCGATGGCCGCGGCGTCCAGGCTCGTGGCCACCGCGCCAGCCTGCAACCACTGCTCCGGGTCATGTTGGAGCAAACCCAGAATCGCCCCCAGCTGGCGCATCCGGGCAGCGACGCTGGCCGCCTCGGTCTCGTCCGTGGCCCGCAGGCGATTGATGTCCCGCGCAATCTCGAACAGCACGGCGAGCGCCTCGGGGGTATTGAAGTCGTCGTCCATGGCGGCGCGGAAACGTTCGGAATAATCGTCCTCCTTGGGTGCCAGGGCATCGGCATCCAGGCCACGCAGCGCCGTATACAGGCGCGTCAACGCGCCGCGCGCCTGCTCCAGGTTGCCGTCGCTGTAGTTCAGAGGACTGCGATAGTGGCTCGAGAGGATGAAATAGCGCACCTCTTCGGGCCGGTAGCGGGCCAGGATCTCCCGCACCGTAAAGAAGTTGCCCAGGGATTTGGACATCTTCTCCTCGTCCACCTGGACAAAGCCGTTGTGCATCCAGAGATTGACGAACCGGTGACCGGTCGCGGCCTCGCTCTGAGCGATCTCGTTCTCGTGATGAGGGAACATCAAGTCCATGCCGCCGCCGTGAATGTCGAAGTGCTCGCCGAGGCAGTGGGTGGACATGGCCGAACACTCGATGTGCCAACCGGGACGTCCCGGCCCCCATGGGGAGTCCCAGGAGGGTTCGCCCGGCTTGGCAGCCTTCCAGAGTACGAAGTCCACAGGATCGGACTTGGCCTCGTCCACTTCCACCCGCGCACCGGCGCGCAGATCGTCGAGGCGCTTACCCGACAGTCTCCCATAGCCCGCGAAGCGGCTGACATCGTAATAGACGTCGCCGTTTCCGGCGGCGTAGGCATAGCCCTTCTCCACCAGCGTCTCGATCATGGCGATGATTTCGGCCATGGAGCGGGTGGCCCGCGGCTCGATGTCCGGACGCAGCACGCCCAGGGCATCGGCGTCCTCGTGCATCGCCTTGATGAAGCGCCCGGTCAAGGCATCGATGTCCTCACCGTTGTCCCGCGCCCGCTGGATGATCTTGTCGTCCACGTCGGTGATGTTGCGCACGTAGGTGACGTCGAAGCCGAGCTCGCGCAGGTGGCGCACCACCACGTCGAACACCACCAGCACCCGAGCGTGGCCGAGATGGCAGTAGTCGTACACGGTCATGCCGCACACATACATGCGCACCTTACCCGACTCGATGGGCTCGAACGGCTCCTTCGTGCGGGTCAGGCTGTTGTAGATCGCAAGCATCGATCGCATCCCTTCACTGCTCACACAGGCGCGCCGCCCGCTGCAGGCGCCGTCGCACGCGTTCATGGCCGAGCAGCGGCCACAGCGCCGCCATCTCCGGCCCGTGGACCTCGCCGGTGAGCGCCGCGCGCAGGGGCATGAACAGGCCCTTGCCCTTCACCCCCGCCGCCTTGCCCACCGCCTTGGTGTACTTCGAGAAGCCGTCGCTGTCGACGCTGAGACAATCCAGTGCGCGGTGAAAGAACTCCGCTCCGGCGGCGGTCACGACCGCAAGCGCCTCGGACGACTCGATCTCGCCATCGCCAAACCATCGCCGCGCCCAAGCCAGCGCGTCGGCAGGTAATAGAATATTTTCCCGCGCCACTCGCACGAACTGCAGCACCCGATCGTCGGGCACACAGGCGAGAAGCTCGCCGCCAACCGGGCTCGCGACCAGCCAGCGCCACAGCGCCTCCTCGTCGCCGACGCGCAACGCCTCGCGCTGCCAGTGACAGAGCTGCTCGTGATCGAAACGTGCCGGCGCGCGGCCGAGCCGCTCGATGGCGAAACCCTGCGCCAGTCCCGCTTCGTCGAGCCAACCCTCCTGCTCGTAGTGATGGCCGAGGCGGGCCAGATAGTTCACCACCGCCGAAGGCAGAAAGCCGTCGCCGCGCAGTTCTTCGACACTTCGGCTGCCGCTGCGCTTGGATAGCGGTGCGCCGTCCGCGCCTACCAGCATGGACGTGTGGCCGTAGCGCGGCTGCGGCAGCGCCAAGGCCTGCAGCAGCAGCAGCTGGCGCGGCGTGTTGGTGAGGTGGTCCTCGCCCCGCAGCACGTGGGTGATCCCCATGAGCGCGTCGTCCACGGCATTGGTGAAGAAGAACGCCGGCATGCCGTCGGAGCGGCGGATGACAAAATCGCCGAGGTCGGCGCAGGCGAATCGTTGCGGCCCGCGTACCATATCCTCGAATTCCACCGTGCCCTGCTCCGGAATGCGAAAGCGCAGGGTCGCCGCCCGTCCCGCGGCAAGCCGGCTCTGCACTTCGGTCTCACTCAGGCGGGCGCAGGTACCGGCATAGCGCGGCGGGCGCCCGGCGGCCAGTTGCGCCTGGCGCGCCGCAGCCAACTCCTCCTGGGTGCAGAAGCACGGGTATACCGCTCCCTGCTCCTCCAGGTGCTGGAAATGCGCCGCATATATATCGATGCGCTGGGACTGGCGGAACGGCCCCAGGCCGGGGTCGCGTCCCGGCCCCTCGTCCCACTGCAGCCCGAGCCAGATCAGATCCTGCTCCATGCCCTCCTCGAACGCCTGGGCACTGCGCTCGAGGTCCGTGTCCTCGAATCGCAGCAGGAAGCTGCCGCCGGTGTGACGGGCCAGCAGCCAGTTGAACAGCGCGGTGCGCACGTTGCCCAGATGCAGGCGTCCGGTGGGGCTTGGCGCAAACCGGGTCTTGGGCGGGGGATTCATGGCGTGCAATGTTAGCGGAAAGCCCCGAAGCGCACCAAGGCGCTTTGTGGCGCTCGGACAAACCCGATATCATGGGCGCCTTTCTGCCGAGCAAGGTGAGACCATGCGCATCCTGAGCCTGGCCGTGGTGGCCGCAACCGTCATTGTCGGCGCCTTCACGCTGTCGCAGATCGGCACTCGGCAGGCCATTTCCGCAGCCGAGCCCACCAAAGGAAGCACCATGATCGTAGACATGCAGACATCCAAGGGCACCATCGTGCTCGAGCTCTACCCGGATCAGGCACCGGACACGGTGGCCAACTTCGTACAGTACGCCGGCGATGGCTTTTACGACGGCACGGTGTTCCACCGCGTCATCCCGAAGTTCATGATCCAGGGCGGCGGGTTCGAACCGGGAATGAGCCAGAAGACCACGCGCGCGCCGATCAAGAACGAAGCCGACAACGGCCTCAAGAACGACGAAGGCACCATCGCGATGGCGCGCACCTCGGACCCCCACTCGGCCACCGCCCAGTTCTTCATCAACGTCAACGACAATGCCTTTCTGAATCACAGCAACCCGACGCCTCAGGGCTGGGGCTACGCGGTGTTCGGAAAAGTGGTCGAAGGCATGGAAGTGGTGCATGAGATCGAAGGGGTGCAGACCACCAACCGTGGCGGACACGGCGATGTGCCGGCGGAAGACGTGGTGATCGAACAGGTTCGCGTACGCGCCGGGGACTGAGGTTGGCCGGCGAAACCCTGTTCATCTCCGACCTGCATCTGGACAGCTCGCGACCGAACGTCGTCGACCTGTTCCGGCGTTTCGCAGCGCAATGCCACGGCGCTGACGCCCTTTACGTCCTGGGTGACCTGTTCGAGGCCTGGGTCGGGGACGACGAGGACGGCCCGGTCGCCGACGCGGTTGCCGGTGCTCTGCACGGCGTCGCCGACGCGGGCACGCCGGTATTCGTCCTGCACGGCAACCGCGACTTTCTCATGGGCGCGGGGTTCGCCGCCCGCAGCGGCGCGACCCTGCTGCCCGATCCTACGCGCATCGATCTGTATGGCGAGGCGGTCCTCATCAGCCATGGGGATGCGCTGTGCACCGACGACATCGAGTATCAGCAGCTGCGCCGCTTGCTGCGCGATCCGCACTGGCAAGCCGACTTCCTCGCCAAGGGCCTGGCCGAACGCCGCGCCATGGCGGTGGCCCTGCGCCAGCAGAGTCGGGAAGCCACTCAGGCCAAGGCCGAGGACATCATGGATGTGAATCAGGAGGCGGTCGCCCGCATGATGCGCGAACACGCCGTGGTGCGCCTCATCCACGGCCATACCCATCGCCCGGCCATGCACGAGTTCGATCTCGACGGTACGCCCGCATGGCGGATCGTTCTCGGGGATTGGTACGACCAGGGCAGCGTGCTGAGTTGCTCGGCGCGAGGCTGCGAGCTGCGCCGGCTGCCCCTGAGCTGATCTCAAGCGTCCGGCGGCGCCTCGCCGCCCGACATTCCCATGCGCTGATAGCTCTCCGGCAGGCTGAACGCGTCCGCCGCCGACTCGAACTCCCGCTGATAATTCACCAGGGTCCGGGTGTTCCCGTCGCGGTCCCATTGCCGCAGGGGAAATCCGTACTGCAGGTGGCGCACTGGGGCGTATACGTGGTAGGCGACGAAGCAGGGATCAAGCATCTCGACCGGCGTCTTGGGCAGATTTTCGGCGTGCTGTCCGGCCAGAGCGCGACGGAACTCACGCAGCCCCTCCACCCCCTGCTCGAGGAAATCCGGGACCACCATGACCCGGGAGCAGGTCTCGTCGTTCACCAGCAGCGAATACTCCACCGGCTGCTTATCCTCGATCGCCGGCGCGTCGGGGTGTTCGGCACGGCGCGCGTCCATCCTCAGAGGCAGGGGCGGCTCGCCGTTGAGCGGCTTGGAGTGCACCACCAGGACCGTACGATTGGCATGGCTGACGCTGTAGATGGTCTGCATCTGGCGATTGAGCAGCACGAAGTCGGTACCGTCGCCGCCCTCGTCCAGACGCACGAATTCATCGTTGACCAGCACGCGCGTCTGATAGGGGTCACCACCCTCTTCCTGTTCCTCGAACATGAGCATCAGAGTGCCGCGAGGCGCCGCCGGGTCGTCCGCACCGCAGCCGCTCAACAGCGCGGCGGCTGCCAGCACCGCCGGCAACGATAATGAACGCAATTCAGCCACTGGGGATACCTGCCTCTCGCTTCAACGCCTGCAACTCGTCGCGACTGAAACCGGCGGCGCGGCGGGCGGCCTCGTCGATCGGCCCCTTGATGCGGCCTCGCAGATGCCTGCACAGCAGCTCCCGGAACGTGGCCTCGGGCTCTACACCGCGCATTGCACAAGCGTAGCGGAACCACCGGCTGCCGATCCCGACGTGCCCGATTTCGTCGCGAAGGATGACCTCTAGAATTGCGACCGTACCCCGGTCCCCGACACCGCGCAAGCGGGTCATCATGCCCGGCGTCACGTCCAGCCCCCGCGCCTCGAGGAAGCGCGGCACCAGGGCCATGCGCAGCAGCAGGTCGGCGTCGGTCTCGCGGGCCATCTGCCACAACCCGTCGTGGGCATCGAAGTCGCCATAGGCGAAACCCAGCTCGGCGAGCCTTGCGCTCAAGAGGCTGAAATGCTGCGCCTCCTCCACCGCCACCCGCACCCAATCGTCGTAGAACCCGTCCGGCAAGTCACGAAAGCGATACACCGCATCCCAGGCCAGATCGATGGCGTTCAGCTCGATGTGTGCCAGGGCGTGGACCAGCGCCGCCCGCCCCGCGGCGCTGCCGAGCCCCCGTTTCGGCACGTCCGCCGGCGCCACCAGGCGCGGGCGGTCGGGCCGTCCGGGATGGGGAATGGGGTCGGGGGGCGGTGCCGGTGCGCGCCGCAGGCCGCCCTCCCGCCAGGACGCCGCCACGGCACGGGTCGCGGCAACCTTGGCCGCGGGATCCCGTGTCCCGATGCAGGCACGGGCCGCGGCATACAGATTGTTGGTGCTTTCCATCGTGTCCTATCCATGGCCCAAGTCCGGCACCACTCGCCGGCGGCGTGGACAATACCCGGGCCCCCGTCTACGTTCAAGGCATGGCGAGCGTTCAAGAAAATGAAGGCGATCAACGCCATCAGTTCCGCGCCCGCGATCTGGGCGGACTTGGAGTCCGCGCCGCGATCCTGTTGGGAGTATGGCTGGCGTTGACCGGCGGCGAGGCGGCGTGGCCGTGGGGAATACTGCTCGCGCTCGCCGCGACCGCCGCCAGTGTAGCGCACATGCCGGTGCGCTTCGGACGCTTCGAGGCGATGCTCCGGTTCGTTCCTCGGGCACCGTTCCTGCTGCGCGAAGCGCTGGTGAGCGGCTGGGACGTAGCCACCCGCGCCCTGCACCGGCGGATGCGCCTGCGCCCGGCGTTCCTCGACGTGGAGCTGCGCCGCGATCTCCCGCGCCTGCCCATGGCCGTCGCTTATGCCGTGACGTTGATTCCCGGCACGCTGGCGGTGACGCTCACGCCGCGGCGCGTACATCTGCACGTGATCGACGAGCGGCTGTCCAACCGCGAGCGGATCAAACAGGTGGAAGCTCGGCTGGCGCCATTGTTCGAGAACCGGCGCCGGTGAATGTGCTGCTCCTCGCCGTGGCCGTGTTCCTGCTCCTCAATGTCGCGGCGCTTTTGTGGCGCGTGGTGCACGGGCCCCATCCCGCCGACCGGCTGGTGGGAACGCAGGCGATCGCAACCCAGTCCATCGGTATCCTCCTGCTGTTGAGCGAGGCGTCGGGCGACCGCGCCACCGCGGATGTCGCCATCCTGTTGGCCCTGTTCGCCGTGGTCTCGACCGCCGCCTTCGTCCAACGGCTGATGCCACATGTGCACGGCGAGCGGCCCGGCGATGATTGAGACCGTGGCGACCGGGGCGCTGCTGGCCGGCGCGCTGTTCTTTCTCGCCGGGACGGTGGGACTGCTGCGCTTTCCCGATCTCTACACCCGGCTGCACGCCGTCGCCAAGGCCGAGAACCTCGGACTCGGGCTGATCGCGTTGGGGCTTATGATTCTCGCTGACAGTTGGGCCGAAGCCCTGCGGGTGCTGCTGGTCTGGATCCTGGTGTTGCTCGCCTCGGCGACCAATGCACACTTGGTGGCGCGGGCGGCCGAGCGCCAGGGGATCCGGCCGTGGCAGCGGTGAGCGCCGCCTTCGACCTGGTGCTCGCCGCCCTACTGGCGCTCACCGCATGGCTTGCCCTCGACGGCCGCGGTCTGATTCGAACGGTCATGCTGGCGCTCGCCTTCGGACTGCTGTTGACTCTGGCCTGGGTGCGCCTCGGCGCCGCGGACCTGGCGCTGGCCGAAGCGGTGCTGGGTACCGGCGTGACCGTCGTGCTGCTCATCGAGCTGCTGGCGCGGCTGCGTGGGAAGACCCGTGGCTAGCCCGATTCATCCATCTGCCGGACGCCGCGAATCCGGTCGGTGCGCCGCAGCCGCCGGCGAGCGTCGGGCGGCAGGTTTGGCGGGCCATGGGGGCTAGGGCGGTCCTGGCGGTGCTTGCGATCGCACTGACGGGGTGGCTGGCGGTTCACCTGACGAGCACCCCGGTCGCCGGGCTGGGTCAGCAGGTCGACGCTCATCTGCACGCCAGCGGCGTTGCGAGCCCGATCACCGCCGTGCTGCTCAACTTTCGCGCCTTGGACACCCTGTACGAGGTCTCCGTGCTGGCCGTCGCGCTCATCGCCACTCTGAGCCTGGAGCCCACCCGACAACCGCGGGTGCCCCCCTCCCCGGGGCCATTGCTGGTATGGCTGGTGCCGCGACTGACGCCCGTGATGCTGCTGCTCGCCGGCTATCTCTGGTGGGCCGGCAGCACGCGGCCGGGCGGCGCCTTTCAGGCCGGGGCGACCATCGCCGGCCTGCTTCTGCTGCTCGCCTTGAAAGGCCCGGACCCCGGACTGCAGGGCCGCGGCGGGCACGCGCTGGCGATGGCGGGGCCGCTCTGGTTCCTGCTCGTAGGCAGCGCCACTGCTCTGGCCGGCAGCGCATTTCTGCAGTATCCGGATGCCTGGGTGAAGACGCTCATCCTGACGGTGGAAGGCGTGCTCACCGCTGCCATCGGCGTCACGCTGGCGCTGCTCGCCGGCGGCGGGAGACGGCAGGCATGAGCGGGGCCGAAGTGCCACTGGCGTACGCCTTGGTGGGTATGGTCGTGCTGGTGCGCGCCCTCTATGCGCTGTTCGTCCGGCCGCACCTGCTCCACAAGCTGGTCGCCGGCAATTTGGCCGCCAGCGGCGTATTCCTGGTCATCACCTATGCGCCCGATGGTGGTCCACCGGACCCAGTGGCCCAGGCCCTGGTGCTCACCGGCATCGTGGTATCGGTCGCGGTCACCGCCTATGGGGCGGCGTTGCTGGCCCGCCTGAACGAAACCTCCGGCAAGCCCTACCTGGAACACGACCACGAGGCATGAGCGGCGCCGTCGCCTCCTGGCTGCTGGCGGCACCCGTGGCCCTGCCGCTGGGCGCCGGACTGATCGTGCCCCTGCTGCGCCGCGGGCGCAGCCTGGCGGCCCTGGCGGCGGGCGCCGGCGTCGTCGCCGCGGCGCTGCTCCTGCTTGCCGTCCGCGACCCGGACGGCGCCATGGAACTGGCGGTGGGCGGCTGGTCGCCGCCTCTGGGCATCCGTTGGCGCGCCGATCTGCTGGCGATCACCTTCCTGCTGAGCACGGCGGTCATCGCCCTGACGGTGGCCCTGTTCGCGGCCCTGCACCTGCCCCGCGCCGAGCCTGCCCTGGCGGGCCGCTTATGGGCGCCGCTGCTGTTTCTCTGGTCCGCGCTCAACGCCCTGTATCTGTCGGCGGACGTATTCAATCTCTACGTCACCCTAGAGCTGCTCACTCTGGCGGCGGTGATGCTGGTGACCCTGGAAGGCGAACGCCAGGCCCTGGACGGGGCCATGCGGTATCTCCTGGTCGCACTGGCCGGTTCCACGGTCTACCTGCTCGGGGTGGCGCTGCTCTATCACGCCACCGGCACGCTGGACCTGACGCTCGCCGCCGGCGCAGTGCCGGGCGCGGCCCTGGCCCTGATGACCGTCGGTCTGATGGCCAAAGGGGCGCTGTTTCCCCTCCACGGCTGGCTGCCCCCGGCCCATGCCGCCGCCCCCGCGCCGGGCAGTGCGCTGCTCTCCGCCGTGGTGGTCAAGAGCGCCTTCTACATCCTGCTGCGGCTGTGGCTGGAGGCCGCACCGGATGAACACGCCGGCCGTATGCTGCTCGCCGCGTGCGGCACCGGCGCGGTGCTGTGGGGATCGCTGCTGGCACTGACGCAGAAGCGCCTCAAGCTGCTGGTGGCCTATTCCACCGTCGCCCAGCTGGGCTATCTGCTGTTGGTCTTCCCGCTGGCGGTCGGGTCGTGGAGCGGCCCCGCCTATGCCGGGGCTGTCTGGCTGGCGGTTTCCCACGGCCTGGCCAAGGCCGCGATGTTCCTGGCGGCGGGCACCGTGATGCACGCCCTGGGGCACGACCGCATCGCGGAGCTGCGCGGCCTCGCCCACCACGCCCCGGTCACGATGCTGACCCTGGCGCTTGCCGGTGTAACCCTGATGGGATTGCCCCCGAGCGGCGGCTTCGTCGCCAAGTGGCTGCTGCTGAGCGCGGCGTTCGGTACCGGTCAGTGGTTCTGGGCCCTGGTGCTGCTGGCCGGCGGCCTGCTGGCGGCCGTCTACACCTTCCGGGTCATCGGTGCCGGCTTCGGCGAGGCAGCGCTGGCACGCGTTCCGCGCCGGGCGCCCCAGTGGCTCGCCTTCGCCCTGGCGACAGCCGCCCTGCTCGCCGGAGTGGTCGCGGAACTTCCCCTGCGGCAGCTCCAGGAGGCGGCGCCGTGACCCTGCAGGGCGCCCTGCCCCTGGCGATCCTCGGCAGCTCGCTGCTTCCCGGGCTGATCATCTTCTTTCTTGCGGAGCCGCACCGGCGCGGGCGCACTTGGCTGAACATGGCCGGAGCGGTGATCAAGGTGCTGTTGGTGGCCGGTGCGCTGCTCGGCGTCTATCACGGCGCCACCTTCGAGGTGGCCGTTCCACTGGTGCCCGACTACCCATTGCTGCTGCGTCTCGACCCGCTGGCGCTGCTGTTCGTGTCGCTGTCGGCGGTGCTGTGGCTGCTGACCACGGTCTACGCCGTCGGCTACTTGGAGGGCTCGCCGAACCGCAGCCGCTTCTTCGGATTCTTCAGCCTCTGCGTATCCGCCACCGTGGGCATCGCCATGGCGGGCAACCTGTTTACGCTGTTCTTCTTCTATGAGGTCCTGACGCTGTCCACCTATCCGCTGGTGGTGCATCGCGAGACCGAACAGTCCCTGCGTGCCGGGCGCATCTATCTGGCCTATGTGATGACCGGCAGCGCCGTGCTGCTGGGCGCAGTCGTGTGGCTGCATGCGCTGGCCGGTCCCTTCGAGTTCGCAGTGTCCGGCGGCGCCGTCGATCACCTGGACGCGGAACACCGCCCGGCACTGCTGGCGATCTTCCTGCTCATGGTGGGCGGCTTCGGCGTGAAGGCGGCCTTGGTGCCCATGCACCGTTGGCTGCCGGCGGCCATGGTGGCGCCGGCGCCGGTGAGCGCGCTCCTGCACGCCGTCGCCGTGGTCAAGGCCGGTGCCTTCGGCATCGCCCGCACTGTCTACGACGTGTTCGGCGCCGAGCTCGCTCACGACCTGGGCGGCACCACGGTGCTGGCCGCCGTGGCCGGCTTCACCATCATCTACGGGTCGCTGCGCGCGCTGCAGCAGGACGACCTGAAACGCCGGCTGGCCTACTCCACCGTGAGCCAACTCTCCTACATCGTGCTCGGCGTGAGCCTGGTGGGGCCGTTGGCCACCATCGGCGGCCTGGTGCACCTGGTGCATCAGGGCATCATGAAGATCACGCTGTTCTTCGCTGCCGGAAACCTCGCCGAGACCCTGCACCTGCACAAGGTCAGTGAGTTGGACGGGGTCGGCCGGCGCATGCCCTGGACCATGGCCGCGTTCACGGTGGCCGCCTTCGGCATGATGAGCGCGCCGCCCCTGGCGGGGTTCGTCAGCGAATGGTTTCTGGGACTCGGCGCGCTGGAAGGCGACGCCCCCTGGGCGCTGGCAGTGCTGCTCGCCAGCAGCCTGCTGAACGCCGCCTACTTCCTCCCCGTTGTCTACCGGGGCTGGTTCCGCCCACGACGCGGGCCTTGGCACGAGAATCTGCCCCGTCACCGGCTGGAGACCCACCCATGGCTGCTGCTGCCCCCGGTGATCACCGCGGGTATGGTGATCGCCCTGGGACTGTTTGCCGCGTCCGTGTGGAGCCCCTTGACCTGGGTGCGCCTGATCGCGGCTCAGGAGTATCCCCTGTGATTCTCGCTCTGGCACTGCTGCCGCCGCTGCTGGCTGTGGCGCTGCTGGCGGCACCGGGCATGCAGCGGCGCGTACTGACGGCAACTCCGTGGCTGCCCCTGGCGGCACTGCCTGCGGCACTGGCGCCGCCCCCGCCGATGGAACTGGAGTTCCTGCTGCTGGGGCTGCGCCTGGGACTCGAGCCGTGGGCGCAGCCCCTGTTGGCCGCGACGGCATTGTTATGGGCGTGCGCGGGCTGGGCGCTGCGTCATGGGGGACCGGTATCCGTCCCACGGCTGCTGGCGTGGCAGCTTACCCTGGCCGGCAACCTCGGCGCCCTCATGGCCCTGGACGAGCCAGGCTTCTACCTGTTCTTCGCCCTGCTCTCCATTGCCGCCTACGGGGTCGTCGTCCGAAATCGGGCCGCCCGCGGCGCCGCACGGACGTACCTGGCGGTGGCGCTGTTCGCGGAGCTGCTGCTGTTGGCCGGATTGATGCTGTTGGCGCTGGGTCGGCCGGGGCCGACGGCGGGCGTGTTGCTGCTGTTCGGCCTCGGTGCCAAGCTCGGCATGCTGCCACTGCACTTTCCCCTTCCACCCGCCTACGCCGCCACCGACGCCGCCGGCGCGGCAGTGTTCGGCGGCGGCCTGACCATGGCCGCCGTGGCCGGGTGGCTGCGCTTTGTTCCCCAGGTCGGAACGCAGCCCGAGCTGGCAATCTATGCCCTGGCCGCGGGACTGGCGGCGGCATTCCTCGGCGCTGCCGCGGGCCTCCTGCAGCGGGATTCGCGGGCCTTGCTGGCCTACTCCACCATCAGCCAGATGGGCATCGTCACCGCAGGACTGGGCCTGGCGCTGGCGGGCCCCGCGCCGTTGGTCGCAGCGCCCCTGGCGCTTTTCGCGCTGCACCACGGCCTGACCAAGGCCGCCCTGCTGCTGGGCACCGGCGCCGGCGGGCCGCTGGTGCTGACCGGTTTGGCCCTGCTGTCCCTCGCCCTGGCGGGGGCGCCCCTGAGCGGTGGTGCCCTGGCCAAGGCGTGGCTGGAATCCATGGGCGAGGGTGCGCCGGCGCTGGCCGAAATGGCCCACGGCTGGCTGCCGTTCACGTCCGCCGCCACCGCCCTGCTGATGGCGCGGTTCCTCTGGCTGATGCGCGGCGCCGCGACCCGATCGGGGCAGAGGGGGCCGTTCGCCGCGCTGACGGTAACGGCCTTGGCCGCGCCTTGGCTCGCCCTGCTGTACCTGCACCCGCAGCCGACGGAACTGGTCAAGGGATGGGCGACGCTCTGGCCGCTGCTGGTCGCCGCAGGCGTGCTGGCGCTGGCGTGGCCCCTGCGGACACGGATCGGCCGGTGGCGGCTGCCGCCCGGAGACCTGGTGGTCGTCGCCGCGCCCCTGGGCCGCCTGCTGTACCGCGCCGCCGCGGCGTGGGGCAGCGGGCGTCCACCCCGCCTGCTGCAGCTGTCGCGGTTCGCGCCACGTGCGCTGGAGCGGCACCTGCGCGGACTGCCCGGCACCGGGGTCGTGCTGTTTGCCCTGGTGCTGCTGTTTGCGGTGGTGCTCGCACTGGGCTGACGGTCGGCGACGACGTGACCCTATTCGCGCCCGGCGTCCCGACGCACACCGATCATGAGGTCCATGACGTTGGTGCCCGTGGGCCCGCTCTGGATGAGGTCCCCCGCCGCCTGCAGGAAGCTGCCGGCATCGGCCCGCGACAGGCAGTCGTCGGCGTCATAGCCGCCGACTTGCCCGCGCTCCAGGGTGCCGCCGTCCACCAGGGCGCCGGCATCGGCGGTCGGCCCATCGCCGCCATCGGTCCCGGCGGCCAGCAATGCGACCCCGGCGCGCCCCGCCAGCCGGCGCGCGGCCGCCAAGGCGAGATGCTGGCAGCGCCCGCCCCGCCCCGGATGCGCCGGCAGGCGCACGGTGGTTTCTCCGCCCCACACGTGCACGCCCGGGGCGCCGCTCAAAAGGATCTCGGCAAGCCGTTCTCCGGCAGCCTGGGCGTCTCCCTCCAGGAATTCGGGGTGCCGGACCACGGTGAGGCCCCGAGCCGCCGCAGAGCCCGCAACGGCGTCCATCGCCTCGGCGAGACTGCCCACGAGCTCCCACCGGATGTTCGCGGTGGAAGTTCCTGGCCACGGCGGTGCCGCGGCGAGCATCCGCCCCACCCACTTGGGCGCCGCGCCGAGATTGGGCTGTGGGGCACCGGCGAACACCAGCCCCGAGCCGATGGTGGCCGGATCGTTGCCGGGAACGTCCGAGAGCAGCAGCACGCACACGGGTCGATCGCCGAAGTACCGGGCCAGGCGCCCGCCCTTGATGCGCGAGACCCCCTTGCGGATGGCGTTCATCTGGTCGATGGCCAGACCGCTGCCGAGCAGCCACCGGTTCAGGCGCTCCAGATCCTCCAGGCTGATGCCTTCGGGAAGGGCTTCGACCAACGACGAGGTGCCCCCGGAGATCAGCACCAGGAAGCCGGCATCCGGCGGCGTCTGTTCGATGAAGGCCAGCAGCGCCTCACCGGCCTCCAGGCTGCGCACGTCGGGAACCGGATGAGACGACTCCAGGCAATGCAGGCGCGGATCGCGTAGCAGGCTCGCGGGAATATGGTCGGTCTTGGAGACCACCAGACCCCGGTCGATACCCGCGCCCCAGGCATCCAGGGCCCCGTGGGCCATGGCGGCGGCCGCCTTTCCCAAGGCAATCAGCGCCACCGGGGGAGTGAACGGTCGATGGTCCAGGGCGGCACGCACCCGCATGCGCCCGTCCACGGCGCCGAGCCCGGCGCGGTAGCAGTCGAGCAGCAGGTGGCGCAGATCGTCACGCGGGGGGTTCACGGGCCAAGGGTAGCATCTCGCGGCTTCCCGCAGCAGCGCCTATCCGTGGAGGCTGGGGCTGCGGAAATCGGCGATGGAGGCATCGCGCCGGTGACAGACCACGCGGGGGTGGCGCCCCGGCGGATTATGGGTTGGCGCCCGAGCGGCGTTGCATGACAGCGTAGGCGAACTTGGCCACGGCCCCTGCCAGATACTCCGGTTCCAAACGGGTGGTGCTGGGCTCGCCACCAGTCTCGGGATCGGCATGGGCCTCGAACTCCTCGAAATCGCCCGCCGCGTGCTCGGCCCGAGGCATCTGGTCGGTGATCGGCGCCTCGAACACCGTCTCTACCGCACCACGACTGATCCCCAAGTGATCGGCGATCTGTTCCGCCGATTTCCCGTGCTCGTCATGCAGCACGAGGACATAGCTGGCTTCGATCACCGGCGGAATGAGCCCCAATGCATGGTTCTGCACCAATTTTCCCAGTCCACCGAGCTCGGTGATCGCGGTCTCGACGATGTCGAGCACTCGCCGCTCGGTCCCGCTGTCTCTGCCAGGTTCTTCAGCCATTGTCATCTCCGCGATTGCTGCGCCCGATTTGCACGCCCGCAGCCTAGCCCAGCATCGTTCCCTGTAAAGCGCTGTGCGCCGCGGGTAACACGGTGCAGGCGTCAATCCCAAGGGCCAGTGTTGTCGCCGCCGGTGTTGACCGCGCGCTCGACCTCGACCCAGACGCGCTCGGGGTCGCGTTCGGCGACGCGTCGCGCTTCGTCCAGGTCCACCTGTGCGCTGCGCTGCGGATCGCCGGCGTCCGCGACGTGAATCGCAATATCGTGATCCTGCGCGTAGTGCACCGCGTCGACTCCGCGGAGGATTACCTTCGTCGTCATGGGGACCACCTCCTGATCGTTGTCTGCGAATACCGTCACCATAGTCCACTCGGCAAAGCGGTCTGTATGCGCCGGCGTCGGGCCGGCCGCGGGAAGCTACACTAGGCGCAATACCCTCGGGAAATGTGACCAATGGCGATCGGATGGCTTGCCGCCGTGACTGCCGGACAGCACCCAAGCCGTCGTCAGCAGGCGATCGAGCTGCTGGTGTTTCTGCTGCTGATCGTGCCGTCCATGGTGTTCTCCTTCGGCGCGGTGGAAGCCGAGGACCTGAGCTTTCGCACCGTGGCCAGCGCCAGCATCGTGCGCGACCTGGCGCTACTGGCGCTGGTGCTGTATTTCATCTTCGCCAATCGCGAACCGCTGCAGTCCATCGGCTGGCGCGCGCCGCGCCTCTGGCGCGAGATCGGCGTCGGCGCGGCGCTGTTCCTGCCCTTGTACCTGACGGTGGGATTTCTCGGGGCGATCCTGCAGCAGGCCGGGCTCAGTGGCATGGACGAACCGCCCGCCTACCTCACGCCCGCGGGCGCCCCCGAGTACGCCCTGGCGGTGCTGTTCCTGATGGTGGTCGCGGTGGCGGAGGAGACCATCTTTCGCGGCTATCTGCTGCTGCGCATCGGCGCCCTCACCCGCAACCCCACACTGGCGCTGCTGCTGTCAGCGCTGATCTTCTCTATCGGCCACGGCTATCAGGGAGGCGCCGGCGTCATCGCCGTCGGTGTGCTGGGGCTGCTCTACGGGGTCATCTACCTGTGGCGCGGCAGCCTGGTGGCGCCCATAACCCTGCACCTGCTGCAGAACGCCACGGGCGTGCTGTTGGCACCCTTGATGGAGAGCTACTGGACCTGAGGCCGGAGAATACGGAAGCCCGGCGTGCTCGGCACGCCTATGCCGCGGTGCACAGGGCGGCCGTTGCGCCGCGACGCCTCAGGGCGCGCCGCCGTCCCAATCCACGTCGTCGTCGCGCTTGACGAAATCGATCACGATTTCCTCGGCCGCGCGCTGCACGTACTCGACACCGATCCGCTCGCCGTAATGGCGGCGAATCTGGTCGAGCAGCGGCAGGGGATCGTGGTCATTGACGAAGCGCATCACCTCGCCTGGATGCAGCGCGTCCAGCGCGCCGAAGATGGCCGCGTGCCGGAATCGTTTGGCGATCCCCCGGGCGTCGAAGCCGTGTATCGGAGTCGAGAGTATCCGCAATGCGTTTGACATGATGTGCATCCCCTCTTCGTGATTGACGGATCAGCCGGTGCTCCAAGCCCGCGGCCGGCGCATGCCCGCCACCTTGCAGGCCTGCTGCATGTAGCCGTAGGGAAACAGGCGATAGAGCTCGCTGCGGGCCTGGCGGCCCTTGCCGAGGTCCTCGGCCAGGTACTTGATGACAAAGCGTGCGTCGGCGGCGATGCGGTGCTCGCCGTAGAAGTCGCGCATGAATTTCAGGACCTTCCAGTGATCCTCGGTGAGCTCGATGCCCTCACGCCGCGCCAGTTCCTCGGCCACTTCCGGCGTCCATTCCAATGGATCGAGCAGGAATCCCTCGTTGCAGGTCTCGAGGTTCATCTGCCGTGCTTCGACTGCCATGCGGTCGCCCTCCTCGTGCGCGGCGGACTGCCAGCGCCCGGAGGGGAGGCAAATCCGACTGCGTCAGTATGATTTTCGTGTCGGGCCGGAGCCTGCGCCTTGATGTGGGTCAAGGCCCCAGCCGCTACTCGCCCATGCCCATGTCGATGTAGCCCGTGGGGCAGACATCGGCGCAGATGTGACAACCGATACAGCGGTCGTAGTCGGTGTAGACGTAGCGGCCCATGGTGG
>Ga0209347_1001384_pt1 | contig 40395 bp, 41 predicted proteins | sample AutmiccommuBRH23_FD_187382 | JGI IMG/M metagenome (GOLD analysis project Ga0209347, IMG submission 187382) | Deep subsurface microbial communities from Mt. Terri, Switzerland - Autotrophic microbial communities BRH/23 (SPAdes) (version 2) | ecosystem: Environmental > Aquatic > Deep subsurface >... | reverse complement strand
ACCCCATTGTCACTGCGACCTTTTCGGGGTGCTCACCCGCCTCGACCTGCTCCACCGCCCGCTTCCGCAGCACTTCGAGCGTCTTGTGATCAAGCTTGCGGCCATCGTTATCGCGCACATACCTATTATCACCGAATATCGTTGGCCAACAAGCACTTTCTCCGGCATGACTCAACTTACTTACGAACTCCTTAGTAAGACCATGAAAAGCCGCCCACGGACTTCGCCGCTGCCTGTAGTTTGACGCAATGCCTTCTCCCATGATCACCGTCGACGGCTTCGACGTTCCCGTCGCGGTCGCCGGCCCGGAGAAGGGATCCGTCGTGGTGGTGCTCGGTGCGGCCCATCAGGCGCCCGCGGCCTACGAGGCGGTGTGCCAGCGCCTGCACACGGCGTCGCTGAAGACCGTCGTCATCGGCCCGGACCCGCGACTGACCGCCAAGTCGGTGATCGGGATCCTCGACGCACTCGAGGTCCGGTGGGCGCTGCTGGTCGGGGACAGGCTCGGCGGGGAGCTCGCGTGGGAGCTCGCGGCGACCCGGCTCGACCGGTTCATCGGGCTGGTGGTGATCGACCGCGGCCATCCGCGGGTGGCCGATCTCGCCGGCGTGATCCGCGACGAGCACTGCCCGCCGGTCGAGCTGAACACCACCGCGATCGTCAGCACCAACGCGGCGCGGGCCGTCGCCAGGGCGAGCCAGCGTTTCGTCTACGGCGATTACCGGGTCGTCGAGCTGCTGGGAAGGCGCAACGCGGCCGACTCGACCGCGCAGCTGGCCGCCGAGATCGTGATGCGCACCAGCACCTGGTGACGACAGGGGTCAGGGCCTGGCCGGATCGGCGCGGTCGATCTCGTCGGGTGTCCAGGCCTGCGGTAGCGCGGGCTGGCCGGGAAACAGGAAGTCCACGAATGCCTTTGCGGTGGGCTGTGGCTCGTGGTTGGCCAGGCCCGGGCGTTCGTTGGCTTCGATGAACGCGTACTCGGGCCGCGTCACGTCGGGCACGAGCAGGTCGATCCCGGTCACCGGGATGCCGATCGCAGTGGCCGCGGCCACCGCCACCGACCGCAGTTCCGGGTGCACGGTGGCGGTGACGTCGTGGATGGTGCCGCCCTGGTGTAGGTTCGCGGTGCGCCGGACGCGCAACCGCTCACCCTCGGGCAGGATGTCGTCGAACGAATAGCCCGCCTCCCGCACCGTGGTCTCGGTGACGGCGTCGACCGGGATCCGGGACTCGCCGCCGGTCGCGGCCGCCCGCCGCCGGCTCTGCGCATCGATCAGCTCACGGATGGTGTGGCGACCGGTGCCGGTGACCTCGGCGGGCATCCGCAGCGCCGCGGCGACCACCTTGCCGTCGATCACCACCAGCCGCAGATCGTCGCCCTCGGCGCGCTGCTCGATGAGGACCTCGGGATGCTGCTCCCTGGCCCGGGCCAGCGCCGCGTCGAGTTCCTCGGCGCTGTCCACCCCCACCGTGATCCCCTTGCCCTGTTCGCCCCGGGTGGGCTTGACGACGACGTCACCGACCTCGGCGAGGAACTCGTGGTCGGCCTCGTCGAACGTCGCCAGCCGGCCCTTCGGCACGGTGATACCGGCCTCGGAGACGATGCGCCGGGTGAGTCGTTTGTCGTCGCAACGGCTCATCGCCACCGCGGAGGTGTATTCGGACAACGATTCACGGGTCACGACGCTGCGCCCGCCGTGCGACAGACGCATCTCGCCGGCTTCCGCGTCGAGCACCTCGACCCAGATCCCGCGGCGCATGCCCTCGTCGGCGATGATCCGCGCGTACGGATTGAGGTCGTCGACGGTCTCCGGTGGATGCGTGAACAGCGGTTCGTTGATGGCGTTCTTGCGCTTGACCGCCATCACCGGCACCCGGGTGAACCCGAGCTTCTCGTACAGGGCGATCGCGGCGCTGTTGTCGTGTGCCACCGAGAGATCCATGTATGCGCGATCGCGGCCCCGGTAGATGGCGGCCAGGCTGTGGGTCAGCGCGGCGCCCACACCGGGAAGGGACGCGGTCGGATCCACGGCCAGCGTCCACAGGCTCGAGCCGTTCTCCGGATCGGAGAACAGGGCCTTGTGGTCCACGCCCGTCACGGTGCCCAGCACGGCGCCGTCGCCGTCACGCACGGCCACGAGGTAGTCGACACAGGCCTGGTGGCGGTGGTTGTCCCAGATGACGTCGATGGGTGCGGGCACCATGCCGCACCGCACGTAGACCCGGTTCATCTCGTCTGCGTCCTCACGGCTTTCCAGCGTGCGCACGCTGAACCCGCTCGGCGCGGGACCGCTGTCCTCGGTCTCGGAGAACCTCAGCCGATAGGTGTGGCTCGGGTCGATGAACAGCTCGGCAGGCGCCAGGGACACCAGGACATGGGGTTCGCGCGCGTAGATGCAGATGTCGCGACGGCCGTGCCCCTCATGGCGCAACACCTCCGCCAGCTTCTCGGGGTCGGCGAACGTCTGCCCGAAAATTAGCCTGCCCCAACCGAGTTCGAGGACCACATCGTCGGACATCGCGTCCACCATGTGCGGCGGGGAGGCCTCGTGCAGCGCGAGCGTCATCGCCTCGGGATGGTCGTGGTCGGGCGTCAGGTGAGGATCGACCGTCATACCTCGACTCCCGCTCGCTCCGGCCCTCGCTCGTGCCTCGCTCGTGCCTCGCTGTGATCCTCACTCGCGGGTCGCCTTCGGGTGGTCATGTGGCCGGCCCGTTGATCCCGTGCCGCTGCAGCCACAGCTCCAGCAGCGCGATCTGCCACAGCTCGTTGCCGCGCAGCGGCGTCAGCCTGCCGTTGGGATCGGCCAGGAGTCGCTCCACCGCCTCCGGACGGAACAGCCCACGCTCCTTGGCCGCGGGCGCGTAGAGCGCATCGCGGACCAGATCGAGGTAGGGGCCCTCGAGATGGGTGAGCGCGGGCACCGGGAAATAGCCCTTGGGCCGGTCGATCACGTCGGAGGGGATCACCTTGCGGGCCGCCTGCTTGAGTACACCCTTGCCCTCGTAGGCGGTCTTGTACTGCGGGGGACAGGTGGCGGCCAGCTCGACGAGCTCGTGGTCGAGGAAGGGCACCCGGCCCTCCAGCCCCCACGCCATCGTCATGTTGTCGACCCGCTTGACCGGGTCGTCGACCAGCATCACGGTGCTGTCCAGGCGCAGGGCCCGGTCGACGCCCGACTCGGCGCCCGCGCGGGCGAAGTGCTCGGCGACGAAGAGCTCACTGGGATCGTCGGCGGTGGCCAGCGCGGGAGACACCAGGGCCGAGTAGGCCGCCTGGTCCCGGTCGAAGAAAGCCGCGCGGTAGCTGGCCACCGAGCCCGGCACCGACGCCGCCGCCGGTTCCCCCATCGGGGGGTACCAGTGGTAGCCGGCGAACACCTCGTCGGCGCCCTGACCGGACTGCACGACCTTGACGTGCTTGGAGACCTCCTGGCTGAGCAGGTAGAACGCCACGCAGTCGTGGCTGACCATCGGCTCGCTCATCGCGGCGATCGCGCCGTCGAGGGCGGGCAGCATCCGCTCGGTCCCGATACGGATCTGATGGTGATCGGTGCCGAAGCGCTCGGCGATGATGTCGGAGTAGCGGAACTCGTCGCCCGCGACTCCGCCGACCGATTCGAAGCCGATCGAGAAGGTCTTCAACCCGTGCTGACCGGCTTCGGCGAGCAACCCGACGATCAGGCTGGAGTCGACGCCGCCGGAGAGCAGACAGCCCACCGGCACGTCGGCGACCAGTCGCCGCTTGACCGCCACCCGCAGGGACTCGAGAACCGCGTCCTCCCAGTCCTGTTCGGACCAGCCGGAGCGGTCGTCGTGCCGGGTGAAGTCGGGCTCCCAGTACGTCGTGGTGACCGGTCTCCGGTAACCGCCGTGCCCGTCGGGCTCGATCGCCACCAGCGAGGCGGGCGGAACCTTGCTGACCCCGCGCAGGATCGTGCGTGGGGGAGGCACCACCGAGTGGAACGTCATGTAGTGGTGCAGGGCCACCTGGTCGATCCGGGTGTCGACGCCCCCGCCGGCCAGCAGCGAGGGCAACGACGACGCGAACCGGATCCGGTCGGCGTCCTCGGTCATGTACAGCGGCTTGATGCCGAGGCGGTCGCGCCCCAGCAGCACCCGGCCGCTGTCGCGCTCGACGATCGCGAAGGCGAACATGCCCTTGAGATGGTCGACGAACCGGTCGCCCCAGTGGTGGTAGCCCTTCAGCAACACCTCGGTGTCGCTGTGGGAGAAGAACCGGTAGCCGTGGCCGGAGAGTTCGTCGCGCAGCTGTTCGTAGTTGTAGATGCAGCCGTTCCAGGCCACCGCCAGCCCGAGTTCGGAGTCGATCATCGGCTGCGCCCCCGCCTCGGACAGATCGATGATCTTCAGGCGTCTGTGCCCGAGCGCGACGCTGCCCTGCGACCACGCCCCGGCGGCGTCCGGCCCACGCGGGGCCATGACCTCGGCCATCGCCGCGACGGCGCTGATATCTGGGGTTCTTCCGTCGAGGCGTACCTCGCCGGTGGCTCCACACACCTGTTCGACCCTACTCTGTGTCGGCGCTTCCTCAATCGGACCGTTCGCGACCGGGCGGCAGCGCGCGGCGCCGTCGTAACTTACCCAGGCCGGACGGAGTCAAACGCCGGTGCGGCAATCAAGATCGAGACGCTCGTCACACTCCGGTCGAGGGGGACCGGTTTCGTCTATTGGTCTGGTGTCCTACCTTTGAACGTGGCAGTTTGTGGAGGGTAAGAGCGAGTTCGTGACCGAATTCTTGGGCGCAAGCCTCGCCATTTATGGCGGGGTGAGCCCATCGGGTGTGTCGCCGGGCGTAGCCCGGCGGTCAGAGAGGTCGGGCTTGGCCGTCGATGTATTGCTTGATGATCGATAAGGGTGCGCCGCCGCAGGAGACGGCGAAGTAGGACGGCGACCACAGGTGGCTGCGCATGCGGGCGCGCACACATGCGCCGGTGAATTCCCGGCGAACGGCGTAAGCGGTGCGGCCTTTGAGGCGGTGCACCAGCGTCGAGATCGCCAGTGTGGGCGGATAAGCCACGAGCAGGTGCACGTGGTCGGCCTCGCCGTTGAACTCGACCAACTCGACATCGAGCTCGGCGCACACGGTGCGCATGGTGGTTTCGGCGAAGGTGAGTATTGGATCGGTGAACAGTTTGCGTCGGAACTTGGTTACGAAGACGAGGTGGGCGTGTAGCAGCGACACGCTGTGCCGGTTGCGGCGATACGTCGTTTGTGTCAGTGGTCACCTCTACGGTTGAGTTTGTGGGTAAGGCCTATCGCATGGCACCGACACCGGCCGCCGGGCCGGTGCGCAAGCCGCGTGCGCGTAAACGTCCGAAGGGCGCGCCCACCCATGTGCGGTCGTGGCCGCTGCGGCCGACGGGGGCGCAGTGCGGCCAGGTCGGCACGCGGTTCTTCACCGGGGTACGGGTGTATAACGCGGTGCTGGGCGAGTTCATCGGGCGCAGCCGGGCGGTGAAGGCCGATCCAGCCTGGCAGGCGGCGCGCGAATTGCCGCGACGCACGGCCGCCGAGCGTAAGAGGCGTGGTGCCGCCTTTGGGGCGGTGCAGGCTGCGCATGGGTTCACCGCCGATGCCGCACAGTCGTTCGCCTCGTCGCTACGTAAGTTGTGGGTGCGTGAACATCTGCCGGCGCAGGAGACCCAGAATTTGGGGGCGCGAGCGTTTGATGCGGTGCGCCAGTGGCACGTCGGCAAGAAGGGCAAGCCGCGGTTCAAGAACGCCCGGCGCGGTCTGCATTCGGTGGCGGCCAAGGACGGCAGTGGTGCGCTGCGGCCGAACAACGATGATGTTGGGCGGTTGGTTGGGTTGCAGTGGGGCGCGGGTTTGGTGATCCCCATCGCGCCGGCGGCGATGGGGGGTCGCCGTGGTCGTGAGCAGCGGGCCGAGCTCGGTGAGATCGAAGCGTTGATCGCGGCCGGGAAAGTGTTGTCGACCCGGATTGTGCGAACGGTGGTAGATGGTCGGGATACCTACCGCATGCAGTTGGTGTGTGATGGGCGCCCAACCCGGCGGCACCCGATCGGCGATGGGCGGGTGTCGTTCGACCTCGGCCCGAGCCAGGTCGCGATCACCGTGCAGCGCAGTGATGGCAGCTGGTCGGGCTGGGTGGAACCGTTGGCCGATGCCATCCGGTTGGACACCACGAGGCTGCGCCGCGCCCAGCGGCATCTGGATCGTCAGCACCGTGCCGGTTCACCAGAGTGTTTCCGCGCCGATGGCACCCACACGTGGGTCCGGTGCGGTTGGCAGCGTTCCGCCGCAGCAGTGCGGACCACCAGGCAGGTGGCCGAGTTGCATCGCCGGTTGGCCGAGCACCGCAAAACCTTGCATGGGGCGCTGGGCAACCGGCTGTTGGGCCGTGGCACCGATGTCGCGTGTGAGCGACTCGACTACGTGTCGTGGCAGAAGAACTTCCCGCGCAGTGTGCGCGATCGGGCACCGGGGTTGCTGGTGGAGATGATGCGCCGCAAGGCTGAAAGCGCCGGCGGCGAACAACTCTACGAGTACAACCCCCGCACCACCGCCTTGTCGCAAACCTGTCTGTGCGGGGCGAGAAAGAAGAAGCCGCTCTCCCAACGGGTCCACCATTGTGAGTGCGGCATTCGAGAAGATCGGGACCTGTTTTCGGCCTACCTCGGACTGCACGTCCGAACGGGTGTCGATGGGGTCGATCGGCTGGACTTGCCGTCAGCTCGACAGGGCTGGGGGCATCGTCAGGACGTCGTTGAGTCGCCGAAGTCCGGCCGTAGTGCATTAGCACGCAAGCGGCGAGGCCGCAGACATCCGCCCTCGCGGAGGTCAGTGGCGCGCATCAAAGCCCGACGCGTAGCGCGGGCCAAGATGCGACAGAGCCGCTCGACACAAACCTCCACTACCGACCAGCCCACGGCGATCGCCGCATGAGCGGCCATCGAGACAGCCGGCCGGCACGAGGAATCCTCGCAGTTTCACTGCGGGGAGGACGTCAAGGGCACGTCGGCTCCTCTCTCGTCACCTAGTGGCAGCAGGGGTCGCCGCGCCGGGCGTCAACGCCTTCGCGCACGGCGAGCGCGGCGATGCCGAGCGCGGCGAGGGGATCGGCCCATGTCCAACCGAAGAGGCCGTTGAGCACCAGGCCGCCCAACAGCACCGCCGACAGGTAGGTGCACAGCAGGGTCTGTTTGGAGTCGGCGACCGCGGAGCTGGAGCCGAGTTCGCGGCCCGTGCGCCGCTGCGTCAGCGACAACGCGGGCATGATCACCAGGCTCGCCGCCGCGAGGGCGATGCCGATCACCGAGGGTTGCGGTTCCCGGACGCCCGCCAGCGCGAGGACGGCGTCGACGGTGACGTAACAGGCGAGGGCGAAGAAGGAGAACGCGATGAAGCGCAGTGCGGCCTTCTCCCGGGTTTCGGGGTCCTTGGCGGAGAACTGCCACGCCACGGCGGCCGCCGAGGCGATCTCGACGACGGAATCCAGGCCGAACCCGACCAGCGCCGCCGACGACGCCCGGGCTCCCTCGGTCAGCGCGATGGCCGCCTCGACGACGTTGTAGGTGATGGTCGCGGCGACGAGCAGCCGAATGCGCCGCGACAGCACGCTGCGGCGGGCCGGGCTCGTCACCATCAGCAGCACACCTCGTCGTCGGCGGCCGGGCAGCAGGCGGGGTCGACGGCCAGCACCAGGCCGATGAGGTCGTCGAGGGCGTGCGCGATGCGGGCGTCCGACAGCTCGTAGCGGCTGCGGCGGCCTTCGGGGCAGACGGTGACCAGCCCGCATCCGCGCAGGCAGGCCAGGTGGTTGGACAGGATCTGGCGCGACACCCCGATGCGTTCGGCGAGCTCGGAGGGATATCCGGGTCCGTCGCGCAGGATCAGCAGGATCTCCGCACGTGTGGGATCGGACAAGGCGCAGCCGAATCGGGACAGGGCGTCGCTACCGAGTGCCGTCTGCATGAGAGCAAACAGTACATCGCAATCTATATTCAGGGAAGCCTGAACTATTCTGGTGTCAGAGCCTGCCGTCGACACGCAGGTCCGGGTGCACCCACTCCGGTGAGCGGCGCTCCTTGAACGCCATGAACCCTTCGATGGATTCCGGTGCGCCCAAGCTGGATTGCATGCCGATGCGGTCGTAGAGACCGATGTAGTTGTCCAGGCTCGACTTGATGACCGACCGGGCTCCCGGCGCCGTGCGGCAACACTGGGCAAGCACCTCCCGCGCGGCGTCGTGGAGGTCCTCGTGCGGAACCAGCCGCGCCACCATGCCCCAGTCCAGCGCCTCGGCCGCCGACAGCGTGCGACCGGTGAACATCAGGTCGCGGGTGCGGACCGGTCCGATCAGTCGCGCCAGCATGTGGCTGTAGTAGGTGTCGGCGATCCCGCGGTACAGCTCCGGCACGCGGAACGTCGCCCGGTCGCTGACCACCGCCATGTCGGCGCACAGCGCGATCTGCAGGCCGCCGCCCTGGCACAGTCCGTTCACGGCGGCGACGACGGGCTTGCCGGACTGCCGCAGGGTGTCGAACGGCAGCGCGTCCATGCCCAGTGCCGAACCGAACGTCAGCCAGTTGTCGGCGCCACCGCCGCCCATGTCACCACCGGGGGCGAAGACGTCACCGGTGCCGGTGAGCAGCAGCCCGGCCAGGTCGGGATCGGAGTCGACGTGCTTGACGGCGTACTTGATGCCGAAGTACATCGCCGGGGTCATCGCGTTGCGCGCCTCGGGCCGGTCCAGCGTGCACACCCCGAACGCGCCTTCCCGCGTGAATTTCAGAAACGGCGTACCGAGCCAATCACCTTCGGGTGGGCGAGGTGGGGTCGTCATCTACTCGGTCCTCCAGTCGTGCGTCCAGGATGTCGTCGATGGCCTCACTGTAAGGGGCACAGTTACCGGCACCGTGAACCAGTGTCGCCAGTGCCCCCGCGGCGCACGCCCGCCGCAGCGCGTAGTCCACCCCGTCGGGCCACGCTGCTGCCAGCATGCCGGCGAACACGTCTCCCGCACCTGTGGTGTCCACCGCCTCCACCGCGGGTGCCGTCACATCGGACCGCTCACCGCCGGCGAGGTGGCTGGCGCCGCGCGAACCACGCGTGATGACCAGATGGGGTACCGGTGAGCGGCCTTCGGTCAGCCAGGCGTCTGCTTCGGTCTCGTTGACGACGACCACGTCGGCGAGGCCGGCCAGGGCGGTCATCTCGGCGGGCCGGGCGGCGGGCGAGGCGTTGACGATCACCACGGCGCCCGCGTCGCGTCCTACGCGGGCGGCGACCGTTGCGGTGTCGACGGGGATCTCCAACTGGATCAGCACCACGTCGCAGTCGGCGACCACCGACCGGACCGCGGCCGAGGTCAGGCTCAGGTGCGCATTGGCGCCCGGCGCCACCACGATGCAGTTCTCGGCGTTCGCGTCGACGATGATCGCCGCCGAACCGCTGGGCCCGGGCACGCTGGTGACACCCTTCAGGCCGACGCCGTTGTCCTGCAGATGTGTGCGCAGGTGCTCGGCGGCCGCATCGGTGCCCAGCGCGGCGACGAGTTGCACCTGCGCGCCGGACCGTGCGGCGGCGACCGCCTGATTGCCGCCCTTGCCGCCCGGCGACGTCGACAACGCGGACGCGAGAACCGTCTGCCCGGGCTGTGGCAGGGCATCCACCGTAAATGTCAGGTCGGCGTTGACGCTGCCGACCACGCAGACCCGCGCCACCATGGCGACAACGCTAGTCGACACGAGCGGACGTCGGCAGGTCCGTTAAGCTGGGCTAATGACTCTGCACGCTCCGGAGCGCAGTCAGGTGAGCGAGGACCTGCGCGAGCAGGTGCACGGCGCCGCCCGGCGGGCCCGTGTCGCCGCTCGTGCTCTGGCGACGCTGAGCACCGAGGTCAAGAACCGGGCCCTGCGCACCGCCGCCGACCACGTGCTGATGAACACCCGCGCCATCCTGGAGGCCAACGAGGCCGACCTGGCGACGGCGCGCGAAGCCGGCACGCCGGAGGCGATGCTCGACAGGCTGGCCCTGAACCCCGCCCGGGTGGAGGGCATCGCCGACGGACTGCGACAGGTCGCCGGGCTGCCCGACCCGATCGGCGAGGTGCTGCGGGGCAGCACGCTGGTCAACGGGCTGCAGCTCCGCCAGCAGCGGGTTCCGCTCGGCGTGGTCGGAATCGTCTACGAGGGCCGTCCCAACGTGACCGTCGACGCGTTCGGGTTGACGCTGAAGTCGGGCAACGCCGTTCTGCTTCGCGGTAGTTCGTCGGCGGCGAAGTCCAATGCCGCACTGGTCACCGCGCTGCGTGCCGCGCTGGCGACCGAAAACCTCGACAGCGACGCCGTGCAGTTGCTGCCCAGTGAGGACCGCGCCAGCGTCACGCACCTGATCCAGGCGCGCGGGCTGGTCGACGTGGTGATCCCCCGTGGTGGAGCCGGCCTCATCGACGCCGTGGTGCGCGATGCCCAGGTGCCGACCATCGAGACCGGTGTCGGCAATTGCCATGTGTACGTTCACGAGTCGGCCGACCTCGACGTGGCCGAGCGCATCCTGCTCAACGCCAAGACCCGCAGGCCCAGCGTGTGCAACGCCGCGGAGTCGCTGCTGATCGACGCGGCCATCGCCGACGTCGCGGTGCCGAGGTTCACTGCCGCCCTGCAGGACGCTGGTGTGACGGTGCACGCGGACCCGTCCGAGGACGAGCTTCGTGCCGAGTTCCTGTCGATGGACATCGCGCTGGCCGTCGTCGACGGTCTCGACGACGCGATCGCGCACGTCAACGAGTACGGCACCGGCCACACCGAGGCCATCGTCACCACGGATCTTGCTGCTGCACAACGCTTCACCGAACAGGTGGATGCGGCAGCGGTGATGGTGAACGCATCGACGGCGTTCACCGACGGAGAGCAGTTCGGTTTCGGCGCCGAAATCGGCATCTCCACCCAGAAGCTGCATGCCAGAGGTCCGATGGGCCTGCCAGAATTGACGTCGACCAAGTGGATCGTGTGGGGCTCGCCCGTTACTGGCCACATCCGTCCGGCTTGAGTCATCAGGAGACCCGATGAGCGTCCCCGCAATACCCGTGCCGATGTTCGCCGACATCGATGATGTCGCGCGGCGGCTGGCCGAGACCGGCTATCTGCCCGACACCGCCACCGCCACCGCGGTGTTCCTCGCCGACCGGCTGGGCAAGCCGTTGCTGGTCGAGGGGCCCGCCGGTGTCGGCAAGACCGAACTGGCCCGTGCCGTCGCGCAGGCCACCGGCTCGGAGCTGGTGCGGCTGCAGTGCTACGAGGGCGTCGACGAGGCCCGCGCGCTCTACGAGTGGAACCACGCCAAGCAGATCCTGCGTATCCAGGCCGGTCAGGGGGATGGGGCGGACTGGGACCGGACGAAAGACGACGTCTTCTCCGAGGAGTTCCTGCTGACCCGCCCGCTGCTGACCGCGATCAAGCGCACCGGGCCGACGGTGTTGCTGATCGACGAGACCGACAAGGCCGACATCGAGATCGAAGGCCTGCTGCTGGAGGTGCTCAGCGACTTCGCGGTGACGGTGCCCGAACTCGGCACGATCACCGCCACGCGCAAACCGCTGGTGGTGCTGACGTCCAACGCGACCCGGGAACTGTCCGAGGCGCTCAAGCGTCGCTGCCTGTTCCTGCACATCGACTTCCCCGACCCCGACCTCGAGCGCCGAATCCTGCTCTCGCGGGTCCCCGAGCTCCCCGAGCACATCGCCGGGGAACTGGTGCGCATCATCGGCGTGCTGCGCGGAATGCAGCTCAAGAAGCTGCCGTCGGTCGCCGAGACCATCGACTGGGGCCGCACGGTGCTGGCCCTGGGCATGGACACCATCGACGACGAGCTGATCGCCGCGACGCTGGGGGTCGTGCTCAAGCACCAGTCCGACCAGGTCAAGGCTTCAGGGGAGCTGAGGCTCAACTGATGGCGGTCCGACGCACCCGCCCGCCGCAGCCGCTGGCGCCCCACGGAATTCCGGGCCATCTGGTGGAGTTCGTGGAAGCGCTTCGCGGGCATGGCATTTCGGTGGGTCCGTCGGAGACGGTGGATGCCGGTCTGGTGATGTCGACGCTGGGCCTGGCCGATCGCAAGGTGCTGCGGGAGGGCATCGCCTGCGCGGTGCTGCGCCGCCCGGACCACCGCGAGACCTACGACGCGTTGTTCGATCTGTACTTCCCGGCCGCGCTCGGCGCCAAGACCGTGTTGTCCGACGAGGATGCCGATGACGGCGATCCGCAGGGCCTGCCTCCGGAGGACATCGAGGCACTTCGCGGCGCGCTGGTCGACATGCTGAACGACAACGAGGAGCTGGCGAACCTCGACCAGCGGTTGGCGGCGATGATCGCCCAGATCGTCGAGGCATACGGCCGCTACAACTCCAGTCGGGGCCCGTCGTACTCGTCATATCAGGCGCTCAAGGCGATGAGCCTCGACGACCTGGAGGGCCGCCTGCTGGCCGGGTTGCTTGCGCCCTACGGCGAGGAGCCCACGCCGACGCAGGAGCAGATCGCCAAAGCGCTTGCCGCACAGCGGATCGCGCAGCTGCGAACCATGGTGGAGGCGGAGACGAAGCGGCGCACCGCCGAGCAGCTGGGCCGCAACCATGTCCAGATGTACGGGGTCCCGCAGCTCGCGGAGAACGTCGAGTTCCTTCGGGCCTCCGGCGAGCAGCTGCGGCAGATGCGCCGCGTTGTCCAGCCGCTCGCACGGACGCTGGCTACCCGGCTGGCCGCGCGCCGCCGCCGGTCGCGGGCCGGCGAGATAGACCTGCGCAAGACGCTGCGCAAGTCGATGTCCACCGGCGGCGTGCCGATCGACGTGGTGCTCAAGAAACCGCACCCCGCCCGGCCCGAGCTGGTGGTGCTGTGCGACGTGTCCGGTTCGGTCGCCGGCTTCAGTCACTTCACGCTGTTGCTGGTCCACGCACTGCGCCAGCAGTTCTCGAGGGTTCGCGTGTTCGCGTTCATCGACACCACCGATGAGGTCACCCAGTTGTTCGGGCCCGAGTCCGACCTGGCGGTGGCGGTGCAGCGCATCACGCGCGAAGCGGAGGTCTACACCCGCGACGGGCACTCCGACTACGGCCACGCGTTCGCGTCGTTCCTCGACAAGTATCCGAATGTGCTGTCTCCGCGCAGTTCGCTGTTGGTGCTCGGCGACGGGCGCAACAACTACCGCAACCCCGAGACCGATCTGCTCTCCCACATGGTGAACGCCAGCAGGCACGCCCACTGGCTGAACCCCGAGCCCAGACATCTGTGGGGCAGTGGCGATTCGGCGGTGCCGCGGTACGAGGACGTCATCACGATGCACGAGTGCCGCTCGGCAAAGCAGCTCGCCTCCGTCATCGACGCGCTGCTCCCCGTCTAGGAATCTCCAGGTCAGGGAGACGGGGGCCGTCGGTGTCAAACCGCACACTGTCGGGGGTCCGGCCCGGCTACGCTGCAGGGATGCCTTCAGGCACGCCGCTGTACATGACGATCGCCGAGGACGTCCGCGACCGGATCGCCACCGAGCAGCTGGCCCCCCACACGTCGCTGCCCTCCGAGAGAGAGCTGGCGGAACTGCACGGCGTCAGCCGGATGACCGCACGGCAGGCGCTGGCCCTGCTGGAGAGCGAGGGTCTGGTCTACCGGAACCCGCCACGCGGCACGTTCGTCGCCGAGCCGCGGGTGCGGTTCCACGTCGGCAGCTTCTCCGAGGAAGTCGCCCGGATGGGGCGCCGGCCCGCCGCGCGTCAGCTGTGGGCCGAGCACCAGCTCGCGACACCCGCGGTGCGGCTCGCGCTGTCCCTCGCCGAAGGGGCCGCGGTACACGTCTTTCACCGATTGCGCACTGTCGACGACGTGCCGTTCGCGCTGGAGACGACATACATGCCCGCCGACCTCACACCGGGAATCCTCGACGAGCCCGAGCAGGGGTCGCTGTGGGCAGCACTGCGGACGCGGTACGGCGTCGAGTTGACCCGCTCGACCGCGGTGCTCGAGTCCATCGTGCTCGACGACGCGTCGAGCATGCAACTGGGCGTGCGCGCCGGTTCGGCGGGTACGTTGTTGACCCGCCGGACCGTGGACAGCGGCGGCCGATGCGTCGAGTACGGCCACGACATCTACCGCGCCGACCGGGCCGCGTTCGAGGTCACCGAGGTTCTCCAGACGCACCGGCTCTCCGGGGTCTGAGTCGGGCACGGCGGTTTCTGCGTCATTCTCAGATGACACGAACGGTCCCGTAAGCTCGCTATTCGTGCAAACAGGCGGGCGACGGCAGCGAAGGCTGGGCGTGATGGGCGGGACCTTCGATCCCATCCACAACGGTCACCTCGTCGCGGCCAGCGAGGTCGCCGACCTGTTCCAGCTCGACGAGGTGGTGTTCGTCCCCACCGGCCAGCCCTGGCAGAAGCGCAGCCGCCCCGTGACCGCTGCCGAGGATCGCTACCTGATGACGGTGATCGCGACCGCGTCCAACCCGCGCTTCTCGGTCAGCCGGGCGGACATCGACCGCGGGGGGCCCACCTACACCAAGGACACGCTGCGTGACCTGCGCGCGCTGAACCCCGACGCGGACCTGTACTTCATCACCGGAGCCGACGCCCTCGCCTCGATCCTGTCCTGGCAGAACTGGGAGGACATGTTCGCCCTCGCCACGTTCGTGGGCGTCAGCAGACCCGGCTACGAACTCGACGCCAGCCACATCTCGGCCGCGAGGGCCGAGCTACCCGCCGACGCCCTGCATCTGGTCGAGGTGCCCGCGCTGGCGATCTCGTCGACCGACTGCCGGATCCGCGCCGAGGAGTCCCGACCCATCTGGTACCTGGTTCCCGACGGCGTCGTGCAGTACGTCGCCAAGCGAGACCTCTATCGCCGCCCCACCCGCTCAGCCGAAGGAGACAGTCCCTGACCGCCACGCAGGAAGCCATCGACATGGCCACGGTCGCCGCACAGGCCGCGGCATCCAAGCTCGCCGACGACGTGATCGTCATCGACGTGTCCGGCCAGCTCGTCATCACCGACTGCTTCGTCATCGCGTCGGCCTCCAACGAGCGGCAGGTCAATGCCATCGTCGACGAGGTCGAGGAGAAGATGCGCCGGGCCGGCTACAAACCCGCGCGCCGCGAGGGCACTCGTGAAGGGCGCTGGACGCTACTCGACTACGTCGACATCGTGGTACACATCCAGCACCAGGACGAGCGCAATTTCTATGCGCTGGAACGGCTCTGGCGCGACTGCCCGTCGGTGCCGGTGGACTTGGAGGACACAGATGACGCCGGAGACGCAGCGGAGGCTCCCGAATGACCGTCCGCCGACTGGTGATGCTCCGTCACGGTCAGACCGAGTACAACGCGGGCAGCCGGATGCAGGGCCAGTTGGACACCGAGCTCAGTGAGCTCGGACGCGAACAGGCCGTCCACGCGGCCGAGGTGCTCGCCAAACGTCAACCGTTGCTGATCGTTTCGTCCGATTTGCGGCGCGCGCTGGACACTGCCGTCACGCTCGGCGACCGCTGCGGACAGCCGGTGAGCATCGACACCCGGTTGCGCGAGACGCACCTGGGCGACTGGCAGGGAATGACGCACCTCGAGGTGGACGCCGTAGCCCCCGGTGCCAGGCTCGCCTGGCGCGAGGACGCGCGCTGGGCCCCGCACGGCGGCGAGAGCCGGGTGGACGTCGCGGACCGCAGCCTGCCGCTGGTGCAGGAACTGGTGTCCCAGCAGCCCGAGTGGGGGACCGACGAACCCGACCGCCCGGTGGTGCTGGTGGCACACGGCGGGCTGATCGCGGCGCTGACCGGCGCACTGCTCGGAATTCCGGTGGACAACTGGCCCATCCTGGGCGGCATGGGCAACGCCAGCTGGGTGCAACTGGCAGGCCACACCCGTGCCGCCGGGGCCTCGGACTCGTTCGACGACATCCGGTGGCGCCTCGACGTGTGGAACGCCTCGGCGCAGGTCGCCAACGATGTCCTCTGAGTCGGCCTCGGGCGGCAGGACGCTGCTGGTGTTCTGCGACTCGCTGTCCTACTACGGCCCGACCGGAGGTCTGCCGTCCGACGATCCCCGGATCTGGCCCAACATCGTTGCCGGCCAACTCGGTTGGGATCTGGAACTGATCGGCCGGATCGGCTGGACGAGTCGCGACGTGTGGTGGGCGGCGACGCAGGACCCACGGTCGTGGGCGGCGCTGCCGCGAGCGGGGGCGGTGATCTTCGCGACCTCTGGGATGGATTCGCTGCCGTCGCCGTTGCCCACGGCACTGCGGGAGCTGATCCGGTATGTGCGGCCGCCGTGGCTTCGCCGGTGGGTGCGCGACGGCTACGGCTGGGTGCAGCCGAGGTTCTCACCGGTCGCGCGGGCCGCGTTACCGCCGCACCTGACCGTCGAATACCTCGAGATGACCAGAGGGGCAATCGACTTCAATCGTCCCGGGATTCCGATGGTGGCCTCGCTGCCGTCGGTGCACATCGCGCCGACGTACGGGATGGCCCACCACGGCAGGCCCGGCACGGTGGAGGCGATCACCCGGTGGGCGGGCGAGCACGGACTGCCGCTGGTGGACCTCAAGGCAGCGGTGGGCGACGAGGTGATGAGCGGGCGGGGCAATCCGGACGGCATCCACTGGAACTTCGAGGCACACCGGGCGGTGGCCGAGCTGATGATCAAGGGACTCGCCGAGGCAGGCGTGCACCTGCCCACTTCGAGCGAGTAGGCCTGTCATGTCCGTTGTGGTGGTCAGCGATTCGTCGTCGCGCCTGCAGGCCGACGAACGCAAGCAGTGGAACATCCGCGAGGTGCCGCTGCACGTGCTGATCGACGGCACGGACCTGCGCGACGGCATCGACGACATCCCCTACGACCTCCACGACCGGCCCAGGGTGACGACCGCAGGAGCGACGCCGGCCGAGCTGGTCGAGACCTACCGGCAGGCGCTGGCCGACAGCGGTGGCGACGGGGTGGTGGCGGTCCATCTGTCGGCCGCGTTGTCGAGCACCTACAGCGCGGCGGTGACCGCGGCGCGTGAATTCGGCCCCGCGGTCCGTGTCGTCAACTCCAGGTCGGCGGCGATGGGCGTCGGCTTCGTCGCGACGGCCGCCGCGCGCTGCGCTGCCGCCGGTGGCGACGTCGACGCTGTCGAAGCCGCGGCGCGTTCGGCGCTGGGCCGCGCGCACGTCTTCCTCGTGGTGCACCGGCTGGACAACCTGCGCCGCAGCGGGCGGATTCGCACCACCGCGTCGTGGCTGGGAACGGCGTTGTCGCTCAAGCCATTGTTGTGCCTCGACGTCGACGGGCGCCTGGTGCTCGATCAGCGCATCCGCACCGTCACCAAGGCGCATGCGGCGATGGTGGATCGGGTCGTCGAAGTGGTGGGCGAGAACACCGCCGACGTCGTGGTCCACCATGTCGACAACCATGACGCCGCCGACGCGCTGGGTGCCGCGCTGACGCAACGACTTCCGCAGATCTCGTCGCTCAACGTGGCCGACATGGGCCCGGTGTTGTCGGTGCATGTCGGGGCGGGCGCCGTCGGTGTGGCCGTGCTGGTCGCAGAGCCGTAGCGCACTGTCAGACCGCGGTGCTCCCGCGCCATGTCCACGCCTTTTCGGTCAGCTTGTCAGTGGAGGCTCGTAGACTCGAACACATGTTCGATAACGGGCTTCCCGAGGCGGCAGGTCTGGCCGGTCTCAGTGATGCCGAGTTGATCGATGCCGCCAGGGGCTGGGCGAGGGCAGAGAACGCCGCGTGTGCCCTCGACCACGCGGTGCCGTACCCGGTCGGTCCCACCCACGCCTCCAACCTCAAATGCCTCTGCCGTTTCCACCACTTGCTGAAAACTTTCTGGAGCGGCGAGGGCGGCTGGCGTGATCGCCAAATGCCTGACGGGACAGTGGTATGGACGAGTCCAACTGGCCATACCTACACCACCCGGCCCGGCGGAGCGGCACTGTTTCCGGCGCTGAGCCCACCCACCCCCGACCTCTGGGACGGCGACCCGCCCACCATCGACGAGGACACCCGGCGCGGCGCCATGATGCCCCGCCGGCGGCACACCCGCGCGGCCACGCGCGCCCGCGCCATCGCCGCCGAACGCCAACTCAATGACGACCACGTCGCCGAACGAAACAGGCCACCACCATTCTGAGGCGCGGTGACAGCTACACCGCGGCGCGCCCGGTGATCGGCGGCAGGTCGGCCAGCGTCACGATGCCGGGCGGCGCGGCGACGACCGCGGGCACGGCGTTGGTCACCGGCATCGCCGTGTAGATCATGCCGAGGCCCATGAACCCGGGTTCGGTCCAATCCCGTGGCGGCAGGCAGTGCACGACGGTGCGCATGTTGGGCAGCCCGAACACCTGCACGACGTGGCCGTGCTCGAGCGGCTTGGGTGGCGTGACGTGCTCGCCCATGATCCAGTTGAACCCGACGCTGACGACGTTGCGCTCGCCGACCCAACCGCGGTGGTAGCCGTGCACTCCTGCAACGGTGCCCTCGGGGATCTTCATGAAGCCGAGGTCGCTGTCGCCGGTGGCCGCGGTGAACGTGACGTCGAACGTGATCCGGTCGAGAGTCGCGCCGATGGCGTCGGCCATCATCGCGGCCGATTCGGCGAACACCTCGCTCTCTCTGCGCACACTGTCGGCCAGGCCCGGGGTGTCGGGGTCCTGGGAGAACCCCATCGCGGTCTGGGTCCCCGCTGATTCGTAGGTGGAGCAGTCGACCGACTCGGTGATGCGGATCTCGTCGACGCGTTCGCAGGCCCCGGACAGCACCATCCCCACCAGGTTGCTCATCCCTGGGTGCGCACCGCTGCCGAAGATCGTGGAACTGCCCTTCTCGCAGGCATTTCGAATGCGTTCCAGGTCTTCGGGTGTCTGCTTGCCGCCGGTGATCCACGCGGCGCTGGAGCACACGTTGATGCCGGACTCCAAAAGCCGGACCAGTTCGTCGATGCTGGGCCACAGCGGGTTGTAGCAGCAGGCGTCGGGCTTGAGCGCCACCAGTTCGTCGATGTCGTCGGTGACGGTCACCCCGGTGGGTTCGGGCCACCCGGACAGGTCGGCGGCGTCGACTCCCACCTTGTCGGCGCCGTGCGCGTCGACACCGACGAGTTCCATGTCGTCACGGCCGATGATGGCGTGCAGGGACCGTCGCCCGATGGTGCCGGTGGTCCACTGGATGACACGAAGCGGTCGATCGGTGGTCGGTGGGGCCATGAACATCTCCTCGTCGAGTGGTGGTTCAACAGATGAAGCTACTGCCTCTAAGGTGTCCTCATGACTGACACGGCACCGGTGGCCGTGGTGACCGGCGCCAGCCGCGGTGCCGGGCGCGGCATCGCGACTGCGTTGGCCGGCAGAGGCTGGCGGGTCTACGGGACGGGACGGACCCTCTCCGAGGCGCCTGCGGGCGGTGTGGCGGTGCCACTGGATCATCGCGACGATGCGGCCGTGGGCCGGCTTTTCGAACGGGTCGAACAGGAGAGCGGCCGTCTGGATCTGTTGGTGAACAACGCCGCGGTCATCTCCGACGACCTGGTCGGTCCGGAGCCGTTCTGGGAGGAGCCCCGTGAATTGGCCGACGTGCTCGACGTCGGACTGCGGTCGTCCTACATCGCGGCGTGGCATGCCGCGCCGCTGCTGCTGGCCCGTGAGCGCGGACTTATCGTGTTCACCTCGTCGCCGGGGTCAGTCTGCTACATGCACGGCCCGGCGTACGGGGCGCAGAAGGCGGGCGTCGACAAGATGGCCGCCGACATGGCCGTGGACTTCCGCGGCACCGGCGTGGCCACGGTGTCGATCTGGATGGGGATCCTGCTGACCGACAAGCTGCGCTCGGCATTCGACGGGAATCCCGACGCGCTGACCGGATTCGCGGAACAGGCCGAGACACCGGAGTTCACCGGCCACCTGATCGACGCGCTGTACCGCGACCCCGCCCTGAGTGAATTGAGCGGCCACACCGTGATCGGCGCGGAGTTGGGGCAGCGGTTCGGGATCACCGACGACGGCGGGCGCACGCCGCCCTCGCACCGCGAGATGCTCGGCGCTCCACGACCGCCGAGCTCCGTGGTAGTCCGCTAGGTCACGGACTGATCAGGCTCCACAGCCCGTTGGCTCCGGCCTGCAGCGCCATGTCGGTCACCCGGTCGTCCCAGTACTTCACCGAACCGAACTCCGATCGCCATGCCAGGGCGGCACGGGTGAACTCGTGCAGCCGGTGCTCGTTGGTGGTTCCGATCGCGCCGTGCACTTGATGGGTGTTTCGCACCACGACAGTCGCGGCGTGGCCTGTACACGAACGTGCCGCTGCCACAAGGAATTCGAGATGAGGTGCCGACCAGTCGCTGCTGACCGCAGCGGACAGCGCGGCCTCCGTGGCGGATCGGGCGAGCGCGGCCTCGGCGGCGATGTCGGAGATCAGGTGTTGAACGGCCTGGAATCTCGAAAGCGGACGACCGAACTGCTCGCGCGACGTCACATGGTCGAGGGACAGTGCCAGCGCCTCGTCCATCGCGGCGCACACCTGGATCGACCGGACAAGGGCACACTTCAACCGCAACTGTGCGATGCGATCGGTGGGAACGGGGACTCCTGACAGGGACGCGCGGTCGGCGACGACTGCGTCGCGGGGTTCGCCGATCATGTTGGTTCCAGGGGTGATGTCGAGGTGTTCGGCCGCGGCATCGGCGACGAGGTACTCGCCCGCGACCTGCCACACCACCACGACCCGCTCGGCGCCAGACGCCCACGGCACCCCCGCGGCGTGGCCGTGCCCGTCGAGGAGGCACACCGTGCGCACCGCACCGTCGACTGCCAGACCGGCGGACTCCAGCAGCCAGCACGCCAACAGATCGTGTTCGGCCAACGGAATTCGTATCCCGTGGCGGACCGCGGCGGCTTGCAGTGCTGCCGCCTCGTACCAGCCGGCACCGCTGCCGCCGGATCGCTCGTCGCCGGTGAGGCGGACCAGCCCGAGCTCGTCGAGGCGGCGCCACAGCTCAGGGTCTCTGCGTGCGGGTACCCGTGGGGAACGCGATGCGCGGGTCTCGGCGAGAACGGCATCCATCATGTCGGCCAGTGCCGGTTCGACCTCGGGGGCGTTCACCGAAGTCCCAATCCGCGTGCGATGACCCCGCGCAGCACCTCGTTGGTGCCACCGCGCAGGGTGAAGCCCGGCCGCTGATCCAGCGCTGTGGCCACCAGGTCGGTAAAGCGTTGTCCGGCCGTGTGTTCCCCGGCCAGGTGGGCGAACTCGGCGATGTCACCCTCGGTGGTCGTGCCGAGGATCTTGACCACGGCGGCGGGCACGTCGGCCGGTTCATGGCGCTCCAGCGCACCGGCGACGGCGGACGACATCTGGTGCAGCCCGGCGACGCGCGCCACCAGGCGGCCGAGATCGGTGGAGCGCGAGAGCTGTTGGTATCCCATCGTTTCCGCGCAGGCGTCGAGCAACACGAACGTCGACAGGAACCGCTCGGGCCCGCTGCGCTCAAAGGCGAGCTCAGAGGTCACCTGCTGCCAACCCTGACCGATCTCACCGAACACCATGGTGTCGGGAACGAAGGCTCCGTCGAGGAGCACCTCGTTGAAATGGTGCGCGCCGTTCATCGAGACGATGGGCCGGATCTCGACACCCGACCCGCGGAGGTCGACGATGAACTGGCTGAGCCCGGTGTGGCGGTGTCCGGGGTCGACGGGTTCGGTGCGGGCGAGTGCGATGAAGGCGTGGGCGAGATGGGCACCGGAAGTCCAGACCTTGGTGCCGGTCAGCGCCCAGCCGCCGTCCACGGTCTCGGCCTTGGTGCGCACACTGGCCAGATCCGAACCGGAATCGGGTTCGCTCATACCGATGCCGAAGAAGCACTCGCCCCGGACGATCTTCGGCAGGAACTCCGACCTCTGGAACTCGGTGCCGTACTTGAGGAGTGACGGCACGATCTGCCGGTCGGCGATCCAGTGGGCCGCCACGGGCGCACCGGCTGCAAGGAGTTCCTCGGTGACGGCGAACCGCTCGACGAACGAGCGGCCGTGCCCGCCGTACTCGGCGGGAACCGTCATGCCCAGCCAGCCGCGGGCAGCGAGTGCGGCGGTGAATTCTTCGTCCCACCCGCAGAGCCAGGCGTCCACCGACGGGGTGAAGCGGCCCGCAGCGAGTTGCTCTGCAAGGAACTGCCGAACTTCGTGCCGCAACTCTTCGGTGCCGGCCGGGTCCACGGTCGAGCGGGGTACCAAGCGGGGCAGCGCCATCACTCTCCTGCGGGGTCGTCGGCCGGGGTGGGGTGTTCGACAGGTGCCGGTTCCGCAACCGTCGCGGTGTCATCAGGCGCTGACTCGGTCAGGGACAGGCAGATTCCCACGGAGAGGAAGAACGCGACGGTCAGGGTGCCGCCGAGGTAGTGGTTCATGGGGCCGCCCGGGGCGATGAAGCTGCCGGGCGGCCCGATGACCGTGATGGTCTCGAGCAGCTGCTCGACGGTGAACACCGCCGTGCCGATTCCCAGCCACCGCGGGAAGCGATCTTCGTTGGCGGCCAACAGGATCGGGACGGCCACCAGGATGTTCGCCACGGTGGCGGCCGGCAGCCACATCGAGCCGACGTCGCCGATGACCCTCGCCGCTGCCGTGTCCAGCTGGCCGGGACGAAGCGCAGGACCGCCGGTGAACCAGATCGCGACGCACAGCTGGGCGAGCAGCAGTGCCGACCCCACCGTGAACAGGTGGGCCGCAGGCCCGCTCAGCCTGTCCCGCGCGAAGGCGAGCACCACGGCCAGTGCGAATGCCGAGAACGCCAGGAGCAGCGCCTGCACCCGGGCGGCTCCGTCGTCGGCGTCGGGGAACGCCGGGATGACCAGTACGGCCGCCGCGTAGAGCACCGCGAACGCGATTCCTGCGATCATCGGGGCCCGGCGGTTCATATCGGGAGCCATCGTAGCCACCGTCATCCACAGTGCGGAGTTCATCCCCAGGCCGCGCCGATCCGCCGCGACATCGCCTGGTTGCGTCCGCCTGCGGGCCTACCGTCGGCGCATGTCCACCGAACTGCCCGCCGAGCGGCTGCGTCGCCGCCTGGGAGCGGACGGCGACGCCGACGCCGACGACGCCGAGGAACAGCCGGACACGTCCCTGTCGCGGTGGCTGCCGGAACCCGCACCACCGGGCCCGGCCGGCTGGCTCGCGGCGATCCGGGCGGACCCGGGCCGTGCGGGCGTCGTCGCGCTTGGCGTCGTCGGCGCCGTCGCGGTGCTGGTGACGGTGCTGACCCTGCTGCGCGATCAGCCACCGGCGGTGGTGTCGGCCAAACTGCCGCCGGTCGAGATGGTGTCGTCGGCGGCCCAGACACCGGACCCGGCAGCGCCAGGACCGGCGACGCCCGTGGTCGTCAGCGTGGTCGGCCTGGTCAACACGCCCGGGCTGGTCACCCTCCCCCCGGGGGCCCGCATCGCCGATGCGCTGGACGCCGCGGGCGGGGCCCTCGACGGTGCCGACGTGATGGGGCTGAACATCGCCAGACGGGTCACGGACGGCGAGCAGATCGTGGTCGGTATCGGGGCGCCACCGGGCCGGCCGGTGGAGATGGGCAGCTCGATCGTGTCGGATGCGGCCGCGGCGGCGCCCGGCTCTTCAGCACCTGAAACGCCCTCGGGCTCAGCGACGTTGGTCGACCTCAACACGGCAACAGTCGACGAACTCGACACGCTGCCAGGGGTCGGGCCGGTCACCGCTGCGGCGATCATCGCTTGGCGCGAGGCCAACGGCCGGTTCACCAGCGTCGACCAACTCAGCGAAGTCGACGGCATCGGACCGGCCCGGCTGGACAAGCTGCGCGAACACGTCCGTGTGTGACGATGGTGACGCCCCGGCCGGCCGATGCCGCGGTGCTGGACCTGCGTCTGGTGCCGGCGGCACTGACCTGCTGGGCGGTGACGGCGGCGGGAATCCTGTTCGGTGTCGCCGGTTCGCTCGCCGCGATGGCGGCCTCGGTCGCGTCGACCGCGGCAATCGGCTGGTGGGGAGGCCGTGGCCGTGGCCGCACCCCTGGACGTGACCATCGATCGGCCGACCGGCGGGCGGTGGTGGCCGGTGTCTCAGCGGTCCTGGTGGTGGGCGGCGGGTTCGCCCTCGCCGTGGCGCTGCGCGTCGACGCGGTGCGTGCGCATCCTGTCGTCGGCCACCTCGGCGAGGTCACCGCCGTCGTCGTCGCACCGACCGAGACGCCGCGTGCGCTCGAGGGCGGTCGGACGATGTTCCGCGGCTCGCTGCTGGAACTCGACGGCACCCGATCCACGGGCAAGGTGCTGGTTTTCGCGTCCGGCGCCGGGTATGCGGGCCTGACGGCGGGTCAGCCCGCCGCGTTCCGTGCACAGGTCAGCACGCCGAAGCGCCGCGACCTCACCGTGGCGGTGCTGGCGGCCAAGGGGGAGCCCACCGTCGGTGCCGCCGCGCCGATACACCGGGCGGCCCACCACCTGCGCGCTCGGTTTGCGCACGCGTCTCGGATGGTGTTACCCGTCGATCAGGCGGCGATGTTGCCGGCGCTCGTCCTCGGGGACACGTCGACTGTCGCCGGTCAGACCACCGCCGAGTTCCGCGCGTCGGGTCTGACACACCTGACCGCGGTGTCGGGGGCGAACGTGACGATCGTCTGTGGCGCGGTGCTGTTGACCGCGGCGATGATCGGGCCGAGGGCCGCCGTCGGGCTGGCCGCGGTCACGCTGGTGGGGTTCGTCGTGGTGGTGCAGCCGTCGCCGAGCGTGCTGCGCGCTGCCGTGATGGGCGCGATCACGCTGCTGGCGGTGCTGTCACACCGGCGCAGGCAGGCGCTGCCTGCGCTGTCGGCGACGGTCATCGTCCTGATGGTCGGCGCCCCCGACCTCGCGGTCGACGTCGGGTTCGCGCTCTCGGCGTCGGCCACCGCCGCCCTGGTGCTCATCGCCCCCGCCTGGTCGCGCCGGCTCGCCGCGCGCGGCTGGCCCCGACCGCTCGCGGATGCGGTGAGCATCGCGCTGGCCGCCCAGCTGGTGACCGCGCCTCTGGTGGCCGGCATCTCCGGGTCGGTGAGCCTGGTGGCGGTGGTCGCGAACCTGCTGGTGGCGCCGGTCATCCCACCGATCACCGTGCTCGGCACGGCCGCCGCCGCGCTGTGCCCGCTGTGGCCGGCAGGTGCCGAGTTGCTAATCCGATTCACCGGCCCGGAGGTGTGGTGGCTGCTGAGCGTGGCGCGCTGGGCCGCGGATGTCCCTGCCGCCTCGGTACCCGTCCCGTCCGGTCTTGCCGGCGTGGGGACCGTCGCGGTCGCCGCGCTCGGTGTCGCGGCGGTGTGGCAGTGGCTGTGTCGTCCGGGCATGACACGATCGTGCGGTGAGCCAACAGGTAACCGGCCTGCACCTGATCCTGGGTGACGAAGAGCTACTGGTCGAACGTGCCGTCGCGGCAGTGCTGCGGGAGGCGCGCGCCTCGGCCGGCACCGGCGATGTCCCGGTGGACCGGCTGCGCGCCGGCGAGGTGAGCACCAGTGAGCTCGCCGAGCTGCTCAGCCCGTCGCTGTTCGCCGACGAACGCGTCGTGGTGCTCGAGGCCGCCGCCGAAGCGGGCAAGGACGCCGTTGCGGTCATCGAGGCCGCCGCCGCCGACCTGCCGGACGGGACGATGCTTGTCGTCGCGCACTCCGGCGGCGGGCGCGCCAAGGCGCTCGCCGGGCAGCTCAAGAAGCTCGGTGCGCAGGTGCACCCGTGTGCGCGCATCACCAAGGCCTCCGAGCGGGCCGACTTCGTCCGGCGGGAGTTCCGGTCCCTGCGGGTCAAGGTGGGGGACGACACGGTGACCGCCGTGCTCGACGCGGTCGGCTCCGACCTTCGCGAGCTGGCCTCGTCGTGTTCGCAGCTCGTCGCCGACACCGGCGGCGACGTCGACGCGGCGGCGGTGCGGCGCTACCACTCCGGCAAGGCCGAGGTGAAAGGCTTCGACATCGCCGACAAGGCGGTCGTCGGTGATGTGGCCGGGGCTGCCGAGTCGCTGCGCTGGGCGATGATGAGCGGTGAGCCGCACGTGGTCCTGGCCGACGCGCTGGCCGAGGCGGTGCACACGATCGCCCGGGTCGGGCCGCTGTCGGGCGATCCCTACCGGTTGGCCGGTGAACTGGGGATGCCGCCGTGGCGGGTGCAGAAGGCGCAGAAGCAGGCGCGCCGGTGGTCGCGGGACTCGGTCGCGGAGGCGATGAGGCTGGTGGCCACACTCAACGCCGACGTGAAGGGCGCGGCCGCAGATGCGGACTACGCGTTGGAGACGGCGGTCCGGAAGGTCGCCGAGCTGGTCAGCGAGTAAACGGCACAGAGCTGGTCAGCGAGTAAACGGCACAGAGCTGGTCAGCGAGTAAACGGCACAGAGCTGGTCAGCGAGTAAACGGCACAGAGCTGGTCAGCGAGTAAACGGCACAGAGCTGGTCAGCGGCCGGGCCGGGCGCTCAGATCTTGTTGAAGGCCTGCGCGAGCGCGGACTTGCGGTTGGCGGCCTGATTCTTGTGGATGACGCCCTTGGTGGCGGCCTTGTCCAGCTGGCGGGTGGTCGCGGCCAGGAGCTCGCCGGCCTTCTCCTTGTCGCCGGCCTCGACGGCCGCACGGAACCCACGGACCGCCGTGTGAAGCGACGACTTCACCGACTTGTTGCGCAGCCTGCGGCGCTCGTTGGTGAGAATCCGCTTCTGCTGCGACTTGATGTTGGCCACGCGTGTATTCCTTCGTAAATCTCGGTCGGAGTGCTTGCAATCTGTGGGCGCCCGGTGTGTGGGCAGCGAGTGTTCAGGCTACCAGCGAGCGCACGGATGTCCCAAAGCGAGACCCACTGGCCTGCCGAAACGGCGGAAATGTTGCAGCATGGCATTCGTGCACACGCCGAGGGCGTGCGCGTGGGACGGCACGACCGCAGAACATCACCATCCCGTCGATGCGAAAAGCAGGAGAAATCTTGGCGACCGAGACCACACGGACCTCCCGCAGCAGCAGGTCGGTGAAACGGCACGACGGCGTCTTCGGTGGTTACAACAAGCTCGGCCCGTATGCCAAGGCGTTCGACGAGATGTTCGACGCCCAGGGCAACGTCCGTGGCCCCTACAAGGGCATTCACACCGAACTGGCCCCCTCCGACGTCTCAGATCTGGAGGCGCGCGCGGAGGCCCTCGGCCGGGCGTTCATCGACCAGGGCATCACGTTCTCACTCTCGGGGCAGGAGCGACCCTTCCCGCTCGACCTCGTGCCGCGGGTGATCTCTGCGGCGGAGTGGACCCGCCTGGAGCGGGGCATCCGCCAGCGGGTCCAGGCGCTGGAGATGTATCTCGAGGACATCTACGGCGAGCAGGAGATCCTGCGCGACGGCGTCATCCCGCGCCGCCTGGTCACATCCTGCGAACACTTCCACCGCGAGGCGGTCGGGATCGTCCCGCCCAACGGGGTACGCATCCACGTCGCGGGCATCGATCTGGTCCGCGATGAGCAGGGCAGCTTCCGCGTCCTCGAGGACAACCTCCGGTCGCCGTCGGGCGTCTCCTATGTCATGGAGAACCGTCGCACGATGGCCCGGGTGTTCCCGAACCTCTTCGCCACCCACCGGGTGCGCGCGGTCGGTGACTATTCGTCACATCTGCTGCGGGCACTGCGCAACGCCGCGGCCAACAACGTCGCCGACCCGACCGTCGTCGTGCTGACCCCCGGGGTGTACAACTCGGCGTACTTCGAGCATTCGCTGCTGGCCCGCCAGATGGGCGTGGAGCTCGTCGAGGGCCGCGACCTGTTCTGCCGCGACAACACCGTCTACATGCGCACCACCGAGGGTGAACGGCAGGTCGACGTCATCTACCGCCGCATCGACGACGACTATCTCGACCCGATGCAGTTCAAGCCCGACTCGGTGCTCGGTGTCGCCGGCATCCTCAACGCCGCCAGAGCCGGCAACGTGGTGATCTCCAGCGCGGTGGGCAACGGCGTCGGCGACGACAAGCTCGTCTACACCTACGTGCCGACGATCATCGAGTACTACCTGGGGGAGAAACCGCTGCTGGCCAACGTCGACACCTTCCGCTGCTGGCTCGAGCCCGAACGCGAGGAGGTGCTCGACCGCGTCGACGAGTTGGTCATCAAACCGGTCGAGGGCTCGGGCGGCTACGGGATCGTGTTCGGTCCGGACGCCTCAGCCAAGGAGTTGGCCACCATCAGCAAGAAGATCAACGCCGACCCGCGCGGCTGGATCGCGCAGCCGGTGGTGCAGTTGTCGACGGTGCCCACCCAGATCGGCGATGAACTGTCGCCGCGCCACGTCGACCTGCGTCCCTTCGCGGTCAACGACGGCGACGACGTCTGGGTACTGCCCGGCGGGCTGACCCGGGTGGCGTTGCCGGAGGGCTCCCTGGTGGTGAACTCCAGCCAGGGCGGCGGCTCCAAGGACACCTGGGTGCTGGCCTCGCGAACGTCGGTGGCCGACCGCGAGCTGGCCGCCGCCGAGGTCGTCCGCTCGCTTCCCAAGACGCCGAGGGCATCGAAGAACGGCAAGGCCGAGAGCTCTTCGGACAATTCGAACCAGCAGCAACAGCAACAGCAGAACCAGCAGTAGGGGGCGGTCCGGAGATGTTGGCACGCAACGCGGAATCGCTCTACTGGATCGGTCGCTACGTCGAGCGCGCCGATGACACGGCCCGCATCCTCGACGTCACCGTCCACCAGCTCCTCGAGGACTCCAGCGTCGACCCCGACCAGGCGTCGCGCACGCTGCTGCGGGTTCTCGGCATCGAACCCCCCGACGTTCCCCTGGACGTGTGGTCGCTGACCGACCTGGTGGCGTTCAGTCGTGACACCGAGGGCGGGTGTTCGATCGTGGAGGCGATCTCGGCGGCACGGGAAAACGCCCGCGGCGCACGCGAAGTGACCTCCACCGAGATCTGGGAGTGCCTGAACACCACATACAACGCGTTGGCCGAGCGGGAACGGGCGGCCAAACGTCTTGGGCCGCATGAGTTCCTGTCCTTTGTCGAGGGAAGGGCCGCGATGTTCGCCGGCCTGGCCGACTCCACCCTGTCGCGTGACGACGGATATCGGTTCATGGTGCTGGGCCGTGCCGTGGAACGGGTGGACATGACCGTGCGGCTGCTGCTGTCCCGTGTCGGTGACAGCGCGTCCTCGCCGGCGTGGGTCACGGTGCTGCGCTCCGCAGGTGCGCACGACACCTATCTGCGGACCTACCGCGGCGTCCTCGATGCCGGCCGTGTCGTCGAGTTCATGTTGCTGGACCGGCTTTTTCCGCGCTCGGTGATGTACTCGTTGCGGCTGGCCGAACACAGCCTCGACGAGCTGCACAAGCGACGCCTCAACCGGGTGGGTGCCACGGCGGAGGCGCAACGTCTGCTCGGTCGTGCCCGCAGCGAGCTGGAGTTCCTGCCGCAGGGCGTTCTGCTGGAGTCGCTGGAGGAACGCCTCGCCGGCATCCAGGCGACGTGCGCTGATGTCGGAGAAGCGCTGGCGCTCGAGTACTTCCACTCCGCACCGTGGGTGGCATGGACGGATGCGGGGCGAAACGGCTCGCTGGTGATCGAGGAAGGCGAGGTCTAACGATGAGCCGGCCGCGCAGCGATGAGCCCCCGGGCGAAGAGCAGACAGCGAAGAGGAGAATCTGATGTGGCGCATGCGGGTCATTCATGCCACGGGCTATGCCTACAAGTCGCCGGTCACGGCGTCGTTCAACGAGGCACGGCTGACGCCCCGTTCTGATTCGCGGCAGAACGTCATCCTCAACCGGGTCGAAACCGTCCCCGCCACAAGGTCGTACCGCTATGTCGACTACTGGGGCACCGCGGTGACGGCGTTCGACCTGCACGCGCCGCACGCCGAACTCGAGGTGACGGCGTCGTCGGTGGTGGAGACCGACCGGCCCGAACCGCCGAAGATCAAGATCAGCTGGGAGGACCTCGCGAGCGAGGCGGTGATCGACAAGTACGACGAGATGCTCGCCCCGACGCACTACGTGCCCGCGAGCAAGCGGATCGAGCGGGTGGGCCGGCGGATCGCCAAGTACCACGATCCCGTCGAGGCGGTGATCGAGGCCGCTCGCTGGGTGCAGGGGGAACTGAACTACGTGCCCGGCACGACGGGGGTGCACACCTCGGGTGTCGACGCGTTGCGCGAGGGCCGCGGGGTGTGCCAGGACTTCGCGCATCTGACGTTGATGTTGTTGCGCGGCATGGGGATCCCGTCGCGGTACGTGTCGGGTTACCTGCACCCGAAGCGCAACGCGAAGATGGGCGACACCGTCGAAGGTCAGAGCCATGCCTGGATTCAGGCTTGGACGGGGGAGTGGTGGCACTACGACCCGACCAACGACAAGGAGATCAACGAGCAGTACATCAGCGTGGGTGTGGGCCGTGACTACGCCGACGTCACCCCGCTCAAGGGCATCTACTCGGGGGAGGGGTCCACCGACCTCGACGTCGTCGTGGAGATCACCCGGCTGGCTTAGCGCAGACCCCCGGGTGGACCTCCACCCGGTGGAGGTCGTCGCCCAGCTCGATCTGGCGCTCGAAGACCGAGGCGGCCAGTGCCCGCCACTCCTCCTCCTGGCCCGGCTGGATCGCCGGTACGTAGTGGGTGAGGATCAGGATGCCGACGCCGGCCCGGGCCGCGGTGTCGGCGGCCTGCTCCACCGACGAGTGGTAGTCGCAGATGTCGCGCATCCGCTGGAGCGGGATCGGGTCGATGAGGTCCTTGCGGATCACGGTGTGCACCAACGCTCCTGCACTGGCTGCCAGGTCGTCGAGGCTGCGGCAGGGCACCGTGTCCCCTGCCATCACCACCGATGCGCCGCCGTTTTCGATGCGGAACCCGATCGTCGGTGCGACCGGCCGGTGGTCGGTGGGTCCGACCCGGATCTGCACCCCGTCGCGGCCCCACACCACACCGTCGGTGACCTCCTCCACCTCGACCGGCGGCGGGGTCGTCAGGTCGTCGTGGTGGGCGATGCGGTAGCCGATGTCGAAGTTGAACGCCTTCAGCGTGTTCTCGACGACCTCGGCCGTTCCCGGCGGGCCGATGATCGGCAGCGGCGGCAGATCGGGGGCGAAGTTCGACACCCACCGGGTGATCAGCACGTCGCCGAGGTCGGCGATGTGGTCGCTGTGCAGGTGTGTCAGCAGCAGCGCGGTCAGATTGTTGGCGCCCACCCCGAGGGCGGCCATGCGCTGCAGGACGCCGCGGCCGCAGTCCACGAGGAAGGTCTGCCCACCCGCGCGGACGAGTGTCGACGGCCCCGCGCGTCGCGCGTCGGGGATGGGGCTGCCGGTGCCCAGGAGCGTCACTTCGATCATGGATCCCACCTAACCCCCCGCTCGGCGGTCCGGGGGGTGGAAAACGCCGAATGCACGGCACTTATTGCCTAGCCTGGTATGTGAGGTGAGTCACGACGAGGCGGTGAGGTCGATGCGGATATCCGACGTGTTGCGCAACAAGGGCGCAGCGGTGGCCACGATCACCCCGGAGACTTCGGTTGCCGGGTTGTTGACGGAGCTGACGGTGCACAACATCGGAGCGATGGTGGTGGTCTCACAGGACGGCCTGCTGGGCATCGTGTCCGAGCGCGACGTGGTGCGCATGCTGCACGAGGTGGGTGCTGATCTGCTGAGGCGTCCGGTGTCGGACATCATGACGACGCTGGTGGCGACGTGCTCGCCCGACGATACGGTCGACAGCCTGAGTGTGCTGATGACGACCAACCGGGTCCGGCACGTCCCGGTCGTCGTCGACGGCCGGCTCGCCGGAATCGTCAGCATCGGTGACGTCGTCAAGACCCGTATGGAGGAACTCGAGCGCGAGCAGCAGCAGCTCCAGGCCTACATCACCCAGGGCTGATCGTGGCCTCCGCCATCGACGTCCGTGCCGCGCAGAAGCCGGACGTGCGAGGTCTTTCGCGGGTGCTGGGGCGGGCCTTCTTCGACGACCCGGTGATGATGTGGATGCTGCCCGACGACAGCCGTCGGGCCAAGGCGCTTCCGCGGGTGTTCGCCGCGATGACCCGGCACCACTTCCTCGGCGGCCACGGGGTGGAGGTCGCCAGCAGGGCCGGTGAAGTGGGTGCGGCGGCACTGTGGGATCCGCCGGGCCGATGGAAGCAGACGCCGCGCGAGGAATGGCGGATGATGCCCAGCTTCCTGATGGCGATGGGCCGCCATGTGGGGCGGGGGATGGGCATGACCGAGCTGATGAAGAAACACCATCCCGAGGAGCCGCACTGGTATCTGGCCGTGATCGGCAGTGATCCGGATGTCCGGGGGGCCGGGTTGGGGCAGGTGCTGATGCGGTCCCGGCTGGACCGGTGCGACACCGAGGGCGCGCCCGCCTACCTGGAGTCCACCAAAGAGGAGAACGTGCCGTATTACATGCGGTTCGGTTTCGACGTGACCGGGGAGATCACGATTCCCGACGGCGGGCCAACGATGTGGCAGATGTGGCGTAACCCGCGCTGAGATCGCGGTGGGTGACGGTCAACTCCACGAATACTCGGCGCGCAGGCGCGCGGCGACGATGTCGAACACCTCGCGGTCCAGGATCGCGCCCTCGCGGCGGATGCCTTCCTCGGGGACGTCGAGCACCCGGTCCAGACGCACCCAGCTGACCCGGCCTTCGTGGTCCCAGCTGCCTGCGCCGATGCTGGCCCAGTTCGGGTCGTCGCGGTGATGGTCCTGGCTGGACAGCATCAGACCGAGCAGCACGTGGCGGTCGCGGCCGACGACCAGCACCGGCCGGTCCTTGCCCCTGCTCGGGTCGTCCTCGTAGACCACCCACGTCCACACGACCTCGCCCGGGTCGGCACGGCCGTCGAGGTCGGGCGCATAGGCGACCTTGCGGGCACGGTGCGCGGTCGGGACGAAGTTGCTCGACACGGGGCGGCCTGCGGGCAGCGCGGGGGTCTGGGTGTCGGGCGGGCCTGCGAGGACGTCCAGACCGATCCGGATGCCCTGCTGGATGCCGCGCGCGACGGTGTCCGATCTCTGCAGCTGGCGGACGAGTTTGGGGGCCTCGTTGAACACGAGGTTCTCGGTGTTCTTCAGTACGAAGCGTTGAAACGTCTTCAGATACGACGCCATGACCGCCAATCATAGGCGCACCCCGACAGGCTCGATTGTGTCGAGAGGCCCTGCGCTCGATACTCTGGACGGGCATATCTCGGCTGATCAGATGCCGACTTGACCGCGCTCACCAGGAGATTCCCATCAGCAGCTTCGCCGACAAGACCTTCACTGCGCCGGCGCGGATTCGGAACTTCTGCATCATCGCCCACATCGATCACGGCAAGTCCACGCTGGCCGACCGGATGCTGGGCATCACCGGGGTCGTCGCCGACCGTGACATGCGGGCGCAGTACCTGGACCGGATGGACATCGAGCGCGAGCGCGGTATCACTATCAAGGCGCAGAACGTGCGGCTGCCCTGGGAGGTCAACGGTGAAGAGTTCGTGCTCCATCTGATCGACACCCCGGGCCACGTCGACTTCACCTACGAGGTGTCGCGCGCGCTGGAGGCCTGCGAGGGCGCGGTGCTGCTGGTCGACGCCGCCCAGGGGATCGAGGCGCAGACGCTGGCCAACCTGTACCTGGCGCTGGACCGCGACTTGACGATCATCCCGGTGCTCAACAAGATCGACCTGCCCGCCGCCGACCCGGACCGCTATGCGGGCGAGATCGCGCACATCATCGGTTGTGAACCCTCCGACGTGCTGCGGGTGTCCGGCAAGACCGGAGAGGGTGTCACCGAGCTGCTCGACGCGGTGGTCCGGCTGATCCCCGCGCCGGTCGGCGACGCCGACGCGCCGGCCAGGGCGATGATCTTCGACTCGGTCTACGACATCTACCGCGGTGTGGTGACCTATGTCCGCGTGGTGGACGGCAAGCTCACGCCGCGCGAGAAGATCAAGATGATGTCGACGGGCACGACCCACGAACTGCTTGAGGTCGGCATCGTCTCACCCGAGCCGAAGGCCACCGAGGGCCTCGGCGTCGGCGAAGTGGGCTACTTGATCACCGGGGTCAAGGACGTCCGCCAGTCGAAGGTCGGCGACACCGTCACGTCGGCGCGGCACGGGGCCACCGAGGCGCTCACCGGATACCGCGAGCCCAAACCGATGGTCTATTCAGGTCTCTATCCGGTCGACGGATCGGACTACCCGAACCTGCGTGACGCGCTGGAACGGCTGCAGTTGAACGACGCCGCGCTGACGTGGGAGCCGGAGACCTCCGTCGCGCTCGGCTTCGGCTTCCGGTGCGGGTTCCTGGGGCTGCTGCACATGGAGATCACCCGCGAGCGCCTGGAACGCGAGTTCGACCTCGACCTGATCTCGACGTCACCCAACGTCGTCTATCGAGTGGTCAAAGACGACGCAACCGAGATGGTGGTGACCAACCCGTCCGACTGGCCGGACGGCAAGGTCGGCGCCGTGTTCGAGCCGGTGGTGAAGACGACGATCATCGCGCCCAGCGAGTTCATCGGCACGATCATGGAGCTGTGCCAGTCGCGGCGCGGCGAACTGGGCGGCATGGACTACCTGTCACCCGAGCGCGTCGAACTGCGCTACACGATGCCGCTGGGCGAGATCATCTTCGACTTCTTCGACTCGCTGAAGTCACGCACCCGCGGCTACGCCAGCCTGGACTACGAGGAGGCCGGCGAACAGCAGGCCGACCTCGTCAAGGTCGACATCCTGCTGCAGGGTGAGGCCGTCGACGCGTTCAGCGCCATCGTCGACAAGGACTCCGCGGCCGCCTACGGCAACAAGATGACCACCAAGCTCAAGGAGCTCATCCCGCGCCAACAGTTCGAGGTGCCGGTGCAGGCCGCGATCGGCTCGAGAATCATTGCCCGCGAGAACATCCGGGCGATCCGCAAAGACGTCCTCTCCAAGTGCTATGGCGGCGACATCACCCGTAAGCGCAAGCTGCTGGAGAAGCAGAAGGAAGGCAAGAAGCGGATGAAGACCATCGGTCGGGTCGAGGTGCCGCAGGAGGCGTTCGTCGCGGCGCTGTCGTCGGACGCCGCCTCGGACAAGTCCAGCAAGAAGTAGTCAGCGGGGAGCAGGCTGACCGAACCGGTCGCGCATCGGCGCGCGGCGTGCTGAAGTGGTACGGGATCAACACCTTCGGCAGGAGGCGCAGTGTCGAACAACCGCGCGGTGCGCACCGCCGTCGTGCTCGGCGCGTGCGTCGCGCTGGCCGCCTGCGCGGGCGCGCCGGTCGACGAGCGACCCGTCGTCCGCATCGTGGAGGCCGCCCAGCTCTCGCCTGCCATCCCTCTCGGCCGGTTCCTGCCGACCGCCCAGGAGCTGTCGGCGACGTTGGGCACCGGCCCCCACGGCTTCCTGGGCCAACTCGTCGAAGGTGACGCGGACATGCTTCTGCGCAACGTCGGCGACGCCCAGGCGACACCGCCCGGTTGTGTGGGCACCGCCTACCGGCTCCAGAAGATCGTCTACGACGCGACCCCGGTCCAGTCGGTGGCCAGCAGTTCCTGGGCCGGTGGCGAATTCGACGGTCCACCGGTCTCGGGTTTCTTCGGCGTCGTGCAGATGGCCAGCGCCGCAGACGCCGACGAGTTCTTCGCGGCAACGACGGACAACTGGCGTCGCTGCAACGGCCAGACGGTGGTGCTGCAGCAACCCGGACTCGGTGCCGAGGAGGTGAGCAGGATCTCCGACGTCGGATTCGACCGGCGGGTGGTTTCGGCGAGCGTGCTGCACGCCTCGGCCGGTTCGGCGTCGGCGCCGGGGATGCGAGCCCTCGGCGTCGTCGGCGACTGCATCGTCGACGTCGAACTCTCCGACCCACGTGCAGCGGGCGGGGCATCGCCGGCGGTGGGTGTCGCCGAGTTGATCCTCGACAAGATCGCTGCGCAGCGCTGACTTCCGCCGCGATGGCCGGGGGTGGGGGACAATGGCGCGGTGAACCCCATCCTCGCGGTCCGCCGCGCCGGTGTCGTCAGCGCGGTGATCGCGGTGTCCGTGGTGCTGTCGGGTTGTGTCAGCACGGTGCAGGGGACGGCGACGCGCCAGAGTCTGGGCGCGAGCCCGCGGGACGTTCCGCCCCTCGACGAGGCGAAGCTGGACGGTGTCCTGCTGACCATCGGTGAGCTCAACGGCATCGTCGGCTCGACGCAGATGGAAGTCACCAGTGAACTCGACGAGATGACCGACCACTCCGCGGACGTGTCCGATCCCGACTGCCTCGGCGCGGTCTACGGAGCCGAGGAACCGGTGTACGCCGGCACGGACTGGACCGCGGTGCGCGACCAGATGGCGCGCGAACCCGACGACGACAACGACCACTGGGTCGAGCAGACGGCGGCGCTGTACCCCGCGGCCGGGAATGCCCGGCGGTTCTTCGACGACTCGACGGCCACCTGGCAGGACTGCGCCAACAACGCCGTCGGGGTGGGCGAGGGCGACTACCTCTGGGAACTCGACGACGTCGAGATCAGCGACACGCTGATAACCCAGATGACCACCCAGGAAGGCGCCGACGGCTGGGCCTGCCAGCACGCGCTGTCGCTGGTGTCCAACCTGACCGTCGAGGCCTGGGCGTGCGGCTACAGCATCACCGACGAGGCCGCCGAGATCGCCGACGCGATGATCGAGAACGCCGCCGCGAAGTAGCCGACGGTCGGGAACCCCGCCGGAGCGATGCGGTCAGACGGGGGCGTTGGCCGGCTGGAAGTTCCCGGAGCTGTCGGCTTCCTCCTCGGCGCGGATCACGTGCACCACGGCGTTGATCAGAGCCAGGTGGGTGAACGCCTGCGGGAAGTTGCCGAGGTGCCGTCCGGTCCGCGGCTCGATCTCCTCTGCATAGAGGTGCAGCGGGCTCGCGAACGACAGCAGCCGCTCGCACAGGTGCCTGGCCCTGTGGATCTCCCCGATCTCGACCAGCGCCGACACCAGCCAGAACGAGCAGATCGTGAACGTGCCCTCCTCACCGGACAGGCCGTCGTCGGTCTCCTCGACCCGGTAGCGCAGCACCAGACCTTCTTCGGTCAGCTCGTCGGCGATGGCGAGCACCGTCGCGCGGATCCGCGGATCGTCGGGCGGCAGGAACCGGGTCAGGACCGCCAGCAGCAGAGAGGCATCCAGTGCGTCGTCGCCGTAGCGCTGGGTGAGCACGCCTCGGGAATCGACACCGCGCTCGAGAATGTCGTCCTTGATCTCCTCGGCGATCACCCGCCACTGCTGTGCGTAGGACTTCTCGCCCTCCAACTCGGCGAGCTTGGCGCCGCGGTCGAGCGCCACCCAGCACATGATCTTGCTCGACGTGAAGTGCTGCGGCTCGCCGCGCACCTCCCAGATGCCGCGGTCGGGCCCGCGCCAATGCTTGATCGCCTCCTCGACCTGTTCCTTGAGCACCGGCCACAGTGTTTCGGGGATCTGCTCGCGCGACTTGGTGTGCAGGTACACCGAGTCGAGCATCGTGCCCCAGATGTCGTGCTGCATCTGGTTGTAGGCGCCGTTGCCGATGCGCACCGGGCGGGCGTGGTCATACCCCGACAGGTGGTGCAGTTCCTCTTCGACGAGGCTGCGTTCCCCACCCACCCCGTACATGACCTGCAGTGGGTGCCGCTCACCGTTGTTGGCGCCGGAGACGTCGGCGATGAACGCGAAGAAGTCGTCGGCCTCGCGGTCCAGGCCCAAGGTGTAGAGACCCCACAGCGCGAAGGTCGAGTCCCGGACCCAGGCATACCGATAGTCCCAGTTGCGTTCGCCCTGGGGCGTCTCCGGCAGCGACGTCGTCGGCGCGGCCAGCAGCGCGCCGGTCGGGGAGTACGTCAGGCCCTTGAGGGTCAGGGCGCTGCGCTGCAGGTAGGACCGCCACGGATGGTCGGGGAAGTCGCCCACGTTGATCCACTGGCGCCAGCACTCGCTGGTCTTCCACATCTTGTCGGCGGCCTCTTCGAAGGTCTGAGGGGCCGGGTAACCCGACCAGCTCAGCGCGACGAACACATTGTCGCCCTCACTGAGCCGGGTGCGGGCCCGCGCCTCGCGGCCCTCGAGCCCGATACGCAGGTTGGTGGTCAGCCGCAGGGTGGGGTGCGAGTCCGGGTTCTTGGTCGCCCGCGCGATCGCCTCGCCGTAGGCCTGCGCTGAGTACTCCCAGCTGGCGGTGTTCCGGTGGTAGTCGAACGATGGTTCGCAGCTCATCACCAACTCGACGGTGCCGCTCACGCACCGGACGGTGCGCAGCAGGATGTGCTCGGCGTCCCAGTCCATCGGGGTGCGGCGGTGGGTCCGCGACCGGGTCTCGAGGTCGTGCCACGGACCCATCACCAGCGCATCACGCACGATCACCCAGCCGGTGTGGGTCTGCCAGGTGGTTTCGAGGATCAGGCTGCCAGGCAGGTAACGCCGTGCGGCGGGCACCGACACCCCGTACGGCCCCAGCCGGAAATGACCGGCGCCGCGGTCCAGGATCGCGCCGAACACGCTGGGGGAGTCGGGCCGTGGCACGCACAGCCACTCGATCGACCCGGCCGACGAGATCAGGCAGGTGTTCTCACAGTCGGACAGGAAGGCGTAGTCCGCGATGGGTGGGAACGGGTTTCGCAACGTCCCGCCCGCGTAGGAAGGCACCTGGGCGGCGGCGGCAAAGGCAGATTCGCCGGCGAGCGGCCCTCCATCGGATGCCGCGGTGTGCTGCAGAACCATGGGCACATCATCGACTGCGGGACACCTGGCGTCTACCTGAACACACCCCGTGTCGTTCATGGTCGCCGGGCGCATAGGCTGACCGAATGGGCGGCTTCCTCAGTTGGTGGGACGGGGTGGAGCTGTGGCTGTCCGGGTTGTCGTTCATCGCCCAGACCGCGGTGGTGATGCCGGTCGTGCTGGCCCTGGCCTACGGCGTGGCCATCCTGCTCGACGGCGTCCTGGGCAACGGCATCCGGATACTGCACCGGGTACGGCCACCCAAAGGTGGTGTGCCCGCCCAGGTCGAGCGGCGCGGCTCGTGAGCGGTTTGCCGCGCTCGCGGGTGACGTTGACGTTGATCGCGCTGATCGTGCTGGTGGTCGTCATGTGGTTGTTGACCCGGTGATCGGCAGACATTCTGCTAGGCTTCCCTCCATGCAAACGGCGTCCGGCAACAAGAGCGGCCACATCGTGGCCCTCATTGCCGTGGGTTTGAGCGCCGTCGCCGATGTCTGTTGTTGTCGCTGACTCCTCGTCCGTTCGCGGTCTGGTGTCGGGGGCGACTGTGGGATACCTGCCTGCAGTAACACTTTCGGCTGTCCCGCCCCTTTCCGAAACGGATGCATCATCTCCGAACATCCGAATCAGGGAGGGTCATCAATGCACACAATCGTCAGGTCCACATCGCGGTGGCGCGCCGCCGCAGCACTTGCCGTCTCGGCAGCCGTTCTCGCCGCCTGCGGCGGTGGGGCCAGCGATGTGGTGGGTGAGGGCGACGCCGGGTCAAACGCCGAAACCACGCTCACGCTGGTAGCTTTCGCCGTTCCCGAACCCGGGTGGTCCAAGGTGACCCCGGCGTTCGCGGCCACCGAGGAGGGCAAGGGCGTTGCGGTCACCGGCTCGTACGGGGCCTCCGGTGACCAGTCGCGGGCCGTCGAGTCGGGCAAGCCCGCCGATGTGGTGAACTTCTCCGTCGAGCCCGACATCACCCGGCTCGTCAAGGCCGGCAAGGTCAACGAGGACTGGAATGCGGGCGCCACCAGGGGAATTCCGTTCGGCTCGGTGGTCAGCTTCGCGGTCCGGCCAGGCAACCCCAAGAACATCCGTGACTGGAACGACCTGCTGCGGCCGGGTATCGAGGTCATCACGCCCAGTCCGCTGAGTTCGGGCGCGGCCAAATGGAACCTGCTCGCGCCCTACGCCTGGGCCAGCAACGGGGGACAGAACCCCGAGGCGGGCATCGACTTCGTCAACAAGCTGGTGACCGAGCACGTCAAGCTGCGACCCGGCTCGGGTCGTGAGGCCACCGACGTGTTCAAACAGGGCAGCGGTGATGTGCTGCTGGCCTACGAGAACGAGGCACTCAACTTCGATCTCGAGCATGTGAACCCGCCGCAGACGTTCAAGATCGAAAATCCGGTGGCGGTGGTGAACACCAGCCAGCACCTGGAAAAGGCCGCGGAGTTCGTGAACTTCCAGTTCACCCCGGAAGCGCAGAAACTGTGGGCCGAGGCCAACTTCCGGCCCGTCGACCCGGCCGTGCTCGCCGAGTTCGCCGACAAGTTCCCCGCACCCGAGAAGCTGTGGACGATCGATGACCTCGGCGGGTGGAAGAAGGTCGACCCGGAGCTGTTCGACAAGGAGACCGGCACGATCACCAAGATCTACAGGCAGGCGACTGGATGACCGCTTCCTCCGGGG
>Ga0209347_1001383_pt1 | contig 40497 bp, 38 predicted proteins | sample AutmiccommuBRH23_FD_187382 | JGI IMG/M metagenome (GOLD analysis project Ga0209347, IMG submission 187382) | Deep subsurface microbial communities from Mt. Terri, Switzerland - Autotrophic microbial communities BRH/23 (SPAdes) (version 2) | ecosystem: Environmental > Aquatic > Deep subsurface >... | reverse complement strand
AGGAGTGACCTTGTTCGACGAGACGATCCACGGCCCCGCGACCACCGTCGTGCCCGCCTACGTCGAGCGCCTTCTGAAAACCGTCATATCCTCCGCCGCCGAGTAGCGCCCTCAGCTCCGGCGGAAGATCGCGACCGCTTCCACGTGCGGGGAATAGAGGAACTGATCTATGGGCGTGACGCGCTCCAGCGTGTAGCCGCCATCGATCAGGATACGCGCATCACGCGCCAGCGTGCCGGGATTGCACGACACTGCAGCGATCGTCTTGACGGCGGACTTCGCGAGCGAAGATGCCTGCAGCGCCGCGCCGGCACGCGGAGGATCGAACACGACCGCGTCGATCCCCTCCAGCTCGCGCGGCGAGAGCGGCTCGCGGAAAAGATCGCGCACCTTGGTGGTGATCGGCTTTAGCCCCGGCGTGCGTTTGGCCGCGTTCTCCAGCGTGGTGACGGCCTGGCGGTCGCCGTCGACGGCGAGCACCGGCGCCCCCTTCGCCAGCGGGAAAGAGAAGGTGCCGAGCCCGCAGAACAGATCGGCGACGCGCTTGGCCTTCGCCAGCGCCGTGGTGACGACACGCACCATCTCCGCCTCGCCCGCGCCAGCCGCCTGCAGAAAGGTGCGCGGTGGGAGCACGACATTCGCCGTGCCGAAGCGGACGGCCGGAACGGTGCTCTGGTAGATGGTATCGCCGCCGAGCGTCAGGCGCGCGAGCTTTGCCTGTGCTGCCGCCCGCGCCAGCCATTCGTGCAGCTCCGCGCTCAGCTTTCCCGGCGCGTCCTCGATGGCGACGTCGAGCCCGTTGGCCGCCAGCGTCACCGTCAGGCGCACGGGCAATTTCCGCGAGGCAACCGGCTCGATCAGCCGCTTGAGAGCCGGCAGCGCCTGCACGATCGCCAATGCCGTCACCGGGCACTCGTGCAGATCAACGATGTCGTGCCCCTTCGCCTCGTGGAAGCCGATCACAACGCCCCGGCCGGTGCGACGCCCCGACAGCGACACGCGCCGGCGCGAGCCGAGCCCCACGCTCGCGACGTATCCCACCGGCGCCTCGATCCCGCGCGAGGAGAAGGCGTGCACGACCAGATCGCGCTTCCAGGCCAGATAGGCGCCCCGCTCCATGTGCTGCAGCGCGCAACCGCCGCAATGCGCAAAGTGCCGGCAAATCGGAGGAATGCGTGCCGGGCTCGGCTCCAGCACCGCGATCAAACGGGCGCGATCGCCCTTGACCTCGGCCTGCACCCGCTCGCCCGCCAGCACATAAGGGACGTAGACAGGGCCGGCCGGCGTCATCGCGACGCCGTCGCCCTGGGCGCCCAGCTCGGCAATCGTGAGTTCCTTGGGCTCACCCATCATGGCGCGCGCCTACGAGAAATTCCTCGTTCCCCGATCCGCCTTTGATGGGCGAGGCAACGACGCTGAGAACAGTCCAGCCGGGAAGGCCCGCGAGCCAGTCGCTGATCCTGCCCACCGCGGCTTCGCGCGCTTCCGGGTCGCGGACGATCCCGCCCTTGCCTACATGCTCCCGGCCCGCCTCGAACTGCGGCTTGATGAGCGCGACCAGCCAGGCACCCGGTGCGGCGAGCTCCAGGGCGGCAGGCAGTGCCTTTTGCAGCGAGATGAAGCTGACATCGGCGACGATGGCGCCGACCGGGTCGGGAACGAGCGCACGGGTCAGCGCGCGCACATCGCATCCTTCCAGGCAGATGACACGCGGATTGCTCTTGAGGCTCGTATGCAATTGGTCGTGGCCCACGTCTACCGCATAGACCTTCGCGGCACCGTGCGCGAGCAGAACTTCGGTGAAGCCCCCGGTTGAAGCACCAACATCGAGCGCAATTATCCCTTCAGGATCAAACCCGAAGGCTTCGAGACCGCGCTCGAGCTTGGCAGCCGCCCGCGACACCGTCATCTGCGTTCCGGCCGCAAGCGTCAGCTCCTGGCCAGGACCGACCTCGACAGCCGGCTTGGTGCACACCGTGTTGTCAATCAGTACGTTTCCCGACAGGATCAGATCGCGGGCGCGCGATCGGGTCGGCGCCAGTCCGCGCTCCACGAGAGTGAGATCCAACCGTTTTCGCATATTCTCGAGTGTATGTTATTTGAATGCGTGCGTTGTCAGAAGCTCGCGTCCCTGCAGCAGGGTGCAGCTCAATGTTCGAACACTGGAGCCCAAGTCATGAAGCCCTTTATCGCTGCCGCAATCGTCGCCCTCGCGCTCGCCGCTTGCGGAGATAGCGGCACCAAGACGTCCGAGGCGCCCGAGCCCAACGCGGAAGAGGCGGCCAAGACCGAAGCGCCTGCGACCGCGGAGAAGGCCGAAACGCCTGAGCCGATGGCCACCGAGGAATCCAAGACCGAGACGCCCGCCGAGGCCGAGGCTCCAGCCGCCGAGGAGAAGGCCGCCGAAGCGCCCGAGCCGATGGACGAGCCCGCTGCCGAGGCCGAGAAGATCGCTCGCACGCCCTCCCCGCCGGGTGCCAAGGTTTTCCTCATCTCACCCAAGGACGGCGATGTCATCAAGGGTGCGATCCCGATCATCTTCGGCGTCGAGGGCATGGAGGTCGTCCCCGCGGGCACCGATCAGCCCAACAGCGGTCACCACCACCTGATCATCGACGGCAAGGTCGACGACTACAACGCGCCGCTTCCCGCCGACGAGCACCACCGCCACTTCGGCGGCGGCCAGACGGAGACCGCGATCGGCCTGCCACCCGGCAAGCACACCTTGCAGGACGTGTTCGCGGACAAGAACCACATCCCGCACGACCCGCCGGTCGAGTCCGAGGTCATCACCATCACCGTCGAAGAGTAAGATTATCGAACTGTGCCAGGCTCTTAGGGGCCTGGCACCCGCCTTCGCGGCCGCCCTCAAGCGCGGCTTGCTTCGCCCAATTAGTCTTCTATGTCTGGCGTCAAATCCAACTTGCAGCCGCTCACGAATTTCCGAGTGGCGCTCGTCGACCCTGATAGTCCCATGCTGCCGCTGACGCTCACATCGCCGACATCTGACTTTAGGCCGAAGAGGAGTTTTCGGCGGCCGGTGCTCAGACCGCTTAGTATTTTCTTGATGAGTTTTTCGTCGGTACTTTTAATTCCGAAATACTGGTCATTGTGGTGGTAAGCACGAGCATCCAACCACACCTTTTCGCCATCATCGATCTTCACTGCGATCTTCATGGGGACGATTGACATCGCGTCGTCCCAGTCACCTTTTTCAAGGTAGGCGAACGATAGGTCCCCGCCGGTCGAGCACGTCACATAAATCGCCTGTTGTAGGGATATCAGTCCCGTAAGCGTGCCCGTCTTTCCATCCGTAAGAATATCTTCTTCGACTCGCGCGGCCCATTGCGCCCGAGCGCCTCCCGACCACGACAAAATAACTACTGCTGCGAATATGAATCGTTTCATGCGCCTTCCCCCCAATTAGGCGCAAAACTAAAACACGTTCAGATTGCAGCAATCAAGCGCGGCTTGCTTCGCCCAGGCGCGTATCGCGGCCCAGCACCGCCAGCACCGTGCCGACGATGCCCGGTGCCGACAGTCCTGCCCGCTCGTACATCTGCTCGGGCTTGTCCTGATCGACGAAGGCGTCCGGCATCACCAGGGTGCGGACCTTGAGGCCGCCGTCCAGGAGGCCCTTCTCCGCCAGGAAGCTCAGAACGTGGCTGCCGAAGCCGCCGATCGAGCCCTCCTCCACCGTCACCAGCACCTCGTGGTTCTGCGCCAGGAGCCGAATCAGGTCCACGTCCAGCGGCTTAGCGAAACGCGCATCCGCGACCGTCGCCGACAGCCCGAACGCCGAGAGCTGCTCGGCGGCTTTCAGGCATTCGCCGGCTCGCGCTCCCAGCGACAGCAGCGCCACAGCAGAGCCCTCGCACAGGATGCGGCCCTTGCCGATCTCCAACGGGCGGCCTTCCTCGGGCAGGTCCACGCCGAAGCCTTCTCCGCGCGGATAGCGGAACGCGGAGGGGCGGTCGTCGATCGCGGCGGCGGTCGCCACCATGTGGCGCAGCTCCGCCTCGTCCGCGGCCGCCATGACCACGAAGTCCGGCAGACAGCTCAGGAAGGCAATGTCGAATGAGCCGGCGTGCGTGGCGCCGTCCGCGCCCACGAAGCCGGCACGGTCGATGGCGAAGCGAACCGGCAGCTTCTGGATCGCCACATCGTGCACCACCTGATCGTAGGCACGCTGCAAAAAGGTCGAGTAGATCGCCGCGAACGGCTTGAAGCCCTCCGTCGCGAGCCCGGCGGCGAACGTCACCGCGTGCTGCTCGGCGATGCCGACGTCGAAAGTCCGCTCCGGAAACGCCTTGCCGAACAGATCGAGGCCCGTCCCGTCTGGCATCGCGGCGGTGACAGCGACGATCTTGTCGTCCTTCCTGGCTTCCGCGATCAGGCTGTCGGCAAACACGCGCGTGTAGCTCGGCGCATTCGGCTTGGGCTTCATCTGCGCGCCGGTGACGACATTGAACTTGGCAACGCCGTGATACTTGTCGTCGGATTCTTCCGCCGGCCCGTAGCCCTTGCCCTTCTTGGTGACGACGTGCACCAGGATCGGACCCTGGTTGGCCTCGCGCACGTTCTTCAAGACCGGCAACAGGTGATCGAAGCTGTGCCCGTCGATGGGGCCGACGTAGTAGAAGCCCAGCTCCTCGAACCAAGCGCCGCCCTGCCAGAGATGACGGGTATACTCCTCCATGCGCGCCGCGCGCCTCTCCCAGCTCTTGGGCAACTGCTTGGCGAGCTGCTTGGCGATGTCGCGCAGATAGAGGTAGGTGCCGCTGGAGGTGATGCGCGCCAGATACGAGCTCAGCGCGCCCGTCGGCGGCGCAATCGACATGTCGTTGTCGTTCAGGATGACGATCAGGCGCTCATCGCGGGCGCCTGCGTTGTTCATGGCCTCGTACGCCATGCCCGCGCTCATCGCGCCGTCGCCGATCACGCACACGACGTTGTTGTTGTGACCGGCAAGATCGCGCGCGACCGCCATGCCCAGACCAGCCGAGATCGAGGTGGAGGAATGCGCTGCGCCGAACGGGTCGTACTCGCTCTCGGAGCGCCTAGTGAAACCGGACAGCCCGCCTGGCTGGCGCAGCGTGCGAATGCGATCGCGCCGGCCGGTGATGATCTTGTGCGGATAGGTCTGGTGGCCGACGTCCCAGATGAGCCGGTCGTTGGGGGTATCGAACACCCAATGCAGCGCCACCGTCAACTCGACAACGCCGAGCCCCGCTCCGAGGTGACCGCCGGTCACCGAAACAGCGTCAACCGTCTCCCGGCGAAGCTCGTCGGCGAGTTGAGGCAAGTCTGAAGCAGGCAGCTTGCGCAGATCCTCGGGCGTCTTCACCTGGTCGAGGAGCGGCGTCTTCGAAGCGTTATCCACCGGGCCATTCACCTTCGATGTCAGGGGGTTCCCGTTATCTCACACTGGGTCCCTGCTGCAAGGGAGCATAAAGCCCTGCGCCTCCTCGTTCAAAGCCCGCTTTCGCCCGCGCCCGCACAAAGCCGGCCCAATCGCCCATTGACGCAGCCCGATCGGGCAGTAGCTTTCGGCCAGAAAAAGACCGACAGGCGGCCGCTATGGGCAAACGCATCATCGTCAACGACAAGATGCAGAAGGGCTATGCCTACGAGTTAACGGCTCCGGCAGGCCGCAGTTTCGCCCCGGAGTTTACCCCCGAGCTGACCCCGTGCCAGATGCTGGAGCTAGGCGTCTTCGGCGGCAAATACATGACCGACTGTCGGGACGAGTTCCCGAAAAGCTGGTTTCAGCACGCAAAGCTTTCGCCAAAGGCTGCCGATCCGCAGCTCAACTTTTTTCGTGTCGACGCCAGCCAGCCGCTGTCGGTCTGGCGCCAGAAGGGCTGGATCCACCCTGACGACCCGCGCGGCTGGTTCCAGTGGTACTGCCGCTATTACATGGGCCGGCGCCTGTCCGGCGAGGACGAGCGGCAGATCAAGCGCTGGAAGGCGATCCGCCGGCACGTGGCGCAGATCAAGTCCAACTGCGAGCCGTGCGACATGAACTGCCGGCGCCGCCAGCGCCAAGCGCTGCTGCACTGGGCCTATGACACCCGCAAGATTTGACGACTAGCCCTATGTTCAACCCTGGGGATCCAGCGGCTCGGTGCCTTTGGGTGTTCCGTCGGCTGCAAAGGTGAGCTTCTCGACCTTGGCCTCGGCCTGCTTCAGCAGGCGGTCGCAATGCTCCTTCAAGACCTCGCCGCGCTCGTAGATCGCAATCGACTCCTCGAGCTCGACGTCGCCGCGCTCCAGCCGGTTGACAATGCTCTCCAGCTCTTTGAGTGCGCGCTCGAAGGTCATCTCTTTGATGTCGGCGTGCTTTGCGCTCGTCTTGGCCATAGCCGCTTCCATGCTCACTCCCCCGCGCTCGCCGCTTTGCTCAAGCACCGACGTCCATCAGGGTCTTGACGTGCACCGCAGCCGATCTGGCCAGCGCGGTCAAGTCGTAGCCCCCTTCCAGGAAGGATACGATGCGCCCCTGACAGTGCTTCTGGGCCTGAGCTGCAAGTTTCTCCGTTGCCCAAAGAAAATCGGCCTCCACGAGTCTGATCTCGGCGAGCGGGTCGCGCTCATGTGCATCAAAGCCTGCCGAAATGATCAGGATATCGGGGCCGAAGTTGTGCAGCGCCGGGAGAATGCGCGATTCGAACGCCTCACGGAACCGCTCGCCCCCGTCTCCGGGCCCGAGCGGTGCATTCCAGATATTGCCGACCCCGGTTTCGCGCATGGCGCCGGTGCCCGGAAATAGCGGCATCTGGTGAGTGGAGCCGTAGAACAGGTCCTTGTCCGACCAGAAGATGTCCTGTGTGCCGTTGCCGTGGTGAACATCGAAATCGACGACGGCGATGCGCTCTGCGCCATGGCGCGCGCGGGCATAGAGCCCGGCGATCGCGGCATTGGAGAACAGACAGAAGCCCATCACCTTATCGGATTCGGCGTGATGCCCGGGCGGGCGCACGGCACAGAAAGCATTCTGCGCGCGCCCCGAGACCACCGTATCGACCGCATGCAGCCCGGCATCGACCGCGCGCAGCGCCGCCTGCCATGTTCCCGGCGAGGCCACCGTATCGGAATCGAGATGCGTCGAATGATCGAGATGCTCGGTGGCCGCGCGGATCTTGTCGAAATACGCAGCCGAGTGCGCACGCTCGATCTGCTCCTCGGTATCGTCGCGCTGCGGCGCTTCCTCGCGCATCAGTGCATTGAAGGCATCGTGCGCGAGCACTTTCTCGACGGCACGCAGGCGATCAGCGCGTTCTGGATGTCCCGGCCCGGTATCGTGCCCGAGAAATGAGGGATGGCTGATGAGGAGCGTGGTCATGCGGAATGGGGCGGCGACTTGTGCGCATCTCGCGTGCGCGTTGCTGGGCGTTTCTGCGGCCATGTTAACGCGCGTTCGCCGCAAAGGGCCAGGGCCTTGCGCCGCTCAGTTGAAAAATTGGCTTATGCTTCGATTCCGCCCCGCATTTCACGGTTTCTTCAGCCGGACTTGCTTCGCGGATCGTGGGCTGCCTTTGGACCTTTCGTGAATAAGGGACCGAACGATTGAGGCACTGAGCCAGTGCGGCCGCTACTTGGGCGGCTTGAGGTTTTCCAGGCTCACGTTGGCGATCTCGACCCCGGGTGGGGGCGGGCAATTCTCCGGCACGAAAAAGTCCGGTGCCAGCGGCACGCCCGGCGCGATCGCGTAGGCGGAGAAATCGCGCACGCCACCCGCCTCATAGAGAAACGTATCATCGATCAGGAAGTTGCCGGTGAAGCGCTTGGCCGGCTGCGTGAACACCAGATGGGCCGCATCCGCGACGATCTCGGGCGTCCGGCTCATCCGCACCACCACCTCGCCACCCAGGATGTTGCGGATCGCCGCCGTCGCAATCGTCGTGCGCGGCCACAGCGCGTTGACCGCGATGCTGTCGCCCTTCAGTTCCTCGGCGAGGCCGAGCACGCACATGCTCATGCCGTACTTGGACATCGAGTAGGCGAGATGGCCCGCAAACCACTTCGGCGACAGATCGAGCGGCGGCGACAGAACCAGCACGTGCGGGTTCTGAGCCTTCTTCAAATGCGGCAGGCACGTCTTGGTGACGAGAAAGGTGCCACGCGCATTGACGCCGAGCATCAGATCGAAGCGCTTCATCGTCGTCTCGCCGATCGGGCTCAGCGACAGCGCGCTCGCGTTGTTGATGCAGATATCGATGCCGCCGAACGCCTCCACGGTTGCATGAACCGCGCGCTCCACCTCCTCCTCGAAGCGGATGTCGCACGAGAGTGCCAGCGCCTTGCCACCCAGCGCCTCGACCTCGGCCGCCGCCGTCTCGACGGTGCCTTCGAGCTTCGGGTGCGGCTCCTGCGTCTTGGCGATGATCGCCACGTTGGCCCCGTCACGTGCGGCGCGCTTGGCGATCGCAAGCCCGATGCCGCGGCTCGCGCCAGTGATCAGCAGCGTCTTTCCCTTGAGCCCCGCCATTCCCGTCAACGCCTCAGCTCGCCGCTTGGCGCAGACCGACGACCCAGCGCAGGAAGCGGAACGGTAGCATCGCGATGCCGTAGGCCTGCAGGGCCAAAGACGTGATCAATGCCGGCAACCCGACGATCGGGAGGAACACCAAGGCGAACGCCAGCATTCGCGCCGTCTGCGCCGCACGGTAGCCGACAACGCCGCGATACTCGCTGCGGCTCTCGGGCGGCCACAGCCGCTGCCACCACCCGGACGCAACTTGCCAGCCCAAGACGCCGAACACGATCCCGGCGATATACAGATACTGATAGTCGGACGGGATGTAGGGGACGATGCGCTGATCGAGCTCTTTCTGGCGTGCCTCGTCGCGCAAGTGGACCACGACGGCGCCGGTGAACACTTTTCCGGTCACCTCGGAGACCGCCGACGTCACCCACTCGCCGACCACGCCGCCAATCGGCTCCGCGCTTCCACCCGGAACGGCGCGGATCGCAACGCGGCCACTGCCCTCGCGCGAGATCGCGGCCTGCAGCTCGCCGTTGCTCGCCCCGAGCGCATCGAGAAAATCGCCCAGCGTCGCGCGCTTCAAGGCGTCGTCGAGCCCGCTCACGGAAATCTTCTGCCACAGCCAGTTGCGCCCGCCGGGCTGGCGCGGCGAGGGCGCATGCAGGATGACGAGGTTCACATCCCACGCCGCAGCCGCGTCGACGAGGTCCAGAACCTTGAGCGTCTGTTCCGAGCCGCTCGACGGCTGGAAGAATAAAAGATCGTTCTCGACGCGCCCCGTCACCAGCACAGTCTGCCCGCGCACGTTGCTCAGGGCACGTGGCAGGCTCGGTGGATCGATGGCATCGACCAGCGCCGCTTTGGAGCCCGCCTCGAGACTCGGCGAGGCCGAAAGCGTTGGCGGACCGCCAGGCTCCAGAGCCAGCGTGCGGACGCTCGATCGCGCTAGCGGGCGCTCGAACTGCGCGACCGCTTCCTCGAACAGCCCGACGTCCGTCAGCTCGACGACGAGGTTGGGGCGCACAGCGGAGTAGAGCGTTTCGTGGCCATAGTTGGTGCGATGAACCAGCGGATAGCTGTTTTTGCCGACGACGATACGCAGGCTCGCTCCCTCGGGCAGATCCTTGAGCAGGTCACGCTGCTTGAAGACGGTGCCCTCGGAAAGATAGAGCGTCAGCTTGGCATCGGCGGCGGCATCGGGCAGAAGCGTGGGCACGGCGCGCGTCAGCTCGTCGGGCGTGCCGGCGGTGAAGACCTCGCCTTCGCGGTTGACGAATTTCCAGTGCCCTTCCGGCGTCGCGTGGACGGCGAGCGCTGCACCACCCGAGGCCTTGGGCAGCGCCTTCAAGTGCATGGCGGCGCGGTCGAGGCTCGAAAGCCCATGCCGCGCGGCCGAGCCGCCGGCCTCGCCCGCCTCACGGGCCAGTTTCGTCAGCCAGTTCGCGTGCGCGCTCGCCACGGAGACGGCAACGAAAAGTGCCGCGCACATGCCGCGCAGGAAATTGTGACCAATTGCCAGAGTTGTTTGCATCGCCCACTGTCCGCGTTTCTAAGCAACCCTACACACAGTTGCGACAGAATTCAGCCCGCCCGCGGTGTTCATGCGCCGCAATCCAAAGCGAGAACGAGACCGGAAAATGGCAGTGGTGAGAACGGCAACCGAGGATGCGATCGCGGCTGCCGCAGATTTCTTGCGCGAAGGCCGCCTCGTCGCCTTCCCCACCGAGACTGTCTACGGCCTCGGAGCCGACGCCACCAACGGCGCGGCAGTGGCCTCAATCTTCGAGGCCAAGGGGCGTCCGCGCTTCAATCCTTTAATCGTGCACGTGCGCGGTATTGCGCAAGCCGAGGCGCACGCCGACATGCCGCCGCTGGCGCTCAAGCTCGCCGAGGCGTTCTGGCCCGGCCCGATGACGCTGGTGCTCGACAAGCGCGCGGGCTCCGACCTCTCCGATCTGGTGAGCGCCGGGCTCAACACCGTCGCCATCCGCGTGCCCGATCACCCGATCGCGCAGGCGTTGCTCAAAGCTGTCGATCGCCCGCTCGCGGCACCGTCCGCCAACCGCTCCGGCCGCGTGAGCCCGACGCAGGCAGCGCACGTCGCCGGCGATCTCGGCGAGCGCGTCGCGATGATCCTCGACGGCGGCCCCACCGCGCACGGGCTGGAATCGACCATCATCGATGCGCGCGGTTCCGAGCCGGTGCTGCTGCGCGCGGGTGCGGTGCCGGCCGAAACCATCGAGGCGACGCTCGGGCTCACTCTGGTGCGCAACACCGCCGCCAAGGAGCGACCCGACGCGCCCGGCCAGCTCGAAAGCCACTACGCGCCGCGCGCGCGCGTCCGGCTCAACGCGCACGACGTCAAAGAGGGCGAGGCGCTGCTGGCGTTCGGAGCCGAAGTACCGGAGACAAGCGGGCCTCTCATCAACCTGAGCCCGACGGGCAACCTCATCGAGGCGGCCTCCAAGCTCTTTGCCGCCCTGCGCGAACTCGACAAAGCGGGCACCGACACGATCGCGGTGATGCCCATCCCGGGCCACGGGCTGGGCGAAGCGATCAACGACCGCCTGCAACGGGCCGCCGCCCCGCGCTGACTGTCATCGATGCGTCTAACAGGCTCGTTATCAACGATTAATCCTCTCAGTTGAGTCGCATCGCATCTCCCAGATCCAGGAAGCATTTGACGAAGGGCTCAGGCTTTCGGCAACAAGTGCTGTGCCAGGGTCTATTGTTCGATGGGCCAGTGACGAGCCTCGGTTAGGAGCGCAAACGGCGTGAGCAAGCGATCGACAGACGAGCGGGCAACGCGCGGCGGCATCGATGTCACCGACAGCGCCCTGCAACGCTTCGCCGACGTCGTCGGGCGCCAGCACGCGCTCACCGATCCCGATCAGCAGCTTCCCTACTTGCGGGAGTGGCGCGACCGCTACTTCGGCCGCGCGGCGATGGTACTGCGTCCGGGATCGACGCTCGAAGTCGCGCGCATCATGGAGATCGCGAGCGAGTGTGGCATCGGCGTCGTCCCCCAGGGCGGCAACACCGGCCTCGTCGGCGGACAGATTCCCTCCGACGCCGGCAACCAGGTCGTCATCTCGCTGGCGCGTCTCAATCGCGTGCGGGCGATCGATGCGGCCGGCGGCAGCATGATCCTCGAGGCCGGCGTAACGCTCGCCAAGGCGCAGGAGATCGCCGAGGAGGCAGACCGCCTGTTCCCCCTCAGCCTCGCCTCGCAGGAAAGCTGCGATATCGGCGGCGTGCTCTCCACCAACGCCGGCGGCGTCAACGTGTTGGCCTATGGCAACGCGCGCAACCTTGCTCTCGGGCTGGAGGTCGTGCTGGCGGACGGACAGATCTGGGACGGCCTGCGCACCCTCAAGAAGGACAACACCGGCTATGACCTTCGCGATCTGTTCATCGGCTCGGAAGGCACGCTCGGCATCATCACCGCCGCGGCGCTGAAGCTGCTGCCGCGTCCGCGCGAAAAGGCAACCGCGCTCGTCGCCATCGACGATCTCGACAATGCGTTGAAGCTGTTCCGCATGGCGGAGGCGCGCGGACACGCCGGGCTAACCGCATTCGAGCTGATGAGCCGAATGTCGATCGATCTGGTCCTGCGCCACATCGCCGACACCCGCCTGCCGCTGTCCAAGCCTTCGCCCTGGTATGCGCTGCTCGAGGTCTCCAGCCCCGAGGTGGAAGGCGCTGCCTCGCGCACGCTCGAAGCCATCCTCGCCGAGGCCTCCGAGCAGGGCCTCATCAGCGACGGCGTGCTTGCCGCCTCGCTGGCGCAGGCCAGCAGCCTTTGGCATTTGCGCGAATCCGCCTCCGAAGCACAGAAGCCCGAAGGCGGCAGCATCAAGCACGACATCTCCGTGCCGATCGCGCGCATCCCCGATTTCGTGCGCCGCGCCGAGCCGCTCGTCGAGGCGATCTGCCCCGGCGCACGCCCCGTCGTCTTCGGTCACTTCGGCGACGGCAACCTGCACTACAACGTCTCCCAGCCGCCCGGCATGGACAAGGCGCGCTACCTGTCGTTGTGGGCACGCATGTCGGAAGCCGTGCACGATCTCGTCTCGCGCATGGGCGGATCGATCTCGGCCGAGCACGGCATCGGTCAGATGAAACGCGGCGAGCTCGTGCGCTTCAAGAGCGACGTCGAGATCGAGCTGATGCGCCGGATCAAGGCGACGCTCGATCCCAAAGGCATCCTCAATCCCGGCAAGGTGCTCTAGCGGCGACGCGTCTGCTTGAGGGCTCTGCGCTCACGCCGCCTTACTCAATCCGCAGAGCAGGAGTCGATGACATTGCCGCCCTCGCTCAGATCGATATCGCTGCCCTTGCCCCGCAGCTCGTGATCACTGTCCGAGTAACGGAACCCGGAACCGGACACTGCTGCCGGCAGTCGGATCGTCGGGCCGCTGTCATGGGAGTAGAGCGCGTAGGAGTCGTTTCCCTCGTCAACGAACGTCACGATCAGCGGAATGCCTTCACTGCAACTGAACGACACGCGCCGCTCTTGCTTGTCGGACGAGGGGGCGCCATCGCCGGAGATTTTCTTCAGATCAGCACGCGCAAGGTCGGCGTAGAAACCCTTGGGGTAGTTCGACAGGAACGCATCCCAGGCCTCGACCGTGCCGAGTTCCTTGGCCGCCTCGAACGCGCGGCGTTCGGCTGGCTCGTCGCCAGCCTCAGCAATCCGAAGTGGCGCGGGTGACGGCCAGGCCGCATGCAGGCCGTGTTCGCCGGTCTGCGCCGCCGAGGCGGCCCACAGCACGAGATTGACGGCGAGCAAGGCAGAAAAGATCCGGACGAGCATGATCGGGCACTTTTTCGGTTGCGATTGACACTTACAAGAGCGTGGCGGGGCCAACGCGCTCTTGCACGTCCGGGCCTTCGTTGCGCGGATTATTGAGCTTGCGGCTCACCTCGATGATATCGAGCAGCGCCTCCGGCGCCGGTGCGAGCAGCTCCTTCACCATCTCCGCCGTCCCTGGGCGGCAGTCGAGCCAGGTGTCGAAATATTCCGGCGCCAGGATCGCGGGCATCCGGTTGTGCAGCACCGACATGGTAGCGTTAGCCGCGACCGTCAGGATCGCCATGGTGTCGACCTCGCTGCCGTCGGCCCCGAGCCACGTCTCATAGATGCCCGCCATCGCCATCGGTCCGCCATCGCGCGGGTGGATGAGGTGCGGCCGCTTGGAGCCTGCGACGCCCGTCCACTCGTAGAACCCGTCGGCGGGGACGAGGCAGCGGCGGTGGCGCATGGCGGCACGAAACGAAGGCTTCTCGGCAGCCGTCTCGGCGCGCGCATTGATCAGCATCTTGAACTCGCGCGGGTCCTTCACCCACGACGGGATCAGCCCCCAGCGCACCAGCGCCAATTCGCGCCCGCCCGCCGGCGTCATGCGGACTATGGCGACGGGCTGCGACGGCGCGATGTTGTATCGCGGCGGAAAGTCCGCCTCGTTATCGTAGCGGAAATAAGCGCGCACCGCTTCGGGCGGCGATGTGAGGCTGTAGCGGGAGCACATGGTCTGAATTTAGCCTCTCACCCCGCCCGCGCAACGCCGAAGCGGTGCAATTTGGCGCGCAAGGCGGTCACGCCAATGGCCAGAATCGGTGCTAGTGTCCGCGACCATGACATCTGTCGTCCAGACCGCAGTCCAGCCCTGTCACCCGGCTCAGCCGCAGCGCCGCCAATTTGCGCGTGTGCTCGCCCTGCGTGCCGGCTCGCTTGCGCTCATCGTCGCGGCAAGCATGGCAGCAGCTCCGGCCCACGCCGCCCCTGCGGAAGGCAAGCCCTACGATGATCGCCTTTTTCGCCTGTCTGAAATTCTGGGTGCGGTGCACTACCTGCGCGAGCTTTGCGGCGCCGACGAAGGCCAATTGTGGCGCGATCGGATGGCCGAGCTTTTGAAGGCGGAAGGCTCGTCCGCATTGCGGCGCGCGCAGCTCACGCGCAGCTTCAACAAAGGTTACCGCAGCTACAGCCGCACCTATAATACCTGCAGCCCCTCGGCCCAGAGCGCCATCAACCGTTTTCTCACGGAAGGCGCGCAGATCGCGGACGGCCTGGTCAAGAGCGTGCCTTGAGCGCACCACCAGCCTCGCAAATCCGATTTACTGTGAACGCCGTGCCTCGCTTCCTTGCCTGAATTGTCGTGTTATGCACGCTGCGGGGGCACGGTGCGGCGTCACCGCGCGACGACGAGGGGAATAGATGCGCATGTTCGAGGGCTTGGACCCTGAGGATTCCACCTACCGGGCGCTGAGCCTCATTCTGGAGGCCTGGGACGAGGGCACCGAGAGCGGCGTCCCGACCGAGCAGATGGCCTATGCCGCGCTGTTTACCGCGCTCACCGATCTCGTCGCCCAATTCGGCGAGCCGGCTGTGGTGAAGCTCGCACAAGGGCTGGAGCGGCGCATCACGCTGGGCGAATTCTCGCTAAACCAGACGCGCCAGTAACCAAACCGGCGTAATCGATCAGGGCAGCAGCCCCATCTTCTTGCCGACCACCTCTCCGACCAGCAGCACGCCGAAAACCAGCAGCAAGAGACCGGCGATCTGATTGATCAGCCGCAGCCGGCCCTCGCTCAGCAGGTGGCGGAAGCGGCCGATCAGGTGCGACAGGCCAACCCACCAGGCGAGGCTGCCCGCCATCACGGCAGCGACGATCGTCAAAGCGTCGATGTAGCTCGACACCTCCACGAACGTGGAGACGGCGCCGAAGATCGCAAACAGCCCCAGCACGGCCCCGGGATTGGTGATGGTCAACAGGAATGTCTGGGGAATATCCCAGACGAAATCCCTCAGCGTCTCCTTGTGCCCGCTGCCCGTCACCACTGGCACGAAGCGCGGCGTTGCGAAATAGAGCTTCAGCGCAAAGAGCATCAACACGAGCCCGCCGACGAACTGGATCGACAGGCGATAGTAGGTTACGGCGCCCGAGATCGCGCCGACGCCGAGGGCTGCGCAAAGCGCAATCAGTCCGTCGCCGAGCATGGCGCCGAGACCTGCCGCGATCCCGCCCCAGAAACCGCGCTCAATGGCGCGCTGAATGCACAGCACATTGACGGGTCCCACGGGAGCGGCCACAAGAATTCCGATGATGACGCCGACGGGAATGATGAGCGGGTTTGGCAGAAACTCCATGCACGTTCCCTTGTCGGCCACAAAACCGGCCACGTTCCGATGCGGCAGGCTAGGCGACAAACCTTGATAAGAGGATGACCCTCGACGGCCGAGGACCGGCCGTCCATCCCTGGCGCAATCCTCACCCAGCACCGGAGCTTCGCCGATGCCATCTTCCGCGTTCGAGCTACGCTTGAGTCGCCCCATCGTATTGGTACTGGCCGTGTCCTTTATTGTCTATGCGCAGGCGGCGCCTGCGCTGGAAGGGCGCGCCCCGGAGGAAGCCCAGCTGGAGGCCCAGACGGCAACCACGGTGGCCCCGCGCCACGAGCCCTCCGCTCCGGCCCCGCCCGTCAAGGCCAAGCCGCTGCCGGCACCGGTGGAGGAAATGCGCCAGGCGATCCTCTCCGCCACCAGGACCGGTGAGATCGACGACCTACTCGTGCCGCTCGACTGGAACGAGCTCACGCCCGACGTCGCCAAGGACCCGGTCGACGATCCGATCGACTACTGGAAGAAAATCTCCGCCGACGGCGAGGGACGCGAGGTGCTTGCCGCGCTCGCCGACATCCTGGAGATGCGCCCGGCCGAATTGCCTCTAGGCAAGGACCTGGAGAACAACATCATCTACGTCTGGCCGTATCTCGCCGAGGCCAAGCTCGATCAGCTCACCCCTGCCGAGCAGGTCGATCTGCTCCGCCTCGTGCCGGCCGAGAAGGCCAAGGAGATGCGCAAGGCCAACAAGTGGACCTGGTGGCGCCTCACCATCGGCGCAGACGGCACCTGGCACGCCTTCACCAAGGCAGAGTGATCAGCCTTCCAGGAAGGCGACGGGTGCCCCGCGCGACGGCGTGGTGACCTCGCCCTCCCACATCACCCGCTCACCGCGCACGAACGTTCCAACAGGCCAGCCGGTGACCGTGCGTCCGTCATAGGGCGTCCAGCCGCAGCGGCTCGCGATCCAGTCGTTGGTGATCGTCTCCCGCCGCTTGAGATCGACGATGGTGAAGTCGGCGTCGTAGCCAACCGCGATGCGTCCCTTGCCGCGAATGCCGAACAGCCTCTGCGCCCCCGCACTCGTCAGATCGACGAAGCGCTCCAGCGTCAGCCGTCCCGCGTTGACGTGATCGAGCATGATCGGGACCAGTGTCTGCACGCCGGTCATCCCCGAATGCGACTGCGGGTAAGGCGCTTCCTTTTCTTCGCGCGTATGCGGTGCGTGATCCGACCCCAGCACGTCAACGACGCCCGCCGCCAGACCTTCCCAGATCGCACGCTGGTGACGCTCATCGCGCACGGGCGGGTTCATCTGCGCGTACGCGCCTAGCTCTCGATAGCAGTCGGGCGCTACCAAGGTCAGATGATGCGGCGTCACCTCGACGCTCGCCCAGTCCTTGTGGTCGGCCAGGAATGCCATTTCGGCCGCGCTCGACACATGCAGGACGTGAATGCGCTTCTTGTGCGCCTCGGCAATGCGCACGAGCCGCTTGGTCGAGATGATCGCGGCCTCCTCATCGCGCCATTCGGGATGCGAAGACGGATCGCCGGGACGGCGCACGTCGAGCCGTTCCTTCAAACGCGCCTCGTCCTCGGAATGGAAGGCGGCGCGACGCCTGATCGTGGCGACGATGCGATCGAGCGACGCTTCGTCGTCCACTAGAAGGTCGCCGGTCGATGATCCGATGAACACCTTGATGCCGGCGGAGCCTTCCAGGCGCTCCAGCTCGGGAATGTCGTCGATGTTCTCGCGCGTGCCGCCCACATAGAATGCGAAGTCACAATGCATGCGCCCCTTGGCGCTGGCGACTTTCTCGGCAAGCCGTTCGGCGCTCGTGGTCAACGGCTTTGTGTTGGGCATCTCGAGCACCGCCGTCACGCCGCCCATCACCGCGGCGCGGCTGCCCGTCTCCAGGTCCTCCTTGTGCTCGAGGCCCGGCTCGCGGAAATGTACCTGGGTGTCGATGACGCCGGGGAGGATGTGCAGGCCGGTCGCATCGATCACGGTGCCGCTCTGCCTGGCGTCGATGCTGCCCAAAGCAGCAATGCGGCCGCCGCTAACGCCGATGTCGCGGACCCCCGTTCCGTCCTGGTTGACGACGGTCGCACCCTTCAGCACCAGATCGAAAGTCTTGGTCATTCCATCCCCGCGGCTTGCCTCCGGCTTCCCGCCCGCATACGTAAATTGGACGCGGCTTGCAACTGAAGCGGGGAATTGATGGCTGAAACCAAGATTGCACTCCTTCCCGATCGCGGCGCCGTCAGCGTCACCGGCGAGGACGCAGAGAAGCTCCTGCAGGGCACCATAACCAACGACATGGCGCTTCTGGCATCGCAGCCCGCGATCCATGCCGGCCTGCTGACGCCGCAGGGAAAGATTTTGTTTTCCTTCTTTGTCGTCAAAACACCCGACGGGTTTCTACTCGAAGCGGCCCGTGATTCGACCCGCGGACTGGCCGAGCGGCTGCGGCTTTACAAGCTGCGCGCCAAGGCCGAGATCGAGGATGCCTCCTCCGACTACAGCGTCGCGGCCATCTGGGGCGGCCCTTACGCGCCGCACGGGCGCGGCAAGCAACCGATCTGGTTCCCCGATCCGCGCCTTCCCGAGATGGGCTTTCGCGAGCTCGTCACCATCGGCAGCGACTGGGCGCTGGCCGGCGATCAGGCGAGCAGCGCAACGGCCGACGAGTATCACGCCCACCGCATCTCGCTCGGCGTCCCCGAAGCCGGACGCGACTATGTCCTGGGCGACACCTACCCGCACGAGGCCCTGTTCGACCAGCTCAGCGGCGTCTCGTTCAAAAAGGGCTGCTTCGTCGGCCAGGAGGTCGTCGCGCGCACGCAGAACCGTTCCATGTCGCGCAAGCGCATCGTTCCCGTCGTCGGCGAGACGGCGTTGCCCGAACCCGGCGCGTCCATCGTCGTGGGAAGCGTGGAGATCGGCCGGCTCGGATCGGTCGAGGGCGCGCGCGGATTGGCGCTCATCCGTCTCGACCGCGTCAAAGAGCTCACGGCCAAAGGTGAGCCGCTGATGGCGGGGAACGTTCCTGTCCGCATCGAGATTCCCGACTGGGCTACGTTCTCGCTCGCTCAATATGCCTCGAGCCCGTCCACATGACGCGTGGCGCGAGGAAAGAGGTCAGCCGCTGCCCGTGGGTCGGGATCAGCGATGCCGAGTACACCCGCTATCACGATGAGGAGTGGGGGGTGCCGCTCACGACCGACCGCGCGCTGTTTGAAAAACTGACGCTGGAAGGATTTCAGTCCGGCCTGTCCTGGATCACCATCCTGCGCAAGCGCGAGAACTTCCGGCGGGCATTCGATCGCTTCGATCCTGAGCGCATCGCCGCCTACCGCGCCAAGGACGTCGCGCGCCTGATGAACGACGAGGGCATTGTGCGCAACCGCGCCAAGATCGAAGCCACGATCAACAACGCCAAGGCTTACTTGGCCTTGCGCAAACGCACGACGCTGAAAAAATTCCTTTGGGACTTCTTCGACGATGGGCCCGTCGCCAACACCTTCGCCACGATGTCGGAGATCCCTGCGCAAACGGACATCTCCAAGCGCATCGCCAAGGCGCTCAAGGCAGAAGGCTTCAATTTCGTCGGCCCCACGACTGCCTATGCCTTCATGCAGTCGGCAGGGATGGTCAACGATCACCTCGTAAGCTGCTTTCGCCACGCGGAGTGCGCCAAGCTGCAACGGACAAAGGCTGCACGATAGAACTGCCATGACAAAACCCGCGACATCGACACCGCGTCCCGTTCTCGCCGACCGCCCCGCGCGCGCCTGGCAGCGGATGCTGTCGGGGCGCCGCCTCGATCTGCTCGATCCTTCACCCGCGGATGTCGAGATCGCCGACATCGCGCACGGGCTGGCGCGCGTTGCGCGCTGGAACGGACAGACGGTGGGACATCATGCCTTCTCGGTGGCGCAACATTCGCTGCTGGTCGATGAGATCGCGGGCACGCGCAATCCCGAATGGCCCGCAAAATGGCGGCTTGCAGCGCTGCTGCACGATGCGGCCGAATATGTCGTCGGCGATCTCATAAGCCCGTTCAAAACAGCGATCGGTCTCGACTACAAGGCGCTCGAATTGCGCTTGCTGGCGGCCATCCACGAGCGCTTCGGCTTGCCCCACGAATTGCCGAACGACGTACAGAACGAGATCAAATTTTGTGACCGGATTGCAGCATTCTACGAGGCGACGCGGCTTGCGGGCTTCTCGCTCGACGAGGCCGTTGTCTATTTCGGCGAGCCCGAGAACTTGCCTTCGAAGCTAGCAAATACGCTGGATGCCATCGCTCCGGTGCCCGCAGAAACGGCGCAAAGCGCCTTTTTGGAACGCTTCCACGTGTACGACAAAACAGTATGATCGCCGTATATTCTCAAACACGGCAAAATACTTATTCAGTTTTCGATCTGAAAAGAGCCACGATCAGGCCGTAGCTCAGCCCCATTGGGGGGCTCCAAAATATTGGAGCAAAGACATGACATCGCCCGCGCAGTTGAAGCGATCGGTCGCGGCCGATCCGCAGTTGCAAGGGGCATCTCGCAGAGAGGCTGCGGGTGTCGAGATCGGATTGAACGCAGCCATCGTCGCGGTTGCGGACAACGAGCCGGTCGTACTGCTTATAAGAGGCGAGGCCGATGTGGTGGGTGCCACCGACGGCCTCCCTTTCGGACCGTTCTCGCCGATCAAGCATCGGACGTTCGAGATCGGCCTACGTGCATGGGTGCAAAAGCAAACCGGGCTCGAGCTCGGCTATGCCGAGCAGCTCTACACGTTCGGCGATCGCGGTCGCCATTCCGAGCCCGGGGACCTGGGCCCGCACGTCGTCTCGATTGGCTACCTCGCTCTTACGCAGGCACGGCCTTCGCTGGACATCCAGAACGGAGCCTGGCGAAGCTGGTATCACTATTTCCCGTGGGAGGATTGGCGCAAAGGCCGGCCCGCCATACTGGAGAACGTGATCGAGCCCCGTCTGAGAGAGTGGGCTGCGCGGCCGACACAACGCGTCTCGCCGGGTCGCCCCGTCGGACGCAAGGAGCGGGTGCGGATCTGCTTCGGTTTCGATGGCGCTGCTTGGGACGAGGAAAAAGTTCTCGAGCGTTTCGAGCTCTTGTACGAGGCGGGCCTCGTGGACGAAGCCTTGCGCGACGAGCGCGAGGCGGCGCACACCTGGAACGCACGGCCGCGGCTTGGAACGCCGATGCTGTGGGATCATCGGCGCATACTCGCGACCGCCATCGGACGCGTGCGCGCCAAGATCAAGTACCGTCCGGTGATCTTCGAGCTGATGCCGGAGGAGTTCACGCTGTTCGAGCTGCAGAGAACCGTCGAGGCAATCCTCGGCCCCCATCTGCACAAGCAGAACTTCCGCAGGCTCGTGGAAGGTGCCGGTCTCGTGGAGCCCACGGGCGAGGTGAAGATGCGAACGGGCGGTCGCCCGGCCAAGCTCTATCGCTTCCGCCACGAGGTTCTGATGGAGCGTCCGGCACCGGGCGTGCGCGTCAAACCCGGAAAATCCTGACCGATTTCACGGCTTGAGCTCTGACCGGCCGGCAATGCTCCAATGCATCTGCCGGCCGGATCCTTACCTAGTCATGGCGAGTCATTTGCGTTAGTCTTGAACCCGACTTGGAATGCTCAGATTGAGCATTATATAAATGTGGTGACCGGCTCCGGCCGGACGAAACGACGGACTAGTAATGCTCAACATGAGCACTAGTTCGAGAGGAGGGTAATTGATGGAGAATCTCGACGCCACGACCCGTGCCGTCAAACGCCGCGAAGGCGCGCCGCCCGCACTTCAGGGCCGGTCTGCTGAGGGCCTGTCTGCGCTGCCTGCTTTCACGCCTGAGCTCGCCGCAGAGATGGCTCCGCTTTACGCGCGGGTTAAGAACGTCATCACGCCGATGGAGTGGCCGCACTACGCGCCCCTCATCAAGGCGATCAACGAGCTGAAAGTCGTCCGCAACGCGGTGATCCTGGCGCACAACTATATGACGCCGGAAATCTTCCATTGCGTCGGCGACTTCCAGGGCGACTCCCTGCAGCTCGCCAAGGAGGGCACCCGCACCGAGGCGGACGTCATCGTCCAGGCCGGCGTGCACTTCATGGCCGAGACGTCCAAACTTCTGAACCCCGACAAGACGGTCCTGATCCCCGACATGCGCGCGGGCTGCTCGCTCGCGGCCTCGATCACGCCCGAGGACGTGCGCATGCTGCGCGAGGCCTACCCGGGCGTTCCCGTCGTCACCTACGTCAACACGTCGGCTGCCGTGAAGGCCGAGACCGACATCTGCTGCACCTCGTCCAACGCAGTGCAGGTGGTCGAGAGCCTTGGCGTGCCCCGCGTCCTATTCCTGCCGGACGAGTACCTCGCCAAGTACGTGCAGACCAAGACCGACGTCGAGATCATCGCCTGGAAGGGACACTGTGAGGTGCACGAGCGCTTCACCGCCCAGGACATCGCCGACATGCGCGAGGTCGATCCCGGCCTCAAGGTGATCGCGCATCCCGAGTGCCCGCCCGAGGTCCTCAATGTGTCCGACTTCACCGGCTCTACCTCGGCGATGATCAACTGGGTGAAAACCAATCACCCGCGCAAGGTCGCGCTCATCACCGAGTGCTCGATGGCCTCCAACGTCGCGGTGGAGACGCCGGACGTCGAGTTCATCCGGCCGTGCAACCTGTGTCCGCACATGAAGCGCATCAGTCTGGAGAGCATCTACCTCGCCCTGCGCGACATGCGCTACGAGGTCACCGTCGACGCCGACGTCGCCGCCAAGGCGCGCCGCGCGGTCGAGCGGATGGTCAATCTCACGAACTGAGGACGGGCGACCGGCCGCAAGGCCGGTCGCACCCTTGTGCGTGCCCATGCCGAACGTGTCGTCCAAGATGCCTTCGAACGTCGAACGTCTCCCCGGTGGCGGCTTCGAGCCGGCGCCGGAGTGCCGCCTCGGCGCGCGCGGTGACGTCGTCATCATCGGCGCCGGTCTCGCGGGCCTCTTCACCGCCTTGAAGCTTGCGCCGATGCACGTCACCGTCATCACCGCCGCGCCGCTGGGTGAAGGCGCAGCGTCCGCCTGGGCGCAGGGTGGCGTCGCCGCCGCCGTGGGGCCCGATGACAGCCCCCCCCTGCACGCCGCCGACACCGTCGCGGTCGGCGCTGGCATCGTCGACGCGGAAGTCGCCCGCTTCGTCGCCGCCGAGGGCCCCGACCGCATCGCCGATCTCGTCGCCTACGGCGTGCCCTTCGATCGCGACGCCGGCGGCAGCTTCCTGTTGAACCAGGAGGCCGCGCACTCGCGCCGCCGCGTCGTGCGCGTCTCCGGCGACCGCACCGGCGCTGCCATCATGGACGCGCTGATCGCGAAGGTGAAATCAACGCCGTCGATCCGCGTCCTGCACGGCTACGAGGCCGACGAGCTCATCACCGCTGACGGTCGCGTCGAAGGCGTACGCCTCGTGCGTCCCGCGTCAGACGGCTCGGCCGGCCGATACGAGTTCTTCCCCGCCTGCGCCGTCATCCTGGCGACCGGCGGATTGGGCAAGCTCTATTCACTTACCACCAACCCGGCGTTCGCACGCGGCGAGGCGCTGGCGATGGCCGCCCGACTCGGCGCCGTGATCGGCGATGCCGAGTTCGTCCAGTTCCATCCCACCGCGATCAACGTCGGCAGCGATCCCGCCCCGCTCGCAACCGAAGCCTTGCGCGGCGAGGGCGCGACCCTCGTCAACGCCGCTGGCGAGCGCTTCATGCTCAGGCTCGATCCGCGCGCCGAATTGAGCCCGCGCGACATCGTCGCCCGCGGTGTGTTCGCCGAGATCACCGCCGGACGCGGCGCCTTCCTCGATTGCCGTGGGGCCATCGGCGATCGCTTCGCCACGTCGTTCCCGACCGTCTACGCCCACTGCATCGACGCCGGCATCGATCCCGCCCGTCAACTCATTCCCGTAGCGCCTGCTGCGCACTATCACATGGGCGGCATCGCCACCGATGCGCGCGGCCGCACCAGCGTCCCCGGACTCTGGGTCGTCGGCGAATCCGCTTCCACCGGCCTGCACGGCGCCAACCGGCTGGCCTCCAACTCGCTGCTCGAAGCCATCGTCTTCGGCGCCCGCGTCGCCGATGACATCCGCGGCCTCGACGGCAACGCGCGCCGCGCGCCCACCGTCGACCTCAAGCGCTGCGAGGGCGCCGCACGGTTCATCGCGCCGCATCGCGATGCCGCCATCGCCCGCCTGCGCCAGACCATGTCGTCCCATGTCGCCGTCGAGCGCACCGCCGACGGTCTCGCCAAGGCGCTTAACGTCCTGCACGAAATCGAGCACTCTGCCAACGGCGATGCCGTGCTCGCCAACATGGCGCTCGCCGCACGCTTCATCGCCGCGAGCGCGTTGAAGCGCGAGGAAAGCCGCGGCGCACATGCGCGCAGCGATTTTCCGGTGACCGACCCCGCCTTGGCGCACCGCAGCTTCCTGACGCTGTCCGACATCGACGCGCTCTCGACCGCGCTTGATCCGGACGTCGCCCACAAGCGCCACGCCGCGGGATGACGATGAGCGAGCCCACCCCAGAATTGCGCCTATCCGACGCGCTTGTCGCCAAGGCCGTCGCCGATGCCCTTGCCGAGGATCTCGGCCTCGCAGGCGACATCACCACGACGGCGACGGTGCCGGCCGACACGCGCGCGAGCGCCAGCCTCGGCGCGCGCAAGGCCGGTGTCGTCGCGGGCCTGCAGCTTTTCGAAGCCGCTTTCCGCGCGCTCGATCCCGACGTCGCCATCGACATCGCCGTTCCCGACGGCAGCCCCGTCACCGCCGGAGCGCAGATCGCGCACGTTCGCGGCAACGCCCGCGCGCTGCTCACGGCCGAGCGCGTCGCCTTGAACTTTGTCGGCCACATGAGCGGTATCGCCACGCTCACACACGCGTTCGTCGACAAAGTTACCGGCACGCGCGCGCACATCATCGACACGCGCAAGACCACGCCTGGCCTGCGCGCCTTCGAGAAGCTCGCCGTGCGCGCTGGCGGCGGCACCAATCACCGTTTCGGTCTGTTCGACGCGATCCTCATCAAGGACAACCACATCGTAGCTGCCGGCGGCATCGGCCCAGCCATGCAGCGCGCGCGTGCACTTGCTGGCCACATGGTAAAGATCGAGATAGAGGTGACGACGCTTGCCGAGCTCGACGAGGCCATGCCGTTCGCGCCCGACGCCGTCCTCCTCGACAACATGGACACCGCCACCCTGACGGCTGCCGTAGAGAAAGTCGCGCAACGCGCTCTCACCGAGGCGTCCGGCGGCGTAAATCTCGATACGGTGCGGGCCATTGCCGAGACCGGTGTCGATCTCATTTCCGTCGGCGCGCTCACGCATTCGGCGCCGACGCTCGACGTCGGGCTCGACTTCGAGCCCCTCGCGTGAAATGCGTGACAGATCGAAGACGCTTGATTTCGCCACAGTTGCTGCGCATTGGATGTGGCAGCCGCGCTTTGCGGCGCCAGGCCAAGGGGCATCTCCCATGGATTTCATCAAGATCGTTGTCGTCTGGGGTTTGACGGCGATTGCCGCCGCCGTTCTCGCTGGTATCCTCGCCGGCGTAAAGAACCGCGACTACTCGTTCTGGATCGCGTGGTGCTTCGTGCTGCCGCCGCTGGTGCTGTTCCTGCTGCTACTGCCGCGCTATCAGGGCGCGCGCCCGCGCCGACCGAGCCTCGATGAGAGCGACCGGCAGGGCTATCTCTGAGCAATTGTTGATCGTGACGTGACGCTGGCGCGCTGAAACGCTCTAGTCGATCGTCTCGTCGGAGCCGCCTTCGCGGCGAATCGCAGCCTGCGCCGCGGCAAGCCGCGCGATCGGAACCCGATAGGGCGAGCACGAGACGTAATCCAAACCGGTCTCGTCGAAGAACGCCACCGAGCGCGCCTCGCCGCCATGCTCGCCGCAGATGCCGACCTTCAGGTCGGGCTTGGCCGCACGCCCGCGCTCGGTGCCGATGCGCACCAGCTCGCCCACACCCTCCACATCGATCGACACGAACGGATCGACCTTGAAGATCTTCTTCATGGCGTAGGCTTCGAGGATCTGGGCGGCGTCATCGCGGCTCAGGCCCAGCGTCGTCTGCGTCAGGTCGTTGGTGCCGAACGAGAAGAAATCCGCCCCATCGTCGCCTTCCGCCAGCTCTGCGGCGCGCAAGGCCGCGCGCGGCAGCTCGATCATTGTACCAACACTGAAGTCGAGCTTGGCACCAGCCTCCATCTCGATCTCGCGCGCCACCGTAACGATCGTCTTGCGCAACAGATCGAACTCGTGGCGATAGGCTACGAGCGGCAGCATGATCTCGAGCTTGACCGGCTCGAGCCCGCTCTTGCGCGTCTCCAGTTGCGCCTCGAACATGGCGCGCGCCTGGATCTCGGTGATCTCGGGAAACAGCACGCCGAGGCGGCAGCCGCGAAAGCCCAGCATGGGGTTGAACTCGGAAAGCTCGGTCAGCCGCGCTTTCATTTTCGCAAGCGGAATGCCGAGCTCGCTGGCGACGGCTTCCAGCTCATGGTCGTCGCTGGGCAGGAACTCGTGCAGCGGCGGATCGAGCAGGCGGATCATGACCGGCAGGCCCGCCATGATCTCGAACAGCTTGGCGAAGTCCGCACGCTGCATGGGCAGGATCTTGGCCAGCGCCGCGCGCCGCCCCGCCTCGTCGTCGGCGAGGATCATCTCGCGCACGGCGAGGATGCGCTCATGCTCGAAGAACATGTGCTCGGTGCGGCATAGGCCGATGCCCTCCGCGCCCAGATCGCGCGCCTGCTTGGCATCGCGCGGCGTGTCGGCATTGGCGCGCACGCCCAGCCGGCGCTCCTCGTCGGCCCAGCTCATCAGAGTGGCGAATGCACCCGACAGTTGCGGCTGGCGCATCTTGGCGCGGCCCATCAGCACCTGGCCGGTGCCGCCGTCGATGGTGATCACGTCGCCGCGGTTGAGCGTGCGCGATCCGACCTGGATCGTTCCCGCCTTCATGTCGATTCGCAGCGTGCCAGCACCCGAGACACACGGCCGTCCCATGCCGCGCGCGACCACGGCCGCATGGCTGGTCATGCCGCCGCGCGCCGTCAGAATACCGACGGCCGCGTGCATGCCCTGAATGTCCTCGGGGCTCGTTTCCAGGCGCACGAGAATGACGTCGCGTCCGTGCGCGCGCTGAGATTCGGCTTCCTCGGCGGTGAACACGATCTCGCCCGCAGCCGCTCCCGGCGAGGCCGGCAGCCCGACCGCGATCACGTCCTTCTTCGCATCCGGATCGAGGGTCGGATGCAAGAGCTGATCGATGGCCGACGGCGGCACCCGCATGACGGCTGTACGCTTCGTCAGCAGGCCTTCCTCTGCCAGATCGACCGCGATGCGCAGCGCGGCTTCACCCGTGCGCTTGCCTGCACGCGTCTGCAACAGCCACAGCTTGCCGTTCTCGATCGTGAACTCCACGTCCTGCATATCGCGGTAGTGCGCCTCGAGGCGATTGAACGTGGCGAGCAACTGCGCGTAGAGGTCCGGCATCATCGATTCAAGCGATGGGCTTTCCTCGCGGGCCTCGATGCGCGCGCGCTCGGTCAGAGGTTGCGGGGTACGAATGCCCGCGACCACGTCCTCGCCCTGGGCGTTGAGGAGAAACTCGCCGTAGATCTCTTTGACACCGGTCGAGGGATTGCGCGTGAAGGCGACGCCGGTCGCACTCGTCTCGCCGAGGTTTCCAAACACCATCGCCTGTACGTTGACGGCGGTGCCCCACGCATCGGGAATATCATGCAAGCGGCGATAGGTGCGCGCACGCGCGTTCTGCCACGAGCCGAACACGGCCGCGATCGCGCCGTAGAGCTGCTCGTTGGTATCCTGCGGAAACGGCTCGCCGAGCTCGCGCTCGATCGCTTCCTTGTACTCCTCGATGATGTCGGCCCAGTCGTCGGCGGAGAGCTCGGTGTCGCTGACAAGGCCGCCGAGGTTCTTGAAGTTCTCCAAGATGTCCTCGAACACGCCGTGATCGACGCCGAGCACGACGTCGGCGTACATCTGGATGAAGCGGCGATAGCTGTCATAGGCGAAGCGGCGATCGCCCGAGCGCTTCGCCAGCCCCTCGACCGTCTCGTCGTTGAGGCCGAGGTTCAAGATCGTATCCATCATGCCCGGCATCGAGGCGCGTCCGCCCGAGCGGACCGAGACCAGCAGCGGATGATGGACGTCGCCGAAAGTGGCGCCAACCGCGTGGCCCACGAGTTGCAGCGCCTTCTCGACTTGGGGCCTCAGATCGTCGGGCAGCTTGCGCCCTTGCGCGTAATAGACCTCGCACACCTTGGTGGTGATGGTGAAACCGGGCGGGACCGGCAGGCCAAGCGCCGCCATCTCGGCAAGGTTGGCCCCCTTGCCGCCCAACAGCTCCGTCATGCTCGCGCGCCCGTCGACGTAGCCGGCCGCGAACGCATAGACCCACTTCGGCTCGGTGGCTTGGGTCCGCTGAGGCATCGTTTCTGCTCCCTTGGCCGGCACTGTGCGACCGACCGTCCGCCTGCCTTCGTCCCTTGCCATATCAGCCTCGTCGGTCACTCGAAAGGTGCGGACAGAGCATCGGGGCACTTCGCCGCTCATGTTTCCCGGTGCCGGCCTTTGACGACAGGGCCGGCTTCCCTCACTGTTGCGCGAGCTGGGGAGACCGAAAGTCTATGATCGAACACCTAAACCAAGTGCTGACGTCGCTCGATGCAACGACAGATGCCGCACTCGAGCGCCTGTTCGCGCTCCTGCGCATCGAGAGCATCTCGACCGACCCTGCCTATAAGTCGAAGTGCCAGGAGGCCGCCGAGTGGTGCGCCGCCGAGCTCAATGACATCGGCCTTGATGCGCGCGTGGTGCCGACGACCGGGCATCCGATGGTTGTCGCGCACGATCCGCAAAAAGTCGCCGGCGCGCCCCACGTTCTGTTCTACGGCCACTACGACGTGCAGCCGCCCGATCCGCTGGAGTTGTGGAACGCGGCGCCGTTCGATCCGCACATCGTCGACGACCCCGTCAACGGCGAGGTGATCGTCGCGCGCGGCGCGGAGGACAACAAGGGCCAGCTCCTCACCATCCTCACCGCCCTGCGCGCCTGGAAGAGCGCCGGCGGCGGATTGCCGGTGAACGTTTCCGTGCTGATCGAAGGCGAGGAGGAGTGCGGCTCGGCTTCACTTCCCGCCTTCCTCGATCAGTACGGCGAGGAGATGAAGGCCGATCTCGTACTCGTGTGCGATACCGGCCAGTGGGACAAGGACACGCCCGCAATCACGACGATGCTGCGCGGGCTCGCCTCGCTCGAGGTCGAGATCACGGGCCCCTCGCGCGACGTGCACTCCGGCATCTACGGCGGTCCCGTCGCCAATCCTATCCGCGTGCTCGTCGACGTGCTCGCTGCCATGCACGACGAGAACGGACGCATCGCCGTGCCGGGCTTCTACGACGGCGTCGCTGCACCGAGCCCCGAGCAGATCGCCCAATGGAAGGAGCTCGACTTCGATCCGGAGAAATTCCTCGGCGACGTCGGCCTGAAGATCCCTGCCGGCGAGAAGGGCCTCACCGTCTTGGAGCAACTGTGGTCACGCCCGACGCTGGAGTTCAACGGCATCACCGGCGGCTATCAGGGCGTCGGCACCAAGACCGTCATTCCCGCCAAGGCCTCCGCCAAGATCACCTGCCGCCTGGTCGCCGGCCAGGATCCCGAAAAGGCGATGTCGGCCATCGAAACCTTCGTCCGCGAGCACATCCCCGCAGATTGCGGCGTCACCTTCCGCGGCGGCCAGGGCAGTGCGGCCATCGCCTTCTCGACCTCCACGCCCACCATGCGCGCGGCCGCCGCCGGGCTCGAGGACGAATGGGGCCGGCCCACCATCATGATGGGCTGCGGCGCCTCCATCCCGATCGTCACCTCGTTCAAGGACGCGCTCGGTATGGACAGCCTGCTCGTCGGCTTCGGGCTGGAGGACGACCGCATCCACAGCCCCAACGAGAAATACAATCTGACGAGCTTCAAGAAGGGCTCACGCAGTTGGGCCCGCATCCTCGCCAAGCTCGCCGAGCTCAACGCCGGCGCCTGACGGACGTGACGCAGGCCCCCAAAATGTCCGCTAGTCTCCTATGATCGCGCCTGGCTCTAAACCCAAGGGGAAGACGTGAGCATGCTGATGCGCCGCCTCGCGCTTGTGTGTCTGGCCCTCACGGCCTCGCTCGTCGGCTATTTGGCAAGCGCCGAGGACCGCGGCCCCTGGCCGAGCGACGTGTTCAATCCCAAGCCCCGCCCCAACATCGCGGGCGAGTTCGACTACTACACCCTCGTCATGTCCTGGAGCCCGACGCACTGCCTGAGCGCCGAGAGCGGCCGCGACGACACGCAGTGCGCCCGCTCCGACGGCATGCGCTACGGCTTCGTGCTGCACGGCCTGTGGCCACAGTACGAGCGCAACTATCCGCTCTCGTGCCGCACCGGCTGGCGCCCGTTCGTGCCTGAAACCGTCATCCGCGACATGCTCGACATCATGCCCAGCCGCGGCCTCGTCATTCACGAGTACAAAGCGCACGGCACCTGCTCGGGCCTGCGGCCGAACGACTACTACCGGCTCTCGCGCTTGCTGTTCTCGCGCATCAAGATCCCCAAGCGCTACCAAAACCCGATGGAGACGCAGTTCGTCTCGCCGCGCAACCTCGTCGACGAGTTCATCGCGGTCAATCCGGGCCTCAAGCCGGACATGATCTCGGTGACCTGCGGCCGCTCCGGCGACCGGCTGCTCGACGTGCGCATCTGCATGACCCGCGACGGGCGGGTGCGTGCCTGCGGCCAGAACGAGCGCAACTCCTGCCGGGCCCGGCGCCTGTACGTGCCGCCGGTGCGCTCGCGCTGGCATTCGGAGCGCATGCCGCCCCGCGCCAAGTCGGAGCCGACGCTGCGGCCGCGGGTGCTGGAAAGCCCGGCGCCTTAGCCGACACAGAATTTTCTTCAATTGCAGCAGCCACTTGCCGGCGCGGATTAATTCGCGGCGCGATCGCGATTTGCGCCTCGCGTTAGGAAGTAATTTACCTTCGAAAGCTAATTCTTTTGACAGTTAAACGTTGCACGTTGGTGGAATTAACATGTTCAGCAATCGTCCGAATACGTGGCCCCGTTGGCTTCGATCCTTGACCTCTCTGCTCGGGTTGGTGGCGCCCGCCAGTGCCACCGACCACCTCCCTCTCATCCCGCCGCCGATCCCGCCGGCGACGGCTCACCTCGCCCTGCCCCCACCGATCCCGCAGGTGGTGGCAACCACTCCCGCGGAGGCAAGCGTGGACCTTGCGCCGATCGCCCCGGCGCCACGCACCTTCGATTTCGATGCGGCTCGCTCGTATCAGTTCGCCGCCCGTCTCGCCGTCGTCGCCAAGCTCAATGTGGCGAGCTCGCGCAAGCCCAAGCGCCGCTCCCGTCCGGCCCCGGCCGGCCGCCAGATACCCTTGGCGAAAACACCCAACGTCGTCGCGCGCCGCCCTGCGCGACGCTCGCTCACTCCGCCGGCCGTGAGGACGCCGGTCAAGCCTGTCCTGCTCTCCAGGCCGCAGCCGAAGCCCTCGGCCGAGGTCATCGTATTTCAGGTCGCCCGCGATCCGGCCCAAATCGCGTTCATCGCGAAGCGGGCGGCCTGAGCCCCCTTCGGGGGAAGGGGGAGGAGCCGGCCGCGTCGTCCGCGGCCGGCTCCCTAATTCCATTTCGAAGCGACGTCAGGCGATCTTGCGCTTGCGCTCGGCGCGCCAGCTCAACGGCGCGATCGCCAGGTGGCCCGTGGCCGTCTCGCCTGAAAGCGTATCCAGCGTGGTCGGATCGAGGCTCCAGCGGTGCGCCAGGCGCATCACGTGGTCCTCGGTCGGATGTAGAATAAGCTCTCCGCCCGCATCGCCCTTACGTCCTTCGACACCTCTGAGCTCGAACAGCTTCAAGCCCAGCAAGCGCTCCTCCTTCGTCGTGCGGCCCTTGTTCCAGACGATTCCCTCGTCGGTGACGGCGAACGCGCGCGCCAACCGCCCATCGCGCACGCGCGCCCAGGCGTAATAATCGATCGAAGGGCAGCTAAAGAAATACTGCACCTCGGAGAAGCGCCCGCCGAGATCGACGAGCAACGGGGTGCACTTGTCGACGAATCCACTGCCGACGGCATGCGGCAGCGCGAAGCCGACGACGAAGATCCATCCCCGCACCGGCGGGGTGACGTAGACGTGCGTTGCGCCGAGACGGCGGTCGTAGACCGCGCCGATGCCCGAGTTCCAGTTGCACGGCGTGACGTCGTAGAGATCCAGCGCCTCGAGAACCGCATTGGGATCGCGCGAGCGCACGGCCAGCCAGGCCATGCCGCAACCGAAGCCGCAGGGACGATCCGGATTCGTATCGAGCATGACTTGATCGGGCTGCGATTGGCGCGCGAGCCAGAAGGCAACCGCGACCGTCGCAGCAATCATGAGTGTCAGAATAAAGATCACTGGCCATTCACCCCAAGGCAACTGACGATTTATCGTGCGCTTCGCAGCCCACGGACAAGACCGCCTAAGCGTACGCTTGGGGAAAAAGCCCCGATTCTAGGGCATAACAATGCTGCTCGGGAAAGCCCGCGTGTGGAGGAGACGGATGAGGCCAGCTTGCGTCACCGCCGGCAGCGGGGTAGCCCGACGGACGCCGCAAAGCTGGCCTCTGGCCTCGCGGAACGCGCCTATTGAGGGCATGACGCGCTCTGCGCCTTGGCCGCTCGATGCCGCCGCTGCGGAAAGTTAAGCGGTATCGGCGAGCGGCCAATGCTCATTTTCCGCATGCGAACGGATAGCGGAGGTCTATGACAGCGCTATGTCGAGGCCAGAGCGAAGACGAGCCAGGTCAGGCGATTTCGTCACACAACCGGCAAAAGCCGATCAGGGGACTGCCAATTTGACAGCGAACACGAAGCGCCCGTCGCACAATGCCGGGGTTGCGCAAATGTTGGCCGCGTCGCCGTTGATGTTGGTGTCCCAGTACCGGAAGTCGAAGGTCAGGTTCTCGACGCCAAGCGCCAAGCCGACGTTCCAGTAGTAGTACTCGTCATCCGTCCCGTTGACGTTGACGAAGTAGCCGTCGTTCTTGTCGCCCTTCTGCCAGCCGAGCGTTCCGTCCAGCACCGGCGTAAAGATCGCAACCTTGGGCATCGTCCAGGCGCCGAAGGTCTCCAGCGTCCAGACCGGGCCGGTCTCGGCAAAATACTCGGGCGAGTAGTAGACGCGCGAGCCCGTTGTCAGGCTCGGATGCAAGACCGACCAGTCGTAGGCAGCCTTGAATTCCCAGTAGTTGGGATTGGCATTCGGTGCCGGATTGGCGCCCGGATAGCTGTAGTAGATGACACCGAGGTCGATGTTCATCTCACCGAGAGGCGAATTCCAGGTGGGCTTGATGCCACCGTACCAATCGACCTCGGCGTTGGCCGGTGGCGCTCCGTCGAAATCGACCTTGGACGCCCAGACACCGGCATAGAAAATCCCGTAGCCCACGTCAGCGCCGCCCTGCAGTGCGGGGTCGCCCGAGCTCTGCGAGATACCGCGGAATACGTAGTCCGACGTGCCCGCGATGTTGAAGGACCAGGTAAACTTGCGTCCCTCGTCCGCAGGAGGAGGTGGTGCCTCGTAAATCTCGTAGCCGTCCGCACTGGCAGCGCCGGAAAGCGCGCACAAAGCGATGCCCACACCACAGCAAGATGTAACAAGCTTGCGAAGCGCGTCCATGGAGGAACCCCATCCTGTTCCGGCAAGAACGCGCCAACAAAGCCACTGTGGCCGCCATCCGCAGCCATCTGCAATCCAAGAGGCCTGAAATCGTTGTTCCGCTCAAGCACCATTTTCGCGCGGCCGCGATCTGCACAGCGCAGTGTGGCGCGCGAGTCACGCGGCCTGTGGAATAAACTAGATGATAACGAACAGTGCTGTCGACGCGGAGCCCGAGTCGCAATGGCACCGCCCTCGAGCAAGCAGCGGCGCCGAAAAAGAAACGGCCGGGCCGACGTGTGTCGGTCCGGCCGTCGCATTCAGCCTCGGGAGACGGCTTAGGGTACCGCGACCTTTGCAGTGAACTGGAAGGCCGAGTCGCACTGGAACGAACCGCCGGTGCAGAAGCCGTTGGCGTTGCTGATGTTCGTATCCCAGTAGCGGAAGTCGAAGGTCAGGTTCTCGACACCGAGGGAGAGACCAGCGTTCCAGTAGGTGTAGCTACCGGAGCCGTTGGCGAAGACGTTCTTCCAACCCTGGTCGTCGCCCGTCTGGTAGCCCAGCGTGCCGCTGACGGACGGCGTGAAGATCGCGACCTTGTGGAACTCGTAGGCAGCGGCGCCCTCAAGGGTCCAGACGCTTCCGGTCTCACCGGAATATTCCGGCGACCAGTAGACCGTCAGGCCCGTGTTGAGGCTCGGAGCGATGTCTCCGCTGACCTTTGCCTTCAACTCCACGTAGTCCAGCTCGGCGAGGAAGTCCGTCGCGGCCGGGTAGGTGTAGTAGAGCACGGCGAAGTCGAAGTTGGCCGGACCCCACGTCGGCGTGATGCCGGCGTAGTAGTCGATCTCGGTCTGCGCATCGTAGCCGTCGCCGGGTGCCAGGGGACCGCCGAAGTCGACGCCCGAAGCCCAGATGCCCGCGTAGAGCATGCCCCAGCCGATGTCGACACCACCCTGCGGAACGGGATCACGCTCGGACTGCGAGAAGCCGCGGAAGATGTAGTCGTTCGTCACCGCCAGGTTGAACGAGTAGGTGAACTTGCGACCCTCCTCGGCAGGCGGCGGGGGCGCAGCATATTCTTCATACCCATCGGCTGCTGCAGGGCCGCAGACCGCTAGGATTGCCAGACTTGCCGCGCCGCACGCGGCAGCAAGCTTTCGAGAGTCGATCATTGACGTGGAGTTCCCTCTAGTCGTGAGGGCATGAACGCGCCCAACCGCTGAATCGCGTCCGCGGTGCGCTCAAACAAAGTCCACGGCGTATTGGCTTAAAAACCCTGCGAATCGGGCGAGTCTCAAGCCTTTGCTGCAAGCGGAGATGCAATAAGCACAACCGAGTGGCCTTCCGGCAACTCACAAAGAGGCCACAGGATATCAACTGCTTAGATTTTATGCAGCATGCATTGAATCGTGGCCAGTTTTATAGACAGACGATGTTCAGAGCCAATCACGGGATGGAAACGGTCGCGCTGAAAACGAAGCGCTCGTCGCACTGCAGGGTCGATGTCTGGCACAGCCCGCCGGGATCGAGGTCGGTATCCCAGTAGCGGAAGTCGAAGGAGAGATTCTCGACGGCGAGGCTGAGACCTGCGTTCCAGTAATAGTACTCGTCCTTACCGCCGCCGTTGTAGTTGTCCGACCTGTTGCCGGTCTGCCAGCCGAGCACGCCGCTAAGTGACGGATCGAACACCCAAACCTTGGGAAGCTCGTAGCTCGCCACGCTCTCGGTGGTCCAAACTTCGCCGACCTCGGTGCTGTACTCGGGCGACCAGTAGACGTAGCTGCCGGTCGTCAGGCCCTTGATGAAGGGCGAGGGAAGGCTGTAGCCGGCCTTCAGCTCGAAGTAGTCCGCCTCGGCGTTGGGAGCGTCGCTGTAGCCGGGATACGTGTAGTAGATGACACCGAAGTCGAAGCTGACCTCGCCGACCGGTGAGTTCCACGTCGGCTTGATGCCGGCGTACCAGTCGACCTCGAGCTGGGCGTCGTCATCCCAGTCGAGCCCGGACGCCCAGCCGCCCGCATAGAACATGCCGTACTCGAAGCCAATCGAGCCTTGGATGGTGGGATCGTTGTCGGTCTGGGAGATGCCGCGGAAGACGTAGTCCGAGGTGCCGGTCAGGCTTGCCGACCACGAGAACTTGTCGTCAGCCAGTGCGGCGCCCGACAGGGCCAGAAGTGCGATGATTGCCGACCCGAAAAGGGCCGCTACGCGACGAGACCCGGCCATCTACTCAAACCCCCGTTACGCAACTCGATACGCCAGGGCGCCAAATATGCCGCCGCCATACACGGGCGGCGCCCCCCAGAGCGCCCATTAACTCTAGAGAACGCGCAAATTGGGCTGCGCTCAAGCGCCATCGCCGAATCGGCGCTTGTTGAGCACCACGATGTCGTTTTCGGGCAACGTATCGCATCCGGCACGGAGCACGCCATTCCAAGCGGCCAGATCGAAGCCACGTCGGCCGCAGAGCACTTCATTTCAAGCGGCCGGCTCCATCCCCGGTGGTTCAAGCCCCTTGACGCGGTGGCGCCCCTGGCCCATCCCCCAGCTGTCGCCCAAAAAATGAAATCGGGGCCGATTGCTCGGCCCCGATCCGTATTCGGTCGCTGGAAGGCTTCGCTTAGGGAAGCGAGACGCCGACCGAGAACACGAAGCGCTCAGAGCAGGCGTTTGCCGAGGACGTCACGAAGCACTCAGCCGAGCTGGCGTCCGTATCCCAGTAACGCAGGTCGAAGCTGATGTTGTCGACACCAAGTCCGAGACCGGCGTTCCAGTAGGTGTAGTCGACACCGACGTCCGACTGGAAGTCCGTGTAGCCGACGAGGCCGCTGACGGTCGGCGTGAACATGGCGACCTTGGGCAGCTCGTAGGACAGCGAGCCCTCGTAGACGTACCAGTCGTAACCCTTGTCAGGCGCCCAGTAGAACGCGCCCCCACCCGTCAACTTGGGAAGAACCTCGTAGCTGGCTGCAGCCTTGAGCTCCCAGTAATCGCCGGCCGTGTCGTCCGGATAGTTGTAGTAGATGTATGCGAAGTCGAAGGAGACGCCCATCCACTCCGGCGTGACGCCGACGTAGTAGTCGAGCTCGATGTTGTTGTCCGCAGCATAGTCGATGCTGGAGCCCCAGATGCCGGCATAGAACATGCCGTAAGTCAGACCGAACGAACCCTGGATCGCGGGATCGTTGTCAGACTGAGAGATGCCGCGGAAGACATAGTCCGAAGTGCCGGTGGCACTCGCCGACCACTCGAGCTTGCGCTCCTCGTCGGCAAAGGCGGCGCCGGTCAGCGCCATGATTGCTACGCCAGCAGAACCAAGAACGCCTGCTACTCTACCAGATACGGCCATGATGATACTCACCCCCGTTAACGCTACAAACCACAAAGCGTCGACTCGTCATGGCCGCGGGCAGCGGCGTATTCTTCGAACGCTTCTGGAGTGTAGAAAAGTCGTAAACGGCGCGGGGAACAAGGCAAAACGACATCGCACCGCGCTGAGTCGGCAACCGTGTCACTTGAAAGACACGAGGCTGTGGATTTGACTATTTATCGCTCAAAAGGAGCTTGCTCAGGCGGCAGGCGCCGATTCGGAAACTCGCCAAAACAAGGCATGTGCACAACATTTGTGCAACACCTCGAGGCGCAACGAATGGCAACGTGTCCCCCCTAAAGAACGCGTGGCTCTTACCCCTGAGAATCTGCAATCCATGGTGCCATGTCTGAGACCGACACCATCAAAACCGCGCTCGTCACCGGAGCCGCCCGCCGCATCGGCCGGGCAATCGCGCACGATCTGGGCGCGCATGGCTGGGCCGTGGCGATCCACTACCGCCACTCGCGCCGCGAGGCGGAGGAGCTGGCCGACGAGATCCGCGCCCGTGGCGGCAGGGCGTTCGCTCTCGAAGCCAACCTTGCGCGCGTCGCCGACATCGAGACCCTGATCCCGCGTTGCACCGAGGCGCTCGGGCCGGTGACTTGCCTGGTCAACAACGCGTCGGAATTCTCGCCTGACGCGATCTCCAACCTCACCGAGTCGAGCTGGGACACGCACCTCGACATCAACCTCAAGGCGCCGGTGCTGCTGGCGCAGGCGCTCTATCTCAATTTGCCCGAGCGCGCGGAAGGCAACGTCATCAACATTGTCGACCAGCGCGTGTGGCGCCCCACGCCCGATTTCTTCTCCTACACCATATCTAAGACCGGCCTTTGGACGGCCACGCAGACGCTGGCACAGGCGATGGCGCCGCGTGTGCGCGTCAACGCCATCGGGCCTGGCCCGACGCTGAGGAGCGTGCACCAGACACCTCAAGAGTTCGAGCTGGAGATGGCGGACACCTTGCTTAAGCGCGGGCCTTCGCTCGCCGAGATCGCGGAGGCCGTCCGCTTCATCATTAACACGCCCTCGATGACGGGTCAGATGATCGCCCTTGACGGCGGCCAGCATCTGTCGTGAGCCAAAGCTAAGGCCCGTCAACCAATAGCGAAACAATCGCAAAGACGGGCGGCTGGCCACATTTCCACCCCTCATTCCCCCTACTGGCGCCCCATTGCTGGGCGATCTCTCTGTGCACCGCCCAACAAGGTGTAAACCAGCCGTTAACGTTAAGCATTTAAGGACGATTGTTGGTTTGTTGGGCGCCCTCGCAACCCAGCGCCGCGTCAAAAAAAACGGGTGTTCTCCCATGAAGAAACTCTTCGGAGCATCGCTCACAACGATACTGGCCACAGCGGTCGCTGTTCCCGCTCTTGCAGCAGGTCTGCCCGAGGTCAAAGTCTCCAGCCAGAATCAGGTTCCTGCCTGCGCCACGCCAGGGCGCATGATGGAGCTTCTGCATTCGCGCAATCCGCGCGCATCGCAACGCTTCGACGGCATTGCCACCCAGTACATGCGCATCGGCGAGGAGCTCGGCATTCGCTGGGACCTGGCCTTCTTCCAGATGATGCTGGAAACGGGGGCCTTGAGCTTCACGGGCGATGTCCGCGCCGACCAGAATAACTTCGCCGGCCTCGGCGCCTCCGGCGGCGGCAAGCGCGGTGAGCGCTTCCCCGACATCGCGACCGGCGTCAAAGCCCACCTGCAGCATCTGATGATGTATGCGGGCGAGCATATCGACGATCCCGTCGCTGAGCGTACGCGCAAGGTCCAGGAATGGGGCGTCCTCACCGACTGGCAGAACTCGATCAGCGGCCCGATGACGTTCTCGCTGATCGGCCAGCAGTGGGCGCCCGGCTCGCGCAGCTATGTGCGCGACATCGCGACCATCAAGGACGAGTTCTATACCCGGTTCTGCAACGCGCCCGATCCCGAGCCCGAGCTGGTTCAGGAGGCACGCAAGGGCCGACTGACGCAGACGCAAATCGCCACCAACGTGCCGCCTGCCGTCAACCAGGCCGCAGCCGTCGCTACTCCTGAGCCCGATACGAGCAAGGGTGCGGTGATTGCGCAGAAGACGATCGCCGAAGAGCGCAAAGAGAATCCGCCACGCTCGGCATTGGGCGCAGGCATGCTCGGCAGCGTTGCAGCAACCGCCAAGGCCGCAGCCTCCGCCGCCAACAAACCGGCGCCGGAGGCCCAATCCCAACAGGTCCAGTCCCAGCAGGCCCAGCCTGCCGTGACGGTGCTCAATTCCACCGAGCAGAAGACCGCCCCTGAAACACCGAAGACGAAGCCGGACGCGAGCACCGGCGGTGCATCGATCCAGACCGCCTCCGTCGCCGGCGCTGCAACGCAGCTCAAGACACCGGCTGCAAAGTCGGCAGCCAAGTGCAAGGTCTGGACTGCAAGCTACGGCGGCCAGCGCGCGATCATCATCAAGGCCACCACCGACGGCACGGACAACTACACGGTGCTCGACGTGAACGAGACGTCGCAGAAGCGCGAGGTGGAGGCCTACATCGCGGCCTACGCCAAGGGCGGCAAGCAGATCGGTGCCTTCTCCAACCAGACCAAAGCGCTCGACAAAGCTTTCGAGCTTTGCCCCGAAGGCTGAGGCCGGAACGCCGCGCCTGACACGAGAGAGAGGCGCGGCGAGCATGCCGCGCGGTCATAACGAGTATCGAACAGGTCCGCCATGACCGCCGCGGCAAAGCGTGTGTTTCAAGTCTCGATCCCAGTTCAACGATGCAAGATGAAAAGTGCGGTGGTGGTGCTGACGCTCTCCGCAGCCGTCAGCATCGCGGCGCACTCTCCCGCTGACGCCGCAACTCCGAATATCCGCACCTCGCAGAACAACGTCGTTCCCGCCTGCGTGACGCCGCCGCGGCTGATGGCGTTCCTCAAGCAGCGCAACCACAACCTCGAGCCGCGCTTCGGCGCCATCGCCGACTGGTACAAGCGCCACGGCGAGAGCTGGCACGTGCGGTGGGACTACGCCTTCTTCCAGATGGCGGTTGAGACCAACTTCCTCACCTTCAAGCGCGGTGATGGGAGCTGGGGTGACGCCAAGCCGAAACAGAACAATTTTGCCGGTCTGGGAACCACCGGCGGCGGTGTGCCGGGAGACAGCTTTCCCGACGTCGGCACCGGCGTGCTCGCGCAGATCCAGCATCTCGTGGTTTATTCGGGCGAGCACATCGCGAGCCCGGTTGGGCCACGCACGCGCCTGAAGCAGGACGACATCATCGAAGCGACCGGCTCGAAAAAGGGCCGCATGACCTTCGCCGATCTCGCGCGCCGCTGGGCCGCCGACAAGCACTACGGCGCCGCTATCGAGTGGGTCGCCGGCAGCTATCGCAAAGCCTACTGCAACGGCGCCTCCGACGCGACCCTGCAAGCCAAGGCCGCGACGCAACGCTTGCCGCGCGCTGCCGCACTCGGCGGACCCGCCGTCAAGAAGACCGCCCCCGTGCGCACCATCTGGTCACGCGACATGCAGCCCGCTGCACCCGTGAAGCAGGTCCCGCCTGAGCTGCCCACGAAAGCGTCGGACGTGATCGCGCGCGAAGCTCCGAAGGAACCGGCGGCACCGCCGACACCGCCAGCGCCTCCCGCCGTGACACCACCCACGCCTCCCGTCGAGACGCCGGCCCAAGTGGAGATCGCGGATGCCGAGACGGAGCCGGCCGCGCCGAGCGCCACGGTCACCGCCGAGCCCGCATCCG
>Ga0209347_1001382_pt1 | contig 40497 bp, 34 predicted proteins | sample AutmiccommuBRH23_FD_187382 | JGI IMG/M metagenome (GOLD analysis project Ga0209347, IMG submission 187382) | Deep subsurface microbial communities from Mt. Terri, Switzerland - Autotrophic microbial communities BRH/23 (SPAdes) (version 2) | ecosystem: Environmental > Aquatic > Deep subsurface >... | reverse complement strand
CGGACACCTTCGACAAGGTCATTCACAACCGGACCCGGAAGGGCAATGTCCTGGAAACGGCCCGGATCGCCGGTGTCATGGCGGCCAAGCAGACGGCAGTCCTTATTCCAATGTGCCACCCGCTTCGGATCCGTCACGTGGCGATCGATTTTTTCCCGGATCAAACCGCTTCCAGCATCAATATCGAGTCAGCCGTACGGGTGACAGACCAGACTGGCGTGGAAATGGAAGCGCTCACCGCTGTTTCGATGGCGGCCTTGACCATATATGACATGTGCAAGTCCCACGACCGGAATATGGTGATCACCAATATCCGCCTGATGGAAAAATCAGGCGGGAAGAGCGGTGATTATATTCGGAACGAATCCCCCCGACACGAATGACCGGAACACTTTTCGCACCCATTATCAATATGGCCTTTATAGCCGATGCACGGAACGGGTGACCATCCCAGGGGTCGATTACGCGCACGCGCACGAAAAAACCGTGTTGGCATGATCTGGATCCGGTTTTTTCCTCCTTATGATATTTTACCGCAAGCGGATGCGCCATGAACATGAACATCCCCCTGGATATCGGGTACCTGCTCGCCGGGCTGGCCGGCGGTGTCTGCGCCGGTTGGCTTGTTGGATGGATCTTTTTCGGCCGCCGGATCGCGGCCCTTACGGAAAAATACATCTCTGCGTCAAATGCCCTTTCCGGGGCCAATGCAGGTTTGTCCCACCTGGAGACGGTTTCCGGCCGGCTGGCGGAAAAAGAAGCCGAAATCCGGGTACTCAACGACCGGCTTGCCGATGCCCGGGCGCGGCGGGCCGAACTCGAAACCCGGATCGAAAACCAGCGCCGGGAAGCGGACGAAAAAGCGCTCCTGTTTGAGGAGATGCGCGGCCGGATGATCGAAACCTTTTCGGCCCTGTCTGCCCGGGCGCTCCGGGAGAACAACCAGTCGTTCCTCGACTTGGCCGGGTCGGCTTTTTCCCGCTATGCCGATGCGGCCAAAACGGACCTGGAGAGCCGAGGCCGGGCCGTAAGCGATCTCGTCCGGCCCTTGCGCGACAGCCTGGAACAATTCGACAACCATGTCCGCGCCCTTGAACAGGCCCGGCAGGCCGCTTACGGGAGGCTTTCCGAACAGGTTACCGGGCTGGCCCGGACCCAGCAGGACCTGGCAAAAGAAACCGGAAAACTCGTCCAGGCCCTGCGGCTTCCCCACGTGCGAGGCCGGTGGGGGGAGATTACGCTCCGGCGTGTCGTCGAGATCGCCGGCATGCAGAACCATTGTGATTTCTTCGAACAGCCGACCGTGGCGACCGAAGACGGGGCGCTCCGCCCGGACATGGTCGTCCGGCTTCCAGGAGGGCGCCAGGTGGTCATCGACGCCAAAGTTCCGATCACCGCTTATCTCGATTCACTGGAAGCCGAAACCCCGGAGAAGAGCATGGAGTGCCTCGCCCGGCATGCCGCCCAGGTGCAGCGCCATGTCGGTCAGCTTGCCCAGAAATCCTACTGGAACCGCTTTGCCCCCACCCCTGAGTTCGTGGTCCTGTTCATGCCGGGTGAAAACTTTTTCAGCGCGGCGCTTTCCCAGACCCCATCCCTGATCGAGGAGGCGGCGGATAAAGGCGTTATCCTGGCCACCCCCACCACTTTGATTTCGCTACTCAAAACCGTCGCTTACACCTGGCGGCAGGAGGCCGCCGTTGAAAACGCCCGGGCGGTCAGCGAACTGGCGAGCAGCCTTTACCGCCGGATCTACGGCATGGTGGAACACGTCAATAAACTTGGCCGGGATCTGGACCGGTGCGTGGAAAGCTACAACCGGGCCGTGGGCTCCCTCGAAAAACGGGTGCTGGTGTCGGCCCGCAAGTTCCAGGAGATGGGGGCGGCAGGTCATGATCAGAAACAGCTGGATACGCCGGCCCCCGTGGAAAACAGGGCACGGCAGATCGTCCTGGAGGTCGATGAATATGAATCGGCGAATTGAATGGTGGGTGCTGGTCCTGCTGGTCGGCGCACTGATGGCGTTAATTACCGGAGCGGGGCTGGCGGCTGGGGCCGATTTCCCGATGGTTCGCCTGGAGACCAGAGCTTTCCCGGAGTTCACGGACGATTTGAACGGCGACCGGCTTGTCGAAGCAGCTGCCGCCAGTATTGAATACTATCGAAAACTTCCCCCTGACCGGGCAATCGCTTACGGAACTGATAGCTATCCGGCCGCCCAACTGGTCGAAGGGCTCACCCGGTTTATCGTCTTCCACGAAACCGGGCCATCCCACCGGGCGTTGAAAAAATTTATGCAGCAGCACGCTGCGGTTTACGCCCACGTGGATTCGCATAAGCCAATTGACGTCCTGTTCACCGGCTATTTTGAGCCGGAACTTGCCGGAAACCGGACCCGGAGCGACCGGTTCCCGCATCCGGTTTACCGGCGGCCCCGGGATCTGGTGAACGTCGATTTGGCTCGGTTTGCCAGCGGGTGCACGGATGAAATCATCGGCCGTCATGATGACGGTACCCTGATCCCCTATTATGACCGGAAAACCATCGACTCTGCCGGCGTCCTGGACGGCCAGGCCGAGGTGGTCGCCTGGGTCTCAGACCCGGTGGGGCTGTTTTTTCTCCACGTCCAGGGTTCCGGGAAAGTCCGGCTCGAAGACGGTGAAATCCTCAATGTGCATTACGATATCACCAATGGCCTGCCGTATCGGAGCATCGGTAAATACCTGATCGACAAGGGGGCGCTGAAAAAAGGGGAAGTGTCAATGCAGACCATCCGGGATTATATCCTTGCCCATCCGGAAGAACAGGAAGAAATATTCCATTACAATCCCCGGTACGTCTTTTTCCGGACGCGTCCCCACGGGGCGGTCGGCTGCCTCGGGGCGCCGCTGACCCCGGGGCGCTCTGTCGCCCTGGACCGGGCCGGGACCCCGGCGGGCTCCCTTTTATTCATCCGGACCCAAAAACCGGTATGCGATGCGGCGGGAAAAATCGAGGAGTGGACCGGGTTTTCCCGTTTTGCCGTCAACCAGGACACGGGTGCCGCCATCCGTGGTCCGGCCCGCGCCGATATCTTCTGGGGAAGCGGGGCCTATGCCGAATCCGCCGCCGGATACCTCCAGCATCCCGGAAATTTGTACTATATTGTGATCATGCCATGACCTGAGAATCGAGTTCAGGGCTATTTAAACAGCTGACAAAGCTCTGCCTTGCTTGCATCAGGTGGCTGTCCATTTCAGTTTCAGGCTACAAATCATTTCGCTCCCGTACTGTCTTTTCGAAAAACATCAGCACCCCGCCGATAAACGCCAGAGCAGCGCTCAGGAAAAAGAGCCGGGGAGCGCCGATCCGCTCGAACAGGTATCCGCTGACCATGAACCCGACCATGATCCCCATGCCATAGGTGACGGCATTGTTGGCCGCCTGGCCGAGGGTCTTGGCAGAAGGGGGGGTCAGCTTGTCCATGTAGAGGATGCTGGCGATATGGAACGCCCCGTAGGAAAGGGCATGGAAAAGCTGAGTGATCAGGATCAGGCCAGCCGATTCGGAAACAGCCAGAAGCAGCCACCGGACCGTGGCGGCCAGGAAAGAGACGATCAGAACATGCTCATGGGCGTAACGGGAAAAGATCCGAACCGAACCGATCATCACGGCGATTTCGGCGATGGAAGCGAGCGCCCAGGCGAACCCGATGAAGGTTGACCGAAATCCCAGTTGTTCCAGGTGTATTGAAAAAAAGCCGTAATAGGCGCCGTGACTGAAAAGCATCAGGAAAGCCGAAAAAAGGAATACCAGTACCCGGCGGTTCAACAGGGTCAGTGCGTCGGCCGCGAAAGTAGGCATCTCCCGCGGGGCGACCCGGGGAATCCGGATGGCTGAAACGGACTGGAGGAAAGATCCCGCCAGGATCAGGACGAGAATAACGCGGACAGGATAGATATCGATCAACCGCCCGACGGCGACCACCAACAGGATAAAACTCAGGGATCCCCAGACCCGGAGGCTTCCGTAGCGGCTTTTTTCCGTGTCAAGGAGATCCATGGAGAACGATTCGAGGAACGATATGATCGGCGCATAGAAAATACCGTAAAAGATGGTGATGATCAGCATTGGCCAGAAATCGGCGGTGAACAGGTAAAACGACCAGGCGGCGGTGCTGGCGAAAAGGGAGAGGATATAGATCGGCCGCCGGGAATGGAAACGGTCAGCCATGGCGCCCCAGATAAGGGGGAAGAGGGCGGTTGAAAATGTCCGCACGGCGGAGAGGACGCCGATCTGAAAACCGGTGAAATCGAGATGGTAACAGTACAGGTTGAAATAAGGAAGATAAACTCCGAGTATCCCGAAATAGAGAAAATACTGGGTGCTTAGAATGGTTTTTACAGACGGGTTGGCCATGAGGATCGATTTACCGCCCTTTATCGGTCAGGCATGATGTTGACGAAACATGTCGCGTTCCGGATTATGGAATCGGTTACGGGACATTCGGGGCGTATTCTCCTGGTGCGAAATTCATAGCGGGGCTCCGGACCGGCGCCGCCGGTCTGTGATCATCATTCTTTTTACCAGATCCTTTTACCTCCGGGCAAGGATTTCGGTGGAACCTTGACTTTGCCGGATCTTTCACCTATTACCCTCAGAGAACCCGATAGGGTTGGACCTCTTATCCAAGAAAAGTGAAAGGAGTCTGTAAATGGTACGTTTGCTGTTTCGATCCGCACTGATTGCGCTGGTACTTGCCGGAATGATTTTCGGCGTTGCCGCGGCCGGGGATCAGGTCTCTTCCGGGCCGGTGGCTGAAGTAAAGGAACCGGTATTTGATTTCGGTTCCGTGTACGCCGGGAAAGACATTATCCATGCATTTGAAATCCGGAACACGGGGGATGCTCCCCTGATCATCCAGGAAGTCAAAACCGGGTGAGGGTGCGCCACGGTCGAGAAGATCGACCGGATTCCGTCCGGTGAGACGGGAATAATCAAAATAAAAGTCACGACCAAGATCAGCGACGGCGGCAGGCAGATCGCCAAATCGATTACCGTGATCTCAAATGACAGCCGGCAGCCGAACATGGTCCTGCGGGTCACCGGGCGGGTCGAGGCGTCCGTCCGCGTGGACCCGGAACGGGTGACACTTATCGGTAATGCCGGGAAAAAAATCGACGCGACCGTCAGGATCGTCCCGGAAACCAAAGAACCCTTCAGCATCGTCAGCATATCTGCGTTGCGCGGCACCGAGATCGCCTACCGGCTTCAACCGGTCGACGAAGGGGGTAAAAGGATGTACCTGCTGCACGTGGAAAACAATAAACAGAACCCCGGTCGTTATTATGACAAAATATTCCTGAAAACCGACAGCACCGTGGTTGAAACCATCACGGTGATCGTTTCCGGTGATATCCGCACGGAAGACAAGCAAGAAAAGCCGGCGCTGTAACCGATGCGCTTCAAAGTAATTACATTCGACTGCGACGGGGTGATGTTCGACACGGAAGCGGCGAACCGGGCGTATTACAATGACATCCTGGCCCGGTTCGGGCGTCCGCCCATGACCGGGGAAGAGTTCGAGTACGCCCAGATGCAGACCGTGGACAATGCCATTATCCGCTTCTTCCCGGAACCGGAGGCGTACGCGGCGGCCCAGGCATTCCGGCGGACGCAGGGATACACCCCTTATATCCGGTACATGGAAATGGAGCCGGACCTGATTCCGCTTCTCGAGTACTGCCGGACGTCACTCAAAATCGCCGTGGCCACCAATCGGTCCGATACCATGAAGCGGGTCCTTGGCACCCATGGCATTTCCGGGTATTTCGACATGGTCGTCACCGCCCTGGACGTGGCCAACCCGAAACCGGCGCCCGATCCCCTGGTGAAAATCCTGGACCACTTCGGTATTGCACCGTCCGAGATGCTTTATATCGGCGATTCGAAAGTTGACGAGGTGGCGGCCCGTGCGGCGGGTGTGCCCCTTGCCGTGTTGCGCAACCCGGTTTTGAAGGCCGACTATCATATCTGGCAGTTGAGTGAAATCAAGGGGATTCTTGACGGGGTTTGGCAACAGAAAGAATGATGGCTTCGTAAAAAGTCCAACTTCTGCGTTGCGCTTCACCCCTCGTCACTGCGGCGTACGACAAGTACGCCTCATTCCTAAAGATTCGGGCGCCTTGCCAATTTTATAAGATTTGGTGGAGCTTTTTATTTTGCCATCAAAAACAGACTTTTTACGAGTCCATCAAAGAATAAGGCCGAAAGAAATTTGAGAACCATGAAGGACATGAAGGTCCGCGAAGAAGAACCTTTTTATATTTAACTTCATCCCCTTCATTATCTTCATGGCCCGTCATGGTTATAAAAACCGCTTACAATTCAAACTCCCGAATCATTGACCATGGCAACTGACAACCGCATCTACCTCATTGACGGCAGCGCTTACATCCACCGGGCATACCATGCCATCCGGGGGTTGTCGACGTCACGGGGGTTTGTCACCAATGCAGCGTTCGGCTTTACCCGGATGTTGATCAAGCTGATGAACGACCGGTCCCCGAAATATGTCGCCATGGTCTTCGACAGCCGGGGCCCTACGTTCCGTCACGACATGTATGCCGCGTACAAGGCGAATCGGGCCAAGATGCCCGACGACATGGCCCCCCAGATCCCGTACATCAAGCAGATCACCGATGGCTTCAACATCCCGGTGGTTGAAAAGCCAGGGTTCGAGGCCGACGACCTGATCGGCACGCTGGCAAAAAAGGCAGAGGCCGCCGGTTATGAAGTGGTTATGGTGACTGGCGACAAGGATTTCATCCAATTGATCACCGACCGGGTCACTGTGTGGGACCCGATGAAAGATGAGGTCCTGGACCGGGCCGCGGTCCTGGAACAGTTCGGTATCGAGCCGCCCCAGATGGCCGAAGTCCAAGGGCTTTCAGGGGACAGTTCGGACAATATCCCGGGGGTGCCGGGAATCGGAAAGAAAACGGCCATCAAGCTGATCCAGGCGTTTGGGAGCATTGACGGATTGTATGCCCGCCTCGGCGAGGTCGGGGCGGCCAAGATGCTGGAGAAACTCGAAACCCATCGGGAACAGGCATTCCTCAGTCGGGACCTGGCCAGGATCGACACCGATGCGCCAATAGCGCTCGATCTTGCCGGAATCGAAACCCGGCCGCCGGATAACCGGAAATTATCCGCTCTGTTCCGGGAACTTGAATTCCGGCAACTCCAGAAGGAGTATCCACTGGAGATCGACCTTTCGGAAAAGGATTACCGGACAATCTGCGACGAAGCGGCGCTCGATGCGCTGGTGGAAGAACTAAAAGCCGCAGGACGGTTTTCCTTAGATACGGAAACGACCTGCCTTTCCCCCATGGCCGCGGAACTGGTCGGCATCTCCTTTTCTATCACCCCGGGGACTGCCGTTTACGTGCCGTGCGGACATTCCTGCCCGGGCGCCGTGCAGCTCGACCGGGGCCTGGTGCTTGAAAAACTGAAGCCATTGCTGGAAGATCCCGATATCGAGAAGATCGGCCAGAATATCAAGTACGACTGGACCGTGCTGCGGCGCTGCGGGGTCGACCTGGCCGGGGTAACGTTTGATACGATGGTGGCATCCTACGTCCTTAATCCCGAAAAGCGGGCGCACAGCCTGGAGCAGATCGCCCTCGATTACCTGGAGCACCGGATGATTACCTATGACGAGGTCGTCATGGTCGAGGGGAAGAGGTGTGCTTCGTTCTGCGAGGTGCCGGTCGATGCGGCTTGCACCTACAGCTGCGAGGACGCGGATATCACCCTGGCGGCCAGCCGGAAACTGGCGCCCATGATCGCGGATGCCGGCCTCACCCGGCTGTTTGAAACGGTCGAGATGCCGCTGGTACCGGTGCTGGTCCGGATGGAAGAAACGGGAATCCGGGTCGATACGGCTCGGCTCGGCTCCATGTCAAAGGAACTGGCCGATGAACTGGCGCAGATCGAGATCGAGATCTGCCGTATTGCCGGCGAGGAATTCAATATCCAGTCCTCCCAGCAGCTCGGGTATATCCTGTTTGAAAAGCTATGCCTTCCCCGCCAGAAAAAGACCAAGAAGAAGACCGGGTATTCCACGGATGTCGAAGTCCTGACCGCCTTGGCGCTCCACCACGAACTGCCGGCGCTAATTCTCCGCCACCGGATGCTCGCCAAGCTGAAATCAACATATGTGGATGCCCTTTTCGAACTGGTCAACCCGGCAACCGGCCGACTCCACACCTCGTTTAACCAGACCATCACCGCAACGGGCCGCCTGAGCAGTTCGAATCCGAACCTCCAGAACATCCCGATCCGGACGGAAGCCGGCCGGGATGTTCGCCGGGCCTTTATCCCCCGGGAGGGATGGTATTTCGTTTCCGCCGATTATTCCCAGATCGAGCTGCGGCTGCTGGCCCACTATTCCGGGGATGAAAAACTGATCCGGTCCTTTTTGAAAGACGAGGATATCCACACCCGGACCGCTGCCGAAGTATTCATGGCCGATCCGGCGATGGTCACCCACGAGCTTCGCCGTCAGGCCAAGGTGATCAACTTCGGGATTATCTACGGGATGGGGGCCTACTCGCTCTCGAAGGAGCTGGGGATCAGCCAGAAAATGGCCAAAACATATATCGATAATTATTTCTACCGGTACAGCGGAGTGAAGGCGTTTATTGACCAGACGCTTGAGACGGCGCGGGCGACCGGTAAAATCGGGACGGAACTCGGCCGGACCCGGCGTCTGCCGGACATTAACAGCCGGAACCGGAATCTGCAGGCATTTGCGGAACGGACCGCGGTCAATATGCCGATCCAGGGGACCGCGGCGGACTTGATCAAGCTGGCCATGATCCGGATCGACCAGGCCCTTCGTGAACGGAACTTCCGGTCGGCCATGCTTCTGACCGTACACGACGAACTTGTTTTCGAAGTGCCTCCCGATGAACTCGAGACCTTGCAGTCATTGACCCGGGAAATCATGGAGCATGTCTGGGACCTGAAGGTGCCGCTGAAGGTGAACCTGGCAATCGGGAAGGACTGGGCCGAAGCCCACTGATCTCATTTGCATTCAAGTGCTGCCGGCATTGGCTGCGTCGACGGCACTTTGGCGTACAAATACATCGCCTCCGCCTTGCCGAATGCCAAATGGAATGCGCGGCGGGGATCAGGGTTTCCGGGCTTCCGAAGCTCCCGCGGACGGATCCGGTTCGCCCTTGACCGTTTTTTCGACCGTCAGGTAAATGTTTCGAAAATGTTCGTGGAAGCTCGATGGGGAGATGTTTCCCACTTCAATGAACTTCACCACGATTTCCTTGGCGGTTTTTAAAATCATTTCGTCGGCGTTAAATGGCATCGGTTTCTCCCTTTTGCTGATTTCCGGCCCGGGATATACCAGATATCCCGACCGGGCGCAATCGATTCCTTGACTGATGATTTTGCCGTATCTATAATTGTTTATTTGATTTTATCCATGGAAAACACTCTACAAGCCAGGCTGATGGCTCAGGCGCCGGACGGCCATACAAGGGGGGCGGATGCGACGATTAAACCTCTTCACGCAGGCGCATCCGGAATCCCGGGAGATCAGGATGATGTTGAAGGATGAATGGAAAAAGATCGGCCGCAACGATTTATGCCCCTGCGGCAGCGGGAAAAAATACAAGAAGTGCTGTCTGCACCGGGCAATCCAGGCGCCGATCGATTACATGAAGTATTACAAGCAGAAATACGATATCCGGCTGAAAGAGCCGGAACACATCGAGGGGATCCGGGCCGCCGGGCAGCTGGTTGTTGAAGCGCTGGACCTGGTCGAAGCGGCGCTTCGCCCCGGGATGACCACCGATGACATCAACACGATCGTTCACCAGTTTGCCGAAATCAAGGGGGCCGTGCCGGCGCCGCTCAATTACCGGGGATTTCCCAAGAGCGTCTGCACATCGATCAACGAAGTGATCTGTCACGGGATACCCGGCCCGCAAGTGCTCCAGGACGGCGACATCATCAACGTGGATGTCACCTACGTGGTCCAGGGGTATTTTGCGGATGCGAGCAAGACCTATTTCGTGGGCCAACCGGGTCCGGAGGCCCGACGGGTGGTGGGCGTCACCGCCGGGAGCCTGAAAGCGGCCATGGAAATGCTGAAACCGGGCAACACTATCGGGGATATCGGCTGGGCCATCCAGCAGTATGCCGAGGACGCGGGGTGTTCCGTTGTCCGGGAATTCGTTGGACACGGCCTGGGGTTCGAATTTCATGAACCGCCCCAGATTCCCCATTACGGGAAAAAAGGGCAGGGGATCGTCCTGGTGCCCGGGATGGTCTTCACCGTGGAGCCGATGATCAACCTTGGCAAGCCCGACCTGTTCGTCGCTGATGACGGATGGACCGCCATCACCGCCGACCGCAAGCTCTCCGCCCAGTTCGAGCAGACCTTCCGGATCACCGAGGAAGGTTACGAGAGCTTGACGCCTTTCGACCTTTGATTACACGCATGCGCATTCCCCGAACCGATCCCGGAAAAAACGCCCCGCGATGCACATGGCCGCGGTTGCCCCGGTAAAATCGATCAGCTCCGGGACGGAGATCCGGTCATTGAAATCGCCCAGGTGAGGGCCGGTTTCAATGGCGATATCGGCCACTCCTTTTTCCATTCCGGCGATCCGTTCGGGTAAAACCCCCCGGTCGCGCAGGAATGCCTCGAACGATTCCCGATCCATCTCCACCTGGTCGGCCACCCGCAGGATTTCTTCCATGTGCCGATCGACCCCCAGTTCATCCACCAGTCGTTCCGTCAGCCGGTCCAGGTCAACCGGCGGGGCTGTGTCGGCCGGCATCCCGGTAAATCCCTCGTAGTAATGCGAAAAGATTGTCCCCACCATCTCCCGCAGCAGGGGCGCGTCAAACAGGTGCCGCAAATCCACGGGGGCGCCGTCGGCCTGTCGGCCGATCAGCCCGGGTGCCAGGCCGCGGAAATAACTCCCCGCCACCAGGACCAGGCTGAGGATGTGGGTCCCCGCATGAAAATAAAGCCACCGGGGGCGTTCGTCAAAGGCGATGAAATGCTCGAAATCCCGGATACCGCTGGCGCCGATATTCGGGTACCGGCAGCTTTCCAGCCACCGGTCGAGCCGTCCTCCCCGATGCCATTCGTAAAGCCCGTTATCCGCCCGGCGGTGATGCTGAACCCGGTTGTGAAAAAGGGGAATCGGCGCGGTATGAACGATGCCCCGTCCGGCCAGTTCCCCCAGGCGCCGAGCCGCGCCGGAAATGACCGCTCCCAGTTCGGATGGGGAAATCAGGGGATGGTCGACTGCCTCGTTCGGATAGGTGAAATAGGTTGACGGGGCGATAAATGCGGCGGCAAAGCACGGGTGAATTCCTGGCGGCAACCGGCGGAGAAGGAGAACCGAATCGGAAATCGGCCGGGGAACTACAAAATCGGCCCCGCATTCCCCCGGGGGGAGCGCCTGTCTGGCGAGAAAATGCATCCAGGTGATTTCGGCATGGAAGTGGGGGATCACATCTTCGGAACAATCGGTCTTGACCACCAGGAGCCGTTCGTCCGGCAGGGGGACAATCAGATTCCGCCCCCGGACGGTCGGTAATTGTTCCGGCAGGGCGCCGGCCATTTCCAGGAGATCCGCCCAGTCCCGTTCGGAAACTGCCGGCGTGCACGAAGGGATATCCGGAGATTCGAGCGCCAGGGGAAGCGATCCCATGGCTTCGCACGCAGCGCGGAAAGGGGGGCCGGTTCGGCGGCCCAACACCGAAAAAAGGGTGTGCCGCGCAAGGTCCGCGATTTTTCTGTCCCGTGTCCGACTGATGAGCATGGACAGCACGTCGGCGGCTTTCCGGTATAGGAAATAAGCCTGTCGCTGAGCGGCGTGGGTATCGCCCAGGAGGACGGTTTCCAGTGCTTCGATCGTCTGTGAAGTGAAGGTTTCCGGCCGGTGTTCGGCGATGAAAAGAAGGTTTGCCGCCGTCATGTAAACGGCCGAGAAATCGCGGCCCGACCGGCGCAGGTAATTTTCGGCGTCGATCCGTTCTTTTTCCAGGTTCCAACCCGGATCATACATGGCGCGACACCGGGTGCGCGTCTCTTGAGGATTCGTCGAGGACCTTCCGGATGGTACGGGCCAGGTCGGAACGGACGATCGGCTTGAGGAGAAACGTCCGGATGCCCGCCGTGGTCACAGGATCACGGGGCAATACGTCATCTATTCCCGAGCAGAGAATCACCGGCACATCCGGCCGGATTTCCCGGACGGCGCCGGCGAATTTTTCGCCGGTCAGGTGGGGCATCGACATATCGGTGATGATCAGGTCAAACTGATCCGGGGCTGTGGAAAACAGGTCGAAGGCCTCCCGGGGATCGGTCAGGATGGTGGTATCGTAACCGAGGGCTTCAAGCATCTGTCCGGCCATGGCGGCAATGGCCGGCTCGTCATCCACGAACAGGATCCGCTCCTTTCCGCCGGCTATCGGCAATTCGAACGCAGGGAGTGACGGGATGGCGGTTTCCAGGGCGGGAAGATAGACATCCACCGTGGTCCCCTGGCCGGCCTGGCTCCGGACCGTTATGACCCCGCCGTGATTCTTGACGATACCGTGCACCACGGCAAGGCCGAGGCCACTCCCTTTATCCGTGTCCTTGGTTGTAAAAAACGGGTCGAAGATCCGGTCGATGATCCCTTCGGAAATCCCCGTCCCCGTATCAATGGCCGATATCTGCACGTAATCCCCGGGGGAGAGGTCCGGATGGGCTTTGGCAAAAGCAGCATCCAGGGCGACATCCCGGACCCGGACGACCAGCGTTCCGCCCTTTTCCGCCATGGCATGGGCGGCGTTGGTGCACAGGTTCATCAGGACCTGGTGAATCTGGGTCGGGTCTGCGTTAACCAAACGATCGCTGCGGATTTCCTGGCGGATTTCGATGGATGCGGGAAGGGTGGCCCGGATCAGGTTCAGCACTTCCTTGATCACGAGTTTCAGCTGGATCGGGTAGAAATCGGTTGCCGCATGATAACGGCTGAAGGTCAGGATCTGGCGGACGAGGTCCCGGGCGCGCCAGGCGGCGTTGAGCACCTCTTTCAAGTGGCTGTGCGGACGGCTCGCCGTGGGCATTTCCGCCATGGCCAGTTCCGTGTAGCCGATCAGGGCATAAAGGATATTGTTGAAGTCATGGGCAATCCCGCCGGCAAGCGTGCCAATTGCTTCCATTTTCTGGGATTGCCGCATCCGGCTTTCCAGTTCGAGTTCCCGTGTGACATCCCGGCAGACCGCAACGAAATTCGTGATCCTGCCGAACGCATCCCGGATCGGGGAGATCGTGGTGTCGACCTGGATGGCCGTCCCGCTCGCCCGGGGGTAATCGAGGAGCCCCTTCCAGGTGTTCCCCTCGAAAAGGGTTTGCCGGATGGCATCGGCATTCGGGTGGATATCGATATCCGATTTGAGCCGGAGCAGATCCCGGCCGAGAAGGTCGTTTATTTCATCACCGGTCATCTTCACGAATGCCGGGTTGATGTAGTTGATGCAACCCGTATCATCGGTAATGATGATCCCCTCCATGGTCTGTTCCACCGCGGTCGCCAGCTGTATCCGATCGGCCTCGGACCGCTTGAGGGCCGTTATGTCCTGGATCGATCCGGCCATCCGGACGGCCATCCCCCCTTCATCCCATTGGGCCTGGCCGAGCGCCCGGAACCAGCCATAGTTCCCTTTCTTTTTGCGGAGGCGGTACTCGAAATTATAGGGCGTACGGTATTTCAGGTGATTTGCGATCGCTTTCCTGGCCTTGTCCCGGTCGTCGGGATGGGTCAGGTTGATCAGCTGGGAAAATGACGGTTCGATTTCCCCCTGCTTGTAGCCGAGCAGTTCGCAAATCTGCGGGGACCACCAGACCCGGTCCTTCCGGATGTCGTCCCAGTTCCAGAGCCCCACGCTTGACGCCCTGACCGCCAAGTGGAATCGTGCTTCGGTTTCCTTCAACGTATAGGCGGTCAGCCGGTGTTCCTCGATTTTTGCTTCCAGTTCCCGGGTGCGTTCGGCTACCTGTTTTTTCAGTGTATAGGACCAGAGAAGGGCAGCGGCGAGAAACAGGATCGCCAGGACGAGCCCCAGGATGTAATACCGGATGTTGTCCCAGACATCGCGATCCTCGTAGACGCCAAACCATTGCTGGTGCAGCTGATGGTAAATTCCCCGGGTCTTGAGGATAAAAAGCCCTTCGTTGATTATCGACAGGAGTTCGGTATTATCCGTAGCCACGGCAAAACAGTACTTGCTGGTCGCCAGGGTGGGCTCAACCGGTTTCAGGTTATCAAAACCGTTTTTTTTGATCAGGAATAACCCCTGGAGTCGGGAAAGGAGCGCGGCGTCATATTGTCCCGAAGCGAGGAGGGCCAGGGCCGTTTCCGGACTTTCGACGGTGTGGACCGAGTCGGTCAGGCCCTTTTCGAGAATATAATCGTGCATGATATCGCCCCGCTGGACGATGATCGCTTTCCCCTTGAGATCTTCCGGGGAAGCGATCGGCGACCCCTCACGGACGAAAGCGACGTGGGAAACAATCGTGTGCGGGACCGAGAATTCGACCTGCCGGCCGCGCCGGTCGGAATAAAACATCCCGGTAATAATATCGATTTCCCCGTTTTCCAACTGGTGGCGCACGGTGTTCCACTGACCCAGAAGAATTTCGATGTCAAGCCCCATCTCCGCGGCCACTGCTCGGATAAGCGCCACGTTGAACCCGGTCGGCTCCCCTTTTTTATCGAGATACTCGTACGGAGGGAAATTATGATCGCCGCCTGCCTGGAGGGAAGACCGGCCGGACGCTGCGGCGAAACCGTTTGCCGAAAGAATCTGGCACAAGATCAGGCAACAGGCGAAATATTTGAAACAGATGCAGATGCGACGCAATCGGTCCATATAGGGATTTTACCTTTAAGTTTTTTTTGGGCGGGGTTAATATCAGATACATCAATCATTAGCGCAAGTAAAGGGGCAAGAAGGGAAAAGTCGGTAGTTTTCAAGCCATAAAATATACGAAAGAAGAGCACGGCAATGAAGGAAGAAGCGATGAGCCAGCTCAGACGCCGGTCCCGGGTGGTCAAGTTTGATCCAAGAAATGGAACCGGGCCCTGATGACATCCTACGTGATGACATCCTGAATAGATGTTTCCAAAGCCGGAGCTTTGAAACCAGCGCAACTTAGAATATTGGGTAGTAAATGCCGCCTGTGAAAAAAAAACTGAATTTTCGGAAACGGATCAATTATTTCATCGCTGTATCGATCCTGCTCCTGTTTTTTATCTGGCTTTTTCAGCAAGCCCATGTGCCGGTGACCGGCGATGAGGAGACCCCCGCCGGACCCGGGGCGGTGACCCCCCGGACCCACGGGCTGGTTGCCGAATTTGCGGAAGATGTACCGATATATACCCCTTCAAAGGTCCTGACCTGCCATATCGCCGACCCGGTAACGAATGCCGGAGCGGTGCTCGAGACGACAACCCAGATATTGGAGGTTGCGGAATTCTACCGGACGGCGCTCCTCCCAAACTGGGAGGTGAAGGAAGAACAAATCCCAGTGCAAAGTGAACGGGGCGAGCTTGTTTATCTGTTCCGGGGAGAAAGGGAAAACCGTTTGCTGGTGGTGCGCCTGACCGTGGATGGGAGGGGCACCCAAATACAGCTGAAGCTCACCCCAGGCGGTTGAAGGCCGCAGCCCCGCAGGATGCAGTTTTCCATATTCCATATTAAATTAGATGCAAGGCGTGGGTGAACTGGACCAATCCGTGGAAAAAGGAAAGGATAAGATGGAAGAACCTGTGCGGAAATCGATCCAACTGGATTTAGGGGTCATTTCAGTGCTCGAAGCGGGACCGGAAACCGGGATGCCCGTGGTGTTCATACACGGTGTCCCCACGGGCGCGGAATTGTGGCGGGATGTGCTGAAACGCGCGGGCGTCGCCGGTTACCGGGCATACGCGCCGGACATGCCGGGTTACGGCCAGACCCGCCTGCATCATGGGGGGGATTATTCCCTGTCCGGTGCGGCCGAGTGCATCGCCACATGGATGCAGGCCCAGGACATTGCTCCCGCCATGATGGTTGCCCATGATATCGGCGGGGGGGCGCTGCAGATCCTGGCCGCCCGGTATCCTGAACTGGTGGATCAGATGGTCTTTTCCAATGCGATCGTCGGCGATTCATGGCCGGTCACCCCGGTAAAGATTCTGATCTGGATCGCCCGTATGGGACTGCTGCCGATGGTCGGCGCCTCCGGGTTTTATCGTTTTGAACCGTACCTCAACCATTCCCTCAAGCGGACGTTTTTCAATCCAGCCCTGGCTTCGCGAAAATATTTCCGGGAACGGATCTTTTTCGATACCAAAATGACCGCCCCCGAGGGGCGTAATGCGTTTGCCGCCCACCTGAAATCGCTGCACAACTCCCAGACCCTGGCCGTGGAACAGGAATTATCCGATCTTGATGTGCCGGTGCTCCTTCTCTGGGGGCGAAACGATCCATTTCAGCCCTGGGATGGACCCGGCGAGCGCCTTAAACGAATATTTTCGCACGCGGATACGCAATTCCTGGATAAGGCCGGTCATTTCCTGATGCTCGACCAGCCGGATGCCTACGCGGAAAGCCTGCTCCGATGGTTGAGCGACGAAACCGAAAAGTCTGTTCCGGGACTCTGACCCTTTTTTGGACGAAATCCGCAGTACCTATATGAACTGTGATTTGTCGATCGCCTTCTCGTAAGCCGCTTCCTTGCTGATTTTTCCTTCGGCGATCAGTTGCTTCAGATGCTGATCCATCGTCTGCATGCCGATGGAGGTGCCGGTCTGGATGATGGATGCAATCTGGGAAATTTTTCCTTCCCGAATCATGCTCGCCAAGGCCGGCGAGCCGATCAGGATCTCATTTGCCGCGCAGCGCCCCTTGCCATCCTTGGTTTTCAGCAACTGCTGGGCAATGACCGCCCGCAGCGATTCTGAGAGCATGGTCCGGGTCTGGGCCTGCTGATCGGAAGGAAAGGCGTTGATGATCCGGTCGATGGTTTTTGCCGCGCTGTTGGTGTGCAGGGTGCCGAAAACCAGGATCCCCAGTTCGGCGCAGGTCAGGGCCAGGGAAATCGTTTCCAGGTCCCGCATTTCCCCCACCAGAATGATATCCGGGTTTTCCCGGCTGGCCACTTTTAATGCTTCGCCGAAGCTCAGGGCGTGGGTGCCGATTTCCCGGTGGGTGATCAGGCATTTTTTATTAGGATGGACGAATTCGAGAGGGTCCTCGATGGTGATGATGTGGGCGTCCCGGCTCTCGTTGATGTAATCGATCATGGCCGCGAGGGTGGTCGATTTGCCGCTCCCGGTCGGACCGGTGACCAGGACGAGTCCCTTGTTGAAGTTGGCAATGGTCTTCAGGACCTCGGGCAGTTTTAACTGTTCCAGGGTGATGATATCGGTGGGGATCAGCCGGAAGACCGCCCCGATCCCCCGGTGCTGGTAGAGGAAATTGCACCGGAAGCGGCCCACGCCACTGATTTCATAAGCCTTGTCCAGATCGAGGTTTTCATCGATCATTGCCTGCTGTTCCGGGGTGAGGATCTCAAACAGGATCTTCCGGTTCGACTCGGGGGTGAGAACCGGCTGATCCATCGGCACCAGTTCCCCCCGCAGTCTCAGCAAGGGCGGAAATCCGATCACCATATGCAGATCGCTCGCCCCGCGGGCTTTCATTTCTCTGAAATAGGTGTTGATCAATGCCATGTCGGTGCTCCGTAACAATGAATATAGACGATCAGAAGTTAAAACCGAAGGTTATCGGCCTTTTCTTCTGATTTTTGACTTCTGCTCTGCTTCTGACTTCTGGTTCTTGCATGACGACACGATTCCTCGGAGTCGCTGGTTCCCAAGCTCCAGCTTGGGAACCCATAACATGAGTTCCCTGGAAGTCGGTCTGGCTTCCCGCCAATGCATCAGTTCTTGAACTTCCCCGCCTGGCTGGCATTTGCCGCCGCATCCGCGGCCGTGATCCTTCCTTCCTTGAGCAGGGCCGCCAGTGAATCGTCCATCAGCTGCATCCCGACGCTCTTTCCGGTCTGCATCATGGAGGGGATCTGGAAGGTTTTGGCGTCCCGGATCAGGTTCCCCATGGGAACCGTGCCGATAAGGATCTCCAGGGCCATCACCATACGGTTGCCATCCGCTCCCGGAAGCAGCCGCTGGGTGATCACGGCTTTCAGCGCTTCGCTGAGCATGGCCCGGACCTGGTTTTGTTCCTTGGGGGGAAACGAATCGATGATCCGGTCGATGGTCTTTGGGGCGCTCGACGTGGAAAGGGTTCCGATAACCAGATGCCCGGTTTCAGCGGCGGTAATGGCCAGGGAAATCGTTTCCAGATCCCGCATTTCGCCGATCACGATCACGTCCGGGTCCTGGCGAAGCGCGCCTTTCAGGGCATTGGCGTAGGAGCGGGTGCTGGCACCGAGCTGGCGCTGGTTGACGACCCCTTTTTTAAATGGATGGATGAACTCGATCGGGTCTTCGACAGTGAGGATGTGATGCGACCGGTTTGCATTGATATAATCGACCATGGCGGCAAGTGTGGTCGATTTGCCGTGCCCGGTGGCGCCGGTCACCAGGATCAATCCCTGGTGGTTGTCCAGGACGCGCCGCACTGTTTCGGGCATCCCGAGTTCCTGCAGGTCGGGAATTTTCGACGGAATGATCCGGAAGACCGCGCTCACTCCTCTCTGGTGTTCCATGGCGCTCCCCCGGAATCGGCTGACTCCGGGAAGTTCATATGCGAAATCGATCTGACGGTGATGTTCCAGGATCGCTTTCTGCCCCGGATCCAGCAGCTCCAGAATCAGCTCCCGGCACTGGGCGTGGGTCTGGGGAGGACTTTTGAGCTTTCGCAGCCGCCCCAGTCGGCGGATAACGATCGGCTCATCGGAAACAATATGGACGTCAGAGGCATTCAACTCCACCGCTTTTGCAAAGACCCGGTCCAGTTTTGCCATTGGGTGTTCCTTGTTAAAAATTACTGGGAGGGATCAAAGGTCTGTGGCATCCACCATTTCTTCGGGGAGGATGAGTTCAATTTCATTCTTGCGCACATTCAGAAATTTTGCTTTCATGATAACGGTATCGGACTGGCGGCGGACTTGGGCCTCGGTCACCGAAATGAATTCCTTGGATTCGTTCATGAAGTCGGTCAGACGGACTCCGGGGTAGATATTCAGGTCCCCGATAATTTCAAATTGGCGGGTGAAAATGCGGATTTTCTGTTTACCTTCGCCATTCATGGGAAATACCTCCTTTTTCGGGCCCGAAGAAGTAGAGACGGCTTGCCGCTCCGTATGAATTTTCTGTTTTTATCCTAAATAATCATGAATTGCAAATCGGCCGTGTGCGCCTTGGAAAATTCGTCTTATCAGGGCGGGGTGGGTCCGGGAACACGTAAATCCGAAACCAATAAAAGCGGAAACGACTGATGCCAACTGAACCCGTTCTCCAATCCCCCCTGGGCGCGGTAAACGATCGCGAAGGCGATTGGACCCCCACCGGATTCCCAAGGATTATCGACGCGCATGTCCACCTGTTTCCGGACCCGGTTTTCCGGGCCGTATGGCTCTGGTTCGATCGTTACGGCTGGCCGGTGCGCTATCGGCTGCCTGTCAATGAACTTCTTGATTTCCTGTTTGCCCGTGGGGTCGATCACGCCGTCGGGCTGATTTACGCGCACAAGCCGGGGATCGCAAGGGAACTGAACCGGTTCATGGCCGAAACCTGCCGGTCGTTTTCCGGTCGGCTCACCGGGTTGGGGACCGTTTTTCCGGGCGAGGCCGATGCCGCGGCGATCATCTCGGAGGCCTTCGCCATGGGACTTTCCGGCATAAAGCTCCACGCGCACGTCCAGTGCTTCGATTTGAACAGCGGGGAGATGGAAATTGTCTACGAAGCATGTGAAGCGGCCGGCCGCCCCCTGGTGATGCACTCGGGAAGAGAACCGAAAAGCCCGGCCTATCCGTGCGATCCGTATTTACTCTGCCGCGCGGACAAGCTGGAAAAGGTTCTCGTCGAACACTCGGGGTTGAGGGTCTGCATCCCGCATCTGGGCGGGGACGAATTTGCGGAATACCATCGGCTGACCCGGGAATATGACAATCTGTGGCTCGATACGGCCATGGTGATTACCGATTACCTCCCGATGAAAAGTCGTATTCCGCTGGGCGACATGCGGATCGAGCGGATCCTGTACGGGTCGGATTTCCCGAATATCCCGTATGCATGGGACCGGGAGTTGAAGGTGCTGGAAGACGAAGGGTTGTCTGCCGATGAACTGGAGATGGTCCTTGCGAAAAACGCGGCGGCGCTTTTCGGCATCGGATGATGAACCATGAAAACGCATGAAGTTCCATGAAGAAAAAGCTGGAGAAAGGTACGGAAACACATGGAATCAGTCGTGCTTTCGGGAAAGCCGTCCTCTGAGCATGTTTCTCACGCGAATGATGCGCTTCCTTTGTCAGCACATCCTATCGCTCCCCGATTTATCCGAAACCGATGATTTCCATGGCGCCGGCCTGAGAACCGATATGCTTTTCTTCATGGTCCTTCATGTTCTTCATGGTCATATCAAATACTATTTAGGATGCTGCTGACGAAGGAGGCGCATCGATCCGCCAGAGACTATCCCTTTGATTCAGGTAAGATCGATCGCCATGGCGGCCAGGAATCCCCCGTGGATGGCCCCGTCCATTTTTCCCGGAACTACGCCGTCGCCGACGGCGGCAAAGGGAATCCCCAAGGAATTGATCATTTCGGCCGTATTCTTGACCGATTTCGAACCGGCGGCAAGGACCACCGAATCAAACTCGCCGGTGAGGGTGTTACCATCCATTTCATAGCTGATGATGCCGTTTTCGATCCGGTCGACCCGGGCATCCGTCAGGATGCGCACGCCGTAGCGCTCCAGCTTGTCCATGAGGACCCACTTCGTCGATTTGCCGATATCCTTTCCCGCCTTGGGAAGCATTTCGAACACGGTCACCGAGGACGTCCCCGAATAGAGGAGTTCCTTCAATCGTTCGGGCGATTCGGCACTGTACTCGAAAAGATAGGCAAGGACGTCCGGGGCGATGGTCCCCCGAGCCGCGATATGCAAGGCGGTTTCCAGCCCGACCGCGCCCCCACCGATCACAGCGACCCGCCGGCCCACCGGTAAATGGTTCCGCAGCAGGTCCCAGGCGCAGATCACCGACGGATCGTTGATACCGGGGATCGGTGGTTTCAAGGGGGAGGCCCCTTCGGCCACGATGATATAATCCGGTTTATTCTTCCGGACCTGGTCGGCGTCCACCGTCGTATTCAGGTGCACCGGAATGGCGTGCTTTTCGAGCATGGCGCGGTAATAGCGGACAAATTCCCAGAGTTCCTGCTTGTGGGGCGGAGTCCCGGCGATCCATACCTGCCCGCCGATATCACCGGCTTTTTCATAAAGGCTGACCTTGTGGCCGATTTCCGACGCCGTTACTGCGGCTTCCAGGCCGGCGAGCCCGGCGCCGATGATCATCACCTGTTTCGGAGACGCTGTTTTCCCGATAACGCGTTCCCCCTCATAGCCGGCCCGGGGATTTCCAACGCACATAACCGGCTCGCCATTGAAAATTTTGTCAGTGCACCCCTGGGAACAGGCGACGCACGGCCGGATTTCAGCGGCCCGTCCGGTCCGGGCTTTTTCGGGCCAGAACGGATCGGCAATCAGGACCCGCCCCAGGTTGACCAGGTCGGCACAGCCATCACGGATAATCCGTTCCGCCGTTTCCGGGTCGGCGATCCGATTGGAGGCGAACACCGGCACGGAGACGGCTGCCTTGATGTTTTTCGCCAGCCAGGAAAACCCCGAACGGGGAAGTTCCATCGGCAGCTGGGGCAGTTTGGCCTCGTGCCAGCCCCCGGTAACATTGACCGCATCGACGCCGGCAGCCACGTAAGCCTTGGCAATTTCAGGCGTTTCCCTGTCTGTGTTGCTCCCCGGGATAAAATCGTTTCCCGCCATCCGGACCGACAGGGGAACATCGGCTCCTATCCGCTTGCGGGTCCGCGTGATGGTTTCCAGCGGGAACCGGAGGCGGTTTTCGAAGCTCCCGCCGTATTCGTCAGCCCGCTGGTTGGTGAGCGGAGAGAGAAACTGGGTAAGGAGGTAACCGGCCGAGGCGATGATCTCCACTCCGTCGAACCCGGCTTCTACCGCCCGGGCCGCAGCCATGGCGAACGCCTCCTGAACCCGCTCGATGTCTTCTTTCGTCATCTCCCGGGGCATCGCCTTCGAGTATTTGGAATAGACAGCGGACGGGGCGATCGGCGTCTTGTTGCCGATGAGAAACGGATAGGCGTAGGCCCCGGCATGAAACAGCTGGATCCAGGCCCTGGCCCCTTCGGCCTTGATCAGGCCGGCGAGTTTTCGGAACGACGGGATGGCTGCGTCATCGGCCAGTGACAAGGCGACCATCCCGGCCCCCAGATCATCAATCCCCACCGGACCGACCGTGACGATCCCAGCGCCCCCCCGGGCCCGTTCGGCAAAGAAGTGAAAATACCGGTCGTTGATCTTTTGGTCATAGGAGTAGAGCAGACCGAGGGAGGGGTAAGCGATCCGGTTTCTGATTTCCAGTTTGTTGATGGTGATCGGGCAAAAAAGGGAAGTGTACATGGGCGCCTCGGATTTTAGGTTTACTTTTCGAACGATTGCTCTATTGAGATAGATTCAAACACGGTTCATGTCAAGTCATAGAACAGGCGTGAAGAGACGCCATCCGTCGGCGAATCCGGGCGATGGTTTTCGAATCTCAGGAATCCAACTGGTTATTTGAAACCTTGCGAAAAACGATGAAATCGCGTATGCAGGATATTCAATCCTATCCCCCAAATATGTTTTCGGGAAAATGACAGAAACTATCCGCACGGAATCCAAGCGCCCCATCCTTGAGATAAAGGCCAGGAAGGGGTGGCAGCTCATCGACCCGAAAGAACTTTTCGAATACCGGGATCTGTTCTTTTTTCTCGTCTGGCGGGACATCAAAGTTTTATACAAGCAGACTGTTCTTGGATTCCTCTGGGCGGTGATCCGGCCGGTTTTCTCCATGATCATCTTTTCGATCGTGTTCGGGCGCCTGGCTAAAATGCCGAGCGACGGTGCGCCCTACCCGGTATTCGCCTACACCGCGTTGATCCCCTGGACCTACTTTTCCACAGCGCTTTCAGGGTCGACCCAAAGCCTGATTTCAAATGTAAACATGATCACCAAGGTCTATTTTCCCCGGCTGATCATCCCGATGACGCCGGTGCTGGCGGGATTGGTCGATTTCGCCATCTCCTTCGGCGTGCTTGCCGTGCTGCTGGCCTGGTACCGGATCATGCCGACGGCAGCGGTTATCGTTTTGCCGCTTTTGATAATCCTGATGGTTCTGACCGCCGCCGGGATCGGAATGTGGTTGTCGGCAATGGCAATCCTTTACCGGGACGTCCGGCATGCCTTGCAGTTTCTCATCCAGTTGCTGATGTATGCGGCGCCGGTGGTCTGGCCGGTATCCCTGGTGCCGGAGCAGTATCGCCTGCTTTACGGCCTTTATCCGATGGCCGGGGTGATCGAGGGCTTCCGCTCCGCCCTGATCGGCACCCCCCCGATCCCCTGGGATCTTATCAGTATGGGATCGCTCAGTGCCATTTTGATAGCGGTATCAGGTGCATTTTATTTCCGTCGGACCGAACGGATATTCGCGGATGTGGCGTAAGCTGATCGGCAGGAGAACGAAATGAAAATCATATTGACCGGAGGGGCGGGTTCTATCGGCAGTCATACCGGCGTGCTCCTGCTGGAGGAAGGACATAAAATCGTCATCATCGATGACCTTTTCAACAGCAGCGTTGCGGCAATTGACCGTATGCCGGTCATCACAAAACCGTGGATGAATCGGTAACAATGCCTGACATACGCGTTGAAAATCTTTCCAAGTGTTACCGCATTGGCCTGAAAGAACGGATGAGCGAAACATTGGGAGGTGCATTAGCATCTTTCTTTAAATCACCGTTCGACAATATGAAACGGCTGCGGGGGTTGACAATTGATTCCGGTGATTATGGAAGCAAGCGATCCTTGCCCGATGATATCATTACGGCGCTCGATGAGGTCTCCTTTGAAGTTAAGGAAGGGGAAGTCCTCGGGATTATCGGCCGGAATGGCGCCGGGAAGAGCACTCTTCTCAAGATCATCTCGCGTATCGTGGAACCGACCGGCGGGCGGGTGCTGATCAAGGGACGAGTGGCCAGCCTACTGGAAGTCGGCACCGGTTTTCACCCGGAACTCACCGGCCGGGAAAACGTTTTCCTTAATGGCGCGATTCTGGGGATGAGCCGGGCTGAAATCCGGCGGAAATATGATGCCATTGTCGATTTCGCTGAAATCGAACGGTTCATGGATACACCAATAAAGCGGTATTCATCCGGAATGAAGGTGCGGCTGGCCTTTGCGGTGGCCGCCCACCTGGAACCCGAGATCCTCCTGATCGACGAAGTGCTCGCGGTGGGGGACGCCGCGTTTCAGCGGAAATGTCTCGGCAAAGTGGAAGATGTGGCCAGGGCCGGGCGCACTATCCTGTTCGTCAGCCACAACATGGGTGCGGTTGAAACCCTGTGCAGCCGGGCGCTGCTGCTCCGGAAGGGGAGGCTGGAACGCTCCGGGCCGACTCAGGAAGTGGTTTCGGAATACCTTGCCGAAAATTTCCGGCACGCGGATAATCCATTCGAGGGATGCCCTCGCAGTGGTAACGGCAAACTCCGAGTGACCGGCTTTCGCCTGGAGGATCCGGACGGCGGGAAGGTAGAATTTGTCCAGAGCGGCAATCCTGTTGTATTTGCTTTTGATTTTGAAAACTATAAGTGCGGCCCGAAGGATGCCGTTTGTATTTCCTTCAGTATCCGTACGGATCGGGAGCAACCTCTTTTTCACAATTACAGCAGTTTTTCAAATGCCTACTTTCGACAATTGCCGTCGAAAGGTTCTTTTAAATGCCTGATTCCTGATCTCCCTCTTTCCCCGGGGAATTACCTGATTCAATGCAGATGTGTAATAAACGGTGACCACAAAACCGGGGAAGAAGCCGATTGGCCGAAGATATCTGTTCCGATCAATGTGCTTACAGGGGATTTTTTCAGGACGGGAAATACTAACCTGTCAACCTGGGGGCCGATTCTTGTTCGAGGGTACTGGTCAACAAGTGAGAGTGGCTGAAGTGAACCGATCTATCAACCCCCCTTGCGTGATTTTTGCCTTTAACCGGCCTGCGTTTTTGAAACGGGTACTCGGTAGCCTTAAAGATCAAGGGGTCAAAAATTTATTCATTTTTGTCGACGCACCACGACACGCATCCGAGCAGATAAAAGTCGAAGCCTGTCACTCAATCGCCAAGAACATCGGATGGGCCGACACTAAAACAACCTTTCATGATCAGCATAAAGGGTTCGTCGGGATTATAGAGAATATTCGTGAAGTTTTTCGAGATTATGAGGAAGCGATTTTCCTGGAAGACGATTGCTTCCCCATGCCGGGCTTTTTCGGTTTCATGCGTGAAGCGTTGGCGCGCTACGGTCCTTATGAAAACGTGTTTTCCATCGGCGGCTACCAGCCGGTCAGCAAAACTTTTTTTAAAAATCATCCCTATTCCCTGGTGGTTTCCCCGCGTTTCATGTGCTGGGGATGGGCTACCTGGAAACACCAATGGCGGCAAATGGATTCCATTTTGCCGGATTTCCCCACTATGTTCGATGGATTGAAGGGGTTGGGCAATATTGCAGGGAGCGATTTGCCGCCGATGGCGTGCGCATGCGCAACCGGAAAAGCGTTTTCCTGGGCGGTCCCGGTCTCCGTTGCCATGTTGTGGCTAGAAAAATTCCAGCTTCTGCCGATAGCCGGGCTGGTCAAAAATATTGGCATGGGGACTGGTACACACAGGAAAAAGGGGGTGGCCTCCATATGGTGGCGAAGGTGGCTCCAGCGGCGCAATCTATATACCGGAAAAATGCAGAATCCGAGTTGGCCTAATCGGATCGGTTTAGACGATGATTATGCAGATCGATATCGGAGTTTTGTAGACACCATAAATCTCCCCTTACGACAACAACTCCGCCAGTTCCTCCGTGAGGAATGGAAATATTGAACACACCGCCCATTCAGAAGGTCAAAAATTGGGCCAGGCCTTTTTACAGGTCAATCCGCCCGGTTTTCCCCCGTCGGCGAAATTTGGCGATAGTTAAGAACACAAACACTTCTTTTAGGAAAAAAGCACTCCTCTCCTATATTGTCCATCCGTTTGCCATTGACCGGAATTCCCCTCGATTCAATGCGCACATCAATATCTGGCGAGCCGTTGAAATAGTCAAAATTCTGAATACCCTCGGATATCTCGTGGATGTGATCGATTACCGGGACAAGGAATTTGCCCCCAAGGATGATTACGATCTGTTTCTCGGCCATGGCGGTATCAATTTTGAAAAAATCGTTGGTTATCTTAAACCGGAAGCCACCCGGGTTTATTTTTCCACCGGAAGCTACTGGAAATTTCACAATGACCGGGAGTTGGAACGGATAAAAGATTTCCGTTTGCGACGGAAAGTCGATTATATACCGGAACGCCTTATTCCCGGTAACGAAGAAACCGCATTGCGACTGGCCGATGGCGTTATCGCCATCGGTAACCATTCCACCGAAGCCACTTACGCCGGCTTTTCTCCCTTGATGATCAACAATACGGTTTTGCACGATCCCCACCGCATCCCGCAAACCTCTGTTGATACTGGAAAACAAAAGCATTTCCTGTTTTTTGCCGGAGAAGGGAACGTACATAAGGGGCTGGATCTGCTGATTGAAGCATTTGCCGGCCTGGATCTGCATTTGTGGATCTGCTCACCGTTATCCAGTGAATTCAAGTCCATTTATTCATCCATATTCGATCAGTTTTCCAATATTCATCCAATAGGAAAAGTGCTCTCCCGATCGGAAGAATTCCACAGGGTGGCCGACAGGTGTGGTTTTGTCATTCTTCCTTCGTGCAGCGAAGGTCAGGCCCATTCTGTCCTTGAATGCATGCAATATGGGTTGATTCCCGTGGTCAGCCGGGAAAGCGGAATTGATGTCGATGATTGTGGCTTTATAATCGAATCGTGCACTGTAGACAGCATACGAGAGATTGTCGAAGATTTGTCGTCACTACCTCGTGGGCGATTAAACACCCTGTCTGAATTTGCGGTTCAGGAAACCCGGGATAAATATGCGGAAGCAAATTTCAGAAATGACCTGAGGGTTGCTATTTCCAAGGTTCTTCGGCCCGGTGGGGGAAAACGGGAGCTCGTTCTGACCCCCTGCTTTGTCGATGAAAATCATCGGGTTGCTTTTAGGGAAGAAGCTGAAAAACGGTTGACAGCTTTTAGCGATCTTGATTTTCGACAAACCGGCCAGGGAGTCACGGAAGTGAACCGGGACCGATGGAAAGCCGCCCAACGGTTCGAATGGATCTCCTGGATGACAGGTGGCGGACTTGACCGTAATGAAGACCGCAACCGGGAGCACCTGCGCCGATTCGGTGGTTATGAGGCCATCCGCGGGAAAAGATTTGAGCGGGGCTTGGAGATTGGTTGCGGCCCTTTTACGAATATCGTCCACATTGCAAAACAGGCCGCTATCAAAAATATCACCTTGATGGATCCGCTGGCGGAGGAATATCTGAAACATCCCAATTGTGCCTACAAAAATGGACGATTGGGGGGGATATTCGGAAAAAAAGTGGAAACGGTGGCGCTCCCGGTGGAAGAATTTCAGCCGCATGTCCTTTATGATCTGGTCGTTATGATCAATGTGCTGGAGCATTGTTATTCAATGCCGAAAGTATTTGACTGCATCCTTTCGATGATTGCCCCGGGGGGAATTTTCGTTTTCCATGATAAGCTGATTCCGGATGCGAAAATCGATGAATTTGTGGAAAAAGTCTATGATGCGGGACACCCGCTCCGCATTGCGGGGAGTTTGATTGAACGCTTTTTGGCCGAAAATTTCATATGCGGGTATGATCACAAGGTGCTGATTCCGTCTTCCCTCGGATATTTTGATGCAATTTATTTCATTGGCGAATTCAGACCAAAGTCGATTTCAGAAACAAGGTAAATTAATGACACTCTTGAACCGCATTCGCAGAAAGATAAGGATTTCCATCGCCGGCCGGTTCCCCGGCCGGTTTCCGGCCTGGTACTCGACACTGGACGATCCCGTGGAGGTGCCGGTCCAGAAGGAAGCCTATCACCTTGCCAAGGCTCATTGCATCCTTTCGGAAGACCGTGTCCTGGACGTGGGGTTCGGGCTCGGATACGGGTTGAAGACACTTTCCGGCGAAGGGGTAAAATTGCACGGGATCGATATCGATACAAGGGCCGTAAACCAGGGGCGAAAATTGACCGGTTCCGTGCCGGGATTTGTGGAGGTGGCCACATATGACGGCATCAATATCCCTTATCCGGATCATTTTTTCGAAGTTGTCACCTGTATCGATGTAATCGAACATGTTCACGACTACTTGAGCCTGATCAGGGAGATGCTGAGGGTTTCCAGGCGGAAGGTCTTTATCTCCACGCCGATCCGGAGACCCGAATTCACCCGGCCCGATGGCAAGCCGAAAAACCGGTGGCACCTGCGGGAATGGTCTTTACAGGAATTCGCTAATGTACTTGGCAGGTTCGAAAATGTCCGCATTGAATGGAAATTTATCAACGGCCCTTACCGGGGACCTTTCCACATAAGCAGTGAGCCCGCCGGGGACACGCTCGCTCTTGCCCCTACGGTATCCGCCCTTCCGGAAAATGAATCCGGTACAGCCACGGGGCAGATGCACGGGTCATAATGAAAATCACAATCGACGGGATAATTTACCAGGTTCAGCAATTCGGCGGCGTATCCCGGTTGTTTTCCGAGATACTCCCCCGGATGTGCGACCAGGCGGAGAATTTGTCGATTGAGCTGTTTACAACCGGGCGGCTTGCCCGGCCGGCGCCCGCACACGAAAAGATTAACCATTGCAATATCCCGCAGGTCAGCCGTTATCTGCGCCCGAACCGGGTGTTTGCTCCGTTGCTTCCCGGAATGGAAAAACTGGTCAGACGTCACTGGATGGGGAACGGAAAAGACCGGATCTGGCATTCCACCTATTTCACGATGCCCGAGAAATGGGAGGGAAAACAGGTGGTGACGGTTCATGACATGATATATGAAAAATTCCCCGAAATATATAACGATCCCCACAGCGACCGGTTCAGAAGACTTAAGGCCAACTGCGTTGATAGCGCGGATTCGGTTATTTGTGTGTCCGAAACCACCCGGCGTGATGTGGAAATCCGTTTCAATTTATCCGGTAAACGGGTTTACATCATCTATCCCGCAGTCGATCCGGTTTTCCGGAAAATGACCCCTCAGGAACTTATGGGACACGAAATTCCCGCGAAACCATTCCTTTTGTATGTGGGGAGGCGGTCTCACAACAAGAATTTCGAATTGCTCGCCTGTGTTTACAGTCAGTGGGGGAACAGGCGGGATGTGGACCTGGTCGTCATTGGAGAACCCTGGTCCGCGGAAGAGAGACAGAAGATCAATGCGTTGAATATAGGTGACATCCGGCTGGCGACCAGAATTGATGATTTTTATTTAAGCGGCCTTTATAACCTGGCCGTGGGGCTGGTCTATCCCTCGGTGTACGAAGGTTTCGGGCTTCCTCTGGTCGAAGCCATGGCATGCGGTTGCCCCATAATCGCATCCATGATCCCGTCCACTTTGGAAATTGCGGGGGACGTTCCGATCTATTTCGACGCCGATGATCCTGAGAGCCTGTTGCAGGCGCTGAATCGGGCGGTTACGAAAGAACGGGGCGCACGTGAAGCGAACGGTCTGGCGCGATCCCGTTTATACTCCTGGGATAATTCCGCCGCAAAGACCCTGAATGTCTATCGGGATTTAATCGCCGGAAGCTGAAAAGATGAAATGACGGACGGTCAACCAATGGAATTACCGATGCGCATCGACGGAGCGCTGCAAAAAACCGGATGGCCTTGGGCCGGTGGAGCATGCTTACCCCCGCGCATGGATGACGGAGGCGACTGGCCCCGGATCACCATCGTCACCCCCAGTCTCAACCAGGGGCGATACATCGAGGAGACCATCCGTTCCGTCCTGCTGCAGGGATATCCGAACCTTGAATACATCCTCATGGACGGAGGATCGACCGATGATACGGTTGACATCATCCGGCGATACGAACCGTGGATCACCCGTTGGGCCAGCGAACCGGACAAGGGGCAGAGTCATGCGATCAATAAAGGATTTCGGAATTCGAGCGGGGAGATCTTCGGTTATATCAACAGTGACGACATCTACGAACCGGGGGCGCTCGCGGCCATGGCCAAGGCGTACATGCAAGGGGGGCGGCCGGGATTATTGGCGGGCGATTGTTGGATATGCGATCCGGAGTTGAATCCGCTCAGGGTGTTCAAGGCCGGCTGGCCGCTGGACCTATCCCATTTCCTGAAGCCGTTTGCTTCAACTTTTCCCCAGCCGGCCAGCTTTTTCGCACGGAATTTTTATGAACGGGTGAATGGGTTCGACGAAACGCTACATTACGCCTTTGACCAGGAATTTTTCCTTAAAATGGGCCTGTCCGGCGCCGCCCCGATGTTTATCCGCAGGGTTCTGGCCCGTTACCGGGATCACCGGACAGTGAAAACCCGGCATACGGTCCGGTTCTATGTAGACGCGTTGATGATCTTAAAACGATACGGCACTCACTGCGGTTTGACCACTCGGGAAATAAGCAGCCTCCGCCGCAAGATTGAAAATGATGTCGCCTATTTTGAAACCTTTACCGAATGGGGCCGAAAAGGCCGCATGGCCGCAATCCTTTATTTCAGCAACCGGGTGATCCGTTACCCGGATTTCCTTTTCGACCGGAAAGTATTGGGGCAGGCGAGACGATTGTTTATGTTCAGGGCCAGGGACGTGGCGGAATTGCGTAACAGAAATGATTTAAATGGTTAACCAACCCTCGACTCCCGGACTCCAGATCGTGCATTATTCAGGGATCACTCAACGGCAGGAGATTCCAAAGAAGAACCCGGCGGATTTGAACCACCTGCTGATGATCGCCTATTTCTTCCCGCCGGTCGGGGGATCCGGCGCCTTGCGCCCCTTGAAACTGGCCAAGTACCTGCCCGATTTTGGTTGGCGACCGGTGGTCCTGACCGTTCGGAACCCGGATTGGTATTATGCCCGGGACCCGGAACTGCTTGAGGAACTACCCGATTCGGTGACGATCCATCGGTCTTTCATGCTCCGAGCGGCCTGGTTTTACCGGCTACTGAATCCCTTGCGGAACAACAGAATCGATAATTGGATTCGGCAATGGGTGCTTCATCCGGACCCGCAGATCGGCTGGATTCCGTTTGGTCTGGCCGCCGGTCTTCGTCTGGTCAGGAAGTATAATATCCGGGCGATTTATTCCACGTCCGCGCCACTCTCCGGTCACCTGATCGCCGCCCGTATCAAGCAGATTACCGGAATCCCCTGGATCGCCGATTTCAGGGACGAATGGGTGGAAAACCCGGACATTTCCCAGCCGAGCCGGCTCCACCGGAAATTCCATTACGGGCTCGAAAAAAGGATCGTCCAGCAGGCGGATCATGTGATTGCGGCAGCCCCCGGATTTTGCCGGATGCTGAAAAAGCATTGCGCCGATTCCTGCAGGATTACTCCGCTGACCATGGGATTCGACCCGGAAGATTTCGCCCAGCCGCTCCATGCCGTTGCAGATGGGCAGCCAGACCGGTTCACCATTGCCTTTGCCGGCATTTACTATGGCTCCTTCAGGCCGACCGGGTTTCTCGATGCGATTGAAACGTTGATCAATGATGGAGAAATCGATCCCGGAAAGATCCGGGTCCTTTTCGTGGGCGCCAATCATCCGGGAGAGAGCGGATTTGCGGACCGTTACGGAATATGCGGCTATACCGGCTTTGTATCTCATAGACGGGCGCTGGGCATTATTCGGACCTGCGATGCCCTGCTGTTGTTGCTGAGCCGCGAACGGGGCGATTACGTTATTCCCAGCAAGACTTTTGAGTACATGGCATCCGGCAAGACAATCCTTGCCCTGGTTCCCGAAAATGGGGAAGTGGCGTCCATCATCCGGCGTACCGGTACAGGTCGCGTGGTCGATTTTGAAGACAGGGATGCGCTGAAACCGGTTCTGCTGCAACTTTATGAGGATTGGAAAAATGATGGCCGCATCATTCCGAATCCTCCCCGGCGAATCGAGAAGTATAACCAGAAGATTATCACCGGGAAATTGGCCGAACTGCTTGACAATCTGCTTCACCGATCGGTGGAGATTGACGATTTATGAATGTTTGCGCCATTTCCCGAACCAATTACTGGCAGGGGACCCAGGGAGGGATGGACCGTCACCTCCGGCTCCTCGGAGAGGGGCTTGCCGAAAGAGGGCATCGGATCGTAGCGATCAGTACGGCTCACCCTGATATGCCTGAAATACTTGAAAAAAATGGGGTTATTTACCATCACCCGCCAGAGACCGTATTCGGTTCCCGGCGGCAGGGTTGGCCCACGAAAAGCATCCACCGGTACCGGTCCCTTCACGGGAGAACCCCTTTCGATCTGCTCTGGAGTCAGAGTTTCGATGCGTACGGGATCGTTTCGTTGAGACCCAAAGAGGTTTTTCCTCCGGTGCTGCTCACGTTGCACGGCAGTGTGGCTCAGGAATTCCGCAGCTTCCGTTCGAACCTTCGGCGGCTCCTGTACGCTCCCGGAGCGCTGGTCCGGGCCGCGGCCGGTCTGCTCTATTCCTATGCGATTGTCCAGCGGCGGTTGCTGGCGTACGCCGACAGGATCATCGCCGTCAGCCCCGTGGTGGTGGAGGATATCATACGATTGTTTGGAAGGGGGCCGGTTTCGAAATGCGCCATCATTCCCAACGGGATCGATTTGACGCGTTTCCGCCCGGATCCCGCGGCCAGAAAAAAGGTCCGGGAACAATATGGGATTTTCGACGATCAGAAACTGGTGCTGAGTCTTGGCCGAATTACGTATGACAAGGGGCATCACCTGGCCGTAAAGGCCGTCAAAATGATGGGGGAGCGGGGGGTGGATGCCCGGCTGATGATCGCCGGTGATGGGCCGTTTCTGAACGAGTTGAAGGCATGGGTCAGGGAAAAGGGGTTGACTTGCCGGGTAATTTTTACCGGCCATATCGACAATGACCGCACACCGTCTTTTTACAACGCGGCCGATGTGTTCGTCATGCCGACGATAACGCTGGAAGGGCTTCCTTTCGTCCTGCTGGAGGCGATGGCATGTGAAAAACCGGTGATCGCGGCTCGGCGGGGAGGCAACCTGGCATTGGTCCATGAAAATGAGAACGGGTTGCTGGTGGAACCCGGCCAATCTGCCGATCTGGCGGAAAAACTGGCGGCGCTCTTCCACGCTCCCATCCAGTGTGCGGAACTGGCCCGTAATGCCAGGGAAACCATCAAAAACGGCTACAGCCTGGAAGTCATGATAGACCGTTATATCGCCGACATGGAAAAGGTGGTCCGCAAGCGCCATTCCCGGGGAGGGAAAACGAATTGAGCAGCACAGGAAATACCTCCTGCCGGATTCTCTACATCGCGGATTCCACAAGCATTCACACCCGGCGCTGGATCGATTACTTCGCCGGGCGGGGACACGAGATTTTCCTGATCACCATCGGAAAGAAACGGCATATCATTCCAAATATCCGTCATGTGGCTAATTTCGAACAGTTTTACTACAATTCCCCGATGTTTCTGGTTTACCTGCTCAAAACCCGTCGGCTGATACGATCCATCGATCCGGATCTCCTTCACGCCCATTTCGCCCACCAATATGGGTGGCTCGGGGCTTTGGCGGGATTCCACCCTTTTCTCCTGACGGTCTGGGGAACGGACATTCTGAAGCTGCCAGGGCAATCGCGGGGACGGGTGGGGAAATGGTTGACCGGCTATACCCTGAAAACAGCCGATGCGGTCACCGCCACCTCCACGCACGCGCTGCGGGAATCGATCCGGCTGGGGGCCGATCAAAAGAAAGCGGAGATGATCTTCTGGGGTGTTGATACGACACTATTCCGGCCGGATCTCGATTTCCGGAAGCTCCGGGCCGAATTGGACATACCGGAAAATGCGCCGGTCATTCTGAGCAATCGCAGCTATGCTCCCCTGTATAATAACGACATTGTCATTGAAGCCATGACCGGGGTGCTCGCCAGGTTTCCGGAAGCCATCCTGATCCTGCAGAATGCCGGGGGGATGACCAATGGTGAAGCCGAACTGCGACAATTAGCGAAGCGATTGAAGGTTTTCCGTTCCATCCGTTTTCTTCCCCAGTTTTCCCATACTGATCTTCCCCCGCTGTACGCGCTCTCCGATATCTATGTGTCGGTTCCGACCTGGGACGCCGGTCCGGTCTCCCTCAAGGAAGCGATGGCCTCGCATTGCACGCCGGTCATCAGCAATCTTCCCGGACCGGGTGAATGGATCAAACAGGGCGAAAACGGACTCGTTGTGCCGGTGCGGGATGCCGGTCGTCTGGCGGATGCCATCTGTGATCTTTTGGGAGACAGGGAAAAACGCCGCCGGTTCAATGAATGCAACCGTGCTTTGATCATGGGGGAGGCGAGCCATCGGAAGCAGATGGAAAGAGCGGAAGCCGTCTGCTATCGTCTCATTGAGGGAAGATGGATGTCCCATCGGAGCTCATCGGGAAAGAACGGGTGATGGCTCTTCTCAAAGAACGCATCGATCGCCTGATTCTTGAAATTGTCCATCGTCTTGGGGCCGGGCGTTTTTTCATCCACCGGACCGGACGGCGATATATCCCAATCCTTGCGTATCACGAAATCGAGCGGACGAATTTCGAAAACCACATCCGTTTCCTCCGGTCGACCGGATGCTGCTTCGTATCCATGGATCAACTGGGGCGGTCGTTCCAGGAACGGCGGCTTCTCCCCCCCGGCGCAGTGGTCATTACATTCGATGATGGGTGGGCGTCCAACTACACCGAGGTATTGCCGGTGGCCTGCGAACAGGCTGTCCCGATCACCATCTACCTGGTTTCCGGCATTTATTCGACCGGGATCAAGCCCTGGTTCTTCCGGCATGCGGAGTTGAAATCGAGCGGCATCAGGGACCTTCCGGATGCGGACACCCCGGAAATACTGCCAGATGGCCGCCGAAATCCGGTCATCATGAAATCCATTCACCGGTACGGCGGAAGAATTACCCGGTCCCACACCCTTTCCATCGATGAAATCATGGAAATGAAAGCTTCCGGTCACATATCATTCGGCTCGCATACGATGACCCATTCCGATCTCAATCAGCTTCCGGCGGAGTTGGCGGCTTGTGAAATCGCCGAATCCAAGGGGGTGCTTGAAATCATCCTGAAATCTCCGGTCCGGCATTTCGCCTATCCCAAAGGCATTTTTTCAGCCGATCACCCCGGTATGGTCCGTCGGGCCGGCTACGATACTGCCGTGACCGTCATCCCCGGGTGGAATTATCCTGAAACCGCCGACCCTTTTTCCTTGAAACGGATTACCTTGAGCGCCGCCGACGACGTTGTCCTCCTGTCGGCCAAGCTGTCTGGCTTTTGGTATTACCTGCGCGGATTGCGGAAGGGATTCGTCTGATGGGCGAAGTCAGTGTGACCAATGAACCGGCATCGAATATACGGGAAGAAGCTGTAAAACTTATTGCCGCGGTATTCCGGAAATCGGATGCCGGCGGTATATGGCGATGGAAGCACGAGGAAAATCCTTTCGGGGAAAGCCGGGTGGTTGTGGCCCGCCGGGACGGACGGGTCATCGGAATCCGTCCGTTGATGCCGGTGGCGCTCGTTTACCGGGGAGAGCGAATCAGAGCCGTCCAATGCGTGGACAGCGCCGTTGATGCGCGGGAACAAAGGAAAGGGGTATTCCGCCTGATGTGTATGGCCGCCCTGTCCGGACTCGATGATACGCTTGTGTTCAACACGCCCAACGAAAAAAGCTATCCTGCTTACATGAAAGCGGGTTGGCGGGATGTGGGCGGGCTGGTCCGGTTCTGGAGTCCCCTTTCAGCAAAATCTATTTTTAAATTCTCCTTTAGATCAATCCTGCCCTGGCTCGCTAAACCCCCGGAGGAAGCATCCATACGCCGCATCAGCCATCCGGATATCTCCGAGTCGTTGCCGGTGGATGCGGCTGAACGTCTGCTGGAAATAGCGGAATCAAGCCGATATAACCAAATTCGCCTTGGCAACAGTATTGAATCATTGCATTGGCGGACCAGAATTCCGGATGGAACCCGGTTCCTTTATTACAAATACAAGGATCGGATGGTGGTTATTTTTTATATTATTTTTCTAAACGGGTTCACCTGTGTCCGTCTGCTGGATGTGCTGTGCGATTATTCTGATTCACCGGGGCTTGCCAAAGGGGCGCTTCAATTTATAAAAACCATCGGAAAAGAAGTCGATTTTCTGTCCCTGATCTGCAATGAAGCACATCCTTTTTTAAAGAATTTTACCGGAGTTTGGCCGGTACGCAAAAACCCTATCCATTTTACTGTTAATAAGAATCGCCTCAACCGGGCTGATCGGGAGATTTTTACAGACGCCGGAACCTGGTCTTTGATGCCAAGTGCTTTTGATTACAATTAAAAATATAACCTTTGTATCGATGAAAAGCAGGCATATGACCGGGGAAATGAACACGTGCTTTTTATTCGCTATCCATCCATGCACCAGTCGTTGGTTTTCTCGGATACGGATGGGTGAGGTATGAAGAAACCCGGATCACTGACATTTTTCCTGTTTGCCTACTGGCATGATCCTCTGTGGAGCGGTTTTGTTGGGGCAAGCGTCAAAATCAGGGACTTGGCGGATAACCTGCACCGGATGGGGCACCGGGTGGTGTTGTATCTTCCGGCATACGGGTTCTCCATATCCGATTTCCCCTTTGAAATCGTTGAGATACCGGTAATCGACCGGCCCGGGTTGAGGGCGCTTTCCTTCAATTTGTTCCTCCTTTTTCACCTGATGAGGGTTAGGTGGTCCGATCGGCCCGATGTTGTTTATCTTCGGCGAACCCTGATGCTGGTCCCCCTTCTTTATGCTAAACTTGCCCGTGTCCGATTCTACGTCGAAATAAACGACGACCCATACTGCAATCCAAGCACGGATGGCCGCGACTGGAAAACTTTCCTGCGGAGCGGCTTGTCAATGCGGATCGATCACATGAACATGGGGGTGGCGGACAGGATTTTTGTGATCTCACGGGAAGTCATCGAGAAAATCCGGAAGCGCCGGCCGGAGATCCCTTCCGGTCGCTTCCGGATTATGCCGAGTGGCGCCAATCTGTCGCTGTTTGCACCCATGAGGCGGGAAGATGCGCTGGCCGATTCCCAATTGGATAGATGTACCCGGTATGTCGGATTTGCCGGCACATTGCTTGAACACCAGGGAATCGGAATACTGATTTCGGCAGCGGACGTAATCATTGAAAAATGCCCGGACTGCAGGTTTGTGATTATGGGGGAGGGGCCGATGAAGGAGGTCTGGCGGGCAATGACTCAAAGCCGGAATCTGGCGCAGGTGTTTGATTTTACCGGTCAGATTCCCTATAATGTCCTTTCAGCCAGGATCAACGCCATGGATGTTTGCGTGGCCCCCTATGCGGCCAACGCCGGATACCGGTCTCCCGTGAAAATTTTTGATTATCTGGCCTGCGCCAAGCCTGTAGTGGCCTCAAGAATAAAAGGAACAACCGACACTTTCGAATTGAGTGGCGCGGTGATGCTGGTTGAACCGGATCAGCCGGCGGAACTCGCGGAAGCAATTGTTTACCTGCTTCAAAACCCAGGCAAAGCGGAATTGATGGGACGGAAAGGACGGCACTGGGTGGCGGCGCATGGCAGCCGGATGGATATGGCGATCCGGATTGTCGAAGAAGCCCATGAGCATTCAGGACGACTCAAGTGAGTGATCGTTTCCCATACAACGATTCGATTAAGCACCAGCATCGGAGTTGAAGAGGTCTCATGGCCCCAATTAATCCTGAAAACGGAACGGAATTTCCGGGGTGCAATATCTGTGGGGAAACAGCATTCGCGCTTTTATTTGCGGAAGCAACAGGGGAACCATACGAAAAACCAAGAGGAATTGTCCGCTGTCCGGTATGCGGGCTGGTCTATCGCAATATGCGGAATTCCGAAGCGGCAATAAGACAATATTATACCAGCAGCACAACAGATCTCCTTTCCCCCGAATGGATCCGGGGCCGGGAAAAAGTTTTTCTGCCATATCTCAAAAGATTATCTGGGTGCCGGAATACCAACCGTATTCTGGATGTAGGCGCCGGACATGGTTTTTTTCTGGCATCCTGCCGCCAAAACGGGTGGGACTGCTATGGACTGGAGCCTTCTTCAGCATGCAGGCAGTATGCGAAAGCCAAATTTGGTATCCGGCTGGATGCATCCGATATAACCGATTTAAATATAGATGGAAAATTTGACGTGGTGACCTTCTGGAATGTATTGGATCATCTCAATGACCCTAAAAGGGCATTGCAATCCGCTTTTGGACTGCTTCGGCCCGGCGGGAAGGTATTGGTCCGGTGTCCCAACGCGGATTTTCATATCGGGGCCAAAAAGCTGCACAACAGATTGAAGAAAATTTTCCCGCGTTTGTTTCAGGTCAATCCCGTTGTCTTCCATCTCTACTCCTTCACCTGGAAAACCCTGTCGCAACTGCTTAGGATGACGCGTTTTGAAGATATATCCATCGAACCGGCGACACTCAGCTGGACGACGAGTCCCTCGGCAAAATCAACATATTTGCGTCGGGTCACCGCGTTGCTGACCGCGTATTTCGCACAAGGACTATATTCATTTACCGGCGGGCGTCTATTGGTTTCCCCTTCAATTATCGTTATCGCCAGTACCAAGGACAGGAAATCGCACAATGGAAATCATTTTTCGGCAATCGGCATGAATGCCGATAACAACAGGAATTGAATGGTTCCATGAAAATGCCATCGAGAAAAACGATAAAGGTATTGCACGTTATTGATTCCGCCGGGTACGGCGGGGGGGAACGCTACCTCCTAGATCTCATTCGGCATGCTTCTCCCGATATTTTCCACCAGGTGATCATGCCGCATGGGGACGGGCTTGAAAATATGCTGGGTGGGGCAGCAATTGTAAGTGGGAAAAACCTGAACATGGACAGCCGGTTCTCAATGGTTTCAATATATAAACTGGCCAGTTTTATATGCCAGTCCGGTTCGGTCCTGGTCCATTCCCACGGATATCGGTCCAACCTTTACGGCCGCATGACTGCGCTGCTCACCGGAAGGATCCATCTCTGCACCGTCCATGTTTCATTGTTCGATTACGTCGATACGCCGCAGTGGCTTCGCCGCAGCTACCTGGTTATGGAAAGACTTATGGCGCCTGCTTCGAGCCGGTTCATTGCCATCTCCGGGAGCATGGCGGTCGATGCGGTGCGGATGGGGATCAAAAAGGAAAAAATCGTAAGGATTCCGAATGGGGTCGACCTCGGCCGTTTTCACCCCTGGGATGATCTCCGTGAGGTTCGCGCGGAACTGGGGATCCCAAAAGAAGGGCCGGTGATCGGAACGGTCGGGCGGATGGTGACGGAAAAAGGTCAGGAATATCTGATCCGGGCATTGCCAATGGTGAAAGAACGATTTTCCGACGTCATCTGCCTGTTTATCGGAGAAGGTCCACTCCGGGACAGGCTGATGTCGGTAGCGGCGGAATTGAATGTTTTGGATATCTGCCGGTTTGCCGGGGTGCGCGGCGACATCGAGCGGATCTATCCGGCCATGGATCTTTTTGTCCTTCCTTCCCTGCGGGAACCGTTCGGGCTTTCCTTACTTGAGGCCATGGCCTGCGGTATTCCGGTGATCGCCACGGCCGCCGGCGGTCCGCTTGATTTCATCGAATCCGGGCGAAACGGGATGCTGGTCCCTCCCGGAAATCCGGAGGCACTGTCCCAAGTGATGACTCATCTCCTGTCCCATAGGGAAATACGAGACAGTGTCGCCCGAGAGGGGAATCGGACAGCCCGGGAAAAATTCGATGTGCGGAAAACGGTAAGCCGACACGAATCGGTTTACCGGTCCCTGGCGGGAAGTCGTTCGCGGATGGCCGACAGGAGATTCCTGCCGACCTGATTCCAGTTCAGCCGGGTTTCCACTCGGCGACGTCCGGCGCAACCTAATCGTTTCGCCAGATTTTCGTCCACGATCAGCCGTTCGATCGCATCGGCGATTTGCACGGGATCATTTGGATC
>Ga0209347_1001381_pt1 | contig 40520 bp, 28 predicted proteins | sample AutmiccommuBRH23_FD_187382 | JGI IMG/M metagenome (GOLD analysis project Ga0209347, IMG submission 187382) | Deep subsurface microbial communities from Mt. Terri, Switzerland - Autotrophic microbial communities BRH/23 (SPAdes) (version 2) | ecosystem: Environmental > Aquatic > Deep subsurface >... | reverse complement strand
CAAGCCATCCGTCAGCCGCGGCGTCAGCGCATGTCCCGCCAGATGGTTCACCCCCACCAGCGGCAACCCCGCCCCCGCCGCCAGCCCCTTGGCACACATGACCCCGGCCATGACCCCGCCAATCAGTCCCGGTCCGGCCGTCACCGCAATTCCGTCCATGTTTTCAAGGGCCAAGCCCGCCTGCGCCAAGGCCTCCTCCACACACAGATCCAGCTTTTCGACATGCGCCCGCGCCGCCAGTTCCGGCACCACCCCGCCAAAATCCGCATGCAAGGCCACCTGCCCCGCCACCACCGAAGACAGGATTTCCGCCTTGCCATCCCGCAGCCGCACCACCGCCGCCGCGGTATCGTCGCAGCTGCTTTCCAGCCCCAGAAAGGTGATCGTCTCGCCCATCGCACCAACCGTTGCGGGAACCCCTTGCCGCAGGTAACACCCGTAGGGCATCCACACAATCCCGGGGGCACCGATGGCCCAGCCGACCCTGCTGCTGACCCGCCCCGCCCCGCAATCCCAGCGGTTCGCGCAGGCGTTCTCGGCGCACTTTCCCCGGGTGCCGGTGCTGATCTCGCCGCTGATGCAAATCCATAATCTGCCGCTTTTGCAAGACCTTGCGGGCGTCGACGCCCTCATCCTCACCTCCGAAAACGCCGTCACCTCCCTTGCCCCGCAAACCCGCCTCCGCCCCCCCGCCTGGTGCGTCGGCCCCCGCACCGCCGCCGCCGCCCGCGCCGCTGGCTTCCCCATCGCAGGCATCGCGGAGGATGCCGGCTCCCTCACTGACCTCCTGAAAGCCCAGGCCCCAGGTGCCCATCTCCTCCACGCCCGCGGCCGCCACGTCGTCGCGGACCTTCCCGCCGCGCTCGCCCCCGCCGGAATTACCGTCACGGAAGCAATGGTTTACGACCAAATCGCCTGCCCCCTGACCGACGCAGCCCACACCCTCCTCGCCCAGCCCGGCCCCATTCTGGCCCCCCTCTTCTCTCCCCGCTCCGCCCGCCTGCTGGTCGAGGCCGCGCCCCCGCGCCGCCTCCACATCGCCGCCCTCAGCCCGGCTGTTGCAAAGGCCGCGGAACCACTCGCCCCGCTCGGGCTTGAGCTTGCGGTCCGCCCCGAAGCCGGCGCCCTGCTGGATGCCTTGGGGCGGCTGATTGCCACCCTGCAGCAGTCCCCGCCGCTCGGCGCTTGAAGGCGCCAAGGCAGCAAGGCTAAGGTGCTGGCAGGACCGCCCCGAGATAAGGATGCTGCCCGGTGAAAACGCCCCGCAAGACCAGCCCGCAGACGGATGCCGACGCCAAGACCGAAGCCCAGACGCCAGACCCGGTCGCGCCGCAGGATCCGCTGATCTTGGGCCCGGAAATAGGGGCGAACGATGCGGAACCAGAGCCAGAGGCCCCCGACCTGCGCAGCGACCCGCTGACGGAGCCTGTGGGCAATTCACAACCGGAAGCTCCGGATCTGCGCAAGGACCCGCAGCCCGGCCCCTTCGATCCCGCCCCCGAGCCGCAACCGGATTTTGTCCTGCCCCCGCCCGTTCTGGAGGCAGCTGAGCCGGAGCCGAAGCCGGTGGCTGAGCCCGTTTCCACCAAAGCTGAGCGCAACCCGGAGCCGACGCCCGCCCCCGAGCCCCGCCGCCGCGGCGGGTTTTTCCCGGCCTTGCTTGGTGGTGTGATCGCCGCCGGCCTCGGTGCCGGTGCCGCGCTCTACCTGCTCCCCGAAGGCTGGCAGCCTGCCGGACCCACCGCCGAAGAGACCGCCCGCGACGAGGCGACCCAGACCCAGCTCGCCGCCCTGACGGCCGAGATCGAGGCGCTGAAATCCGCCCCAGCCCCTGAACCTGACACCTCGCTGGTAGAGACCACCGAAGCCCTCTCCCGCGACCTCGCCGCTGCCAATGACGCGCAGGCCGAGGCCCTAACCCGCTTGCAAGACATTGAAACCCGGCTCGAAACCCTCGAATCCGGCACCGGCTTTGGCGGCACCGACGGCGGCGTCGAGCCCGGCACCGTCGATGCGGTCCGCGCCGAGATGGACGCGATGCGCCAGCTGATCGAGGAACAGCGCGGCGCGCAGGAGGAAGTGGCCGCCGCCGCCGCCTCTGCCGAAGAGCGCCTTGCCGCGGCCGAAGCCGAAGCCGCCCGCCTCGCGTCAGAGGCCGAAGCCGCCGCCACCGCCGCCCAGTCCCGCGCCGCGCTGTCGCATCTGCGGGCCGCACTGGAAAGCGGCGCGCCGCTGGCCCCGGTCATCGAGACCCTCTCAGCCGCGGGCCTGACCGTGCCCGAGGCGCTGACCGCATTGCCGGACGGCGTGCCGACCCTCCGCAGGCTGCAGGACAGCTTCCCCGAAGCCGCCCGCGCCGCGCTGGCCGCCTCCCTCCCCGTCACCGCCGGCACCGGCACTTGGGACCGCGTCGGCGCCTTCCTGCAGGCGCAGACTGGCGCGCGCAGCCTCGGCCCGCGCGAGGGCGCCGACCCTGACGCGGTCCTCTCCCGCGCCGAAGCCGCGCTGACCGCGGGCGACCTGCCTGGCACCTTGGCCGAGCTGGAGGGCCTGCCCGCCGAGGGCCGTGCCGAGACTGCCGTATGGGAGGCGCAGGCCGCGTCCCGCATCGCCGCGACCGGGGCGGCCGACGCCCTCGCCGCCGAAATCGAGTGAGGGGGCGCGTATGATCTGGTCTTTCGTCAAGGTCGCGCTGTTCGTCGCGGCCATCGCCGCCCTCACGCTGGCCGCGACGTGGCTTTCCGACAGCGGAGAGGGCATCCGCGTCGCCGTCGCCGGGATGGAATTCACGCTCGGCGCGCTGCAGGCGGCGATTGCCGCGGTGCTGCTGATCCTGGCGGTCTGGCTGTTCCTGAAGGTGCTGGGGTTCATCGTCGCCCTGCTGAAATTCCTCAGCGGCGATGAGACCGCGATCAGCCGCTATTTCGACCGCAACCGCGAGCGCAAGGGCTATGAGGCGCTGGCCGAGGGGATGATGGCGCTGGCCTCGGGCGAGGGGAAACTGGCCCAGACCCGCGCGAGCCGTGCCGAACGGCTGCTGCACCGGCCGGAGCTGACCAACCTGATCTCCGCGCAGGCCGCCGAGATGCAGGGCGACCGCAAGCGCGCGATAGAGATCTACAAGCGCCTGCTGTCGGATGACCGCACCCGCTTTGCCGGGGTGCGCGGGTTGATGCACCAGAAGCTGGCCGAGGGCGATACCGAAACCGCGCTGCGGCTGGCCGAGAAGGCCTTCGAGATGAAGCCCCGGCATGAGGAGGTGCAGGACATCCTGCTACGCCTGCAGACGGAATCGGGCAACTGGGCCGGGGCGCGCACCACGCTGGGGGCAGAGGTTCGGCAGGGCCGCCTGCCGCGCGACGTGCACAAGCGCCGCGATGCCCTGCTGGCGCTGCAAGAGGCGAAGGAGGTCTTCAAGGAAGGCAACAGCATCGAGGCGCGCGAGGCGGCGATTGCCGCCAACAAGGCCTCGCCCGACCTGATCCCGGCCGCGGTGATGGCGGCGCGCAGCTATGCCGCGAAGGGTGAGCAGAAAAGCGCGCTGCGCGTGCTGCGCAAGGCCTGGGAGGTGCAGCCGCATCCCGACCTCGCCGCCGCCTTTGCCGGGATGGTGCCCGAGGAGTCGCCCATTGACCGGCTGTCGCGGTTCGAGACGCTTTTCAAGGCCAATCCGGGAGCGGAGGAAACGGCGCTGACCCGCACCGAATTGCTGATCGCGGCCGAGGATTTCCCCGGCGCGCGGCGGGTGATGGGCGATCTGGCCGAACGCCACCCCACGGCCCGCACCCTGACGCTCATGGCTGCCATCGCCCGGGGCGAGGGCGCCGACGAGGCAGAGGTGCGCGGTTGGCTGACGCGGGCGGTTTCCGCCAGCCGCGGCCCGCAATGGATCTGCGACAAGTGCCAGACCGTCGCCGCCGACTGGACGCCGGTCTGCGGCGCTTGCGGCGGGTTCGACACGCTCAGCTGGCGCGAGGCGCCCGATACCCCGCCCCTGCCGCACGGGGCAGAGATGCTGCCGCTGATCGTGGGCCGACCCGCGCCTGTGCAGGAGGAGGTGGAGGATACCCCGCCCCCACCGCGCGCACCGGTGGATGTGACGCCGCCAGAGCCGGAACCCCAGCCGGCCCCGCCCCCGGAGCCAGAGGAGGCGGACCCCTTCGCCGAGCCCCCCTCTGTCGCTGCGGCCCGCGGCTACAAGACCTGACCCAGGCCTGACACGAAGCGAAGGGAGCGGAGCCTGCAGGCTCCGCTCCCTCTTCATTGCGCGTCACGGTGGCGCGGGGTCAGGCCCCGCGCTGCACCAATGTCAGTCCACCGCGCCGCGGCTCAGCGACGCAGGCGTCACCATCTTGCGCTGCCAGAAGAACAGCGCCGCCGCCACCGCCAGCCCGATGCCATCGGTGAACCAGCCGCCATCTGTCATCGCCAGCGCCGCTGCCAGCAGCAGGACTCGCGGGATCACCCCGATGCGGCCAAAGAAGTAGCCGATCACCGCCGCCGACAGCAGAAACATCCCCAGCATCGCCGAGACGAACACATGGGCGATATCGGCCCATTCGCCCTGCATCAGCAGCTCATGCGACGAGAAGAACATGAACGGCACGATGAACGCCGCCAGCCCCAGCTTGAACGCCTCGACCGAGGTTTTCATGGGGTCGGACCCCGCCAGGGCCGCCCCGGCATAGGCCGCCAGGGCCACAGGTGGTGTGATCGCCGACATCACCGCATAGTAGAAGACGAAGAAGTGCGCGACCAGAACCGGCACCCCCAGTTGCACCAGACCCGGTGCCACCACCGCCGCCGCCACCGCATAGGCCGCCGTCGTCGGCATCCCCATGCCAAGGATGATGGCGATGCACATCGCAAAGAACATCGCCAGCAGCTGGCTCTGGTCCGCGATTGACAGCAGCAGCGCCGAGAAGCGGGCGCCAACCCCGGTCAGGGCGATGACGCCGACGATGATACCGGCCGCCGCACAGACCGCGACCATCTGCACCGACATCTTCGCGCCAAGGTCCAGCGCCTGGAACACCTGCTTGGGGCCCATCTTGAACGGCGTCAGCCAGCTGACCATCGCGGCGGATGCCATGCCAAGCGTGCCGGCGCGGATCACCGAATAGCCGGCAAAGAGGGTGTAGATCAGGATGATGATCGGCAGGAACAGATAGACCTGACGGATCAGCACGCTGAACTTCGGCAGCTCCGACCGCGGCAGGCCCTTCATGTCCAGCTTCAGCGCCTGCAGGTCGACCATGAAGTAGACCGAGATGAAGTACAGCACCGCCGGGATGATCGCCGCGATCACGATGTCGGTGTAGGGAATGCCCGTCACCTCGGCCATGATGAACGCGCCCGCGCCCATGATCGGCGGCAGGATCTGTCCGCCGGATGAGGCGGTCGCCTCGATTGCCGCGGCCGATTTGGGCGCATAGCCCACCTTCTTCATCAGCGGGATGGTCAGCGACCCGGTGGACACCACGTTGCCCGCCGAGGTGCCGTTGATCATCCCCATCAGGCCCGAGGCGAAGACCGCCACCTTGGCCGGGCCGCCACGGGTCTGGCCCGCGCAGGCAAAGGCGAAGTTCACGAAGTAGTCGCCGACCTTCGAGGCCTGCAGGAAGGCCGCAAACACAATGAACAGGATGATGTAGGTCGAGGACACCGCAATCGGATCACCCAGGATGCCCTGATCGGTAAAGATATAGGTGAAGAACCGCTTCGCATCATAGCCGCGATGCGCCAGGAAACCCGGCAGCCAAGGGCCGAGGAACGAATAGGCGATGAACACGCCCACGATCACCACCAGCGCCAGGCCGGTCAGGCGCCGCGTCAGCTCCAGGATCAGGATCACCCCGGCCACGGCGGCATAAAGGTCTGCCGGCTGCGCCAGCGAGGTGCCGGCCCGCAGGCGCAGCGCGCCCACCACGAACAGGATGTAGCCCGCCACCGTGATCGAGGCGAGGCACAGCAGCCAGTCGCCCAGATAGACCCGGCTGCGGTCGCGCGGCGACCAGATCCAGCCCGCAACCACGGCCAGCACGGTGCCCGCCACCAGCGGCAACCCGTGGCTCTGCAGCACGAAGGGCGCCGGGGCGACCACGCCGGCCAGCCACCATCCACCCCAGGCGAAGGCCACCATTGCAAAGCCATAGCCGACGCCAAGCGCGGCAAGGGCAAGCACCCCAAGCTCCACCATCCCGCGGGGCGGGGCCATACCCTCCTCGGGCAGCGCCTTCTGCACCAGCGCCGAATAGGCCAGGAAGCCGATCACCAGCCCGCCGGACAGGTGCATCATCCGGTAGGTCCAGGTTTCCAGCGGATAGGCGTTCATCACGAAGATATGGAACGCGGTGTAAAGCGCGCAGATCACCGCGATGACCAGGCCAAGCCGGTTCGCGGGTTCGCGCTGGTTGCTGGCCAGCGGCTCGTCATCGACGCCCTTGGCAATGACGGGCGATGCGTCCTGCGGCAGGGAAGAGGGATGTGACATGGGTCTCTCCAAGATGTCGAGTGGCGCAGGACAGCGCCGGTTGACTGGAATAAGGGGGGGCAGAATTGGTTCGGGCTTCAGGCCGCCCCGGCCACAGAGGCGGCGGCCCCGCCTGGGACCGCCGCCCTGCAATGTCACTGCGGCACCGGCCGCAGCAGCGCAGGTCAGCCGCGCAGTTCGTCCGGGATCGCGATGCCGGCTTCGTCGAAATACTTCACCGCGCCGGGGTGGAAGGGCAGGAAGCCGTTCTTGTCGGCATTGGCCGGAATGGTTTCCGACGCCGTGGCGTGGATCTGCATCATCGACTCGTTGTTCTCCATCACCATCTTGGTGATTTCGTAGGCGAGGCTTTCAGGCATGTCGGCAGTGGCAACGGCGAAGTTCCACATGGCGACGGTGCCGTGGCCTTCCGGGAAGCCCTGATACATGCCGCCCGGCACGTCGAAGGCCGCCACTTCCGGCATCGCTTCCAGGATCTGGGCGCGTTGCTCTTCGGTAAAGCCGAAGATGTTCACCTCGTTCTCGGCCGCGATCTGCGCGAAGGCCGAGATCGGCACCCCGGCGGCAAAGGCGAACGAGTCGATCAGACCGTCCTTCACCTGCCCGGTCGCGTCATTGGCGCCCGAGAAGCTGATCTCGGGCGACACGCCCAGAACCTCGAAGAAACGCGGCCAGTAGGCGGCGGCGGTGCCACCAGCCGGGCCGACCGAGACGCGCTTGCCGTCCATGCCCGACACATCGGTGATGCCCGAGGATTTCAGCGCCACCGCTTCGAACGGGGTCTGATACATCGGGAACAGCGCCCGCATGTTCTTGTGCTCCAGCCCCGGCGCAAGCTCGCTCTTGCCGACCCAGGCTTCATAGGCGGGACCCATGGTCAGCAGGGCGATCTGGTGGTCGCCGGTCTCGACCAGTGTCGCGTTCTGGGTCGGGCCGCCGGTGACTTCGGCCGAGGTGTTGATCCCCAGCTTCTGGGTGATCAGCCCGGCAAGGCCGGTGCCGTAGATGAAGTAGGTGCCGCCCTGGCTTGCGGTGCCGATGGTCAGGCTCGAGGGCCAATCGGCCCGGTCCTGCGCGACGGCGCCGGAAACGGACAGGGCGAGGCTTGCCGCAGCGGCGGCAGCAGTAAGAATGCGCATGGATTTCCTCCCAATGCTTCTGTGGCAGGTCGCACAAGAGGGCCCGGCGACCAGACGGATGAAAGAGACCCGTCTGCGGCATTGCGCGCAACAACCGCGAAGCCATTCCGTTACGGAAACCCTGCTCTGCGCTGCGGCAATGGGTGGATATCGTTACATCGGCAGGATGGGGCGGGTGGAAATCCTCCCATGCGCCCCTATTCCTCGCCGCTGTCCTCGGGATGCACCCCGAACTGGGCCTTGTCGATGCCGTGCTTCTGCATCTTTTCGTACAGCGTCTTGCGCGACAGGCCGAGCGATTCATAGACCGGCTTCAGCCGCCCGCCATAGGCAGCCAGCGCCGCCACGATCGCCTCGCGCTCGAACCCCGTTACCCGGTCGGCCAGCCGCTGCGAGGCCAGCGGGCGGTCGGCAGGCTGCAGGGCGATGCCAAGCGCGTGGCGGTCCGCGGCGTTGCGCAGCTCGCGCACATTGCCCGGCCAGTCGCGGCGGGCAATCTCTTCCAGCAGCTGCGGCGGCACCGGCACCGGGTCGCGCCGGTGGCGCGAGGCCGCCTCCTGCACCAGCTTGATGAACAGAAGCTGCACATCCTCGCGCCGCGCCGACAGCGGCGGCACCGTCAGCGTCACCACGTTCAGCCGGTACAGCAGGTCGGCCCGGAACCGCCCCGCCGCCACCTCGCCCTCCAGCGGGCGGCGCGAGGTGGCGATGAATCGCACATCCAGCGGGCGGATTTCATGCGAACCAAGCCGGGTGATGACCCTGTCCTGCACCACGCGCAGGAACTTGCCCTGCAGGTCGATAGGCATCGAGCCGATTTCGTCCAGCAGGATCGTGCCGCCCTGCGCATGTTCGAACTTGCCAAAGCGCGGGCGCAGCGCGCCGGGAAAGGCCCCCGCCTCATGCCCGAACAGCTCTGATTCAATCAGGTTGGCGGGCAGCGCCGCGCAGTCGATGGCGATGAAGGACCTGTTGGCGCGCGGCGACTGATCGTGCAGCGCCCGCGCCACCACCTCCTTGCCCGACCCCGTCTCGCCGATGATCAGCACATCGGCATCGGTCGGGCCGATGGTGCGGATCCGGCGGCGCAGGTCGACCATCGGGTTCGTGCGCCCCACCAGCCGGGTTTCCAGATCGTCCACCTGCCCCGCCGCGGCGCGCAGCACCCGGTTTTCCAGCACCACGCGCCGGTACGCCAGTGCCCGCGCCGTGATCTCGGCCAGTTGCGAGCCGTCGAAGGGCTTTTCGACGAAATCATGCGCGCCCTCGCGCATTGCCCGCACTGCAAGCTGCACATCGCCATGCCCGGTCACCAGAATGACAGGGATTTCCGGGTCGATGTCATGGATGCGCCGCATCAGGCTGAGCCCATCCATCCCCGGCATCCGGATATCGGTGATGACGATGCCGCGAAAGCCGAAGCTGACCAGATCCAGCGCCGGCTGCACGCTGGAAAACGCCTCGACCGCGAACCCCGCCAGATCCAGCGTCTGGCTGGTCGACAGCAGCATGTCGGCCTCGTCATCGACCAGAAGAATCCGCTCGCCGCTCATGCGCCGTCCATGCCTTCGTCGCTGTCATCCGAGGGAAGGCAGCCCGCGGCGGGGACCGGCAGGGTGATCTCGAAACAGGCGCCGCCCTCCGGCGCATCGGTTACGCGAAGGTCACCGCCGAAGTCCTTGACGATGTTGTAGGAAATCGACAGGCCCAGACCGAGCCCCCGCCCGACGCCCTTGGTGGTGAAAAATGGATCGAAAATCCGCTCCGCCAGCCCCGGTGCCACGCCCGGCCCGTTATCGGTGACGGTGATCCGCACCCGGCCCATGTCAGCCCGCGCCGCGACGGTCACCCGCCCATCCTCGCGCCCCTCCAGCGAGTCGATGGCGTTGGACACGAGGTTGACCAGCACCTGTTGCAGCCGAACCGGACCGCCTTGCACCCGCAAGGGCTGCGGGCCCAGATCCGCCCCCAGCGTCACGCCGGTGCCGCGCAGGCGCCAATCGATCACCTCGCGGGCATCGGCCCAGACCTGATGCACATCGACCGCGCCCAGATGCCGGTTCGGCTTGCGGGCAAAGTTGCGCAAGGTGCGGCTGATCCCGGTCATCCGCTCCACCAGTCCCTGGATCCGCCCGATATTCTCGCGCGCCTCGGGCACGCGGCCCCGGTCGATATAGGCCAGCGCATTGTCGGCAAAGTTGCGCAGCGCCCCCAGCGGCTGGTTGAACTCATGCGACAGCGCCGCAGACATCTGCCCAAGCGCCGCCAGCTTGCCCGATTGGATCAGCCGGCTGTGGGTGCGGCGCAGCTCTGCCTCTGTCGCCCGCCGCTCGGCCACCTCGCCGCGCAGCCGCGCGTTCAGCTCATCAAGCTCGCGCGTGCGTTCGGCCACCCGCTGCTCCAGCTGCGCCTGCGCCTCGCGCTGCATCTCCAGCCGTTCGCGCATCCGGCCCCGGCGCTGCAGGTAGACCGCCAGCCCCAGTGTCGCCAGCCCGACCGCAAGCAGCGCGCTGAGCGTGCCTGTCCAGGCCTGCGCCCGGGCCGAGGCGGTATCCATCAGCACATTCACCGTCCAGCCTGCGCGGGGCATTTCTTCGGACAGCACCATGAACTCTCGGCTGCCCTCCGCCTCTGTCAGGCGCAGCAACTGGTGTCCCTGGAACGCCCCGGCCGGCATCAGCGGCAGCGGCACCAGCGGGTTGCCATCATAGCGCCGGGTCGCGGCCACCTCGGCCTGGGCTGCCCCTGACAGCGGCGCAAGCGTTCGGAAATGCCAGGCCAGGCGGCTGGCCATGAACACGATGCCCTGCGGGTCGGTCACGATGATCTCGTAATCCGCGGCGCGCCAGGCATCTTCCAGCGCATCGACGTCAATCTTCAGCGCCACCACGCCCAGAACCTCGGCCCCCCGTCGGATCGGGGCGCCGAAGTAATAGCCCCGCTTGCGCGAGGTGGTGCCAAGCCCGAAGAACCGGCCCTCGCCCCCGGCAAGCGCGTCGGTGAAATAGGGCCGGTAGCCGAAGTTCTGGCCTGTGAACGGCGCCGGCTGGTTGAAGTTGCTGGCGGCGACGGTGCGGCCATCGGGGCGCATCACATAGATGTCCGACGATCCCAGCAGCCGGTTCACCTCATTCAGGTAGCGGTTGGCCACATCGAGGCTTTGCGCGGGCGCCCCCGTCAGGACCGCCTCGGCAATGCGGTCCTGCTGCGCGACAAGCTGCGGCAAACGCTCGAAACGCGCGAGCTCTCCGCGCAGGCCAGCAACAGCGAGGCGCAGCGTGTTCTGGCCTCGCGTCTCGGCCTCCTCCAGCGCCAGTCGCACCAGCCGCTCGCGCCCCGGGACCACGACAACCGCCGCGAGCAGCACAGCCAACAGCAGCAGGGCGCCCCAGCGGGGCAGCCGCAGGGGCCGAAGGGCGGCAGGCGCAAGGCGGGTGGGCAGGTCGACCATATCCCTTAATAGCGTATTGCTGCGGGCTTGTGCAGACGGCAGCGCCCCCCGATGCGGAAACGCTTGCATCCGCCCCGCCCCGCAGACATGGCTATGCCATGACCGACACCGCACATGATGCTTTCCCTTCCTTGCCCGCCCTTGGCTGGTCGGAGTTCTTCACCGATCAGCTGGCAGAGGAGGAGGCCGCGCTGGCGCCGCAGCGCATCGCCACCGTCCACCGCGCCCGGATGACGGCCATCGGCGAAGCCGGCGCGGTGAAGCTGCGCCTGCCGCCCAAGCTCAACACCGGCGATTTCGCCGTGGGCGACTGGGTCCTTGCCGACCCCGAGACGCATCTGCTGATCCGCCGTCTGGACCGCAAGGCCCTGCTGCAGCGCCATACCGAAGGTGCCCGCGTCCCGCAGCTGATCGCCGCCAATGTCGATACACTGTTCATCGTCACCTCCTGCAATGCCGATTTCAACCCGGCCCGACTGGAGCGCTATCTGGCGTTGTGCAACGAGGCCGGCACCCGCCCGGTGATCGTGCTGACCAAGGCAGATCAGGTCGACGACCCCACGCCGTTTCAGCAGGAGGCCGCCGCCCTGCAACGCGGGCTGGAGGTGGTGACGCTGAACGCCAAGAGCCCCGAGGCCGCGGCGATCCTGGCCCCCTGGTGCGGGCCGGGGCAAACCGTGGCGCTGGTCGGCTCCTCGGGCGTCGGCAAGTCCACCTTGCTGAACATCCTGGCCGACAAGGCCCCCGAGGACGAACAGGAAACCGGCGATATCCGCGAGGATGACGCGAAGGGCCGCCACACCACCACCTCGCGGTCCCTGCACGGGATCAAGGGCGGCGGCTGGGTCATCGACACGCCCGGAATGCGCACGCTGCATGTCAGCGACGTGGCGGCGGGGCTGGAGACGCTGTTCGCCGAAATCACCGAGCTGGCCCCGAACTGCCGCTTTCGCGACTGCACCCACGGGCACGAACCGGGCTGCGCCGTGCAGGCCGCGGTGAAGGCCGGCACGCTGGACCCGGCAAGGCTCGACCGCTGGCGCAAGCTGGTGGAGGAGAACCGCGACAACACGCCGGTGGAGACTGGCCCGCGCGGGAACCGGACAGTGGTTCCGCGAGGCAAGAAGTGGTGACGGTCACACCGCGCTGATCGCGCGGCGCGGGACCCTGCGCGGGCGAGTCGATGATTCATCCGCACCCCCCGCGCGCGCTGCGGTTTCTACCTTGCACGATTGCCCCTGAGCGGGTAGACGCACCTCCGGTATGCCGATGCAGCTTAGCTGAAAGGGCAGCGCATCTAGGATGCGTGGGTCTGACAGCCAGAGACGTTCAGAGGCAATGCGTCAGGCTGGGGCCTGTGATCCAACAGCCCCGGGCGAGAAGGATGCCGCTGTAGCTCAGCTGGTAGAGCACGTCATTCGTAATGATGGGGTCGGGGGTTCGAGTCCCTTCAGCGGCACCATCCTTCTCTCAGACCCTCCGCAGATTCTGTTGGCAGGGCGCAATCCCTTTTGCGTCAAAGAGCCTTGCCGCGCGATGCCCAGTCCGTTCCGGATGTCGGGTTTGCCTGACCGCGGGCGTAAAGTGTGACGTGGCAAGCACTTGGCTGACATCGCGCCCCGCAATCTTCGAATGTAGAAGAAATTACAAAATCACATAAAATGTCATCAAACTTACAATTTGGTCAGCCAGTATCCGGCTTGTTCTCTCTGCCCCGGCGCCTGCTGCCGACTCTCCTCAGCCAAATCACGTAGGATACCATGTCCAATCCAATCACCCCCAAGCGGCGGACCAGCTTCCGTCCGCTCTCCTCGGTGCGCGCCCTGCTGCTGTGCGGTGCTGCCACTCTCACCCTGCTGCCCAGCCTCGGCTATGCCGACACCGAGGGCTCGCTGCGCGTCCTGACGTTCAACACCTGGGGCGACCAGTTCCGCAACGACCTCGACGCCCTCATGCCGCTGTTTACCAATGGCGGCTATGATGTCATCGCGTTTCAGGAACTTGGCAGCACCGCCTATCTTACGGGCCTGCAGCAACGGCTGCGCGACGCGGGCATGGGCGAGTACACCTATGTGAAAAGCGGCGACACCGGCATCCTCAGCCGGGTCCCGGGCGTGACGGGCAGCAACACCCTGGGCGATGCGGTGGCATGGCAGTCGACGGACGCGGTGGGCGGCAATCCCGAAACGGTGTTCGGTTCGGTTCACCTCGATTACCGCGACCCCTCTGCCACCCGCCTGAACGAGATCGGCGGGATCACCACCTGGGCGAAATCGACCAACCGCTCTGTCGTGCTGGTCGGCGACTTCAACGCCGGCGACGTGTCAGAGCGCGGCCTGAACCGCGCCAGCCAGCAAAAGCTGATCCTTCAGAACTACCTGCGGTCCGGCAACGCCTTCTACGGCACGCTGCTGGAGCAATATGCCGTCGATCCCGAGGCGATGGACGCGTTTATCGCCGAGAACAGGGGCAAGAGCCTTGGCCTGAGCGACATCCCCGACGATCTGTTCGCCGATGAGATGTATCCGGTCGAGGACAACATCCCCGTCTCGATGAACAAGCTGAAGCGCGACTTCATCTTGCTGCAGACCGAAGAAAAGCGCGAGCTGTTCGCCCCGCATGAACTGGGCGATGGCAAGACCACCTGGACCTCGGTCGAGGAAGACCACACCAATACCTGGCCCAGCTGGGACCGCGTCGTGATCGACCATTTCATCGCCTCGCGCCCCTTCGGCAAATGGTGGAAGATCGTCGGTGACGCCGCCGACGAATACACGGGCGTGCTGGACCAGACCGACGTGACAAGCGACGGCACGGCCTTCTCCGACCACGAGCTGGTCGCGCACGATCTGGCCTGGGTCGGCCCGAAGCTGGAATATTACGACAACGCCGCAGGCACCGAGGAAACCCGGCTGGTCTGGAGCGAGGATGCCAATGTCTTCGAGGAGCACGAGGGCGAGTTCTACCTGACGCGCAACAACATGCGCAACGATGTCTATCTGGGGCAGGTGTCCGACGAGAACGGCAACCCGATCCTCGACTGGCTGACCGAAGCCGAGAAGAAGACGCTGCTGGATTGCACCAGCACCGATGTGCGCCTCCAGGACGCCATCACCGACTACTGCATCGACGATCACAGCTTCATCTCGGAAACGCTGGTGGCCGATGGCGGCACCGTGCGCGTCGACGAAGACGCGGCCTTGGGCAATTCGGACGCGACCCTGCGCCTGAACGACGGCGGGCTCGCGGTTTCCGGCACCGCCATGACCTCGCTGAACCGCGACGTCAGCCTGGAAGGCACCGGCGGCTGGCTGGACATCCGCGAGGCGAATGCCACCGTCTTTGCGCTGAAGGAGATTTCCGGCACCGGCACGCTGGACAAGCGCGGCGATGGCACGCTGGTTCTGGAAGCTGCCAACACCTACACCGGCGCCACGCAGGTCAGCAAAGGTCTGCTGGTCGTCAACGGCTCCATCGCCAGCTCGGAGCTGGTCAGCGTCGGGGACGGGGCAGCCATCGGCGGGTCCGGCACCGTCGGCTCGCTGACCATCGGCAACGGCGCGACGCTGGCCGCGGGCAACAGCATCGGCACCCTGAACGTCGACGGAGATCTGGCCTTTGATGCCGGGTCGTCCTTCGAGATCGAGGTCAATGCCGAGGGCGAGTCGGACGTGGTGAATGCCACCGGCAACATCGCCATCGCGGGCGGGTCGGCCTTTGCGCTGGCAGCGCCGGGGGACTACAAGCCCTTCACCGACTACACCGTGCTCACCGCCGGCGGCAGCGTGTCCGGGCAGTTCGACAGCGTTACCTCGTCCCTGGCCTTCCTCGATGCCTCGCTGAGCTACGGCGCAAAGGATGTGTCCCTGACGCTGGAGCGCAACGACACCGCCTTCGACCAGGTCGCCCAGACCGCCAATCGCCGGGCAACGGCCGGCGGGGTGGAAAGCCTTGGCTACGGCAATGCGCTTTACGACGAAGTTGTCATGCTCGATGCCGTCACCGCGGATGCCGCGTTCGACGATCTGTCGGGCGAGCTTCACGCCGCGACGCTGACGACGCTGGCCGAGCAAAGCAACACCCTGCGCGGCGTGGCCCTCGGCCAGATGCGCAACTTCGCCGGTGGCGACAAGGCGCAGTTCTGGATGCAGACCTATGGCGGCTCTTCCCAGGCTGAAGGCGACAACCTGCATCAGCTGAACTCCTCGAACTTCGGCACGCTGGTCGGCGTCAACAGGATGCTGGACAACGGCTGGACCTATGGCGCGATGGCAGGCTACGGCCAGGCCGAGGCGCGGCTCAGCGGCGCGGACGGCGAGGCCGACACCCAGGACGTGAACCTCGGCGTCTTTGGCGGCCGGACCTTTGGGGCAGCGCATGTCACCGCGGGCCTGACCTGGACGAACAGCCAGATCGACACCACCCGCGGCGTGGATTTTGGCGGGTTCGCAGATACCCTGACCGCCGATTACAGCGCCAACACCACGCAGGTCTTCGCCGAGTTCGCCTATGACCTTCAGATGGGCAACGCGGTCCTGCAGCCCTATGCAGGGATCGCGCATATCGCGGTGAAAACCGACGGCACCAGCGAAGATGGCGGTGCCGCGGCGCTGGACATCGCCGACAACGACTATGACGCGACGATTGCAGAGCTGGGTCTGCGGGCCGAAAGCCTGCTGACGCAAGGCGGCACGCCGATCCGCCTGTCGGGCGAACTTGGCTGGCAGCATGTGCTGGATGCCAGCGACCCGAAGGCCGACATGGCCTTCGCCGGTGGCACCTCGTTCGGCATCGACGGGGCCGGCCTGCCGGAAGACCTGTTCAAGGTGAACCTCTCGGTCGCCGCCGAGCTGACCGCGCAGACCTCGCTTCAGGTCGGCTACACGGGCAGCTTCGGCGATGCCGGACAAAGCAACAGCCTTGCCGCGACGCTGCGTGTGAACTTCTGAACCCGATAACATCTGAAAAGGGGCTGCGGCAGGAAACTGCCGCGGCCCATTTTCTTGCAAGATGCTCGGCAGCCGCTAATACGATGAGAATACAAGGGTGGGATGGCAGCGCGACACATGGAAATCGAAGACAAGAAGAGCTTCCGGCACCGGCTGCTGATGGAACAGATCGTGGCGCAGCGCTACATTTCGCTGGACGAGGTATCGCGCCGCTTCGCCGTTACCACCCAGACCGCCCGGCGCGACATCATGGAGCTGGAAAAACAGGGCAAGCTGCGGCGCCTGCACGGGGGCGCCATGATCGCCAACTCCATCGAACCCAGCGAGTTGCGCAGCCGCCGCATCCGCAACGCCCAGGCCAAGGAACGGATCGGCGCCTGCGTGGCCGACCAGATCGCCGACGGCGCCTCGATCTTCCTCGACACCGGGTCCACCTGCGAGGCCATCGCGCGCGCCATCGTCTGCCGCAAGAACCTGCGCGTGGTCAGCTACAGCCTGCGCATCGCGGCCTATCTCAGCGAGGTCACCGATTTCATCATCGCGGTCCCGGGCGGATTTGTGCGCCATGTCGATGGCGGGGTCTTTCAGGAAAAGACCCCCTCGTTCATCTCGGGGTTCAAGTTCGACATGGCCATCGTGTCCGTCTCGGGCGTCGATGACGAGGGCGATCTGTGCGACGACGATCAGGGCGAGGTGGAGGCCGTGCGCTCAGCCATGGGCCAGGCGCAGAAGGTGCTTCTGGCCGTGGACAGCAGCAAGTTCGGGAATCGCGGCCATGTACGCCTCGGGTCCCTGGACGAGGTCGATCTGCTCGTCTCCGATGCAGACCCGCCCGAACCGATTGCCACCGCCGCCCGCCTGGGCGGGGTCACCTTCCACCGCGCCTGAGGCCGGCTTGGCTCGCGCCGGACCTCAGACCCGCTCCAGCGCGATGGCGATCCCCTGCCCCACGCCGATGCACATGGTTGACAGCGGGCGCCGCCCGCCAGCCAGTTGCAGTTCCAGCGCCGCGATGCCGGTGATGCGCGCGCCCGACATGCCAAGCGGATGGCCAAGGCGGGCCAGCAGCTTCTGGCTGGCCGGCGCCGGGCCGATGCCCATGATCCGCGGTGGCACACCGGCCGTGGCCCCGCCAAGGATGCGGGCGATGGGCGTGAGGCCGAACTTCGCGGCCGTCGGCGCATCGGCCAGGATCAGCGCCGCAGCGCCGTCCTTCACGCCGCTGGCGTTGCCGGCAGTGACAGACCCGTTCGGGAACAGGGGCCGCAGCTTGGCCTGCGCTCCATCGCGGTGCCGCTGCTGAACGCGCATGGGCGGGCGGTGGCCGCGATCAATGTCGGGGTGGCGGCGGTCCATGCCCGGGCCGAGGATCTGGCGCCGCTGTTCTTGCGCCAGTTGCAGGCCCGGTTCAGCGGGGCCCTTTTGCCTCGCCTGCAGGCGCGCCGAAGCCCCGGCCACACAAGGCGGCCGGGGCGGCAGAGCGGTGGTACCGGATCAGGCGACCACGGCCACCGGAGTCTTGCGGCGCGAGAACAGGCGGTCGATCAGCACGAAGAACACCGGCACGAAGAACAGTGTCAGCGTGGTGCCGATGATCGTACCGAACAGCGTGGCATAGCCGATGGCTTCCCGCGCGCCCGACCCGGCACCCGTGGACAGGACCAGCGGCACCACCCCCAGCCCGAAGGCCATCGAGGTCATCAGGATCGGGCGGAACCGCAGCTTTGCCGCGGCCCGCACCGCCTCGACCGCCGTCTCCCCAAGGCTCGACATCCGCTCGCGGGCAAATTCCACGATCATGATGCCGTTCTTGCCGGTCAGGCCGACGATGGTCAGCAGGCCCACCTGGAAATAGACCCCGTTCGACTGCCCGCCGACCCAGGCCCCGACCAGCGCGCCCAGAATGCCGACCGGCATCGCCAGCAGAACCGCCATCGGGATCGTCCAGCTTTCGTAAAGCGCCGCCAGGCAGAGGAACACCACCGCCAGCGCCAGACCATAGAGCGTCATCGCCCCGGCTCCGGCCTCTTTCTCTTCCAGCGACATGCCGGTCCATTGCAGGTTGAAGCCGGGCGGCAGCTGGGTGACCAGCTCTTCCATCGCGGCAATTGCCGCGCCTGAGGTATAGCCCTCGGCTGCCGTCCCTTCGAGCGCCATGGCCGGCAGGGCGTTGTAGCGTTTCACCTGCTGCGGGCCATAGACCCACTCTTGCGTGGCGAAGGTCGAGAAGTCGACGAAATCACCGTTGCTGTTCTGGATGCGCCACAGCGCCAGATCCTCGGGCGTCGACCGCGCCGCAGGCTCACCCTGCACATAGACCCGCTTCACCCGGCCTTCATAAAGGAAGTCGTTGACGTAAGAGCTGGACCAGATGGTGTTGAGGAAGCTGCCGACATCCGCCGCCGTCACCCCGACCGCACCGGCCTTGGCCCAGTCGATGTTCAGGCGGAACTGCGGCGCGTCCTCGATTCCGCTGGGGCGCACCCCGCTGAGGACCGGGTTCTGCGCCGCCATGCCCAGCAGCATGTTGCGCGCCTCGAGCAGCTCCTCATGCGTCTTGCCGCTGGTCGCGGTCAGGAAGGCGGTGAAGCCGTTGGAGTTGCCCAGCTCCATCACCGCCGGCGGGGCAAAGGGCACAACCATCGCCTCGCGCATCCCGAAGAACAGCGGCCCGAAGGCGCGGCCCACGATGGCCTGCGCCGAGGCATCGGGGGTGGACCGTTCCTCCCAGTCCTTCAGCTTGACGAACAGCAGGCCGGTGTTCTGGCCCTGCCCGCCGAAGGAAAAGCCGCGGACAGAGAAGATGGCTTCGACATTCTCCGCCTCCGCAGTCTGCCAATAGCCCTCGACCTTGCGCAGCACGTCCTCTGTCGCCTCGGCCGTCGCGCCGGAGGGCAATTGCACGATGGTGATCAGCGACCCCTGATCCTCTTCGGGCAGGAACGAGGTCGGCGTGCGCTGATACATCACCACCATGCCGCCGACGATCAGCGCATAGACCACCAGCATCCGCAGCGGCCCCGCCGTCACCCGCGCCACGCCGGCCGCATAGGCGTTGGTCACGCGGCCGAAGTTGCGCTCGAACCAGCTGGAGAAGCCATTGCCGAGCCGCGCCAGAACCCCCTGCCGCCGCGCGCCGGGATGGGCGTGTGGCTTCAGCAGCGTGGCGCAAAGCGCCGGGGTGAAGATCAGCGCAACCAGCACCGAGAGGCCCATGGCCGAGACGATGGTGACGGCGAACTGCTTGTACATCTCGCCGGTGGCGCCGCCGAAGAAGGCCATCGGCACGAACACCGCCGACACCACCATGGCAATGCCCACCAACGCGCCCGAAATCTCGTCCATCGATTTCTCGGTGGCTTCCTTGGGGCCCAGATGTTCGTCATTCATGATGCGTTCGACGTTCTCGACCACCACGATGGCGTCATCGACCAGCAGGCCGATAGCCAGCACCATCGCCAGCATGGTCAGCGTGTTGATCGAATACCCCAGCACCGCCATGATGCCGAAGGCTCCCAGCAGCACCACCGGAACTGCCAACGTGGGGATCAGCGTGGCGCGGAAGTTGTGCAGGAAGATCAGCATCACCAGCACGACCAGCACGATGGCCTCTACCAGCGTGTGAAGCACCGCCTCGATCGACAGCAGCACGAAGGGCGTGGTGTCATAGGGGATGACATAGCTGACGCCGGCTGGAAAGTCCCGCTCCAGCTCGGCGATCTTGGCCTTCACCAGCTCTGCCGTCTCCAGCGCGTTGGCGCCCGAGGACAGCTGGATCGCCATCGCCGCAGCAGGCTTGCCGTTGTAGAAGCCCGCAAGCTCGTAGTTCTCGGTGCCAAGCTCGGCGCGGGCCACGTCGCGCAGCAGCACGAGCCCGCCATCGGTATCGGCACGCAGCACGATGCGCTCGAAATCCTCGGGCGTGCGCAGCAGCGATTGCGCGGTGATGGTGGCGTTCAGGGCCTGGCCTTCCGCGGCCGGCATGGCGCCGAAGGCCCCGGCCGAGATCTGCGCGTTCTGCGCGCTGATCGCGGCGGTGACGGCCGAGGGCGACAGGTCATAGTACTTCAGCTTCAGCGGATCGAGCCAGATCCGCATCGCATATTCGGACCCGAAGACCTGCACCTTGCCGACGCCGGTCAGTCGCGACACGGGTTCGACGACGTTGGAGGCCAGATAGTCCGCAAGGTCGATATCGCTGCGCGCCCCATCCTCCGACACCAGGCCCACGATCATCAAAAAGCCGGTGGCCGACTTCTCGACCGTGACGCCCTGACGGGTGACGGTTTCGGGCAGCCCCGCCTCGGCCTGGGCCAGCTTGTTCTGCACCTGCACCTGCGCCGTGTCGGGATCGGTGCCCAGAACGAAGGTCATGGTGATTTCGACCTGCCCGGTCGAGGTGGTCGAGGAGTTGATGTAACGCAGGCCGTCAAGGCCGGTCATTTCCTTTTCGATCAGCTGCACCACGGTATCGGCCGCGGTTTCAGCCGAGGCGCCGGGGTAGTTGGCGCTGATCACGATCGAGGGGCCCGCGATCGAGGGATATTGCGAGATCGGCAGCCGCATGACGGACAGCGTGCCCACGGCCATCACGATGATGGCCAGCACCCAAGCAAAGATGGGGCGGTTGATGAAGAAGCGCGCCATGGATCAGTGCCCCTCTGCCGGGGCGGCGGCGAGGGTCGCGGGCGCTGCGCCTTCCGGCGGGGCGACCTGGACCGCGGCGCCCGGGCCGGCTTTCTGGAAGCCCGAGGTGACGATCTGATCGCCGTCCTTTAGGCCATCGGTCACGACCCAGTCGCTGCCCGAGGCGCCCAGAACGGTGACCGGGCGCACGGCGACCTTGCCATCCTCCACCACCCAGACATTGGCACCGCCGTGGGCATCGCGCATCACCGCGCTCTGCGAGACCAGGATGGCATTCTTCTCGGTGGCCTGCGGCATCACCACCTCGACATAGAGGCCGGGCAGCAGTGCGAAATCAGGGTTGGCAAAGCTGATCCGCAGCGTGACCATGCCGGTTGTCGGCTCCACCTGCGGCTCGGCGGCGCGCAACTGGCCCTTCTGGGCGAAGGTGCTGCCATCGGGCAGGATCAGCGTCGCCTCTGCCGCTTGCAGGATGTCACGCATCTTGCCGGGCGTGGTCCAGCGCATCAGGTCGCTGACCGATTGCGTGACATCGACATAGACCGGATCGAGCGTCCGGATCGTGGCAAGCGCCGCAGTCTGTTGGGCACCGACCAGCGATCCGGTATCGGTCTGCGACAGGCCGATCACACCCGAAACGGGGGCGCGCACCGTCGCGCGGTCAAGGTCGATCTCGGCGCTGGTCAGCTGCGCCTCGGCCGCCTGCAGCGAGGCGGCGGCGGCATCCCGCGTGGCGACCGCCTTGTCGCGGCTTGCGGCCGAACCGGCATTGGTGGTCAGCAGCTCGGCCGCGCGGTTGGCATCCAGCACCGCAAGATCGTAATTGGCCTGCGCCTGCGCAACCGCGGCCTTCGCGGCGGCAACAGTCGCCGCATAGACCGCATCCTCGATCTTGTAGAGAGGTTGGCCCGCTTCAACCCAGCGGCCCTCCTCGAACAGCTCTTCGCTGATGATGCCCGACACCTGCGGGCGCACCTCGGCCACGGTCGAGGCCTTGATCCGGCCGGGGAGGCGCGTGGTCAGCGTGTATTCACCGACGACGGCCGGCGTGACGGTCACGCTGGGCGGCGGCGGCGCCTGCTGCGCGAGGGCTGCAACGGGCAGGCTGGTTGCGGTCAGCAGGGCGGCAAGCGCCGCGCTCAATCTTCTGGTCCGGCTTGTGTGGGTCATCTTGAAACCTTGGGGGAAGGAGGGGAGGTCTATGTCTTGAAAGGGAGGTTGCGGAAATCTTGGGGCCCGGCGATCAGCCCGGCGCGCCGCGCGGCTTTGGCGCGCCGTGGCGAAGCATCGCGATCTGCCGCACCATCAGCTTGGCGCCGAGGCCGGCAAGCGGGAAGCCTTTGCCAGAGCGCAGCCATTCGTGGAGCAGGCCCTGCATTGTCGCCAGCGTGATGACGCCGGCCTCTTCAGGCGAAAAGTCCGGCGACAGGGAACCATTTGCCTCCGCCCGCCGGATCAATGACGAAAGGGTGCGGAACAGGTCGGCATTCACCCGTTGAACCCAGGCCGCGCCCTCTTCATCCGGGGAATGCGAGTTCATGATCAGGAACATGCGTTGCTGGCGCTCGTCCTGTTCAAAGGTCACCAGCATCTCGATCCCGGCAGTTTCGAGAAACCCCAGCGGATCCTCATGGCCGGTCTCGGCCGCGGTCTCCATCAAAGTAACCTGCACCGGCCTGCTACGCTTGTGCAGAGCCTCCATCAGGTCGCTCTTGTCCTTGAAATGCCAGTACAGCGCCCCGCGGGTCACCCCTGCGCGGCGGGAAATCTTCTCCAGGGTCGAGGCCGCCACGCCCTGACTGCAGAACAGTTCTTCGGCGGCATCAAGGATGCTTCGCCGGGTCTGTTCCGCGTCCTCCTTGCTTCTGCGCATGTGATTCTCCATCGGATGTTGGCTCTCTTTACAAACATGCGCGTATGTATGTAAAGAGAGAATCATAGCAGCCGGCCGTTGACAGAACGTTCGGCTAGCAGGCAAGCCCACGCGCAGAAGGAGAGCCGCATATGCTGCGGACTACAGGACCCCATCAAGCCACGGACATACTGCCAACGGCCCGCCCCCTCTCGCGGCGGCATCTGCTCATGTGGGGCACCGCGGCGCTGGCGATGACCGGCTGCACGCAGGTCAGCTATGAAGGACCCGTTGCCGAGGTCGCGGGAACTTTCGAACAGGGCTCCCCCACGCGTCAGGGCGCAACGGCCACGCGCACCTGGTGGCTGTCCTTCCGCGACCAGAGCCTTGACCGGCTGATCGAGGCCGGGATGATGCGCAACCTTGATGTGCGCCAGGCAGTGGAAGCCATTACAGAGGCGCGGGGCTCTGCCGCCGGGGTGGCGGCGAACGACCTGCCGCAGATCAGCGCGAATGGCGCGGCAGAGCGCGGCAACGAGGGGAGCGGCACGACCGAAACCTCGACCGCGGGTGTCAGCGTGTCGTGGATGATCGACGTCTTCGGCGCCAACAGCAACGCGCGCCGCGCCGCCGCGGCGGATCTGGATGCGGCCTATGCCTCGGCCGATGTGGCGCGGCTGGTGATGCAAAGCGGGATCGCCAATGCCTATAACGACCTTCGCTATCAGCAGGCCAGCGTGGCCCTGACCCGCAAATCTCTGGACAGCCGGCGCAGCAGCCTTGAACTGACCAGGAACCAGTTCGAGGCCGGCGCGACCGACCGGCTGGCGGTCCTGCAGGCCGAACAACTGGTGGCCGAGGGCGAGGCGCAACTGCCCGCCTACGAGACCGGCGTCGACCAGGCCCTTGCCCGGCTTGCCACGCTGACGGCGCAGCGCGTCGCCACTCTGCGGCCCGCACTGTCTCGCAACACCGGCCAGCCCCGCCCCCGTTTCAATGCCAGCGTGGGCCTGCCGGCCGAGGTGATCCGCGCCCGCCCCGACCTGCGCATGGCCGAAAGCACCTATGCCGCGGCGGTGTTCAATATCGGGGTCGCCAAGGCGGCTTTCTACCCGTCGCTGTCACTGTCGGGAAACATCCAGCCCACCAACATTTCCGGCGCCGGCAACATCACCACCTGGGCACTTGGCCCCGCGCTCAACCTGCCGATCTTCACGGGCGGCGCCAACCGCGCAAACCTCACCCGCGCCGAAAGCCGGGCCGTGCAGGCACGGCTGGCCTGGGAGGGCGCGGTGCTGGACGCGATTGAAGAGGTGGAAAGCAGCCTCGCCGCCTATCGCCGCGACGCGCGCAACGTCGCCGCCCAGCAAAAGCTGGTCGAGACCGCGTCCGAGGCGCTGGACCTGACGCGCACCAACTTCAGCGTCGGCGCCGGTGCCTTCAACGATGTCCTGGATTCAGAGCGCAGCTATCTGCAAGCGCAGCAATCACTCGCCTTGGCCCTGCAACAGCAGGCCGCCAATTTCATCAGCCTCAGCGTCGCCGCGGGCGGAGGGGCGCAAGGGTAACGGGAGGTCTTGTCTATAGCACGCCGCTGCCGGGCAAACGTGCCGGCGCGGCAGGCTCGCAAGAACGGCCGCCCGCCCCAACAGGGGCGAGCGGCCTGCCGCATCACGCGGCGTGGTTCAGACGGCTTTCCGCCAGCTTCGACAGCTTCACATCGGTCGCCTTCTCTTCAGCCAGCGTCTGCGCGAAAAGGTCGGCGCATTCGGTGCGGCCGAGTTCCTTCGACCAGGCGATCAGCGTGCCGTAGCGGGTGATCTCGTAATGCTCGACCGCTTGTGCGGCGGCGGCGAGGGCGGCGTCCATGACGCCCTTGTCGTCGATGTCGCCGGCGATCTCATTGGCTTCCTTGATGATGCCGTCAATGGCCGGGCAGGTGACCGCCTTGGGCTTTTCACCCAGCAGGCTGAACACCTGCTCCAGCCGGCCGACATGGCCGCGGGTTTCTTCGAGGTGCATCTGGAAGCCGCTTTTCAGCGCCGGAGCCGTGGCCTTTTCGATCATCTTCGGCAGGGCTTTCTCGATCTGCTTTTCGGCATAGTAGATGTCCTGCAGGGTGTGCAGGTAGAGGTCGTCCATCGTGTGGATATCTGCGCCAAAGAGGGCCATGGGGGAATCCTTTCATCGATTTCGCGGCGCGCCCGGTGGCGTCCGCCTTGCCCCCTCAAAACGGTTGTCGGCGTGGAATGTTCCGCGGATGCCGCTGCGCAGCCATACAGGATATGTATGGGTTCTGTATGCTTTCCGCATGCAGCGGATCAGGGGTCAGCTGCGCCAGGCAGGGGCGTCCCCCGAAAAACGGAGGGCCCCGGCACCCCTACCGAGACCCTCCCCCACCCCACGTGCTCCCTACTCACCACACGTGACTGCAAAAGGTCTCGGCCTACTGGCCTATGGATGAACCCTAGAGGTGCCTGAGGGTCCGCGCAAGATGCGAGTGCGGATAAATAGACATGAAATCAGTTGGTTAATGCAAACCCCCTGTTAAGCACGGCACCCAAAACAGGCGCCGTGCCACCGGGTGGTCAGGCGTAGACCGCCTCTTTGCCGAACTGCTTGACCAGCAGGTAGTAGATCGCGGCGCGATACTTGTTGCGGTCGGATTTGCCATAGGCCTCGACCGCGGCATCAATCGCCGCCATCAGCTCCGGCCCATCGGCAAGCCCCAGTTTCTTCATCAGAAAATTGCCCTTCACCCGCTCCAGCTCCGCCGGATCCGATGCGGCAATCGTCTCGGCGTCGGCGTTGTAGATCGCCGGGCCACAGCCGATGGTAACCTTCGTCAGCAGCGCCATATCGACCTCGATGCCGCATTTCGATGTCAGCGCCTCGGCGTATTTGGCGACGAGGTCTTCACGTTTACCCATGTTCTTCCACCCATTATCCAGCCGAATTGCACCGGCCTTGAACCGTCCCGAACCCCTCGGGACCAGGCAAATCATAGGCCTCACGGGCGCGTGATGGCAAAAGAAAACCGCCCGCGGCACAGGGCCCGGGCGGTTTGTCGCGAGATGCGGATGGCGTCAGTAGCGGTAATGCTCGGACTTGAACGGCCCATCGACGCTGACGCCGATATAGTCGGCCTGATCCTTGCGCAGTTCCGTCAACTTGACCCCGATCTTCTTCAGATGCAGGCGGGCAACCTTTTCATCCAGATGCTTGGGCAGGATATAGACGCCGGGCGCATATTCGCCTTCCTTGGTCCACAGCTCGATCTGCGCCAGGACCTGGTTGGTGAAGCTGGCCGACATCACGAAGGACGGGTGGCCGGTGGCATTGCCAAGGTTCAGAAGCCGGCCTTCCGACAGCAGGATGATCCGCGCGCCCGAGGGCATCTCGATCATGTCCACCTGATCCTTGATATTGGTCCATTTGTGGTTCTTCAGCGCGGCAACTTGGATCTCGTTGTCGAAATGGCCGATATTGCCGACGATGGCCATGTCCTTCATCTCGCGCACATGCTCGATGCGGATCACGTCCTTGTTGCCGGTGGTGGTGATGAAGATGTCGGCCGAGGAGACGACGTCTTCCAGCAGCACCACCTCGAACCCGTCCATCGCCGCCTGCAGCGCGCAGATCGGGTCGACCTCGGTCACCTTCACGCGGGCACCGGCGCCCTGCAGCGAGGCGGCAGAGCCCTTGCCGACATCGCCGTAACCGCAGACCACGGCGACCTTGCCGGCCATCATCGTGTCGGTGGCGCGGCGAATACCGTCGACCAGCGATTCCTTGCAGCCATACTTGTTGTCGAACTTCGACTTGGTGACGCTATCGTTCACGTTGATCGCCGGGAAGGGCAGCAGCCCCTTCTTGTGCAGGTCATAGAGCCGGTGAACGCCGGTGGTGGTTTCCTCGGACACGCCCTTGATCGCGGCCCGCTGCGCGGTGAACCAACCCGGCGAGGCGGCAAGGCGCTTCTTGATCTGGGCGAACAGGCACACTTCCTCATCCGAGGTCGGCACGTCGATCAGCCCGGTCTCGCCAGCCTCGACCCGCGCGCCCAGAAGGATGTACAGCGTGGCATCGCCCCCATCGTCGAGGATCATGTTGCAGGTGCCTTCCGGGAACTGGAAGATCTTGTCGGTATAGCCCCAGTAATCCTCCAGCGTTTCGCCTTTGGTCGCGAAGACCGGGATGCCCGCTTCGGCAATCGCCGCGGCGGCATGATCCTGGGTCGAGAAGATGTTGCAACTGGCCCACCGCACATCGGCGCCAAGCGCCTTCAGCGTCTCGATCAGCACGGCGGTCTGGATGGTCATGTGCAGGCTGCCGGCGATGCGCGCGCCTTTCAGAGGCTGCGCGGCGCCGAATTCGTCGCGCAGGGCCATAAGCCCCGGCATCTCGGTTTCTGCGATGTCGAGCTCCTTGCGGCCATAGGCAGCGAGGGAGATGTCCTTGACGATGTAGTCCATAGCAGCCGCTGCTCCTGTCCGAAATTCAGGTCAGGACCTAGCATTGCCGGGCGCGTGCGGCAATGCGCAGCGCCCAGCGATTTATCAAGGAATTGAGGCTTCAGCCGGCAGCGAGCGCATCCAGACCGGTTTCACCAGCCCAATCGCGCCCGGTTTCGATCACGCAGGCGATCCCGTCGGCGCGGGTGGCGAGCATGGTCCAGGTGCCGAGACGGTCCGAGGCCCAAAGCTCAACAAAGATGCCATCGCGTTCCTGAGGGGCGCCGACGCGGGTTTCCTCGAAATCACTCGCCAGCTTTTCGGTCACGGTCACGCGCACGTCGCAATAGGGCTCATCATAGGCCTGATCGTCGCCATAGGCGGTGACAAGGTCAAGCACGGCAAGGTTTTCGAGGCTCGGCGCCTCGGCGCTGCGCTGCACCGCGTCGGAAGGCGGCGCAAGGCGATAGGAGAAGGACTCGGCCGGCGCGGTCATCGCCAGCGTGGCGGCTGCGACGACGAGGCCGAGCGCGGCGCACACGGTGGCTGTTTGCGAGGTTTTCATCAGCGGCTCCTTTAAGGTCCGGGTGATGTTTGCGGGGATCGGCTTGCGCCTAAACGCGGCCTGATCGGTTGATCGTCGCCGGAACAACCGCCGGCGCCGACATTTGGTTCCCCCTGCGGCGTTTACAGGGCAGCGGCCTGCCCGTAATCAGGGCGCAACGATCCCAAATAAGACGGTTGTCATGGCCCGAGTTTCCCCGAAAACCCCGCGCGCCTGGCAGCGGATGCTGTCGGGCCGGCGACTTGATCTGCTGGACCCGACGCCGGTGGATATAGAGATCGAGGATATCGCCCACGGGCTGGCCTTCGTCGCGCGCTGGAACGGACAGACACGGGGCGACTTTGCCTATTCCGTGGCCGAGCATTCGCTGCTGGTGGAAGAGATCTTTGCGCGATTGATGCCGGGGGCTGCTGCACAATGGCGGCTGGCCGCCTTGCTGCACGATGCGCCCGAATATGTGATCGGCGACATGATCAGCCCGGTGAAATCGGCGATCGGCCCGGCCTATGGCGAGCTCGACCAGCGTCTGACCGCTGCGGTGCACCTGCGCTTTGGCCTGCCGGCGATGCTGCCGATGGGCATCAAGAAGGACATCAAGCGCGCCGACAGGATGTCTGCCTGGCTGGAGGCGGTGCAGATTGCAGGGTTCAGCGCGGCAGAGGCCGACAAGTTCTTCGGACGTCCGAACCGGGCGGTGATGCAGGGGCTGGAGATCCGCCTGCGCCCCCCGGCCGAGGTGCGGGCGGATTATACCGCCCGCTACCGGGATCTCATGGCGTTGATGCCGTAGCTCAGATCGCCAGATCGTCCAGGCTCTTGCCCTCTTTCAGCGCGGCTTCGACCCAACGCGGCCGACGGCCCCGGCCGGTCCAGGTATCGGACGGGCTTGCCGGATTGGCATATTTCGGCGCTGCGGATTTTCGCTTCTTCTGAACCTGCACGCCGGTCAGCTCTGCCAGCGAGAACCCGAGTTTGCGGGCGGTTTCTTCAAGCTCGCTCAGCGCTTCCTTTTTCTTGCGATCCTCAAACGAGGCAATCGCCCGCGCGACCTGTGTCTGAAGGTCACGGAGTTCCTTCAGAGAAAGATCGTCCAGATTGAAATCACTCATCATCGGTTCCTTAATATATCGCCCCTGTCTCGCATTTAATTCGGGGAAATGCAGAATGCAAATAAAAAACCCCGAAGCACTGCTTCGGGGTCAGCTTCGCTCGGCTCACGAGTACGTGTTCAGCGCGGGCTGCGTTTCGCGAGGATGCGCTGCAAGGTCCGCCGGTGCATGTTCAGGCGCCGCGCCGTTTCGCTGACATTGCGGTCGCACATTTCATAGACGCGCTGGATATGCTCCCACCGGACACGGTCGGCAGACATCGGGTTTTCCGGTGGCGGCGGCAATGCCTCGCCCGTCGAAAGTAGCGCGGCGGTAATGTCATTGGCGTCGGCCGGTTTCGAAAGATAGTCGGTCGCGCCCATCTTCACCGCGGCAACGGCAGTGGCGATGGCGCCATAGCCCGTCAGCACCACGATCCGCGCATCAGGCCGCTTCTCGCGCAGCGCTTCGACCACGTCGAGCCCGTTGCCGTCTTCCAGCCGCAGGTCGATCACCGCATAGGCCGGGGCCGATTGCTGGACGATGGCCTTGCCCGCCGCCACGCTTTCGGCCGTGACGGGCGCGAAGCCCCGCTTTTCCATGGCGCGTGCGAGCCGGGTGACAAAAGGTGCATCGTCGTCGACCAGCAAAAGGGACCTGTCAGGCCCCAGCTCGGCATGTTCGTCCTCGGCCATTTTTCGAGTATCCCCAAGTGCGTCGGTTGAACCGTTCTAGGCCCTAAGACGACCGGGGTCAATTTCCGCCTAACCCGCGGCTTCGATGAAGCAAGAGGCGCGTTCGGCCATCTGCTGCGGCGTCACATCGCGGTTGAAGTACTCGACAAACCCGTGACCCGGCAAAACCAGATAGGTCTGGGTCGAATGGTCGACAAGATAATAGTCGTCTTCGGCCGGCTGCGCCTTGTAATAGGTGCGATACGCCTGACTTGCCGCCCGCACCTGTTCTTCACTGCCGGTAAGCCCAATCATGCGCGGATGCATGATTGCCGCAAACTCTCCCATGACTTCGGGCGTATCGCGGGCCGGGTCGATCGAAATGAACACCGGCGTCACCTGATGGCCCATTTCCTCCAACGCATCGACAGCCTCGGCATTGCGCGCGTTGTCCAGCGGGCAAACGTCGGGACAGAAGGTATACCCGAAATACAGCAGGCTCGGCTCGGTGATAACATCCGCATCGGTGACGGTCGCACCCGTCTTGTCCACCAGCGTGAACGGCCCGCCAATCGCGCCCGCTCCGCCAGCCACCACGCCTTGACGGCACTCGGCGAACGGATCGCTGCCGCCCCGGGTCAGCGCGAAGCTGACCACAAGCCCGATGGCGACGACCGAAACCGCCGCGACCGCAAGTCTTTGCGTTGAAACTGCCATACAAACATCCCCCAGCCAGATGGCGCATTGATCCCTCATCCGGGCACCACTATCAATCCCGCAAGCGCCAGTTGCGACATCGAGACCGCACATGCCCGACACGACCGATGCCATTCCACGCGAGACGCACAGCGATTGGATGCGTCTGCAAACGCTGATCCTGCTGCGATGGGGCGCGATCACCGGCCAGCTGGTGGCGATCACCGTTGCCTGGCGCTTCTACGGCATCCAGTTCAACCTCGGCGCCTGCTTCCTTGTCGTCGGCGCCGCCATCATCGCCAACCTCGTGTCGATCTTCGTCTATCCCGCCAACAAGCGGCTGACCCAGACCGAAGCCGTGATGACGCTGCTGTTCGACACCGCGCAGTTGGCGCTGCTGCTGGCGCTGACCGGCGGGCTGCACAATCCCTTCGCGCTGCTGATCCTTGCCCCCGCCACCATCGGCGCCACCGCGCTGCAGACAAGGGCGACGGTGTTTCTGGCCGCGGCGACCATCGCCATGGTCACGCTGTTCGGCTATGCAAACCTGCCACTGCGGATGCCCGATGGCAGCCAGATCCGGGTGCCGCCCCTGGTGGAGTTCGGGCACTGGCTCGCCATTGTGATCGGGGTGGTGTTCTTCGGCATCTATGCGCGCCGGGTGTCGTCCGAGATCCACACCATGGGCGACGCGCTGCTGGCCACCCAGATGGCACTGGCGCGCGAGCAGAAGCTGACCGATCTGGGCGGCGTCGTGGCCGCCGCCGCGCATGAACTTGGCACCCCGCTCGCCACCATCAAGCTGGTCAGCGCCGAGCTGATCGACGAGTTGGCCGACCGGCCAGACCTGCGCGAGGATGCCGAGCTGATCCGCAGCCAGGCCGACCGCTGCCGCGACATCCTGCGCTCGATGGGCCGCAGCGGCAAAAGCGACCGGCTGATGCACAGCGCGCCGATCCTGCAGGTGCTGCGCGACGCGGCCGAACCCCATGCCGCGCGCGGCAAGGTGCTGCATTTCGATGCAGCCCCCGGCCCCGGCGGCGATGACCGCCAACCGGTGATCCTGCGCCAATCCGAGGTGATGCACGGGCTGCGCAATCTGGTGCAGAACGCGGTGGACTTCGCGCGCGCCAATGTGTGGATCGACGTGGAATGGACGCCAAAGCAGATATCCATCCGCATCGTCGATGACGGGCCGGGCTATCCGCCGCAACTGTTCGGTCGGCTCGGCGACCCGTTCACCCGCCGCCGCCGGGGCGACGAGGACCGGGCACAGCGACCGGAATACGAGGGTATGGGCCTTGGCCTGTTCATCGCCAAGACTCTGCTGGAACGCACAGGTGCCGAGATGACCTTTGCGAATGCCGCCGACCCGTTCCTGACCGGCGATGAACGCCCGCAGCGCTGCGGCGCAATTGTCGAGGTGATCTGGCCGCGCGACCGGATTGCGGCGCTCGAAAGTGGCCCTCTTGGCGACAATCTGCGGATCGAGGACTGACCGTCAGCGGGACTCTTCGCCTTGCGGTTGCAGAGTTATCTGTTCCAGCCACATGGGTTAACGCTACGTTAACTTTTTTTTCCAAGACTGGCCCGGCGCTCCCAGCTGCCCGCCAACCGGAAAGGCCCGATCAAAGATGCCTGCGAACTGGGCCTTCGCCCTTGTGCTTGTCGCCACCTCGGTCGGGGCGGCCTTCGTTGCGCTGGTGCTGCTGTCTGCTTTGAGCCCGCGCCGCCGCCCGCCCCGCAAGCTGGCCGATGTGGAACCGGCGCTGGAGGAAGCGGTGTTCCTGTTCGACGATCAGGCACTGATCGACGCCTCGGCCCCCGCCCGCGCGCTGATGGAAGCGACACCCCTGCGCGGCAGTGACTGGGCCCGGCTCTGCGCCTTTCTCGGCCCGCGCTTTGAACGGTTCGAACCAGAGATGGCCCGCCTTGCCGAACGCGGCATCATCGAGCTGGAAGCCTCGGGACCGGCGCCCCTGCGGATGAAGGCAGAGCTGATCTCGGGCCTTGCGCGGATCACCCTGTCGGACCCCGAGGCCGAGGGGCAGGGCCGGATGGTCGATGCGCTGAGCCTGCGCGCGATGGAGGATGAGCTGGAGGGCCTGCGCGAGGCCGCAGACGCGCTGCCGGTGCTGGCCTGGCGTCAGGACGGGCGCGGCGAGGTGACCTGGGCGAACCGGGCCTATCTGCTGCAATCGGGCGCCCTGACCGGCGATGCCGAGGATCCCTGCCTCTGGCCGCTGCCGCGCCTGTTCGATCTGGGCCCCGAACCGGCCCCGATGCCGCCGGGCGGCGCAGCGCCGCCGGCGCGCCGGATGCGCCTCGATCTTCCGGGGCATGACAAGCCGCTGTGGTTCGACTGCCACAGCCTCGACACCGCCAGCGGCGCGATCAACTTCGCCCTGCCCGCCGATGCCACCGTGCGGGCGGAAACCGCGCTTCGGGAATTTGTGCAGACGCTGACCAAGACCTTCGCGCATCTGCCCATCGGGCTGGCGATCTTTGACCGGCAGCGGCAACTGGCGCTGTTCAACCCGGCGCTGATCGATCTGACGACGCTGGGGGCGGATTTCCTGTCCGGTCGCCCGACGCTATTTTCCTTTCTCGACCGCCTGCGCGAGGCGCGGATGATCCCCGAGCCCAAGGATTACCGAAGCTGGCGCCAGCAGATGACCGAGCTGGAAAAAGCCGCCTCCACCGGCCACTATCAGGAAACCTGGACCCTGCCCTCGGGCCTGACCTATCAGGTCACCGGCCGCCCGCATCCCGATGGCGCCGTCGCGCTGCTGATCGAGGATATCTCGGCCGAGGTGTCGCTGACCCGCCGCTTCCGTTCGGACCTGGAACTGGGGCAGGCGGTGGTCGACAGCCTGCCCGAGGCGATTGCCGTCTTCTCCCCCGCCGGGGTGCTGGTGATGTCGAACGCAGCCTACACGCGGATGTGGGGCACCGATCCTGCGACGACTCTGGGCGAGGTGGGCGCGACCGAGTCGATGCGCCTGTGGCAAGAGGGCAGCCTGCCGAACCCGATCTGGGCCGATGCGCGCGACTTCATCGCCAGCATCGGTCCCCGCGCCGACTGGACGGGTGAGGCGATGCAGCACACGGGCCAGCACATCAGCTGCCGGTTCCAGGCCCTCGCTGGCGGCGCGACCCTGGTGGGTTTCCTGCCGCTGGACACGGATTCAGTGCTGCCGCTCGGCACCCGGCACCGTCGTCGTCGCCCTGAGCTTGCGATGCCGGGGACTGCGCCGGACTATCCGGACGATCCCCGTCGCTCGGTATCCGAGGAGGCGCCGAAGCCGGGTCGCGCGAAAGCCTGACCGGAGCCCCACGGCGCGGCGGCAAGGCGCAAAAGCCCCGGTGCCCCACAGGCTGCTGCACTCTCCCCGCCGCGTCGGCTCTGCGCCGCCGCCCGATATGCCAGTGCCCGCCACCCGCGCCTCTGCGCTTGCGGCTGCGGCCGGGGCGGATAAAAGTCGGGCGCATGATGGATGCCCCGCTTTCCCCCTCCCTCGCTGACCCGCTGCGCCGGACGCTTCGCCTGCCCGACGCCGAGGCAACCGCGGCGTTGGCGCGGCGGCTCGCCCCGCAGTTGCGCGCCGGGGATGTGCTGCTGCTGCAAGGCCCCATCGGTGCCGGCAAGACCCATTTCGCGCGCTCGCTCATCCAGTCGCTCCTCGCCGCCGAGGGCCGCACCGAGGATGTCCCCTCGCCCACCTTCACGCTGGTGCAGACCTACGCCACGGCAGCGCTGGAGATCTGGCACGCCGACCTCTACCGCCTCACCTCCCCCGCCGAGGCCGAGGAACTGGGGCTGGAGGAGGCCTTCGCCGAAGCGCTGTGCCTGATCGAATGGCCCGATCGGCTTGGCAGCCTTGTACCGACGAACGCGCTGACCCTGACCCTCGCGCCCGAACCACAGGGCGACGGGCGCCAGCTGACGCTCGCCGCCACCGATCCGCGCTGGCGCGCAATCCTGGCCGAGGAGCCCCCGATGACCGAAGCCCCGCGCGATGCCACCGCCTTCATCGCCGCCGCCGGCTGGGGCGACGCCGCGCGCAGCCGCCTGGCGGGGGATGCCTCGAACCGCAAATACGACCGGCTGAGCCGTGCGGATGGCACCCGCGCCGTGCTGATGGATGCCGACCCCGCCAAGGGCGAGGATGTCGCGCCCTTCCTTGCCGTGGGCCGGGCGCTGCTGCTGCGCGGGCTGACGGCGCCCGAGGTGCTGGCCGAGGACCGGGCGCAGGGCTTCCTGCTGCTCGAGGATCTGGGCGACGACCTCTTTGCCCGGGTGCTTGCCCGCGATCCGGCGCAGGAAACCACGCTCTATGCCGCCGCGACCGATGTGCTGACCCATCTGCACGGCGCACCGCTGCCTTCGGACTTGCGCGCCTATGATGCCGCGCTGATGGGCAAGATGGCGGCGCTGGCACTGGACTGGTATCTGCCGGGCGTGACCGGCACCCCCACAGACAGCGCTGATTTCGCCGCGCTGGTGGCAAGCCTGCGGGACACCCTCGCCCCCGGCGATCCGGTGATGGCCCTGCGTGACTACCACGCCGAGAACCTGCTCTGGCTGCCCGGCCGCTCCGGCATCGCCCGCGTCGGCCTGCTGGACTTTCAGGACGCGATGGCCGGCCCCCGCGCCTATGACCTGGTGTCGATGCTGCAAGACGCCCGCCGCGATGTGCCCGAGGCCATCGAGGCTGCGATGGTCGCCCGCTACGTCGCGCAAAACCGGCTGGATCAGAGCCGCTTTTCCGCCGAATACGCCTTCTGCGGCGCGCAGCGCAACCTGCGCATCCTCGGCGTCTTCGCGCGGCTGTCGATGCATTACGGCAAGCCGCACTATGTGGACCTGATCCCCCGGGTCTGGGGCCTGTTGCGGCGCGATCTGGCGCATCCGGCGCTGGCCGAACTGCAAGCCGCCGTCGCCGCCACCCTCCCCGCGCCGGATGCCGCCGGCCTGCAACGGATCAAGGAGCAGTCCGGATGCCACCCGCTGCGCTGATGCTCTACGCCGCCGGCTTCGGCACCCGCATGGGCGCGCTGACGGCGGATCGGCCCAAGCCGCTGATTCCGGTGGCGGGCCGCGCGTTGATCGACCATGCGCTGGCGCTGGTGCCGCCGGGGCTGCGCGTCGTGGTGAACACCCATTACCGGGCGGATCAGATCGCCGCCCATGTCGCCGGGCGTGCGCTGCTGCTGACCCATGAGCCGGAACTGCTGGAAACCGGCGGCGGGCTGCGCGCCGCGCTTCCGCTGCTGGATGCGGACCCGGTCTATACCCTGAACACCGATGCCGTCTGGACCGGCCCTAACCCGCTGGAGACGCTCGCCGCCGCCTGGGATGCGGAACGGATGGACGCATTGCTGCTGGTGCTGCCGCGCGCCCGTGCCATCGGCCACAAGGGCCGAGGAGATTTCGCCATCGCCGCCGATGGCGCGCTCAGCCGGGGGCCGGGCTTCGTGCCGCAGGTGGTGCATAGCGGCGCGCAGATCATCTCGCCGCGGCTGCTGGAGGCGGTGCCGGACCGCATCTTCTCCAGCAACCGGCTCTGGGATGTCGCCGAAGCGCGCGGCCGGCTGTTCGGAGTGATCCATCCCGGCAGTTGGTGCGATGTCGGCCAGCCCGAGTCGCTGCCGCTGGCCGAGGCGATGCTGGCGGAAGCGGCGCAAAATGTTTGACCCCTCCGCCAAGCCGCGGCTTTTCGCCCTGCCCTGCGGCGCCGATTTTCCGGCGGTGCTGGTCGAGGGGATGATCGCGCGGATGGCGGGCCAGCCGCCCGAGGCGATGGCGCGGGTGACGCTCTACCTCAACACCCACCGGATGCTGCGCCGGGTGCGCGAGGTGTTCGGCGCGCGCGGGGCCCGGCTGCTGCCCCGGTTGCGGCTGGTCACCGACCTTGGCCGCGACCCACTGGCGGGGATGCCGCCCGCGATCCCGCCGCTGCGCCGGCGGCTGGAACTGGCGCAGCTGGTGGCGGGCCTCGTGGCGAACCAGCCCGATTTCGCGCCCGGGACCGCCACCTATGACCTTGCCGACAGCCTTGCCACCCTGATGGACGAGATGCAGGGCGAGGGCGTGGACCCTGCCGCGCTGGAGGCGCTCGACATCGCCGACCACGCCGCGCATTGGCAGCGGGCGCTGGTCTTCATCCGCATCGTCGCGCGCTATTTCGACGGGTCGGAGGCGCCCGACCCCGAGGCGCGGCAGCGCAAGGTGGCCGAGGCGCTGGTGCAGGCCTGGGCCGAGGCGCCGCCCTCTGGCCCCGTGATCGTCGCAGGTTCCACCGGCTCGCGCGGGGCGACCTCGCTGTTCCTGCAAGCGGTGGCGCGACTGCCGCAGGGGGCGGTGGTGCTGCCGGGCTTCGACTTCGACCTGCCCGAGGCGGTGTGGACCGGGCTCGATTCTGGCACCTTCCCGGCCGAGGATCACCCGCAATACCGCTTCTGGACGCTGACCCGCGCGCTGGACCTGACCCCGCGCGACGTGGCGCGGTGGAGCGAGGCGCAGGCGCCTTCCGATGCGCGCAACCGGCTGGTCTCGCTCGCCCTGCGCCCGGCGCCGGTCACGGACCAATGGCTGACCGAAGGCGCCCGGCTGGCCGATCTGGCCGGCGCGACCGCAGGGCTGACGCTGATCGAGGCGCCGAACCCGCGGACCGAGGCGCTGGCGATTGCGCTGCGGCTGCGGCAGGCGGGCGAGGAGGGCACCCGCGCCGCGCTGGTCACGCCCGACCGGCTGCTGGCGCGGCGGGTGGCGGCGGCGCTGGACCGCTGGGGCATCCTGGCGGACGAATCCGCCGGGCAGCCGCTGGTGCTGTCACCGCCGGGGCGATTCCTGCGCCACGTGGCAGCGCTGACCGGGCAGAAGCTGACGGTCGAGGCGCTGCTGACCCTGCTCAAGCACCCGCTGACTGCCTCGGGCGGCGATACCCGCGGCCCGCATCTGCTGTTCACGCGCGAGCTGGAGTTGCACCTGCGCCGCCACGGGCCCGCCTTTCCGGGCGCCGCTGATCTAGCAAAATGGGCCGCGAAGGGGCCCGAGGATGGCCGCACGGCTTGGGTAGAGTGGCTGGGCGAAACGCTGGGCGGGCTCGAGGCGCTGACCGGCGAATGCCCGCTTTTGGCCTGCATAGAGACGCTTCTGGCCCGCGCCGAGGCTTTGGCCGCCGGGCCGGGCGGCTCGCCCAAGACACTCTGGGCGGAAGCCGCGGGGCGCGAGGCGGCGCGGATCGTGGGGGAACTCCTGCGCGAGGCCTCGCATGGCGGCAACTTCGCCCCCCATGACTTCGGCGACCTGCTGGCGACGCTGCTGCAAGCCGGATCGGTCCGCACCCCCGACGCGCCGCACCCGCTGATCGCGATCTGGGGCACGCTCGAGGCGCGGGTGCAGGGCGCCGACCTCGTGATCCTCGGCGGGCTGACCGATGGCACTTGGCCGGAACTGCCGCCGCCCGATCCCTGGCTGTCGCGCAAGATGCGGGCCGAGGCTGGGCTGCTGCTGCCAGAACGCCGCGTCGGCCTTGCTGCGCATGATTTCCAGCAGGCGGTGGCCGCGCCCGAAGTGGTGCTCAGCCGCGCCCTGCGCGATGCCGAGGCGGAAACCGTGCCCTCGCGCTGGCTGAACCGGCTGACCAACCTGCTGAACGGGCTGGCGGCGCAGGGCGGGCCGCAGGCGCTGGCCGCGATGCAGGCACGCGGCGCGGCGCTGGTGGCGGATGCGCTGCGGATCGAGGCGCCCGAGGCGCCGGCCCCCCGTGCCCACCGCCCTGCCCCGCGTCCGCCGCTGGCCCACCGCCCGCGCGAGCTTGCCGTGACTAGCATCCGCACGCTGATCCGCGACCCCTATGCCATCTACGCCCGCCATATCCTGCGGCTGCGGCCGCTGGACCCGATCGGCGCCGCCCCCGACGCCCGGCTGCGGGGGCAAGCGGTTCACCTGATCGTGGAGCGGTTCATCCGCCAGCGTCCGGCGGAGGAGACGCCGGAAGACGCCCGCGCCCGGCTGCTGGCGGTTGCGGAAGAAGTGCTGTCCGCCGAGATCCCTTGGCCAAGCGCGCAGCGGCTGTGGCGCGCGCGGCTGGCGCGCGTGGCCCCGCGGTTTCTGGCGGCAGAGGCCGGGCGCGCGGCACGTGGCACGCCGATGCTGATCGAGAAAAGCGGCTCTGTTACACTACAAACGCTTGCATTTACCCTCTCTGCCCGCCCCGACCGGATCGACCTGCTGGAGGATGGGCGGGTGCACATCTACGACTACAAGACTGGCGAGCCGCCGAGCCTGAAGAAGCAGGAGCATTTCGAAAAGCAGCTGTTGCTGGAGGCGGCGATGGCCGAACGCGGGGCCTTCGCAGCGCTTGGGCCGCGCGAGGTGGAGGCGGTGACCTATATTGGCCTTGGCACCGGCGCCAAGCTGGTCACCAACCCGCTGCAGGATGACATCCTTGGCAAGACCTGGTCGGGCCTGCACCGGCTGATCGGCGGCTATCTGGTGGAGGGGCGTGGCTATACCGCCCGCCGCGCCATGTTCGAGACGCGGGATGTCAGCGACTACGACCACCTCTCGCGCTATGGCGAATGGGAGTTGAGCGAGGCGGCCACCCCCGAGCGCGTCGGCCCGGAGGAGGCGCCATGACCCGCAACGCCGCAAGCCAGCGGCAGGTTCTGGCGGCAGAGCCCCGCGCCTCGACCTGGCTGTCGGCCAATGCCGGGTCGGGCAAGACTCGCGTGCTGACCGACCGGGTGGCGCGGCTGCTTCTGGGTGGGACCGAACCGCAGCACATCCTGTGCCTGACCTATACCAAGGCGGCGGCCTCCGAGATGCAGAACCGGCTGTTCCGCCGTCTGGGCGAATGGGCGATGCTGGAGGAGGGCCGGCTGCGCGCAGCATTGGCCGAGCTTGGCGTCGACGGCGTAGTGAGTGCCGAGACGCTGGCCGAGGCGCGGCGCCTCTTCGCCCGCGCCATCGAGACGCCGGGCGGGTTGCGGATCCAGACGATCCACTCGTTCTGCGCCGGGCTTTTGCGGCGGTTTCCGCTTGAGGCTGGCGTCTCGCCCGACTTCACCGAGATGGATGACCGCGCCGCCGAGCTGCTGCGCGCCGAGATTGTCGAGGAGCTGGCGGGGGGCGAGGATATCGCCGCGGTGGATGCGTTGGCTGGGCTGGTGGCGGGCGATGATCTGTCGCCGGTTCTGGCCGATTTGTGCAGGAATAGTGACGCTTTTGCCGTCCCGCTGACCCCGGATGCGGCGCCGTCGCTGTTCGACTTGCCCGCCGGATATGACCGCGCCGCACTGATGGCAGAAGTGCTGATGGGGGATGAGGCAGCGCTGCTGGCAGATCTGGTGCCGCTGCTGCTGGCTAGTGGCCCGAACGACTGCAAGGCGGGGGAGCGGCTGGCCGCGCTCGACATGGCCGACGCCGATTGCCTGACCGCGCTGGAAGATGTGCTGCTGACAGGCAAGGCCGCCAAGGAACCTTTCACCGCCAAGACCGGAAGCTTCCCGACCAAGGCGCTGGCGGCCGGCCCCTGCGCGCATCTGATGCCGCGGCTGCAGACACTGATGCTGCGCGTGGAGGCGGCGCGGCCCCGGCGGATCGCGCTGGCGGCGGCGGAACGGGCGCTGGCGCTGCACCGCTTCGCCGCCGCCTTCCTGCCGCGCTATCACGCGCGCAAGGCGGCGCGCGGCTGGCTGGATTTCGATGACCTGATTGCCCGCGCCGGGCGGCTGCTGTCGGATCGCAGCGTGGCGCAATGGGTGCTGTTCCGGCTCGATGGCGGCATCGACCACATTCTGGTGGACGAGGCGCAGGATACCAGCCCCGGCCAATGGGCGGTGATCGAACGGCTGAGCGAGGAGTTCACCGCCGGCGAAGGCGCGCGCGAGGGGCGGCGCACGCTGTTCGTGGTCGGCGACAAGAAACAGTCGATCTACAGCTTTCAGGGCGCCGACCTGACCGCCTTCGACCGGATGCGCGGGCAGTTCTCCAGCCGCTTCCAAGCCGTCGGGGCGGCGATGCAGGATCTGACGCTGGACCACTCGTTCCGCTCTGCCCCTGCCGTGCTGCGGGTGGTGGACCTCGCCTTTGACGGGCGGGCGGACCGCGGCATCGGCGGCGCGCCGCTGCATCTGGCCTTCAAGGACCAGATGCCCGGCCGGGTGGACCTCTGGCCGCTGATCCCCAAGGCGGAACGCGAGGAGCCGGAGGCCTGGGACGCGCCGGTGGACCAGCTGCCCGAGGCGCATCCCGCCGTGCAACTGGCCCGGCGCATCGCCCGCTGGATCGGTGAGACCATCGCGGCGGGCACGCAGATCCCGGTGCACGGCGGCACGCGCCCGGTGCATGAGGGCGATTTCCTAATCCTGGTGCAGCGCCGGTCGGACCTGTTCGCCGAGATCATCGCGGCCTGCAAGGCGGCGGGGCTTGCCATCGCCGGCGCAGACCGGCTGAAGCTGGGCGGCGAGCTGGCGGTGAAGGATATCCGCGCCGTGCTGGCC
>Ga0209347_1001380_pt1 | contig 40533 bp, 45 predicted proteins | sample AutmiccommuBRH23_FD_187382 | JGI IMG/M metagenome (GOLD analysis project Ga0209347, IMG submission 187382) | Deep subsurface microbial communities from Mt. Terri, Switzerland - Autotrophic microbial communities BRH/23 (SPAdes) (version 2) | ecosystem: Environmental > Aquatic > Deep subsurface >... | reverse complement strand
TTCATGAATTTCTGTTTTGTGTTCATCGCTCTTAATTAATTAGCTGGTGGTACCCCACTGTTATCCCAGAATACGGGTTGCGTCTGATCGGCCTTCTGGCTGATATTCGAGTTCGTGTTTACCGCGTCCGAAGGGTAGTACATCGACATGATGAAAGTTCCCGGGTTAGGTTCGCGGTTGGGCTGCAAGGTGGTAGGATACAAGGTCCTTCTGTAGAAATTGTATGGCTCTACCCCGTTACCCCAGTGGGCAATAAAGTACTGCTCAGCAAAGATGTCCCATTTGCCTTCATTTGAGGCCGCGTCGAACGCAGCGCTGATCGTTGCCCTGTAGGCGGTGATATCGGCTGCACTGGGAGCCAGGGAAACATCTGCAGATCCTTCACGGCCGGCTAGGAAAGCCTGTACTTTGGCCATTTGCTTGTCAAAGGCGTCCAGCATAAAGTCCCTTCCTGCAGGGAAGTTTCCGGCAGCCATGGCAAATTCGGCCCGCATCAGGTCTACCCCAAAGGCTGAGAGTAGCAGGGTAATTCCTCTGCCCCCACCTCCGTCGCCGGGGGCAATTGCTTCAAAACTACTGTCGTCGAATCGTCCGCCTGCCGGGTAAACCCCAACCACGGTCCTCGAAAGGCCGTCCGGCGGGATACCTTCGGCATCGCCGTGGTCGCGGCCAAAGTAGCCATTTGGCAGAAAACAAAAGGTGAATCCGCCATCAAGGTAATGTTGCGGAGGCGCCTGAAGTGAACAATTAAGTAATACTTCATCGGGCGGAATCTCAGCTCCGGGAACCGCAGGGGTTTGGCGATAGAAATAGTAGCGCCTTCTGGGGTCGTCCAGTTCATTGATAAGGTTCATATACCAGTTAGACTGGTAGTGCTGTCCGCCTGTAGTCTGGTAGTTCAGGCCATAATACGGATGCCTGGTGTCAGGTTGCGTATTACTGGTACCCGGCCAGGCCCATTGCAAATCATCAGCGGTCTCCTGAATGTAGTTGCCGCTGTTGATAATGGCGTTAAAGCTGGCTGCTGCACCTCCGTCTACAAGCCTTGTCTGCAGGTAGATCTTTAGTTTCAGCGTGTTGGCAGCGCGTACCCACTTCTCATAATCATTGTTGTAAAACAACTCATCTGAAGGATCGGCTATGGCATTGCCGTTAAAGTTCGCAATAGCCTGATCCAGCAGGCTCAGTGATGCGGCATAGATATCAGCACCTGCATCTACGGTCGGGTTAAAAATTCCTTCATCTGCCCTTACCGCCTCACTATATGGAACATCTCCAAAGTAATCAACCATGGTAACCATCAAATAAGCTTCAATGAACTGGCCAATCCCCACATGGTGGGTTAGCCCCTCCGCTTCGGCAAGGGGGGTCATGGCACGGATGTCCGAAAGGATTCCCCGGTATCCGTTGATCCACTCATCGTCCATATCGGTTGGTTGGTATACGGAAGGATAACTCCTTCCGAACATGTTCATCATCCGGGTAAGTTCCATCCCGTGGATATTGAAGCCATCCCCGGTGGTTGCGCCGCCCGACTGCCAGTTGTCATTGGCGTCGTAATCGGCGTCCCCGTCAAATTGTCGAACGAAATCCTCCTGAATCCCGTTCAGGAAGAAGTCGATACTGGCCTGGTCGGGTGTGAGGGCGTTCGGATCCTGGGTGATATCCAATTCCGTGGTCTCACAGGAATTGAAGGCCAGCATCCCGCCAAAAACCGCCAGTGCAATATATCTGTTTATGTTTTTCATTACTTTCATAGTTTTTTATTCTTAAAATGATGCTTTTACACTGAACCCGTATCGCCTTGCGCTCGGACCGGCAAGGAAATCAAAGCCAACCCCGTTGCCAACCCCGGTTCCTGAAACGTTAGGATCAAAGCTGGAACCTTTTGGGAAGTTGAAGGCCTCATACCAGAGGTTCTGGCCTGAAACAGTGAAGGTGAGGTTTCCGAAAGGCGTCCTGTCCAGGAATTTGCTGGGCAGGCTGTAGCTTAAGGAAGCTTCCTGCAAACGGAGTGTGGTTGCATCCCATACCTGCAATTCACTTGGTCCGCCGAAAAGCACGTTGAAATAGTACGAGGAATTGTTGATGGCTATAGAATTGGTATTACCGCCAGGGTCTATCCCGGGTAGAATATATGTGTCTTCGCGGTTTACGGTCTCAACGATCATCCCTCTACCAAGCAGTGTTGCCGCGGTAATCGAGTAGATATCTCCTCCCTGGGTGTAATTCCACTGGAAGCCCAGGCTAAAGTTCTTATATGAAAGGGTATTGATCAGGTTCGCCACCCAATCCGGGTTAGGGTCACCTATGATGCCGTCATCTGCATCGGTAAGATATTCCCCGTTGGCACCTACTAGTAATTCATCATTGTCGTTACGGGCAACCCTGCTTCCAAAGAGCACTCCAAGCGGCTCGCCTTCGATAGCGGCGTTCCCAAGGTTTCCGAAACCGGAGTAGATTACCTGATCGGTATCCAGGCCTAAATCTTCAACCGTAGTCTCATAGGCTGTGAAGTTCAGGTTGGAATTCCAGGAGAAATCCCCTTCCTCGTCGGCACGGAACCAGGTTACCCCAAGATCTGCCTCAACCCCGTCTGAAGAAATTTCCCCTACGTTGGTAGCTGTGATGGTATATCCTGTAGCCGGATCCAGAGGCCTGTCCAGGATCAGGTCGTTTGTTTTCCTGGTATAGACCGACCCGTCCAGCGTGATCCTTCCGTCCCACCACCTGGACTCGATCCCGATTTCGATCTCTTCCAGGGTCTCAGGTTGCAGGTTCGGGTTCCCTAAACGAACCCCGGTGGTATTGGTTACAATATTACGCCCGGTGGCATCCTGCAGATCCTGGGTATCCAGGAAGAGGGTACTGGCGATTGGATAGTTTGAAGATTCAAAGTTCGCAGATACCCCTATACCCCCACGGATTTTCAGGTAATCCAGTACATTCCCCTTCAGGCTTGGAAAAGCCGTTGTTGGGATAAAGGATACACTTGCGGAAGGGTAGAACTGCGCCCGGTTGTCCTGGGCGAAGTTAGACACCCAGTCGTTCCGGCCGGCGAGGGTCAGGTAGATCCAGTTGTCATAGTCAAAGTCAAACTGTCCGTATACCCCTACCAGGTTCCTTTCCGCAAAGGTTTGGATCTCGTTCTGGTTCAGGAAGTTGAAGTGGCGCAGCACGCCAAAAACCTGTTGCCCGTCACTGGCAACCCCATTCTGGTCGAAGATCTCCCGGCGGGAAGTAGCCCCCACGTTAAAGGTGGCCCCGATCAGGTCGGTGATATCGTAATCTCCGTTCAAAACCAGGTTGTGGTCCCAGATGGTATTGGTGTTGTTCCAGGTCTCATAGAACCCGCTTTGGGTCCTTAAGTTTCCGTCACCACCGGTACCACCGCGGTTTTGATAGTTGATGTTGTTTTCACTGTAGATATCGAGCCCTGCCCGGTAGATCACGTTCAGGTTGTCATTGATATCGTATTGCAGGGAAGCCTGCCCGAAGATCCGGTTGGTTTCCTGTTCGGACGCCGCATTATTGGCGGTCCAGAGCGGATGTTGTATATCATCTGTCTGGCGGTAATATACGCTTCCACCGGTGATAGGGTTTTCATACGGCAAGCCAATGAGGTCCACACTGATGGGGGTATAGAACACATCCCCGAAGATGGAAGACCCGGCCCCTGCAACCCCGCTACCGCTGGAGTAAGCCACTGGTGGTGAGGTAAAGGAAGTCCTTGCGAAGTTCAGTGTCCCGGCAGCGGTAAATTTGTTGCTCAGCTGGGCACGGCCCCCAACGGAAAGGGTGTTTCGCAACACCCTGTTGTTCAGGGTAAAGCCCTGGTCGCTCAGGTGACCGTAGTTCACGTTGTACCCGATCTTCCCGTCATCTGACGTCCCGGCCACGTTTACCGAAGTATTTGTAACTGTACCGGTGCGGAAGAAGTTTTCTACACTATTGTATGGTTTCCAGTCATAACGCGCATTGGCAAACTCCGGGAAGGCTTCCAGTACAGACGCTACCAGCTTATAGGTAGGAGAATACGGGTGTGCCAGGGTTCCCTGGTTGTCTATCGCGGCCTGGTTCCCCCAGCCTGCCGCGCCGCCCCTCCGGAAGCTGGGCCCCCAGTTAGAGAAGAACCAGCCGAAGTTCTGGTCGAAACCACCTCCGTATTGCTGCTGGTAATCCGGCAGGGAAGCGATCTCATTAAAGAAAATGGACGTATTGACAGTTATTTCGGTCTTTTTAGGCCCGGCAGCCCCGGCAGCCCCGGCCTTGGTGGTGATGAGCACCACCCCGTTTCGTCCCTGGGAACCGTAAAGCGTCGCAGCGGCCAGTCCTTTAAGGACGTTTACGCTTTCGATGCTGTTCGGGTCCAGGTCGAGGAACCTTGAGGAGCCGTTGTTTCCGTTAAAGAAGTCGTTCCGGTCTCCCTGGCGTCCCTGGGAGTTGGTATCGGAGCTGAAGGGCACCCCATCCACGATAAAAAGTGCCTGGTTGCTCGAGCTGAAAGTGGTGAGACCGCGGATGATCACGTTGGTCCCGGAACCGGATAAACCGCTTTGGTTGGTTATCTGCACCCCTGAGGCTTTCCCGGTAAGTACCCGGCCGATATCGCCTTCAGGCCTTGATTCCAGTTGATCCGAATCAACTTCAGACACCGCATAACCAAGTGCTTGTTTTTCTCTCTTGATACCGAGGGCGGTTACCACCACCTCTTCAAGAGCTTGTGCGTCCTCCTGCATTTGCACATTGATCGTGTTGTCTGCCCCCACGGTCCTGCGCTCTGCGCGCTGGCCTATGTAGGTGAAGAGCAGGGTCTGGCCGACGCTGGCTGAGATGGTGTAATTACCGTCAAAGTCAGTCTGGGTACCGGTAGTGGTACCTTCAACCAAAATATTAACCCCAGGCAGGGCCAGACCATCCTGGTCCGTAACCGTACCTGAGATCACCTTTTCCTGCGCAAACGATAAATGCACAATAAACGCCAAGAGTAGCGTCAAGATTCCATTTAAACTTGTTCTCATTTTATGATTATTTGAATTAGCTGAGCGCTAAAATCCTAATTCTATGTTAATAATCCAAACTAATTGTATTAAAATTTTAAGAAATGGTTATGTATAAAACATTGGAGAAAGCAATTGTTAGAGGGAAAACAGCCCCCATTTGTTAAAAAAATTTCAACATGAGCTGAATCCCCGGCTATAATTGAGGATCGTACGATTCGGGAGGTACTATTTTATGTATATCCGAATTAACATTAACATATTCTGAAGGCCCGGGCATATTTTATGGAGTAAGTAGAATCCAATAGCGATTTACCAAGCTCAGTGGGGTATATATATTAAGGTATAAAATAGCAGTGAATAAAGGTTGGTGATTTCTGAGTGGCGGGCTGATAAAAAAACCGGGAAAATTAATTGCAAGCCATTTGAATTATAATGAATAATCACTACATTTGCCAGCCCTTAAAAGAGGGTATTATTTTATTACAATAACACAGTATGCCAACAATTTCACAATTAGTACGAAAAGGAAGGGCCACAATTACCAAGAAGAGTAAATCGGCTGCTCTGGATTCGTGCCCCCAGCGAAGGGGGGTTTGTACGCGTGTGTATACCACCACGCCGAAGAAACCAAACTCAGCCATGCGTAAAGTGGCCAGGGTGAGGTTAACCAACGGCAAGGAGGTAAACGCCTACATCCCCGGCGAGGGACACAACCTCCAGGAGCACTCGATAGTATTGGTTAGAGGCGGAAGGGTGAAGGATTTGCCGGGTGTTAGATATCACATTGTTCGCGGAGCCCTGGATACCGCCGGGGTGGCCGGAAGAACACAGCGACGGTCTAAATACGGTGCCAAACGCCCCAAGAAGTAATTATTAAGAAGTAGTCATGAGAAAAAGACAGGCAAAGAAAAGACCGCTGTTACCGGATCCCAGGTTTAACGACCAGCTGGTTACCAGATTTGTAAATATGATGATGTGGGACGGTAAGAAGTCCGTAGCCTTCAAGGTGTTTTACGACGCTATTGACATAGTGGATTCAAAAAAGGCCGACGAGGAGAAATCCGCCCTGGAACTCTGGAAGGAAGCACTATCGAATATCATGCCCCACGTGGAAGTAAGAAGCCGCAGGGTGGGCGGGGCCACTTTTCAGATCCCCATGCAAATAAGGCCCGACCGCAAGATTTCCACTGCGATGAAATGGCTAATTAATTTTTCCCGCAAGAGGAACGAAAAGTCAATGGCACAGAAGCTTGCTTCCGAAATCCTGGCCGCGGCCAAGGAAGAAGGGGCAGCCGTGAAAAAGCGGGTTGATACGCACAGGATGGCGGAAGCGAACAAAGCGTTTTCACACTTTAGATTCTAAGGATAAAAATGGCAAGAGATCTAAAATATACAAGGAATATAGGGATAGCCGCGCATATCGATGCCGGGAAGACCACCACGACGGAGCGTATCCTTTTCTATACAGGCGTTAGCCATAAAATAGGAGAGGTACACGACGGGGCGGCTACCATGGACTGGATGGAACAGGAGCAGGAGCGAGGAATTACCATAACCTCCGCAGCCACCACCTGTACCTGGAAATTTCCCCTGAAGAACGGGCAGCCGGTTGAGGAGACCATGCCTTACCATTTTAATATAATCGACACCCCCGGGCACGTTGATTTTACCGTCGAAGTAAACCGTTCGCTGCGGGTACTGGACGGCCTCGTTTTCCTTTTCAGCGCCGTAGACGGCGTTGAACCGCAATCTGAAACGAACTGGAGGCTGGCCGACAACTATAAGGTACCCCGTATGGGCTTTGTGAACAAAATGGACCGGCAGGGGGCAAACTTCCTGGAGGTTTGCAAACAGGTTCGCGAAATGCTGAAATCCAATGCGGTGCCTATCGTACTTCCCATCGGGGATGAAGCGGATTTTAAGGGCATTGTGGATTTGGTAAAGAACAGGGCCATCGTATGGCATGAGGATAATTTCGGTTCCACCTTTGATGTGATCGACATCCCAGCCGACATGGAAGCGGAAGTTAAGGAGTACAGGGCTTCCCTGATCGAAGCCGTAGCAGAATATGACGAAACCCTGATGGAGAAGTTCTTCGAAGACGAAGATTCCATCACCGAAGATGAAGTGCACGCCGCCCTGAGGGCAGCCGTAATGGATATGAGTATTATCCCTATGATATGCGGCTCTTCATTTAAAAATAAAGGCGTACAATTCCTGCTGGATGCCGTATGCCGCTACCTTCCTTCTCCGCTCGATAAGGAAGGCATCACCGGGATCGATCCCAAAACCGGGAACGAAATCTCCCGTAAACCAGATCCTTCGGCGCCTTTTGCCGCCCTTGCCTTTAAAATTGCCACCGATCCCTTTGTAGGAAGGCTGGCGTTTTTCAGGGCTTACTCAGGCAAACTAGATGCCGGGTCCTATGTGTTGAATAACCGTTCAGGAAATAAAGAACGTATTTCCAGGATCTATCAGATGCACTCCAACAAGCAGAATGCGATCGATTCCATTTCTGCCGGGGATATCGGTGCGGCAGTTGGGTTTAAGGATATTAAGACGGGTGATACGCTCTCTGATGAGAAACACCCGATCATCCTCGAAAGCATGAACTTCCCGGATCCCGTTATCGGGATTGCCGTGGAGCCAAAAACCAAAGCCGATGTTGATAAACTTGGGATGGCATTGTCCAAACTGGCGGAAGAAGATCCGACCTTCCAGGTAAAAACAGACGAGGCCTCCGGGCAGACCATTATCTCCGGGATGGGAGAGTTGCACCTCGATATTATCGTCGACCGCCTCCGCAGGGAGTTCAAGGTCGATGTCAACCAGGGGCAACCCCAGGTGGAATACAAGGAAGCGCTTACCCGCAAGGCAGACCACAGGGAAGTGTACAAGAAACAAACAGGTGGCCGCGGCAAATTTGCCGATATCGTATTCTCTATCGAACCTGCTGCGCCTGAGGTAACAGGGCTGGAGTTCGTCAATGAGATCAAAGGCGGTAATATCCCGAGGGAATATATTCCCGCAGTGGAAAAAGGCTTCAGGGAAGCCATGAAGAACGGGCCGCTGGCCGGCTTCGAGATAGACAGCATGAAAGTGACCCTGAAAGATGGTTCCTTCCACGCGGTGGATTCGGATTCCCTTTCCTTCGAACTGGCTGCCAAAATAGGTTATAAGGCTGCTGCAAAAATGGCCAAGCCTGTACTGATGGAACCCATCATGAAACTGGAGGCTTTGACCCCGGAAGAAAACATGGGCGATATCGTGGGCGACCTTAACCGCCGCAGGGGCCATGTGAACAGCATGGGCGACCGCGGAGGTTCCAAGGTGATCAAAGCCGAAGTGCCGCTATCCGAGATGTTCGGTTATGTGACCGCGCTGAGGACCCTGTCTTCAGGAAGGGCCACCTCCACCATGGAATTCTCGCATTATGCTGAAACCCCTTCGAATATCGCGGAAGAAGTTATAAAGGCAACAAAAGGAGTAACCGCTTAATTAGTTTAGTAAGATGAGTCAGAAAATCAGAATAAAGCTAAAATCTTACGATCACAACCTCGTAGACAAGTCTGCCGAGAAGATCGTAAAAACGGTAAAGACAACCGGAGCGGTAGTTACGGGGCCAATACCATTGCCAACACATAAGAAGATTTTTACGGTTTTGCGTTCGCCCCACGTGAACAAGAAATCAAGGGAACAATTCCAGCTGAGTTCCTATAAAAGGCTGCTGGATATTTACAGCTCCTCCTCCAAAACCATCGATGCCCTGATGAAGCTTGAGCTTCCCAGCGGCGTTGAGGTTGAGATCAAGGTGTGACAGATAGTGGTTGGCGGCCCGAAAGGCCCGCAAACCGGTTTACAGATGCTGCCCCGGGTGGCAGTACAACATGTCCGGAGCGTTTCGCGATGGAAAAACGGTAACAAAAATAAATTCGGGGTCGGATTATTTTTGACCCCGTTTTTAATAAGGTAAATTTTAATTATTAATAACTAAATAGTATGTCTGGGTTAATTGGAAAGAAAATTGGCATGACCAGCATCTTTGACGAGAATGGAAAAAACATTCCATGTACCGTTATAGAGGCAGGGCCATGCGTGGTTACCCAAGTCAGAACCGAAGAGGTAGACGGGTACAAGGCCCTTCAGCTTGGTTTCGATGACAAGGCAGAAAAGCGTGCGAAAAAAGCCGAATCCGGCCATTTTAAGAAAGCAGGCACTTCTCCCAAGAAAAAGGTCGTTGAATTCAAATATTTTGAAGGGGAACACAAATTAGGAGATACCATAGGGGTAGACCTTTTTGTTGAAGGCGAATATGTTGATGTTTCGGCAACCTCCAAGGGGAAAGGCTTCCAGGGGGTGGTAAAGCGCCACGGCTTCGGCGGGGTAGGACAGGCGACCCACGGGCAGCATAACAGGTTAAGGGCACCAGGTTCTATCGGATCTTCCTCCACCCCTTCCAGGGTTTTCAAAGGGATGAAGATGGCCGGAAGAATGGGTGGTGAACGCGTAACCGTTCAGAACCTTGTGGTCATGAAAGTAGTACCGGAAAAGAACCTCCTGGTTTTAAAAGGCTGTGTTCCCGGTCATAAGAATGCTTACGTAACTATCGAGAAATAATGAAGGTAGCAGTTTTAGATATCCAAGGAAAAGAAACAGGGCGAAAGGTAGACCTTTCCGATGCTGTTTTTAAGATAGAACCCAACGAACACGCCATCTACCTCGACGTGAAGCAGTACATGGCACACCAGCGCCAGGGGACCCACCAGAGCAAGGAGCGGGGAGAGATCGCGGGGAGCACCCGTAAGATCAAGAAACAAAAGGGAACAGGTACTGCCCGTGCAGGAAGTATCAAGTCGCCCATTTTCCGTGGAGGAGGCAGGATTTTCGGCCCCCGTTCCAAGGATTATACCCAGAAACTCAATAAGAACCTGAAGCGCCTGGCACGCAGGTCGGCCCTGAGCATCAAAGCCCAGGAGAACGCCCTGGTGGTAGTGGAGGATTTCAATTTTGAGGCCCCTAAGACCAAGGATTTTATCCAGGTGCTCAAGTCGCTGGGACTGGCAGACAAAAAGTCACTCTTTGTATTGGGCGATTCAAATAATAACGTATATTTGTCGTCGCGTAATTTAAGCCGATCTGAGGTTGTAACTAATTCAGAATTAAGTACTTACAAAATACTTAATGCTCAGAATATTGTTCTTCTTGAGGGTTGTCTGGAAGGAATTGAATCGAATCTAAGCAAATAGGAATAAGATGAGTGTGTTGATAAAGCCGATCATTACGGAGAAAATGACTTCCGACAGCGAGTTGTACAACCGCTATGGTTTTGTTGTGGACCCGAAGGCCAATAAAATACAGATCAAGGATGCCGTTGAAGCCACCTACGGGGTTTCCGTGGTAAAGGTTCGCACCATGAATTACGGTCCTTCCCGCAAAACTCGTTTCACCAAGACGGGTGTTCAGCATGGCAAAAGCAGTGCCTTTAAGAAGGCTATCGTGCATGTTGAAGACGGAGATATAATTGATTTTTACAGTAATCTATAAAGACGCCAGATGTCAGTTAGAAAATTAAAACCGATCACTCCGGGACAGCGTTTCAAAGTAGTAAACGGCTTTGATGCGATTACTACCGATACCCCTGAGAAGAGCCTGCTGGTTCCTATGAAGAAATCAGGTGGCCGGAACAGCCGCGGGAAGATGACGATGAGGAACAGAGGCGGCGGGCATAAGCGCCGTTACAGGCTTATCGATTTTAAACGGGATAAGAAGTCTGTGGAGGCTGAAGTAAAATCCATACAGTACGATCCAAACCGTTCTGCCTTCATCGCCCTGGTGGAATACACCGATGGGGAGAAGCGATATATTGTAGCCCCGAACGGGCTGCAGGTAGGCCAAACCGTTACTTCCGGCTCTCAGTCGGCTCCGGAGATCGGCAATGCCCTGCCCCTTAGTGAGATCCCTTTGGGGACCATCATTTCATGCATTGAATTACGCCCGGGCCAGGGAGCTATCCTGGCGCGAAGCGCAGGCACCTTTGCACAGCTGATGGCCAGGGACGGGAAATTCGCTACCGTTAAACTTCCTTCAGGCGAAACCAGGCTTATCCTGGTTAACTGCATGGCGACTATTGGCGCAGTTTCCAATTCAGACCATCAGTTGATCATATCCGGGAAAGCCGGAAGGAGCAGGTGGCTGGGCAGGAGGCCGAGAACAAGGCCGGTAGCCATGAACCCGGTGGATCACCCGATGGGTGGTGGGGAAGGACGCGCCTCAGGAGGCCATCCAAGATCGAGGAAGGGGATTCCGGCCAAAGGCTACAGGACCCGTTCCAAGACCAAGGACACCAACAGATATATTGTAGAACGTAGAAAGAAATAAAAGAATAGATAATGGCACGTTCACTTAAAAAAGGACCTTACGTTCAGCTGAGCCTGGAGAAAAAAATCCAACAGAATGTTGATTCGGGAAAAAAGTCGGTGATCAAGACCTGGTCAAGGGCTTCCATGATCACCCCGGATTTTGTAGGGCAGACGATCGCAGTGCATAATGGCAAGCAGTTTGTTCCCGTGTATGTTACAGAGAACATGGTGGGGCACAAGTTAGGGGAGTTCTCCCCGACACGTTCCTTCAGGGGTCATGCCGGAGCCAAAAACAAAGGTAAAAAGTAAGCTATGGGAGTTCGAAAAAAACAGATGGCAGAACGGATAAAGGCAGAGAAAGAACAGCTGGCATTTGCCAAACTGAACAATTGCCCGACATCTCCCCGGAAAATGCGCCTGGTGGCAGACCAGGTGAGGGGTACAGGCGTAGAGAAAGCCCTGGCCATATTGCGGTTCAGCCCAAAAGAAGCTTCCCGCAGGCTCGAAAAATTGTTGCTTTCGGCCATTGCCAACTGGCAGGCCAAGAATGAGGAGGCCAACATCGAGGAGGCAGAGCTCTTTGTGAAAGAGATCAAGGTCGACAGCGGACGGATGTTAAAAAGGTTACGTACCGCTCCCCAGGGAAGGGCACACAGAATCAGAAAACGTTCCAACCATGTAACTGTGGTTCTTGGAGCTATCAATAACACACAAAGCGAGGGCAAGTAGTATGGGACAAAAAACAAATCCGATCGGAAATCGTCTGGGAATCATCAGGGGCTGGGAGTCTAACTGGTATGGAGGAAGTGATTACGGCGACAAGCTCGCCGAGGACGACAAGATACGAAAGTACGTTCATGCCCGTCTGGCCAAGGCCAGCGTTTCGAGGGTGATCATAGAACGTACCCTGAAGCTCATCACCGTCACCATTACCACGGCCAGGCCCGGAATTATTATCGGGAAGGGTGGTCAGGAAGTCGACAAACTGAAGGAAGAGCTTAAAAAGATCACCGATAAGGAAGTACAGATCAATATTTTCGAAATCAAGAGGCCCGAACTGGATGCCAATCTGGTTGCCGCCAGCGTAGCCAGGCAGATCGAGAACAGGATTTCTTACAGGAGGGCCATCAAGATGGCCATTGCGGCAGCCATGAGGATGAATGCCGAAGGCATAAAAATCATGATCTCGGGTCGCCTTAACGGGGCGGAAATGGCCCGTTCGGAGTCTTATAAGGATGGCAGGATCCCCTTGTCGACCTTCAGGGCCGATATCGATTACGCCATCCATGAAGCGCATACCACTTATGGCCGTTTGGGCATCAAGGTATGGATCATGAAAGGGGAAGTATATGGAAAAAGGGATCTTTCTCCGCTTATTGGCATGACCAAGAGCCAGAGCAAGGGAGGAAGTGGAAAACAAGAGAGCGGCGGCCCTAACAAGAAACGTCGCAGAAAGTAATTTTAAAGCAGCAGTAAGCCATGTTACAGCCAAAAAGGACCAAGTTTCGCAAAGCACAGAAGGGCCGCATGAAGGGGATTTCCGGAAGGGGCCACCAGTTGTCCAACGGAATGTTCGGTATAAAGTCTATGGACTCGGAGTTCATAACCTCACGCCAGATAGAGGCGGCGCGTATCGCGGCCACCCGCTATATGAAAAGGCAAGGGCAGTTATGGATCAAGATCTTCCCGGACAAGCCCATCACCAAAAAACCCCTTGAAGTTCGTATGGGTAAAGGGAAAGGGGCACCAGAGTATTGGGTTGCCATTGTAAAACCAGGAAGGATCATGTTCGAAGTCGGCGGGGTACCTATGGATATTGCCAAGGAAGCCCTGCGCCTGGCGGCACAGAAATTACCCGTAAAAACAAAGTTTGTGGTGGCCAGGGATTACGAGGCCGTTTAACCTGAAGAAGCGAAAGATCATGAAACAGTCTGAGATAAAAGAATTGTCGGTAACGGAATTAAACGAGAAAATCGCCGAATTCAGGAAGAAGGAGGCCGATCTGAAGATGGCGCACTCCGTAACCCCGCTTGAAAACCCGCTTCAATTAAGGAAAGCGCGAAGAACTGTAGCCCGATTGGCAACTGAATTAACAAAAAGGGAAAACCAATAATTGGTTCTGCTTTATGGAAAAAAGAAATTTAAGAAAGGAACGAGTAGGAGTTGTAACCAGCAACAAAATGGAGAAATCCATAGTGGTTTCCGAGGTTAAGCGGGTAAAGCACCCTATGTACGGCAAGTTCGTACTGCGAACAAAAAAGTATGTTGCACACGATGAAACCAACGACTGCAATATTGGCGACACAGTGAAGATCATGGAAACACGTCCACTGAGTAAGACCAAGTGCTGGAGATTGGTAGAAATCCTAGAAAGAGCCAAATAATATGTTACAGCAAGAATCCAAATTAAAGGTAGCAGACAACACGGGAGCCAAGGAAGTGTTGACCATCAGGGTACTGGGTGGTACCAAGAGGCGCTATGCCTCCGTAGGAGACAAGATCGTGGTAACCGTAAAGGAGGCAACCCCTAACGGCGCCATTAAAAAAGGAGCCGTATCAACGGCGGTAGTGGTCCGTACCAAAAAGGAAGTGCGCAGGCCGGACGGATCTTACATCCGTTTTGACGACAATGCATGTGTGTTGTTGAACCCTACAGGTGAAATGCGTGGTACCCGTGTATTCGGACCGGTAGCCAGAGAGCTCAGAGACAAGCAGTTTATGAAAATCGTATCCCTGGCTCCGGAGGTACTATAAAAGATACAGAGATGAAGTTAAAGATTAAAACAGGGGACAAGGTTCGGGTCATAGCCGGGGATCACAAGGAAAGCGAAGGCAAGGTCGTAAGCGTTGACCTCGAAAAGAACAAGGCTATTGTTGAAGGTGTCAACATGGTGTCAAAACACGAAAAGCCCAGCGCGAAGAACCCTCAGGGCGGGATTGTGAAGAAAGAGGCTGCCATCCATATCTCCAACCTGGCGCTGATAGATCCCAAAAGCGGCGATACCACCAGGGTGGGCTACGAAATGCGCGATGGTAAGAAAGTTAGGTATTCCAAGAAATCCAACGAAGTAATTTAGTTATGGCTTACGTTCCAAGATTAAAACAAGAATATAGGGCGCGCGTAATCAAGGCGCTGACCGAAGAATTCGGTTACCAGAATGTTATGCAGGTCCCCAAGCTTCAAAAGATAGTTGTGAGCAGGGGGGTAGGGGCCGCTGTGGCAGATAAGAAGCTTATAGATCATGCTGTTGATGAATTAAGCAGGATTACCGGCCAGAAAGCGGTATCCACTATTTCCAAAAAGGATGTGGCTGCGTTTAAACTGCGGAAAGGAATGCCCATAGGCGCCAAAGTAACCCTGAGGGGAGAGCGGATGTATGAATTCCTGGACCGCCTGGTGACCACTGCCCTTCCCAGGGTAAGGGATTTCCAGGGGATCCGTGCCACCGGCTTCGATGGCAGGGGGAATTACAGCCTTGGCATTACCGAACAGATCATTTTCCCTGAGATCAATATAGACAAGATCAACAGGATCAACGGGATGGATATCACTTTTGTAACCTCTGCCCAGACAGATAAGGAAGCAAAATCATTGTTGAAAGAACTGGGATTACCCTTTAAAAAGAACTAGAATGGCTAAAGAATCAATGAAAGCCCGGGAACGCAAAAGGGCAAAGACTGTGGCTAAATACGAAGAGAAGCGCAAGGCGCTTAAAGAAGCCGGCGATTATGAGGCTTTGCAAAAGCTTCCCAGGAATGCTTCTCCCGTACGCATGCACAACAGGTGCAAGCTTACCGGCAGGCCAAGGGGTTATATGAGGACCTTCGGGCTCTCCAGGGTGATGTTCCGTGAAATGGCCAACCAGGGTTTGATTCCCGGGGTAAAAAAGGCAAGTTGGTAATTTATTAAAAGGCAAGAAGATGTTTACAGATCCTATATCAGATTATTTGACCAGAATCAGGAACGCCAGCAGGGCGGGCCACAGGGTTGTGGAGATCCCGTCTTCCAACTTGAAAAAGGAAATTACCAAGATCCTTTTTGACCAGGGGTACATTCTCAGTTACAAGTTCGAAGAAAGCGAAGTACAGGGGAGCATTAAGATCGCCCTGAAGTACGACAAGCTCACCAAAGAGCCGGTGATCAAGAAAATACAGCGCATCAGCAAGCCCGGTCTCCGCAAGTATGCGGGTTCCGGCGAACTCCCAAGGGTTCTTAACGGCCTGGGGATTGCCATCGTCTCTACCTCTCATGGGGTAATGACCAGCAAGCAGGCCAGGAAGGAAAATGTGGGGGGCGAGGTCCTCTGCTATGTGTATTAATGAGATTTAAAGCGAAAGTAAAATGTCTAGAATAGGGAACAATCCGGTCAGGATAGCCGAGGGAACTACGGTGGAAGTAAAGGATAACCTGATTACCGTAAAAGGAAAACTGGGCGAGTTAACCCAGGAATATTCCGATGTTACCATCACCGTGGATAACGGGGAGGTTGTTGTGGAACGGCCTTCGGATTCCAAGGAACATAAAGCCAAACACGGCCTGTACCGGTCACTGATCAATAATATGATCAAAGGGGTGTCTAAAGGATGGACCAAGGAGCTCGAATTGGTGGGTGTTGGATACAGGGCCAGCAACCAGGGCCAGAAACTCGACCTGGCACTGGGATTCTCCCATAATATAATTTTCGAGCTTGCACCAGAAGTAAAAGTGGAGACCACTTCCGAAAAAGGAAAGAACCCCACCATAAAACTCACCTCGCACGACAAGCAGCTGGTGGGCCATATAGCAGCCAAAATCAGGTCATTCCGCAAGCCGGAACCTTATAAAGGCAAGGGGATCAAATTTGTGGGTGAACAACTTAGAAGAAAAGCAGGTAAATCAGCTTAATTAAGGTAGTATGGGATTATCAAAGACCGAAAGAAGAGAGCGTATCCATAAAAGGATCAGGAAGGTATCCTTCGGCACCGCTGAAAGGCCAAGGATGTCTGTTTTCAGGAGCAACAAGGAAATTTACGCCCAGTTGATAGACGACGCCCAGGGCATCACCCTGGTTGCCGCCTCTTCCAGGGATAAGGAACTGAGCAAGGCCAAGGGTACAAAAAGCGAAATAGCCACCCAGGTTGGGAAGGCCATCGCCGAAAAAGCCCTGAAAGCCGGGATAGAAAAAGTGGCATTCGACCGTGGGGGTAACCTTTATCACGGCAGGGTGAAAGCATTGGCGGAAGGCGCCAGGGAAGCAGGATTAAAATTTTAATATAACGTATGTACGGGAATTACAAAAATGTTGAAACGGTTAAGCCCGGAGGTCTGGAACTTAAAGACCGCCTGGTTGGGGTACAAAGGGTAACCAAGGTTACCAAAGGAGGCAGGGCCTTTGGGTTTTCGGCCATCGTGGTGGTAGGAGATGAGAACGGAGTAGTAGGCCACGGCCTGGGAAAATCCAAGGAAGTAGCCAGTGCCATAGCCAAGGCCATCGAAGACGCCAAGAAAAACCTGGTGCGCATCCCGCTCAACAAAGGAACGCTGCCCCATGAACAAAAAGGCAAATACGGTGGTGCCAGGGTATATATCCAGCCGGCATCGCACGGTACCGGGGTTATTGCCGGTGGCGCAGTTAGGGCCGTATTGGAAGCCGTAGGCGTACACGACGTATTGTCCAAGTCTCAGGGCTCCTCTAATCCGCACAACGTTGTAAAGGCTACTTTCGATGCGCTGCTGCAGTTAAGGGATGCTACCACCGTGGCAAGCCAGAGGGGGATTTCCCTTGAAAAAGTTTTTAAAGGATAATCAGGAATACAATGGCAAAGATTAAGGTAAAACAGGTAAAAAGCGGTATCAAAAGGCCGCAGAACCAGAAGCGCACTTTAGAGGCGCTGGGTTTACGGAGGATAGGTCAGGTGGTAGAACACGAAGACACGCCCAATATTCTTGGTATGATCGATAAAGTAAAACATCTGGTTTCCACTGAGGAAGCCTAAAAACATACGTAATGGATTTAAGTAACTTGAAACCCGCAAAGGGATCTGTACATAAGAGCGGTAAGACAATTGGCCGGGGAGAAGGTTCCGGAAAAGGGGGGACCGCCACCCGCGGACATAAAGGTGCCAAGTCTCGTTCCGGTTATTCCAAGAAGATCGGATTCGAAGGCGGTCAAATGCCCCTGCAGCGCCGGGTACCCAAGTTTGGCTTTACCAATATCAACAGGATAGAATACAGGGAAATCAACCTGAAAGACCTTCAGGCCCTGGTTGAAAAAGATGCCATAAAGAAGACCGTTGGCCTGGATGAGTTGGTAGTTAACAATCTGGCCCGCAGAAACGATTTGGTTAAAATATTGGGCGGGGGAGAGCTGAAGGCATCACTTAAGGTATCTGCCCATAAATTTACTGCCAGTGCGAAGGCGGCTATCGAGGCAGCCGGAGGCGAGGCAATAAGTTTATAAGGAACTAGCTAGACTATGAAGAAATTTTTTGAGATCATATCAAATATCTGGAAGATAGACGAACTGAGGGGAAGGATTATCGTTACCCTCGGGCTTTTACTGGTATACCGTTTTGGTTGCCAGGTGGTGCTTCCCGGTATTGATACTTCCCAACTGGCAGAATTATCCACCAATACCGAACAGGGTATCCTGGGGATTTTAAATGCATTTACGGGCGGGGCGTTTGCCAATGCTTCCGTTTTTGCCCTTGGGATCATGCCTTACATTTCCGCATCCATCGTGGTACAGCTGATGGGGATCGCCGTGCCCTACCTGCAGAAACTCGATAAGGAAGGGGAAAGCGGGCGGAAGACAAAAAATCAGATTACCAGGTGGCTTACCATAGGGATCTGTATCGTACAGGCCCCGGCTTATCTGTACAGCCTTGGTGCCCTGGGGGTACCGGACAGCGCTTTCCTTTTGGGAAAAGGGCTGAATTTCATCATCCCGTCTGTTATCATCCTGGTTACCGGTTGTGTCTTTGCGATGTGGCTGGGGGAGAAGATCACAGACAAGGGGATAGGCAACGGGATCTCGCTGCTGATCATGATAGGGATCATCGCAACCCTGCCGCAGTCTTTCGTACAGGAATTTATATCACGGACCACCAACAATACCGGGGGCCTGATGTTTATGCTGATTGAAGTTATCCTCTGGTTCCTTGTGATCCTGGCCAGTGTATTGCTGGTGATGGCTATGCGGAGGATCCCGGTACAGTACGCAAGGCGGACCGCTTCCGGGGGCTATGAGAAGAACATCATGGGCTCACGGCAGTATATTCCACTGAAACTGAATGCTTCCGGGGTAATGCCCATCATCTTTGCCCAGGCGATCATGTTTGCGCCCGGGCTGCTCGGCAGGACCTTTAACAATACAGCGGTCGGGCAATGGATGGAAGTACAGTTCCAGGATATTTTCGGACTGGCGTATAATATTTTATTTGCCTTGCTGATCATCATCTTTACGTATTTCTATACGGCTATTACCGTGCCGACAAACAAGATGGCCGACGACCTGAAGCGAAGCGGCGGCTTTATCCCCGGGATCAGGCCGGGCAAGGAAACCGCGGATTATCTCGACAAGATCATGTCGCTGATCACCCTGCCTGGTTCAGTATTCCTGGCGATACTCGCGGTATTGCCGGCCCTGGTGGTGAAACTGATGGACCTGCAGCCCGGATGGGCACTGTTTTACGGAGGTACTTCCCTGCTTATCATGGTAGGGGTTGCCATCGATACGGTACAACAGGTGAATTCCTATTTGCTCAACAGGCATTATGACGGCCTGATGAAAACCGGGAAAAACAGAAAAGTAGCATAAGGTATATGGCCAAACAAGCACCCATAGGACAGGACGGAACCATTATAGAGGCATTATCCAATGCCATGTTCCGGGTAGAACTGGAAAATGGCCATGTGGTAACGGCGCACATATCGGGCAAGATGCGGATGCATTACATCAAGTTGTTGCCGGGCGACAAGGTAAAGCTCGAGATGAGTCCGTACGATTTAAGCAAGGCGAGAATTACATACAGATATTAAGAAATCAGATCGATGAAAGTAAGAGCATCCATTAAGAAGAGAAGTGCCGATTGCAAGATAGTCCGCAGGAAGGGCAGGCTATATGTAATTAACAAGAAGAATCCTAGATTTAAACAAAGACAAGGGTAATTATGGCAAGAATTGCAGGTGTTGATATACCAAAACAAAAACGTGGCGCTATCGCCCTTACCTACATTTTCGGTATAGGCAAGAGCAGGGCACAGGAAATCCTGGCAAAGGCCGAAGTAAGTGAAGATACCAAGGTATCAGACTGGTCTGATGATGAGATCGGAAGGATAAGGGATGTGGTATCGTCTTATAAGATTGAAGGGGAATTGCGTTCCGAAACCCAGTTGAACATCAAACGGCTGATGGATATCGGTTGTTACAGGGGTATCCGGCACAGGTCGGGCCTTCCCCTGCGCGGACAGCGGACCAAGAATAACTCAAGGACGAGGAAAGGAAAAAGGAAAACGGTAGCCAACAAGAAGAAGGCGACCAAATAACAATTGTAGTTCGGAGTCCGTGCGATCCGGCGTTGACCGCCCGGGTTTTTGGGGCTACGCATTCGAAAAACTGAATAAACAGGTATGGCAAAGACAGGTACCAAGACGGGAAAATCAACCAAGACCGCCAAGAAGCGCAAAGTTATTGTGGAGTCTTCAGGGGAGGCGCACATTGCTGCTTCCTTCAACAATATCATCATTTCCCTTACCAACAAAAAGGGCGATGTGATTTCCTGGGCATCGGCCGGTAAAATGGGTTTCAGGGGTTCCAAAAAAAACACCCCCTATGCCGCCCAGGTGGCCGCTGAAGAATGCGCGAAAACCGCCCATGAGGCCGGATTGCGCAAGGTAAAAGTATATGTTAAGGGTCCGGGGAACGGCCGTGAATCGGCTATCCGCTCCCTTCACAACGCTGGTATCGAGGTAACCGAAATTATCGATGTTACCCCGCTGCCGCATAATGGTTGCAGGCCTCCAAAAAGGCGTCGCGTTTAATTGAATTTATTAATCATTTACAACTACCTGAAACAGGTATTTTCACAGGAAATGAATTGCGGTTATCGAAGGACAGGCCTTAATTCATAATCTCATTTCCAAATTTAAAGAAGATGGCAAGATACACAGGACCAAAAACCAAGATCGCACGAAAATTCGGCGAACCGATCTTCGGAGACGACAAGTCTTTCGAGAAGAAGAATTATCCTCCCGGGCAACACGGCAACAACCGTCGTCGCGGGAAAAAATCAGAGTATGCTATCCAGCTGATGGAGAAGCAGAAAGCCAAATACACCTACGGCATCCTGGAACGCCAGTTCCGGAATATTTTCACCAGGGCCAACAGGAGCAAAGGAGTTACCGGCGAAGTGTTGCTGCAACTCTGCGAATCCAGGCTGGACAATGTGGTTTACCGCTTTGGAATAGCAAACTCCAGGAGAGGTGCCAGGCAATTGGTATCCCACCGGCATATTACCGTTAACGGGGAGGTGGTAAACGTACCATCTTATACACTCAGCGCAGGTGATGTGGTAGGGGTACGGGAAAAATCGAAATCCCTGCAGGCCATTCAGGATTCCCTTGCGGCGAATAGCAGTGTTTACGAGTGGCTTAACTGGAATTCGGATAAAATGCACGGAACCTTTATTTCCGCGCCTGAGCGTATCCAGATTCCGGAGAACATTAAAGAACAATTAATTGTCGAGTTATACTCTAAATAAACAACACAGATCCGAATATGGCATTATTTAATTTTCAGAAGCCCGATAAAGTTATAATGATTGATTCCTCAGATTTCGAAGGGAAATTTGAATTTCGCCCTTTGGAACCTGGTTATGGACTTACTGTCGGGAACGCCCTGAGAAGGGTATTGCTTTCCTCCCTGGAGGGGTTTGCAATCACTTCGGTGCGTATCGATAAGGTAGAGCACGAATTTTCGGTGATAGAAGGTGTTGTGGAGGATGTGACCGAAATAATCCTGAACCTCAAACAAGTCCGCTTTAAACGGCAGATTGACGACGTAAACGAGGAAACCGTTTCCGTGTCGGTGAGCGGGAAGGAACAGATGACCGCCGGTGATTTCCAGAAATTTATTTCCGGTTATCAGGTACTCAACCCTGATCTGGTGATCTGCAATATGGATCCCAAGGTAAGCATCAATATGGAACTTATCATTGAAAAAGGTCGTGGCTATGTACCCGCCGAGGATAACAAAAAATCCAATGCCCCTCTGGGCAGCATCTCGGTTGACTCGATCTTCACCCCGGTCAAAAATGTGAAATACAGCATTGAGAACTTCAGGGTGGAGCAGAAGACCGACTATGAGAAGCTGGTTTTCGAATTGGTAACAGACGGCTCTATCCATCCGAAGGATGCCCTGACGGAGGCTGCCAAGGTGTTAATCCACCATTTCATGCTGTTTTCCGATGAACGTATTACCCTGGAAGCCGATGAAATAGCGCAGACCGAGACCTATGATGAGGAATCCCTGCACATGAGGCAATTATTGAAGACAAAACTGGTAGACATGGATCTTTCCGTAAGGGCGTTGAATTGCCTGAAGGCTGCCGAGGTAGACACCCTGGGTGACCTGGTTTCCTTCAATAAGAACGATCTGATGAAATTCAGGAACTTCGGGAAGAAATCCCTGACCGAACTCGAAGAACTGGTCATCAATAAAGGCCTGAACTTCGGTATGGATCTGTCAAAATATAAACTGGATAAGGATTAATTTAAACCGCCTGCTGCTTTCGGGCAGGAAAAGGGGGATATATAGATAGAACGATGAGACACGGAAAAAAAGTCAATCATTTAGGGAGAAAGTCGGCGCACAGAAGGTCCATGCTGGCCAATATGGCCTGTTCCCTTATTGAGCATAAGCGAATTAATACCACTGTTGCGAAGGCTAAGGCCCTGAAGCAGTTTATAGAGCCTTTGGTGACCAAGTCAAAAGCAGAAAACAATGTTACCGCGGAAAAAGGTACACACAACAGGCGTATCGTTTTCAGGAACCTGCGAGACAAAACCGCGGTTGGTGAACTCTTCAGCACGGTTGCAGAGAAAGTGGGCGACCGCCCGGGAGGTTATACCAGGATCATTAAACTGGGAAGCAGGATGGGGGATAATGCCGATATGGCCATGATAGAATTCGTTGATTTTAACGAGTTGTACAGCACCGGCAAGCCCAAAAAGAAGAAAACTACCCGAAGGGGCGGAAGCAAGAAAACGGAGGCGGCTCCGGCTCCAGCTGCTGAAGAAAAGGCAGCGCCAAAAGCCGAAAAGAAGGAAACCGGAACAGATGATTCTGAAGCATAAACTGATAAAACATATTCTAAAAGGGAAAAGGGTAGGCCTCACAGCTTATCCTTTTTTTTATGTTTCTTTGTAAAACCAAATAAAGTTAATAGTAAAATGAAGTATCAATCCAGGAAGAAAGCTTTATTACTACTTGCCGATGGCACCATATTCTATGGGAAATCCGTTGGCGACAAGGATGGGACCGCCTTTGGGGAGGTATGTTTTAACACCGGGATGACCGGCTACCAGGAGATTTTTACCGACCCTTCCTACTACGGGCAGCTGATGGTTACTACCAATGCCCATATTGGCAATTATGGTACCAACGATGAAGAAATTGAATCAGATGGGATCAAGATCTCCGGCCTGATCTGCAAAAATTTCAGCTACCACTATTCCCGTCCCGGGGCAGACCGCAGCCTGAAGGAATTTTTAGACCGGTATGGCCTGTTTGCCATCTCGGATGTGGATACCAGGGCGCTTGTAGCCTATATCCGTGATAACGGGGCCATGAATGCCGTTATTTCCACCAGGGTTGATAGCATAAACGAACTGAAACAGGAACTTTTGGAAGTGCCCGATATGGAAGGCCTGGAGCTGGCTTCCAAAGTCTCTGCCCCGGAAGCGTATTTCGCGGGGGACCCCGCAGCCACCTATAAGATTGCCGCGCTCGATATCGGTATCAAGAAAAACATCCTCAGGAACCTGGCGCGGCGGGATGCCTATATCAAGGTTTTCCCCTACAACGCCACCTTTAAGGAAATGAGTGAATGGGAGCCCGACGGGTATTTTATATCCAACGGCCCGGGCGATCCGCAACCCCTGCACGACGCAGTAAACCTGGCGAAGCAGGTGATTGCCGAAGACAAACCGCTTTTCGGGATCTGCCTTGGCCACCAGGTAATAGCCCTGGCTAACGGGGTATCTACCTATAAAATGCACCATGGTCACCGGGGGATTAACCATCCCGTGATAAACCTGCTAACCGGAAAAGGCGAGATTACTTCCCAGAACCACGGTTTTGCGATAAACAGGGAGGAAACTGAGGCCCACCCCGATCTGGAGATTACGCACCTGCACCTGAACGACAATACGGTAGCCGGGATGAGGATGAGGGACAAACCAGTTTTTTCCGTACAATACCACCCCGAAGCCAGTCCGGGACCGCATGATGCCAATTACCTTTTCGACCAGTTCTTTGAGCTGATCCGGGCCCATGCCGGGAAGAAGGTGTCCGTGTAAATCGTGTAAATCGTATATTTGGTTATTTGTGTAGGCGTTTAGTTGTTTCTCGTATTATGGCATAACAGTGATTTCTTACTTCACGCTTTTGCCTACCGCCAACTGCCTACTGCCGACTGAATAACCGGGCACGTAAATCAACGCATCAACCCATCAACAAATCAACCTCTCATAAGGCTTATGTGCTGAAAGAGGTGAGATTTCTCAGTCGCTGCGCTCCTTCGAAATGACATGGGAGTGCTGCGCTCCTTCGAAATGACATGGGAGTGCTGCGCTCCTTCGAAATGACATGGGAGTGCTGCGCTCCTTCGAAATGACAAGTGCCTGCCGCACTCCTTCGAAATATATGACATGTTTAGGTGCTTCACTAATATTAAATGACGAAAACACTTACCCTGCCTCCAAATCAACATCTACACAAATAACGCCTCCTACGCCAAGGCTTTGGTGGGCAGGCAAATCCACGAACTTCTGTTTACTGTGTACTGCCCACTGCCTACTTGTTGATCAACCTCCCCATTCCGGCTTTGGGACCGAATCATCCCCTCCTTGGTAAGGAGGGGCTACCGGTCCATGCTTCGTACCTCGTACTTCCTCATACTTTGTAACGCGGTTTTAACTAATTGTTATTTTCTCCCGGATTCCCCGATGTTTGCTAGGAAGCTAAGGCCTTGCTTTCGTATATTTGCCGGGATATAACAACCATTTAATAATTCGAATCAATGAGTATCATCATAGACGTACATGCACGACAAATTTTGGATTCCCGCGGCAACCCGACCGTTGAGGTAGATGTAATTACCGAAAGCGGTGTTTTGGGCCGGGCCGCAGTGCCATCCGGGGCTTCCACCGGGGAACATGAAGCTGTTGAACTTCGCGACGGTGGCAAGGCTTTTATGGGCAAAGGGGTGAGTCAGGCAGTTAAAAACGTTAATGGTACCCTGGCCGATGCCATCAGGGGGATGCTCGTTTTTGACCAGAATGAGATTGACCAGAAAATGATCGACCTTGATGGCACTCCGAACAAGTCCAAACTGGGCGCAAATGCCATCCTTGGGGTCTCCCTGGCAGTGGCCAAAGCAGCTGCCAATGAACTGGGCATGTCCCTCTATCGTTATGTGGGCGGGGTGAGCGCCAATACCCTGCCGGTTCCCATGATGAACATTATCAACGGCGGATCCCATTCAGATGCTCCCATCGCCTTCCAGGAGTTCATGGTCATGCCGGTGAAAGCCGAAAATTTTTCCCATGCGATGCAGATGGGAACAGAAATCTTCCACCACCTTAAGAAAGTACTGCACGACCGAGGCCTGAGCACGGCGGTTGGGGATGAAGGCGGCTTTGCGCCTACCCTGGAAGGAACGGAGGACGCCCTGGATACCATTGCAAAAGCAGTGGCCAATGCCGGATATAAACTCGGGGATAACGTCATGATCGCACTGGATTGCGCCGCCGCTGAGTTCTATGTAGATGGAAAATACGACTACACCAAGTTCGAAGGAGACAAAGGGGCAGTGCGTACATCGCGGGAACAGGCCCAGTACCTGGCCGGACTTTGCGAGAAATACCCCATCATTTCCATAGAAGACGGCATGGACGAAAACGATTGGGAAGGATGGAAGACCCTGACCGACCTTATTGGAAAGAAGGTACAACTGGTTGGAGACGACCTGTTTGTGACCAATGTTGAACGCCTTTCCAGAGGGATAAAGAACGGGATCGCCAATTCTATCCTCATCAAGGTAAACCAGATCGGGACCCTTACAGAAACCATTGCTGCCGTGAATATGGCAAAGAATGCTGGCTATACCTCCGTGATGTCACACCGTTCCGGAGAAACCGAAGACAATACCATAGCCGACCTTGCCGTTGCCCTGAATACCGGACAGATTAAAACCGGTTCAGCTTCGAGAAGCGATCGCATGGCCAAATACAACCAATTGCTAAGGATAGAGGAAGAACTGGGCAGTACCGCCTACTATCCGCAGGAACAGGCGTTTAAAGTTAAAAACTGACCGGCAGCACGGAAACCTCCGGTATTTTACGGGGGTTTCTTTTTTAAGGAACAAACATACAGGCTGGCTGCGGGCATAAACTATACAATGACCATTATCAGCCACTATTCCCGTTGGCCTGCCTGCTTTTTTTCGTACCTTTTTACTCCCCTGCCTTAGTAAACAGAAATAGCCTCTTTACATGAATACATTTCTTTTTGTGGCCGCCGAGAACGATGCCATCCCGGAATGCAAGGCGGGCGGGATGGGCGACGTGGTAAGGGATGTTCCCCGCCAGATCTCAGCAAAGGGCGATAAGGTTAGTGTGGTAGTTCCCGCCTATTCCAGGCTCCACAAAAAAGGTACGCTGATCTCCCATTTGAACTTCCAACTCAGGGGAATTCCATATCTGGCCGAATTATACGAAATTCCCCCCAAGAAGAATTTCCCCTATGTGACGCACTATGCTATCCACCACCCGGAAATTATGGCCGGAGACATTGCGCACATTTACCATAACGATCCCACGGAACCTTTCTACACAGACGCCATCAAGTTTATTATTTTTTGTACCGCGGTGGCGGAAGCAATAAAGAAAGGGGCATTCGGGAAGGTGGATGTAATTCACCTGCACGACTGGCATACAAGCCTTTTATTGTTTCTCCGGAAATACGACCCGGCCTATAAACTCCTTCAGAAAATCCGGTTTGTCTATACCATCCATAACCTGGCCATCCAGGGGATAAGGCCTTTTGAGGATAATTATTCTTCCTTGAGGAACTGGTTCCCCAACCTTTCTTACAACGAAAAGGCGCTCAGGGATTACCGATATGAAGACTGTATCAACCTGATGGCAGTAGGGATCAGGTTTGCCGATGCCGTACACACTGTTTCCCCTTCCTACAAGGAAGATGTGATGCGACCAAGTTCCCCGCCAGAATTTATCGGGGGGGAATCCCTGGAGGCAGACCTCCAAAAAGCCGACAGGGAAGGGCGGCTGTTCGGAATCCTGAATGGCGCTAATTACGAGAATATCCGGGCAGCCGAACACCAGGCCCTGTACAGAAACACAATCAGGGCGATTTTTAAATGGCTGCAGGAGGAATCAAAAAAGTACAAGGCAGATTTCCTTGCCCATACCGGGGAGAAAGTAGTAAACCTGATCGCCAACCCGCCTTCCTTTGTGTGTTCCAGCGTTGCCCGCCTAACCGAACAGAAGTTTTATTTTTTTAAGCGGAGCCCTGAAGTATTCATTGAAATCCTGAACCGGCTTGAAAAGGTTAATGGCATTTTTATCCTGCTGGGGACCGGGGCGCCCGATTATGAACAGATGTTCCGGGAAATAAGTTACCAGCACCCCAACTTCATCTTTACCAACGGCCAGTCTGAAGATGTCATAGATTCCCTGTATCTCGAAACGGACCTCTATTTCATGCCCAGCCAGTTCGAACCCTGCGGGATTAGCCAGATGCTGGCCATGCGAAACGGCACGCCCTGCCTGGTACATCACACAGGGGGGTTGAAGGATACGGTGCAGCATAAAGTTACAGGCTTTGCCTTCGATGGCGCAAGTTATGAGGAGAAGATCACCAATATGCTCCTGGTATTTCAGGAAGCTATGGACATGTTTTTTAACGACCGGAAAGCCTGGGAAGCCATACAGGAAAATGCCAGGAAAATGCGTTTTACCTGGGAAAAATCAGTGGACGAATATTATAACAGCCTGTACGCCATTCATAGCCTGTAACGCCCAATGTTAATAAAGCCATAAATACAATTTTCGAATTGTTAAGGTGCATCGTTTTTTCTTAAATTTATGAATTCTTAAAAATTACCTAAAAAACCTATATGTCTGATAAAGCCACACTGGAATACCAGGGAAAGAAATATGAATTCCCCGTCGTAAAAGGAACGGAAAATGAACTTGGCATCGATATTAAAAAACTTCGGTCGGCAACCGGAATGATCACCCTTGATCCCGGGTATAAGAACACCGGTTCCTGTGAAAGTGCCATTACTTTCCTCGATGGTGAGAAGGGAATTTTAAGATACCGCGGGTACTCCATCGAAGAACTGGCGGCGAAAGCAGACTTCCTGGAAGTGGCATACCTGCTTATTTTCGGCGAGCTTCCCAACGCGGATCGGCTTAGCAGATTCCATATGGACATCAAGGCTGAATCCCAGGTGGATGAGGAAATGAAGAAGATACTCGACGGCTTTCCTAAATCCGCACACCCTATGGGGGTCCTCTCCTCCCTTACAAGCGCCCTGATAGCGTTTAACCCCTCGTCAGTAAATGTAAGTTCGGAAAAAGACATGTACCACGCCATAGTGAGGATCCTTGCAAAATTCCCGGTCCTCGTGGCCTGGACCCTGCGCAAGAAAAAGGGCCTTCCGCTTGATTATGGCGACAATAATCTGGGTTATGTGGAAAACATCCTTAAAATGATGTTTAAAAAACCCAATGAGGAATATAAAAAGAACCCTGTACGAATTGAAGCCCTGGACAAGTTGCTGATCCTGCATGCAGATCACGAACAGAATTGCTCTACTTCCACCGTAAGGATCGTAGGTTCTTCACACGCAGGCTTGTTCGCTTCGCTGTCGGCCGGGATCTCGGCCCTCTGGGGGCCCCTGCACGGGGGAGCCAACCAGGCTGTTCTGGAAATGCTTGAGGCTATAGACCACGATGGCGGCGATACCAATAAATATATGGCGAAGGCCAAAGATAAGGACGACCCATTTCGTCTGATGGGCTTTGGACACAGGGTTTACAAAAACTTCGACCCCAGGGCGAAAATCATCAAGAAAGCCGCAGATGAGGTCCTGGCCGACCTCGGGATCGAGGACCCCATCCTGGAAATCGCCAAGGCGCTCGAAAAGGAGGCTTTGGAAGACCCGTATTTTGTAGACAGGAAACTATATCCGAATGTCGACTTTTACTCTGGTATTATTTACAGGGCCCTGGGCATTCCCACCGATATGTTTACGGTGATGTTCGCCCTCGGACGCCTGCCGGGCTGGATTGCCCAATGGAGGGAAATGCGGTTGAGGGGAGAACCCATAGGCCGCCCCAGGCAGATATACATTGGCGAAAACCTCAGGTCTTTCGTCCCGCTCGAAAAACGTGAATAACTACTGAAACAACTCCCATGCTCCGCCTCAATATCCAGGACGAGACTGCCCGTTTAAGGGCGGTACTGCTCGGTACTGCCGAAAGTTGCGGCCCGGTACCGGAGCCCGGGGAGGCATACGACCCTAAATCACTGGAGCATATCCTCGCAGGCACCTACCCTAAAGAGGCCGACATGGTCCGGGAAATGGATGCCTTCGAAAGGGTACTCAAAAAGTATGATGTCCGGGTTTTCAGGCCAGAAGTCCTGCAGGATTGCAACCAGATCTTTTCAAGGGATATCGCTTTTGTCATTGAAGATAAACTGATAAAGGCCAATATCCTGCCCGACCGGGAAAGGGAGTTTGACGCCATCCTGCACGTTCTGGATGACATTGCCCCCGCGAATTTAGTTATTCCCCCGGCTGAAGTACATGTTGAAGGCGGGGATGTCATGCCATGGAGGGACTTTATCTTTGTAGGCACTTACACAGCCGAAGATTACCCGGGTTATATCACGGCCCGGACCAATGGCGCGGCAGTAAGCTATCTTCGCGCTCAATTCCCCCATAAAAAGGTGAAGTCTTTTGAGTTGCGGAAATCAAATACCAATGCCCGTGAAAATGCCCTGCACCTCGATTGTTGTTTTCAACCGGTTGGCAGGGATAAGGCAATCCTGCACAAAAATGGATTTCTAGTGGAAGAAGAATACGATTGGCTGGTAGGGTATTTTGGCCGGGAGAATATTTTTGAGATAGACGCAGAGGAAATGTATCATATGTACAGCAATATTTTTTCCATATCTCCTGAAGTTGTTGTTTCCGAAAGGAATTTTACCAGGCTCAACAACTGGTTGCGTGATCAGGGCATAACCGTGGAAGAAATCCCCTATGCCGAAATATCCAAACAGGAAGGGCTGCTTCGGTGCAGCACCCTCCCGTTGGTACGCGATTAATGGCTATTCCGCAAAGAGGGCTGATAAGACATCCATCTGCAGGTTTTCCGCTTTTTTTCTTATGGGCGATTCCAGCATGGTATTGAAATTGGTTGCAAGAAAGACCGTAGCCTGAAGCTCGGGCAAATACAGCAATACACAACCGGCGCCTATGCCTCCGCCGGAATGCCCTACTCCGTAGGTGACATCAAGGTCGTAGTAAGTAAGTCCCAGGCCGTACCGGGGTTCGCCGGCATCGTTTTTTACCCATTCCTGCATCATAGTGAGTGTTTCCTTACTTAACAGGTCGCCCCTCATCAGCCCGTTCAGGAACTTAACAGCGTCTTCTGTTGTACATACCAGGCCATCATCACCTTTCATGGAAGCCACATTCGCCTTCTGAAATTTGGAAATATTGGCAGGGCGCCCTTCCATCAGCACATCCCAGTAGGAATCAACAAACGGGATATCGTTTTGGTAATTGTCTTTGGTAAGGTACCAGGTTTCCCTGAGGTCCAGTTTCTCCAGGATTTCCTTATTGATATAGGCCACATGATCGCCCGTGATGGCATCGCCAATCAGCGATAGTACGGTATAATTGGTATTCCTGTAACGATATTTCGTCCCCGGCTCAAATTCGAGGCTGCTGCCGCGCAGGCAAGCCAGCAAATCAGATACCCCGAACACTTTCAGGGGTTCCTGCATGATCCGGGACACGATCTCAGGATGGGTATTATACTCCGGTAGCCCTGAGGTATGGTTCAAAAGCATGCGTACGGTGATTTTGTCGCTTCCCGGAATGGAATTCAGTACCGGATCATCCAGGTAGGTGGTAAACGGGGCATCCAGATCAAGGCGCCCGGCTTCAAAAAGCTGCAGGATGGCCACAGCCATATATGTTTTGCTTACACTTTGCAGATAATGAACATGCCGGGTGTTCAGCGGTGTTTCTTTTTCCACATTGGCAAAACCCTCTGTATGCGACCAGGTGCCCGTATCCGGAGTATATACTGTAATGGCCAGTCCCGGAATTCCGAGGGCGGTGTATTTTTTTAAAACTTCGGTAACGGCATCCTGCTTTGCCTTAGGTAGCTGCCCCTTTTCCTGGGCGTGTGCGAAAAGCATGAGGAAGCAAATGACTGTCATGCTGAGCATTCGTTTTTTCATTTCTAAGGGATTTAATTAGTTTCCCGGCAAATGTCTGTGGTCTTCGGGAAATATGTGTGGCAGGCCGGGCTTATTTCAGTGAAATGTAGCAGTTTTGGCCCTGAACGGTAGCGCCCGCATTTCAGGAAAGCTGAACTGTAGCCCGGAACCATTCCTTAAATTCAGGGGCAGTGATCCTGCTCACTGTTACAGAATCCTGTATTCCCGGCAAAGCATTCAGGCGTACCAGTAATTTTCCGTTTACGCCTTTACGGTATCCGCTGATGGCTTTCCTGTGGGCAATATACTTCCGGTTTAACCTGAAAAAAAACTCTTCCGGCAAGACAGGCATCATCTTATTCAGGGATCGGTCAAGGATATACGTATTTCCCTGAACAGTTTTGAGCGTGGTGGTTCCTCCTTCCACGTAAATCATTGCGATGTCTTCAAAGCTGATATTCTTCACGCTATTTCCCAGTTGTACTTCAAATCCAAGGGTGCGCAACTTTTTATCCTGTTCCCGCAAATCCTGGGAAGTGCGCCACTGGTCATGAAGGTACATGGTGATATAAATCCCGTTGATGACCAAAATCCAGATAAAGAATATAAAAAGGTTGTAGGTATAAAAATTTATTGGCAGGGGTTCATCGGTATAAACGGCATTCACCGCCTCTGTGGCCAGGATGATGAATCCCTGGGCAATAATATTGGTTAACAGCAATTGCAGGCCGATACGCCTGGCAGGCCCTTCGGCATAAGGAATTTTCCGGTCCAGCCAAAGGATGGTCTTCCGGATCAGCAGCCAGGCGATGTATCCCTGCAGGGTATCGATCAGGTAAGTTGCGACAGTGTACCAATCCCACCTGATCCTGGCATAGGTGAGGTGATAGTTGATCGTATTGATCAGCGGGATCAGGACCAGGAATAAAAGTACATCCTTGTATTTACCAAGATACCTGCTGTTCATGCTTCTAGGTTTGAACTAAAGATACCTTAAGATTCTTTTTGTTGCAATATGAGATGGGAATTGGCTAATTTTGGTCCATTATACTACCCGTAATGAAGCAGATCACAAACACGATATTAATGGTCAGGCCGGTGCGTTTCCGGATGAATGAGCAGACCGCGGTGAACAATTATTTCCAGGAAGACCTCGAACTTAAGAATCAAACTATAAATACCAGGGCACAGCAGGAATTCGATTCCTTTGTGCAGGTCCTGAAAGATAAGGGGGTACGGGTGCTGGTTGTGGACGATACCTTTGAACAGGACACCCCGGATTCCATTTTCCCCAACAACTGGAATTCTTTCCATGAAGACGGCACCGTAGCACTATATCCCATGTTTGCCGAGAACCGGCGGAAGGAACGGCGGGAAGATATACTGGAAATGCTGGAATCGGAGGGTTTCAAGATTACATCGGTGATGGACTATACTGCTGCAGAAGCTGATGGCCTGTTTCTGGAAGGAACGGGAAGCATTGTCATGGACCGCGAAAACCGGATTGCCTACTGTTCCCTGTCCGACAGGGCTGATGAAGGGCTGTTTATAGAGTTTTGTGAGGATTTTGAGTTTAGCCCGGTAATCTTCACTGCATACCAGTCTGTAGACGGAAAAAGGGTTCCCATTTACCATACCAATGTGGTAATGTGCCTGGGGGAAAAGTTTGCCGTGATCTGTCTAAATGCCATAGACGACAGGAAGGAACGGAAAAATGTGCAACAGCAGCTTCACCGCAGCGGGAAGGAAATTGTTGCCATAAGCGAAGAACAGTTGCATCAGTTTGCGGGGAACATGTTACAGGTGTTGGGTCGGGATAACCGTCGGCTGGTGGTTATGAGCAGTTCGGCATATAATAGCCTGAATCCTGACCAGATTGCTGTTATAGAAAAGCATGGTGAGATAGTGCACAGCTCACTGGAAACCATCGAAACCTGCGGGGGTGGAAGTGCCCGTTGCATGATGGCCGAAATCTTCCTTCCGAAAAACTCTTAGGCCGGCCCTCTATTGCCGGGCAGTTTCCTGATCCCTGATCCGTTTTTTGATGATATCCTTTAAAAAGACGAGGGTCATAAAGACCATAAAGAAGGAAAAAGGCAGGGAGGTAATGATCAGCAATTTCTGAACAGCTACCAGCACATCGATCTCCGGCTTCACATTCCCAAGGATAATCAGGGCGAGGGTGGCCAGTAAAATTATCAGGGACCACAAAAGGCGATGCCGTTTTCCGGGGTTTTTACGGCCCCTGTCTGTAAACATGCTCAGTACGAAAACAGCGGAGTCTACGGAAGTTACAAGAAATCCGACAAGGAGCAGCAGGGTGATGCCATTGAGCATTCCTGCCAGCGGATAGTTCCCCAGGAAGATAAAAAGGGAGGAGAAAACATCTGCGAATTCACCGCTATATTCCCTGTTTTTTTCTATGATGTCAAAGGCCGCACTGCCAAATACCGAAAACCAGAAAAAAGTTCCCAGGGAAGGAATAAACATCACCCCCAGCAGGAGTTGCCTGAGGGTCCTGCCCCTGGAAATCCGGGCGATAAAGATGCCTGTAAACGGTGCCCAGGCCAACCAGAAGGCCCAGTAGTAAAAGGTCCAGTCCGTAAGAAATCCTATCCCGGGATCGAAGGGTGGCAGCGCCAGGCTCAGCGGGATAAAATCCAGAATATAATTCCCCAGGGCAAGGCCGAAATTCCTGAAGATGGCCATGGGATCACTAAACGAGAAGATATAAGCCAAAAGCAGGAGGGTAATGACGATATTGTACTTGGAAAGGACCTTGATCCCTCGGTTTACGCCTTTCCAGGCCGATATAAATGCCAAACCGGAAATACAGCAAGCCAGCGCAAGGGGAAGCCATATACCGGAAACCGAAGCTGTAAGATGGTTGATACCCCCGTGTATCTGGGCCGCACCCAGGCCAATAGCTGCAATCAACCCGAAAACGGTGGTAAGGATGGTCATGATATCAATCCCGTTCCTGGCTATGCCATTGCTTATAACGCTTTCCACCGCTGAACTGATTTTTACCCGTCTTTTGGCGACAAAGAGGGCATAGGCTATGATCATCGCGAAAAGTCCGTAAAACGCCCAGGCTATAAACCCCCATTGGTAGAAGGTAAATTCCAGGGCAAGGATTTCAGGCGGGAGCTGACTTTGATAGGGAGGGGATTGTTGCATAAATACCGGTTCCTGCACCGCCCGTAACAGGATTCCGGCACCCATTCCGGCGCTGTAGAGCATCGCGGTCCATGCCCAAAGGGAATGTTCAGGTTTGTTTTCCTTCCCAAGCCTGATCTTCCCAGCCGGGGAGATCGCTATAAGCAGTAGCAGCAAGACGCATCCCAGCCCCAAATACAGGTAAAAATAACCAAAATGGTTGCGCACCCAGAGCGAAGCCGACTCTATAACCCTGTAGCTTGTATCGGTAGCGAAAAATACCAGCAGCGACAGGATAAACAGTATCCCGGTTGAAAGGAACAGCAGGCGATTTGTTCTAAGGTAACTGATAGCGGTATTTTTTTTAAGAGGCGCTTTCCAACCTGAATGTATAGATTTTTAATGAGAAATGTTACCTGAGGCAGGGGATTGCGGATTACCGAAAATTCGAAACAGGCATTCCAACAAGTAGCAACTTCGCTTGGCTAACTATGACCAGGGATCAGGGTTCCAGTGGCGTTTTGAGGGCGGTCTGTGCGCTACTTACCATGTCATGGGCGAAATAGCTCACCATGATTTTATAATTTTCAGGAATGGCTGGTATTTCTACGGTTTTGGATACGCCATTACCCAGTTTTTTAAGACCCTGTCCATTGCCGTATTCATCTGTTTTAATAAGATACCATTCAAAGCGGTCTTCATATAGGGTTTCTTCGGGGAAAGTCCACTGGTTGTCCTGCCTGATGGTTACGTGATATGTTGCCCGGTTACCGGCATACAGCAATTTCGAAGGTTTAATGATTTTAAAGTCCATTACAGGCCAGGTTACCAGAGGTTCCGTCCACGTACCGGATAATTCATGGAAGGCTTCCTTTTTCCGTCCTTCGAAGTCGAGCAGGCCGTCCAAACTAACCAAATCGCTTTCCCATTGGTCTTGCCAGTTCCGGAATACCAAAGGCTTTCCCTTCAGATCATCCTCCAGTTTCAAATAGGTGGCAACATCCATATCCGTTATGGTGTAAGGAATATCCAGGAGTTCAGCTGCACTTTTAAATGAAATGAACGCGGTAGTACTTTCCACGATCATCCCAAATGCATCTGCAGGGATAGCCATTTCCCGGATTTTCCTGATTCTTGGGATGGCCTCCTCGTCCATTCGCATAGTAAGCAGCAATGGCCTGCTACTATCCTTTTCTTTTATGGATGTCGTAAGGTCCTTCAGCCAGTTTAAATAGGCCTGCCGCTGATAGGAAAGAACGGGTTTATTGAATTCGGCTTCCATTTCCCGCCAGGTATCGTTTCCTATATTCCATGCCAGGATATGGTCTTCCTGACGGTAATCTCCGATAGTAGCCAGGATTTCCTCCTTCAATTCCTGTTTTCCGATCGAATCGGTAATAAAGTCCATATAATGCGGGACCCAGAAACTGTAAACCAATGATAGTCCAACCTTTTTGGAATAAGTAAGGACATTATAATCATACATACCGCGGCCGCTGTAATGCACCGTGCTAAAGCCAAGGGCTTTCATCTGCCTGAAGTCCTTCAGGATAACTTCCCTTCGAGGCACAAAGTTGTTCCTCACCCAGTTCTGTCCCTTCTTATATTTCACCGCCCGGAAGGGTTTTACCGCCAATGTTTTGGTTTTCCTGTCGAGCGCATTTCCTTCCGAAATGTTCTTCGGTCCGTCGAATAAGAATTCCGGGAGGGGCTGCCTGTATTTTTCCGGAACATAGTCCAGGGAATCAAGCGACCAATCCAAGCTGTGTAGATTTAATCCGGCATCCGGGGGGAGGTTTTTGTCAAACCGGCTGTTAAACATTACCAGGCCCCTGATCTCCTCAAACCTGGATTCGATATCCTTAAACGCATCCTTCACCCATTGGTGCTGATCCCCACCCAGTTTAAGTGATCCGAATTCTGCAAGCATAACCGGTTTTCCGGTTAAATTTTTAACTGCCGTGTGAAACGGATTATATAATTCATCGAATTCGTGCCATTGGGCATCGGTGTTGAGGGTTCCGTAATTAAGCCCTGTAACCCCTACCCAGTCTACATAGTCGTCTCCCGGGTAATAGTCCTCCATTCCGGCAGCCTTCCAGGGGTTCCATACCCAGACCACATTGCCGGCCTGTTCTTCCCCAAATATGCGGTGGATCCGTTTCCAGGCCCGTATAAAATCTGCAGGGCTGTTATCCCCGGCAGGCGACCATGGGTACTGCGGATTGTCGAATTCGTGGGCGAATCTTAGGAAGACAGGCTTTTCGAGTGTTTTCAGATAGCCCGCAACTTCCCTGATGTACGGATCAAAAGCACCTGAATCTATATATCTTAGGATGTGTTTTTCATTTTTAAGATCCGGGATGCTGTCGGCCATCTTAAAAGTACCTGCCCAGGGTTCCCAGCTGATCATAGGGATCCGCTTGCCGGCGAGAATTTCTGCTATTTCTTTTTTGGGTAATTCAAAACCCTTCCGGTCGCCCCAGGGGGCGTAAAGTGAAATAATGTCGAAGTTTATACCCTGTGATCTTTCCATGCCATTTACAGCGATCATGTCGGGCAGGCCGTCGTTCCGGGGGCCGGGAAAGAAAATACCCAGGTAGGACGTCTGCAGGTCTTGTTTCTCTGTCACGACTATATTCTCCCATTTACTCTGCAGGTATTTCACCTGCACCCCAAGGCTGATAACAACAATTATTGCAAGCAGGGGCAGGGCTAGCGGCCTGGTTAGTTGAAAGAGGAAATCCATTAACCTCCGATACCAGCCTTTTACCTTAACCAGTTGGGCTACGGTTTGTTCATTCAGGGAAGTGCGCAGGATTTGATTCCTATTGGTGGTCCGGGTGGCCAGGTAAACGCTGAAAAACATGAAGAAGGCATTCAACAAGGCGAAAAATGCCATAACTATCGAAAAGGGGGTAAAATCTATCGCCAATCCATAAAAGATGGCAAAAATGGAAATCGACCCCATGACTATATTAGGGATGATTATCCTGAAATCGGAACTGTATTCCCCGTTTTTTGGGGTTGGCAGATAAGGGATTTTCTTTTTGAAAATGGTATATACGAAGCCAAGGAAATAGACCCACCAGGTGGTAATCTGCAACAGGCCCCCCACGATATGAAACCCGCGCTCACTTTTTTCAATCACCCACTTTTGTATATAAGCCCGGATTAGGAAGGCACTCGATGCAAGCGGGAGGGCAATTACTGCAAAAAATAATATATTCCCTTCCCACGGGGTCCTGGCCAGTAAAAGAGAGAGAATCGGGATGAGGAAATTCAATAAATAAATGGTGCCAATAAGAAAATGAAGGGGAAGGAGGCCATAATGGATTTTTTGCCTGAGGTTAAATTTCCGGAATAGCCTGGGATATACATAAAAAAGAAGGTCGAAAGTACCCCTGGACCATTTGAGTTGTTGTTTATAGAAAGACGTCAGGTCGGAGGGTACAAGGCCTCTGGCAAGGACCTCCGGAACATAAACAGACTTCCAGCCTTTGGCATGGAGGAGCATGGCCGTGTGCATATCTTCGGAAAGCCCGGGCGCGTGGCCACCAATACTGTCCAGTGCGGCCCGTCTGAAGGTGCAATTGGCCCCTATGGCATTTACGGTACCATACGTATTCATGGTCATCATCACAGGGCCGTAAAACTGGAAGGTTTGTTCTGCGGCACCCCTGGCCACCAGGGTTTCCCTAAGGTTGTAGTAGGATTGTACTATTTGGACAAACCCAATTTCTGGGTTACTGAAATGCGGGATAATGGGGTCCAGGAAATTCGGCAGGGGCACATGGTCCGGATCGAGGATAACGCATATTTCTCCACTCGCCTGCTTCAGGGCATTATTGATATTCCCTGCCTTGGCGTCTTTACGGTTGTTCCTGGTAACATGGATTACCCCTAGTTTTGCACAGAATTCCTTCAGATAAGGATCATTGGCTTCATCGCAAAGGTAGGTGGTGTGCGGATAGGTAATCTCCGTAATGGCCTTCAGGGTTTCTTCAATCATTTCATAAGGCTCCCCGGGGAAGAAAGTTGTGAGGATATCTACGCTAAAGGTCTTATCTGTGGCCGGGGTCTGTGGGATGGAAATACTGCTATAGTGGTACCACATATACAGTACCCGCAGGATTCCATATACCATGGTGATAATAAGGAGCCAGTACAGCAGGGTGTCCGATTTGAATTCTTCCTGCAGGAACCAGTATAAAAAATTTACGATAGTAAACAACCCAAGCAGGACCAACAGGCGGATCACCCACAATTCCCATTTACGGGGCGCACAGATTGTAGAGTTATCGGCCATCTTTGCGGTTTAACACGTAAAATGGAATATTGGCTGTGGCCGTGTACCCCAGCGAATCGGATATAGAGGCGGAAATCCGGTAAGGGCCTTCTTTAATAGGGGTGGTGAACTTAACGGAATCGCCGGCAGCAAGCTGGATGGCGTTCTGAATTATCCGGGGTTTTGCGCCCTCGCCCCAATCACGCCGGTCCCATGACTCCCGGAAAACATCCCATTGAATTTTATGATTTCCCGTATAGCTCTCGTGGAAGATCAGCTTTGCGGTTTTCCTTTGCCCCGGCTGGTATACCAGGTTGCTGGGCGCGCCAAACCCGTCTATCAGCATATAGTTAAGGCCAAGGGCAGGTTCCGGGCGGTCGGTATCTTTCCATAGGTGTTCCAGGGTGCGGAGCACTTCCGATCTTTTATTGCCCTCATAAAAAGTACTGAACCAGGTTGGGGTCCTTTCCAGTTTATCACCCCAGTAAAAATTTAAGGTACCCAGGTTGTTGGCCCTGTTCTTGGACGTCAATAACCGGTAACGTTCGACCAGCTGTTCCATCTTTTTGGTGCTGGTTGGCTCAACGGGTGCCGCCCAATTGGTGGATGGGGCTTCCCAGGGGCCGTCGTGTCCCCATTCGCTGATATAAAATGGAAACGGGCGAAGCAGGATCTCAATCCGGGAAAGCTCCCGATCCAGGTTTTTTATGTTGCCGAAAATATTGAAGCCAATCAGGTCAAGTCCAGGCGCGTGGTAACCGATACTGAGGATTTCGCGCTTTGAAGGAAAAGTAATGGCGGTACTTACCGGATGGTCGGGGTCTTCGCTGTGGATGAGGTCGACCAGTTCATTGAAGGTTCGTATAAAATCATTTTCAGTGAAGATAAGCGGATATTGTACCTCATTGCCCAGGTTCCAGACCAGCAGCGCCGGGTGATGCCTGTAGCGCCTTACCAATGCCCGGACGGCACTTTTTAGTTTTTCATTTTCTGCTTTGTCCTTGTAGTAATTGAATTGTTCATCAAAGGGTAACAGCGGGATGTCTGCTATGATGGCAATGTCATATTTCCCGGCCTCGTCAAGCACCCCGCCCAGGTTAGCCGTATCATATACCCTCAGGGTATTTCCGCCATAAGCCGCCAATTCCTTGATTCGCCCGGATCCCGAGGCGCCCCGGATCCTGAAGGGACTTCCGTTCCTGATTAATTCAAAGCCATTTTCTGTCCGGGAAACAAACACGCTGGCTGAGGTGTTGGGCTGCTGCTGCGGCCCCATCGGGAAGATCAACAACACAAAGAGGAAGGATAATAAGAAAAACAGATCAATGAAATATCTCGCCATCCGCTGTAATTTTCATAATTCCGTGCAAAGTACCTGCCTGAAAGTCGCAAATATAGTTTTTATCGGTATTGATTGTGATGTTTTCAAACCGCAGGGCGATGTGAATAGCAGGTTATCCTTTTACTTTTTATTAGTGTTATGATGAATGTACAATGATTCGTAACTAGCTGGCCTCCCGGGATTTCTTGCCAGCAATCGCCCGGATCATCCCCTCAAAAATAAAATAGTGGAATGGGAGCATGGCGTACCAGTACAGCCTCCCTTTAAGGCCAAGTGGCCTGAAGGTGGCGGTCTGGTGCAGCCAATTACCATTGAGTTTGAATTCCAGCCATGCTTCCCCTGGCAAACGCATTTCCGCATAGAGGAGCAGGCGCCCGCCTTCCCGGTCTGCAAGGAGGACCCGCCAGAAATCGAGGGAATCACCGGGAAAAATCTTATCCGGATGTGTACGGCCCCTGCGTAACCCGACGCCCCCGTTAAGTTTGTCGAGGAACCCGCGAAGCCTCCATAACCAGTTGCCGTAATACCAGCCGGTTTCGCCTCCTATCCGCCAGATCGCATTTAAAACGGATTCCCTGTCTGAAACCTTCATTTTCTTTTTATCAGTCAGAACCCCGTATTGGGGTACCTGAATGTAT
>Ga0209347_1001378_pt1 | contig 40548 bp, 38 predicted proteins | sample AutmiccommuBRH23_FD_187382 | JGI IMG/M metagenome (GOLD analysis project Ga0209347, IMG submission 187382) | Deep subsurface microbial communities from Mt. Terri, Switzerland - Autotrophic microbial communities BRH/23 (SPAdes) (version 2) | ecosystem: Environmental > Aquatic > Deep subsurface >... | reverse complement strand
ACCCATGAGCTGCGGCGCATGAATCGCTACGGTGTGCTGGCCGCCTACGTCCTGCCCTTCGCCCAGATCGTCGGGCGCATGCAGTACGACCTCTTCCATACCTATACCGTGGACGAGCACACCCTGTTCGTGGTCCGAAACCTGCGCCGCTTCACAGTGCCCGAGTACCATCACGAATTCCCCCTGTGCAGCGACATCATCGGGCAGATTCCCAAGCCGGAGCTGCTGTACCTGGCCGGGTTCTTCCACGACATCGCCAAAGGGCGCGGCGGCGATCACTCCGAGCTCGGCGCCCGGGACGCGATCGCATTTGCCCTGCATCACGGCTTGAGCCACTTCGACGCGCGCCTGGTGGGCTGGCTGGTGCGTAACCACCTCATCATGTCTATGACCGCGCAACGCAAGGACATCAGCGACCCCGAGGTGATCGCCGAATTCGCCGGCATTGCGGGCGACCAGATGCATCTCGATTACCTCTACCTGCTGACCGTGGCTGACATCCGCGCCACAAACCCGAATCTGTGGAATTCCTGGCGCGATGCACTGCTGCGGGAGCTCTACGGCGCCACCAAACGCGCCCTACGGCGGGGGTTGGAGCAGCCGATCGACGCCGACGATCGCATCGAAGAGGTGCAGACCGAGGCGCGCACGCTGCTGCGCGCCCAAGGATTGGCGGAGGAGGTCATCGATCGCCTGTGGAGCAATCCAAGCACCGACTATTTCCTGCGCCACACGCCGGAGGAAATCGCCTGGCACACCGCCGCCATCGCCAAGGCCCGGGCCGATGACCTGCCGCTCGTACTCGTCCAGGGCAATCAACGCGGGAGCACCGCCGTGTTCGTCTACGGCCCCGTCCATGCCCATCAGTTTGCGGTCACCACCGCCGTATTGGAGCAGTTGGGCATCACCATCGTGGATGCGCGCATCATCACGTCCACCAACGGCTACACCCTCGACACCTTTCAAGTGCTGGAGGAAACCGGCGAGCGAATCGAGAACGAGTTCCGCCTGCAGGAGATCCGCGACACGCTCAAGCGCCACCTGGCACATCCCGAGCGCTTCGACCTGTCCGTGTCCCGGCGCCGGGCGCGCCAGCTGCGCCACTTCGATATCCCCACCGAAGTTCACTTCCAGGAAGACGCCCACAACGACCGTACCATCGTCGAAGTGGTGACCGCCGATCGCCCGGGCGTGCTGTCGCGCATCGGGCGTGCCTTCATGCATTGCAACGTCATCCTGGAGAACGCCCGCATTGCCACCATCGGCGCGCGTACCGAGGACGTTTTCTATCTCACCGGAGCGGACGGCAAGGCGCTGCGCAGGGACCAGGACTTCGAATGCCTGCGGCGGGCGATCACGGAGATGCTCAACCAGTAGGGACGGGCCACCGATGGTGGACGGTCGGTGTAGGTCCCATCGAGATCCGAACCCTCTCGCGGCTGAAGCCGCTCCTACAGGCCCTGCGGTTCGACGAACTCCAGGCCGTTCCCATCCGGATCCCGGCAGAACAGCGCGCGGCGGCCGGAGCGGCTGCGGGTGAAGGCGATACCCGCAGCTTCCAGCGCCTGCGCGAGTGCGCCCACGTCTGCCACAGTCAGGGCGAGATGCCGATCGCGCCCCACGTGGCGCGGCCGACCGGTGACGGAGTCGGGGTTCGGCAGTTCCAGCAAATGGATCTGCTGATGCGCCACCCGCAGCCAAGCGCCCGGATACCCCAGGTCCGGGCGGGCGGGATCCACCGGCAGTCCGAGCAGGTCGCGATAGAATGCTAACGCGCGTTCCGTGTCCGCCACGATGACGCTCACGTGGTGTATGGCGCCGATCTCGACCATGATGCCTCCCTCCGATTTCCGCCGGCCTCCGCGGTCGCCCCAGCAGGTGGCCGACATCACGGCCCTGCCTTATACTAGCGCCGCCAACGCCACCGCCTCCACGTCCAGTGCCTGCAATGAACGCCGATCTCGCCAAGCTGCAGCCCTATCCCTTCGAGAAGCTGGCGCAGCTGAAGCAGGGCATCCAACCCCCCGGCGACCGCCCGCACATCGCCCTGTCCATCGGCGAGCCGCGCCACGCCACCCCGTCGCTCATCAGCGAGGCGCTGCTCGCCCACCTGCACGGCCTTGCGAATTACCCCGTGACCCGCGGGGGCGCGCAGCTGCGCGAGGCGATCACCGAATGGCTCATCGGCCGCTTCCAGCTGCCACCCGAAAGCCTCGACCCGGAACGCCACGTGGTGCCGGTCAACGGCACCCGCGAGGGGCTGTTCGCCTTCGCCCAGTGCGTCGTGGAGCGCGGTGCCGATCCACTGGTGCTGATGCCCAACCCGTTCTACCAGATCTACGAAGGCGCCGCCCTGCTCGCCGGTGCGAGACCGGAATACGTTAACGTCGTTGGTGGCAGGGACCTGCTGCCGGACTTCGATGCCGTTCCCGATGCCACCTGGCGCCGCTGCCAGCTGCTCTACCTATGCACCCCCGGAAATCCCACCGGGGCCGTGCTGGACGAGGACCGGCTGCAGGATCTGATCCGCCTGGCACAGGAGCACGATTTCGTGATCGCCTCCGACGAGTGTTATTCCGAGATCTACGCCGATGAGGCGGCCCCGCCCGTCGGCCTGCTCCAGGCCGCCGCCCGTATGGGCGTGAACGACTACCGCAACTGCGTCGTGTTTCACAGTCTCTCCAAGCGATCCAACGCACCGGGTCTGCGCTCCGGCTTCGCCGCCGGCGACGCGCGCATCATGGAACAGTTCCTGCTCTATCGTACCTACCACGGCTGCGCCATGCCGCCGCCGACGCAGGCGGCCAGCATCGCCGCCTGGCGCGATGAGCGGCACGTGCACGCCAATCGCGACCTGTATCGGCAAAAGTTCGATGCCGTGCTGGACATCCTGGGGCCGGCGATGGACCTGCAACGCCCGACGGGCGGGTTCTATTTCTGGGCAGCCACGCCCGGCTCCGATACGGAGTTCGCCCGAGGCCTGTTCGCCCAGGAGCACGTCACTGTCCTGCCGGGGAGTTTTCTGTCCCGCGAAGCCCACGGCGTGAACCCGGGCCACGGTCGCGTGCGCATGGCCCTGGTCGCCTCCTTGGATGAATGCGTGGAAGCGGCGCAGCGCATCCGCCGCTACCTGGGGACTCTGTAGGGTGCTGGAGTTGCCCCGGGCAGTCCCGTAGAATCCTGGACATCCGAGTGCCTTACGCACCCGGCGCACCGCGCCATCGAGAGGACCCCACATGAGCGATTTGCAGCCCGTCATCGAGAAGGCGTTCGAGCGCCGCGCCGACATCACACCCCGTAGCGTGGACACCCACGTCAAGGACGCGGTGCTGCAGGCGGTGGACCTGCTCGACAGCGGCAGCGCCCGCGTGGCCGAGAAGCGCGACGGCCAATGGATGGTGAACGAGTGGCTGAAGAAGGCGGTGCTGCTGTACTTTCGCATCGAGGACAACGCCTTCATCAAAGGCGGCTTCACGAACTATTGGGACAAGGTGCCCTCCAAGTACGCCGACACCAACTCGCGCGAGTTCCGCGACGGCGGCGTGCGCGTGGTGCCCCCGGCAGCGGCCCGCAAGGGCGCCTACATCGCTTCCGGGGTGGTGCTCATGCCATCCTACGTGAACATCGGCGCCTACGTGGATAGCGGCACCATGGTGGACACATGGGCCACGGTCGGCTCCTGCGCCCAGATCGGCAAGAATGTGCACCTCTCCGGTGGCGTGGGCATCGGCGGCGTTCTCGAGCCCCTGCAGGCGGCCCCGACCATCATCGAAGACAACTGCTTCATCGGCGCGCGCTCGGAGATCGTCGAAGGCGTGATCGTCGAGGAAGGCGCCGTCATCTCCATGGGCGTGTACATCGGCCAGAGCACCAAGATCTACGACCGCGAAACCGGTGGCGTCAGCTACGGACGCGTCCCGGCGGGTTCGGTGGTGGTGCCCGGCAACCTCCCCTCCAGTGACGGCAAGTACAGCCTGTACTGCGCCGTCATCGTCAAGAAGGTGGACGAGAAGACCCGGGCGAAGGTGGGAATCAACGAGCTGCTGCGGGATATATGACGCGTAGTGAGTGCGAGGCGCGGCGTCCGGACACAAGAAAATCACCTAACCCGGCTCTCAGATGTTGACCGTCTACGGCATCCGAACCTGCGACACTGTGCGAAAGGCACGTAAGTGGCTCGACGCCCACGGCGTGGCCTATCGCTTTCATGACTTCCGCCAACAGGGGCTGGAACCGGCGCTGCTGCGCCGCTGGCTGGATCGAGCCGGATGGGAGGCGCTGCTCAACCGCCGCGGCACCACTTGGCGGGCGCTGCCCGAGGCGGTGCGCACCGGCATCGACGCTCATCGGGCTGCGAGCCTGCTGCTGGAACAACCCACGTTGATCAAACGCCCGGTGGTCGACGACGGCCGCGCGGTGCAGGTGGGTTTCGATCCTCAGGAATATGAGCGCCGCTTTCGCTGACATCATGTCCGCCACCCTCGAGCTTGCCAAGGACCTGATCCGCCGCCCGTCGGTGACTCCCGACGACGCCGGGTGCCAGGCCGTGCTTGCCGCACGCCTGGAGACCCTCGGGTTTCGCATCGAGCACCTGCGCTTCGGCGCCGTGGACAACCTGTGGGCGCGGCGGGGCGATCGGGGTCCGGTGTTGGCCTTCGCGGGGCACACGGACGTGGTGCCCACCGGACCGGTGGAGCGCTGGAGCTCCGACCCGTTCCAGCCCGAAGTGCGCGACGGCCATCTCTATGGGCGCGGCGCCGCCGACATGAAAGGCAGTCTTGCGGCCATGGTGACGGGATGCGAACGTTTCGTCGCCGCCTACCCCGAGCACCGCGGCAGTCTGGCATTGCTGCTCACCAGCGATGAGGAAGGCCCGAGTCTGGACGGCACCGTCAAAGTGATCGAGGCACTGGAGGCCCGCGGCGAGAAGATCGACTGGTGCGTGGTCGGCGAGCCCACGAGCACCGCGCGGGTGGGCGACGTCATCAAGAACGGCCGCCGCGGCTCCCTCAATGGTCACCTGGTGATCCACGGGCAGCAGGGCCACGTCGCCTATCCGCACCTGGCGGACAACCCCGTGCACCGCGCCGCCCCGGCTCTCGCCGAGCTGTGCGCCGAGACCTGGGATGCAGGCAACGAGTTCTTTCCGCCCACGACGTTCCAGATCTCCAATGTGCACGCCGGCACCGGCGCCGACAACGTGATTCCCGGCGATCTGGAGGTGGTGTTCAATTTCCGCTTCTCCACTGAGAGCACCGAAGAGGACCTACGCCGGCGGGTGCACGCCACCCTGGACCGCTGCGGGTTGCGTTACACGCTGCGCTGGCGACTGTCCGGCCAGCCGTTCCTGACCGCGCCGGGCGAGTTGGTGGACGCCATGCGCGCCAGCATCCGCACGGTGACCGGCGCCGTGGCGGAGCTGTCCACCTCCGGCGGCACATCCGACGGGCGCTTCATCGCGCCCACGGGCGCCCAGGTGGTGGAGCTTGGACCGGTGAACGCCAGCATCCACAAGCTGGACGAGCACGTGCGCTGCGAGGACCTGGACCTGCTGTCACACATGTATGAGGGGATCATGGAGCGGCTGTTGACGTGACTCCGCGACGACGGCCGGGGAACACGCACGACACAGACGCGTAGGCCCGAAGAAGGGCCAGATCGGTCAAAACCGCACCCGCAAAAGCGGCTTCGGCCGCAATGCCGTTCCAGGCCCACCGGCCCGCCTGCATCCCCGCCGAATCGCGGCTGAAGCCGCTCCGACAGCGCCCGCTGCGGGCTTGGGCGCGGCCGCGAGGTTTTCTCAGCCGCCCGGCTTGCTCGCCACCCGGTCGCGCAGATACACGGGCAACGCGCGTTCGGCGCTGACGGCGCGACCGCGCTGCAGGCCGGCGGCGCCCAGCACGGCCACGTCTTCCGCACTGGGATAACGGCGCGGGTGGATGTCGCCCACCAAGCCCGCCAGCCGCCCACGCAGCGCGTCCCCGTAGGCCCCCCAGCCGCTGCCGGCCCCGTGCCAATGATCGCCGCTCGGGATCGGCACCGCGCCCGGCGCCACCACCTGTTCGTCGCCGATCAGCTCCATCAGGCCGTCAGGACCGAGCCGGTAGGTGGCCCAGTACACCTCGCCCATGCGCGCATCGATGGCGCTCATCACCCGTTCGCTGGCGAATTCGCGACGCACGCCCTGGGCCAGGGCCGCGAGGCTCGATACCGCCACCACCGGCAGATCGCAGCCCAGGCCGATACCCTGGACGGTCCCCGCAGCGATACGCACGCCCGTGAACGCACCAGGGCCACGCCCATAGGCGAGCCCATCGAGCGCGCCGACGTGCAGCTGCGCCTCGGCAAGCAGGCTGTCCAACATGGGGAGAAGCACGCGGCTGTGTTCGCGGGGCGCCATCTCGAAGCGCACCCGCACCTGACCGTCCAGATAGAGAGCGGCCGAACACGCCTCGGTGGAGGTGTCGAGAGCGAGGAGCCTCACGGCAGGTGCATCGTCACAGGCGGCCCGACTCGGCATTCCGATTGCCCTCGTGGTCGACGGCGGGGCACTCCGGTCCCGCTTGCAGGAACGCACGCACCCGGGCCCATTCCCGGGTACGCTCCATGGGCGGCAGGCTGGCGAGAAACAGCCGTCCATAGGCTTTGTCGTACAGGCGCGGATCACACAGCATCATGACGCCGCGATCCTCCACATCGCGGATCAGGCGCCCGACGCCCTGCTTGAGGCTGACCACGGCGGCGGGGAGCTGATGATCCATGAACGGATTACCCCCGGTGCGGCGCATGGAGTCGATGCGGGCCTGCAGCACGGGGTCTGCGGGGGAGGCGAACGGCAGCTTGTCGATCACCACGCAGCTCAACGCCGGCCCGCGAACGTCGACGCCTTCCCAGAAACTGCCGGTGCCCAGAAGCACGGCATCGCCTGCGGCGCGGAATCGATCCAACAGCTCCGCCCGCGGCGCATCGCCCTGCACCAGTAACGGCCGCGCCATGCGCGGGCGCAGCAACTCCGCCGCCTCGCGCAGTGCTCGGTGGCTGGTGAACAGCATGAACACACCGCCCCGACACACGTCGGTGATCGGCAGCGCCGCCTCCACCAGCGCGGCGGTGTAGCCGGGATCCATCGGGTCGGGAAGTGCGCTCGGCACGTACAACAACGCATGGCTGGCGAAATCGAACGGGCTGTCCAGGCGCAGCGTCACCGCATCTTCGATGCCCAGGCGTTTCGCGAAGTGGCCGAAGCCCTCGCCCACGGCCAGGGTGGCGGAGGTAAAGATCCAGGCCGCGCGCCGTTCGCCCATGCGTGCCTGGAACCCGGCGGCGATCTCCAACGGCGTCAGGTGCAGGGCGAAGCCGCGTCGGTGCACGTCCAGCCATTGCACGTGCTGCTCGTCGCCGTCGCCGCCGAGCAGCTCCAGGCGTTCGACGAAGGCCGCCGCGCGGCGCCAGCAGTTGTCCAGTCCACGGCTGCGGGAGGCCGCCTGCTCCAACCAGCCCCCCACCTCCCCCAGCCGTTCCCCCACGACGCTCAGTGCGGCGGCGACCTCGGGTTTATCCTTGATCCGCTGCCAGGCGAGGCGCTGCTGGCCGGCGCCCAGGGTGAGGCGAAAATCCTGCACCGCCTTGTCCAGTCCCTCGAGGCAGGCGGGAAGATCGGCCAGGCCACCGGCACCCTGCAGGTGCTCGTTGCGGGCGTCCCGGGCCAGTTCCTGGAGCTGGCGCCCCGTCAGCGTGACGCCGAAGAACGCGGTGGCGATGTCCGGCAGCTGATGGGCCTCGTCCAGGACGTAGGCATCGGCACTCGGCAGCAGATCGCCGAAGCCGTCCTCCTTGAGGGCCATGTCGGCGAACAGCAGGTGATGATTGATCACCACCAGGTCCGCCTCCTGGGCCCGGCGGCGCGCCCGCAGCACATGACAGTCGCCGTAGGCCGGACACTCCTGGCCCAGGCAATTGTCCACCGTCGACGTCACCAGGGGCCAGATCGGGGAATCCTCCGCCACGTCCGTCACCTCGGCGATGTCGCCGCTGCGGGTGCGGCCGGACCAGCCGCGCACCGCTTCCAGATCCGCCACCAGTGCCCGGGAACGCAGCCGCCCCTGCATCAAGGCGAGGTCCAGCCGGTACAGGCACAGGTAATTGGCCCGGCCCTTGAGCAGGGCGGTGCGCGCGGGCATGCCCATGGCCGCCGCCAGGGCGGGAAGGTCGCGATGATAGAGCTGATCCTGCAGGGTGCGCGTCCCGGTGGACACGATCACTCGGCGCCCCGCGAGCAGCGCGGGCACCAGGTAAGCGAAGGTCTTGCCGGTGCCGGTGCCGGCCTCGGCGATCAACGTTGTGGCGTCGTCGATGGCCGCCGCCACGGCGGTGGCCATGGCCTGCTGCTGAGGCCGCACGGAAAACCCGCGGATATGACGCGCCAACGGCCCCTCGGGGCCGAGTATCTGTTGGGGGCTAACCATGGAGCGTGATGGCTGCGGCTCAGGATCCGTGATGTTCCCAAACCTCGTCTTCGACCGTGCCCTCGGCGTCGGTCCAGACCAGACGGGCGACGTTCTTGAAGCGGGCCACCGACATGGCGCCGCGGCGGGTGCGCCGGCTGCCGGCACCCTCTTCCAGGGCCGGAAGGATCTCGTCGCGCGTCGCCTCGTAGATCTCCCGCGGCTGATAGTCCTCGTCCATGAGCACCAGCACCACGGAATCCCACTCCTGCTCGACCTTCAACTGGCCGATGCGGTGGCCGGATTTGCGCTCGTCGAAGATCGCCCGTCCCTTGATCTGCACCCGCTGGCCGTCGCGCGTGCCGCGCCCGAGCGCGTCATAGCCGCCCGGTTTGTCCCGGCAGATTTCCAGATCCAGCAGCCGTGCCGCATCGTATTCGGCGATCTCACCGCTGACGCCGCCCAGGGGTTTGCCCGTGGCCTTGCGGTACTCGGCGGCGATGCGCCTGGCCTCCGCCATCAGCTTGTCGACCGAATACACGCTCATGCTTACCCTCCATGAGCGCCGCGCAAACCGTGCGCCCTGCGGGGCATCATAAACGATCGACTGGGCCACCCCAAGGTTATTCCCGACGGAGCGGGCTCACTCAGCGATCGGCGCTCAGGCTGCGCGCCTCGCCTTCCGCCTGTCGGGCACCGGCGTCGTCGCCACGCCCGCGGCGAGCGTCGGCAATGATGCGCCAGTTGCGCACCTGAAGATCCGGCTGTCCGGCGGCGTAGGAGTTGGACCGCAGCGCCAGGGATTCCGCCTGAGCCAGGTCACCCTCCTGCAGGCGGACCAACGCCAGTCGGTTCCACACCAGGGGGTTACGCGGCTCGATGCGCTGCGCGCGCTCGAGCAGGGCGAGGGCCTGGCGCAGGTCACCGTCGCGAGCCGCACCCATAGCCTCGGCCAGCAGACCTTGCACCGCCGGCGCGGTCTCGGCAGGAGCCGTGCGCGCCGGGGCCCGCGCGGTCACGGTCGGCGCCTCGTCCACGGTGGTGCTGCGATCCACCACGGGGGGCGGTTCGCTGCGCGGCTGGGGAGTCTGCACGGCACAGGCGCCAAGCAGGCTCGTGGACAGCAACAGAGCCAAAACACGCATGGGAATGCATCCTGTCATCGCAAGAGTCGTTGCAGCCAGCTTCCGCCCCGGCATTCGGCACCGGCAGCCGGGGCACTGCCGGGCAGGAACGGCCATCGCACGGCGCCCTCGCAGCCTTCCTCACTGCGCAGGCCGGTGGCCGGATCGACCCAGACCGATTCGATCCCGCCCGGCGGCGGCGCATCCAATGGTGTGGGCTGCACCGCCGCCGCCAGCGCGCCCCACACGCGCAGGGCGCCGGTGCTGCCGCTCAGGCCGGTCGGGCGGTTGTCGTCGCGACCGATCCAGGCCACCGCCAGGTAATCCTCGGTGAAGCCGGCGAACCAGCTGTCGCGCGTGTCGTCCGTGGTACCGGTCTTGCCCGCCACCCGCAAACTGGGCGAAACCATAGCATAGAGCCCGGCACCGGTGCCGTCGCTCACCGCCAGCTGCAGCGCACGGGTGAGCAGATGGATCGTGGTCTCGTCGAACGCGCGCTGGACGGTAAGCGGATAGCTCGACAGCGCCTGACCCTCGGCGTCGAGTACCGCGCGGATACTGCGCAGGGGGGTGCGAAAGCCGCCGGCAGCGACGGTCTGGTAGAGCTGGGCCACCTCCAGCGGCGAAAGGTTCACCGACCCCAGCAGCACCGATGGATAAGGTTTTACCGACCGGTCCATGCCCAGTCCTTCCAGGGTCTTCACGACCTGTTCGACGCCGAGCTCCATCCCCAGGCGCGCCGTCGACACGTTGTAGGAATGCGCCAGAGCCAGGGCCAGGGGCACGCGTCCATGGAAGCGGTGGTCGTAGTTGCCCGGCTCCCACAGGCTGCCGTCGTGATTGCGCACCGCCAGCGGACCATCGTCCAGGAGGGTGGCAAGGGTATAGTGCTGCGGCCGCTGCAGGGCGGTGAGATAGACCGCCGGTTTCACCAGCGAACCGATGGGGCGCACCGCGTCGAGGGCGCGATTGAAACCGGCATAGCGACCGTCGCGCCCGCCCACCAGCGCCACCACTTCGCCGCTGCCGGTGCGCACTGCGACGACCGCGCTCTGCAGCTGCCCTTTCTGCTCCGTGCGACCCGCCTCGATCGCCCGCAGCTGCCGCTCCACCGCCTCCTCCGCCTGCCGCTGCATCAGCGGATCGAGGGTGGTAAAGATCTGCAATCCCTCGGAACTCAGGTCCTCGTCGCGATATTCACTGCGCAGCTGCCGGCGCACCAGATCCACAAAGTTGGGATAGAGGGTGGCGCCGCTGGGCGGCGTCGTCGACACGCCCAGGGCCTGGCGTTGGGCGGCCGCTGCGGCTGGGGCTTCCACCAGACCCTGCTCGGCCATGACGCTCAGCACCAGGTCGCGCCGCTGTCGGGCACGCTCCGGGTGGCGGCGGGGATCGTAATAGGACGGGCCCTTGATCATCCCCACCAGCAGCGCCACCTCGTGCGCCCGCAGCTGGGACAGGGGACGCTGGAAATAGAACTGACTCGCGAGCCCGAAACCATTGATGGAGCGCCGCCCGTCCTGGCCCAGGTACACCTCGTTTAGATAGGCCTCGAGGATGGCATTCTTGTCGTAATGCCATTCCAGCAGCAGGGCCATGACCGCCTCGTTGAGCTTGCGCCGCAGGGTACGCTCGCTGGTGAGGAAAAAATTCTTCACCAGCTGCTGGGTGATGGTGCTGCCGCCCTGCACCGTGCGCCCGGCGCGCAGGTTGGCCCACACGGCGCGAGCGACGGCGCTGGGGGCGATGCCATGGTGGTCGTAGAACTGGCGATCCTCGACGGCGATCAGCGCGTCGGTGAGCGTCTCGGGCACATCCTCCAGGCGCACCAGGATGCGATCCTCGTTGTGGGCCGGATAGATGCTGCCGACGAGCACCGGATCGAGCCGCGCCAGGGCCACGTCGCGCCCGCTTTGGGCGTCGGCGAGGCTCGCCACCTGTCCGCCGGAAAAACCGACGCGCAGGCGCCGGGCCTGCTCCGGCCCATCCCAGAACTGGAAGGCCCGGGTGGCGAGCTCCAGGGTTTGGCCGTCGCGGGCAAAGGTGCCACCCTGCTGCGCCCGGCGCACCGGCCGATAGCCGAGCAGCTTCAGCTCGTATTGCAGATCGTCCGCCGTGAGCTGACGCCCCGCATAGAGCTCCAGGGGCCGGGCGTACACCCGTGCCGGAAGCTCCCAGCGCCGGCCCTCGAACTGCCCGCGAATCTCGAAGTCCAGATAGGCCACATACCCCGCACCCACCACCAAGAGGCCGAGAAGCCCGTAGGCGAACAGGCGCCGGAGCGCCCGTCCGCCTCGGCCGCGGGTCTTGCGTTTGCCGGGCTTGCGCTTTGCGCGAGTCTTGCGCGCAGCGGCGGGCCTGCGGGAACTGGATGGTTTACGAGCCATGGATGAATATCATTCGCTACATTCCGAAAAGCAGTCTGGCGTCGGGATGGTGCACGCTGCGGTGCTATACTGGCAGCGGCCTGCACCGAGTTCCCTTTCAATACTCTTCCATCAGGTGCATGCCGCCGACCACCGGCCACGCATCAACCATGTCCGATACCGCCCCCCAGGAAGCCGCCCAGCGGCAGCTGATCGACGCCTTGCGCACTCCGGCGCGCTATCCGACGCCGTGTGACGAGGTCGAAGTGATCGAGACGCACATCTCGTGGGTGCTGCTGTGCGGCGAGTTCGCCTACAAGATCAAGAAGCCGGTCGACCTGGGCTTTCTGGATTTTACCAGCCTGGAGCGGCGCCGACATTACTGCGAAGAGGAACTGCGTCTCAACGGACGCCTCGCGCCGCAATTGTACCTGAAGGTCGTCGGCATCGGCGGTTCTGCGCAGGCACCGGCGTTCGAGCACGGCGAGCCGTTCGAATACGCGGTGAAGATGCGCCGGTTCGACCAGCACGACCTGCTCGACCGCATGCTGCGCGAACAGCGTGTGGCGCCGGAGCTGATCGACGCCATCGCCGACACCGTGGCCGACTTCCACGGGCGCATCCCGGCCGTGGATCCCGACAGCGGCTTCGGCCTTCCCGAAGGCATCCGCGAACCCGTGCGGGCAAATTTCGAGCACCTCGACCTCACGCTCACCGACCCGCAGTTGCGCGTGAAACTGGAGCAGGTGCGCACCTGGAGCGAGCAGGAGTTCGAACGACGGCGCGGGATCCTGGCGGCGCGCCGCCGGTCCGGCTTCGTGCGCGAATGCCATGGCGACATGCACCTGGGGAATATGGCGATGCACGAGGGGGAACTGGTGCTTTTCGACGGCATCGAGTTCAACCCCGCCCTGTACTGGATCGACGTCATGAGCGAGGCGGCGTTCGTATTCATGGACCTCGACGACCATGGGCGCGGCGATTATGCCATGCGATTCCTCAACCGCTACCTGGCCGATACCGGCGACTATACCGGCGTACGGGTGCTTCCCTACTACCTGTGCTACCGCGCCATGGTGCGGGCCAAGATCGCAGGCATCCGACTGGCCCAGCGCGCGGGGCACGAAAGCGCCGCCGACCGCGACGCGCTGCGCGGCTATCTGGAGCTCGCCCACCGCTACACCCAGCAGCCCGCGCCGCTGCTGCTGATCACCCACGGACTGTCCGGCAGCGGGAAGTCCAGCATTGCCGCGCCGCTGTGCGAGCGCCTCGGGGCCGTGCACCTGCGCTCGGACCGAGAACGCCAGCGGCTGTTCGGACGTGGCGGCGGCGCCGGCATCGGCGCAGGCCCCTACTCGGCCGATGCAACCGAGCGCACCTATGCGCGACTCGCAGAGCTGGCCGGCGAGGTGCTGGAGGCGGGACTCAGCGTGGTGGTGGACGCCACCTTCCTGGATCGGCAGCAACGTGGGCGCTTCGCCGCCCTGGCGGCGGCCCGTGGCGCAGGCTTTCGCATCCTGCACTTCGAGGCCAGCGTCGACGAGCTGCGTCGGCGGGTGCGCGCTCGGGCGGCGGCCGGCCGGGATATCTCCGAAGCCGACCTGCGGGTGCTGGAACATCAGCTGAAAGACGCCACGCCCCTGGGTACGGAGGAACGGGTACTGACGGTCGACACCGAGTCGCCGCTAGACCTGGACGTGCTCAGCGCCCGAATCCGCGCCCCGGCGGGCCACTAGCGGCTCCACCAACACGGCGGTGACCACATAGCGCAGGGGGCCGCCGGCGCGCAAGGCGTCGAAGGGATAGCAGGTCACCAGGATCAGGCGCTTCTCCCCGACCGCCGACTCCAGGTAGGCGTGCTCCGTGTGCACCACCGACAGGGTGCGCACCTCGTATTCGTGCCACACGCCGTCGCCGGCGCGCACCAGCAGGCGATCGCCCGTCCGCAGGCGTTTCAGGAATGCGAAGTGCGTATCCCGATGGCCGCTGACGATGCTGTTGCCCGGCGCCCCCGGATAAGGCGTGCCGGTGGCGTGCCCCGGCGCAAAGGCGAGGGTGCGGCCGCTCGCGCCCGCCAGGACCACCTGGTCGACCCCCAGGCGCGGCACCTGGAGCTGGGCCACGGGCATGGTATCCGCCCAGGGCCAGGGCCTGTGGCCGGTCTGCTCGGCCAGGGTGCGCTCCCAGGCGGTGCGCAGCAGCACCTGGGCGAGCCCGGCCTTGCCCTGCAGCCACAACCCTTCACCCAGATGCCAGCCGCCCAGCACCACCGCCAGGGCGGCGGCTGCCAGAACGGCGTTGCGTGTGATCATGTCGCAAGCCTCCAGGCGCTGGTGCCGACGGCGGCGCCCAACAGCAACAGGAGCAGCCCCAATGCCATGTGCCACAGGCTGTCGGTGGCGGTCTGCGGCAACTGACCGAACACCTTTTCATACTCCCAGCCGGATGGCAGGTTGGTCGGCACGCTGCCCGAATGCAGCGCCCCGTCCCCGGGACGGGCCGGCGTGCGGTCCACCGCGACAAGGCTGGTGTAGCGGCTCACCAGATGGTGGCTGAGAGCGACCTGCACCACGCCCTGACGGACGGCGTCGCCGTCGTCCCCCTGGACCACGCCGTCCATGAGCGCTGCAATCTTGTTGCGCGCCCACAGTGCCGCAATGCCGGGGGCGGTGCCCGCGGCGCGGGTCTCGAGGGGCATGCGCAACTGCCAGGGCTCGGCGTCATAGCGCCCGCTGACGGTGAGGGCGTCGGGCAGGCGGTCGAAGCGGGCGCTGAACACCAGCGGTTCGCCCAGATAGAGATCCGGCAGGCGTGCGGGCCACACCTCGGCGGCCACGCCATCGGGCCAGCTGACCCGGACATCGGTGAGCGCGGGATGCTCCAACTTGGCGAGCAGCGCATCCATTTTCTCCCCCACCTGATCGCCGGCACCGATATAGGTGAAGGTTCCGCGACCGAACCTGGCGGCGCGGGCCATGAAGTGGCCGTTGGGCGCCGAACCGATCCCCACCGTGAACAGGCGGCTGTCGCCGAGGCGTTGCTGCACCAGGGCAAAGGTCTCCTGCTCGTTACCGATGGCACCGTCGGTCAGAAACACCACCTGGCGCACGTGCCCGAGCGGCGCTTCGCCGTCCAGCGCCAGCGCCAACGCCGGCATCATCTCGGTGCCGCCCTCGGCGGCCAGGCGCCCGACGTAGTGCCGCGCCCGCTTCAGATTCGACTCCTCGGCGGCGCGCGGCTCGTCGAACAGCGCCTCGGTGCGGGAGTTGAACTGAATGACGTTGAACCGATCCTCGGGTCGCAGGCGCCCCAGCGCCAAGTCCACGGCGGCGCGGGCCTGGTCCATGGATGCGCCGGCCATGGAGCCGGACGTATCCACCACGAAGATCACCTCCCGCGGCGGCACCCGCCCCATCGCCCGTTCCTGCTCCGGCGGCAGCAGCATCATCAGCACGTATTCATGGCCGGCGTGGGCTTCCCGAAACAGCGCGGCGCGAGGCTCCGCCCCCGGGGCCGGCCGCCATTCCAGGGTGAAGTCCCGCTCCGCCACGACGCCGTCCTGCAGCACGACGGTGGCGCGATCGGCCGCTTCGAAGGTGGTATGCACCCGATGAAAGGGGCTTGCGACCGCCGCCAGCGGGAACCCCGCATCGAGATCGACCCGCAGGCTCACGGGATTGCGCCGCGGCTCCCCGGGTGCGAGGACCGGGGGGGAGATGCGCGTGGCGTCGGGGACGCGGTCGGTGGCCGCGGCCCAGCCGAGCGCCTGCGGCGTCGTGCGGTGGTCGGCGACGGCGGGGACGACGTTCCCGGGTAGATAGCGTGGGCCCACGACGGTGGGGAAGCGCAGCTGAAAGCCGCCGTCGCGAAAGCGCAGATGCTGCTGGTACTCCAGCTCCACCGTGACCGTGTCTCCGGGACCGATGTTGGCCACGGAACTGGTGAACACGTTGGGACGCTCCTGCTCCACCAACCCGGCGCGGCGTCCCTGGGCGCGCGCCTGTGCGTAGCTGCGCCGGGCGCCGGCGCGCTCCCGGATCTCACCCAGGATCATCCGCTCACCCACCTGCAGGCGCAGGCGGTCCACGGCCGCCTCCTCCGGCAGGGGGAACACGTACACGCCCTCGACCCAGTCGCGGTGGGGATTGTGGAAGCGCTGCCGCACCCGCGCGCGCACCACCATGCCGGACACCGACAGCCGCACATCGGTGGCCTGAAGGGGCGCGTGGCGGTACAGGCCCTCCTGGCCGCCGGACAGCAGCAGTCCGGCACTGGCCGGGCCGACCGGCGGCGGCTCGCCCTCCCCGGCCCGGGCGCTGCCGGGGACCACCAGGACCAGCACCACCACGACCAGGACCGCCGAACTCGCCAGACCGGCGGCCGCGGCCGCCAGCAGGCCCAGGCCGAGCTCGCGGGCGAACGCCCACCGGGCGGATGCGGCGCTGCTCATGCGTCCGCCTCCCGGGATTCGTTCCGAGCCCCCGCGCCCGCGGCCTCGGCCTCCCGGAACCAGGCGTCCTCGGATCCGGGGGGCTGCGGGTACCGGCAGATCTCCTCCGGGTCCCAGTACAGGAAATCTTCGGACTGAGGCACCAGGATGCGGCTCATGAGGCGACCTCCTCGGGCTCGATGCGGATCACCACCCGGCGCTCGAAGCTGCGGCTCTCCAGGTCCTGGTCCTGGAACAGGGGCCGCTGCTCGCCGAACGCCCGTGTGCGCAGGCGCTGGCGATCGGCGCCCGCCGTCTCCAGTTGGCGGCGCACCGCATCGAGCCGTTGGCGGGAGAGCGCCAGATTTCCCGGCGCGGCACCGCGGGGATCGGCATGTCCTTCCAGCACCAGCACGGTGCCGGGCAGGTCATTGAGCAGCCCGGCAAGGGCCTTCAGCTGGGCGGCATAGTGGGGCTCCAGCTCCGCACTGGCGGTGCGGAACTGCACGTTGAGCTCCAGTCCCCAGCCGCCTGGGGGCGCCGCCGGCGCAAGTGCAGCGGCGCTGGCCAGCTGCAGGGATTCCCCTGCCTGGGCGGCGTTCGCGGGGGCGGCCTTCACGCGCATGCGGGCGTCGTCCAGCGCCGCCTGCAAACGGTCGATCTCCTGGCGCTGGGCGCGCTGCTGGCGCTCCCGTGCCGCTTCGCGGCCCATCAGCGTGCCGCCGACGGCGCCGATGATGAGCCCCGGAGGCCCCCCGAGCACCGCGCCCACCAGGGCTCCGACCCCGGTGCCCACGTCCTGGGTGCGGGCCACTTGGGTGTCCTGTGCCTGCACCCCGCTGCTGCCCAACAAACCGACGGCCAGTGCCGCCGACAGAACCTGCTTTGTACGCTTCGTTGCCATGCTCGTACTCCGGTTGCCTCGGTTGGTCCAGCGCGCCGTCCCTGGCAAGCGGTCCGCTGTCGGACCGGGCCGTCCCTGCCGGCGCCGGCGAAGGAGCCGTCTCGGGCTCTCAGCTAGGATTTCAGCGCACGGGTGTGCGCCCGGCGGTGTGCAATCAGGGCAATCCGGCGATCAATTGTGGCAACACCATGGCGAGCGTCCCCGCGGCGGCACGGCCGGCGGCCCCTGTGATAGCTTTATCGGTCGAGAGAGGAGGGGTGGGTCATGGCAAGACGCATCGCCATTGTCGAGGACGAGGCTGCGCTGCGCGCCAATTACAGCGACGCCCTGCAGCGCCAGGGTTATTCCGTGGAGGCCCACGCCAGTCGCCGCGAAGCGCTGCAGGCGTTTGCCGGGCGGCTGCCCGATCTGGTGTTGCTGGACATCGGCCTGGACGACGACGTGGACGGTGGCTTCGAGCTCTGCCGGGAGCTGCGCGCCCGTTCCGCCACGCTGCCGATCGTCTTTCTCACCGCCCGGGACAGTGACTTCGACTCCATCTCCGGACTGCGCCTCGGGGCCGACGACTACCTCACCAAGGACATCAGCCTCCCCCACCTCCTGGCACGCATCGCCGCCCTGTTCCGGCGCATGGAAGCGCTGCGCAGCCCGGTGCAGGAGGAATCCCTGCTGGAGCGCGGCAGCTTGCGCCTGGATGTGGACCGCCTGGCGGTGCATTGGCACGACCGGCCGGTCGCCCTCACCCTGACCGAGTTCTGGATGGTGCATGCGCTGGCGCGCTACCCCGGGCACGTCAAGGGACGCGAACAGCTCATGCGCGAGGCCAACGTGGTGGTGGACGACAGCACCATCACCTCCCATATCAAACGCATTCGGCGCAAATTCCAGGAGGTGGACGCGGGGTTCAGCGCCATCGAGACGGTCTACGGCATGGGTTATCGCTGGACGGAACCGGCGTGAGGAGCCGGCGCCCACGCCGGCGGTTTGCCTTCAGCCTGCGTACCAAGCTGCTGGCGCTGTCTCTGGCGCTGTTGGTGATTCCCTGGACCGGCTACCAATACGTGACCCAAATGGAGCGCTTCCTGCGCGCGGCCCAGGAACAGGCCCTGCTCACCACGGCGCGGTCCATCGCCCGGGTATTGGGCCAACAACCCGAGTTACTGGGTGCGCACAGCGCCGAGGGCGGCGAAACCGGCCACCTCTATGTCCGCGTGCTGTCGACGCCGTTGCAGCTGGACGGCTACGGCGAGGATTGGGAGCCCTACCGCGCCCACACACGGCTCTACGGCGAGGGGCACGTCCTGAGCGGTGCGGCCGACTATGACCCGGACACCCTGTCGGTGCAGCAGACCGTCGGCACCCGCGACGGCTATTTCTACGCCCTGTTCGAAGTGCGCGACGAACGCATCGTCTATCGACTCCCCGGCGAGTCGCGCCCGGAGGCGTCCGATCACCTGCGTCTGCGGCTCGGGGCCACGGACGGCGATGAACGCGAATACCTGTTCACCACCGCGGCACCGGGATGGGTGACGGTACACGCCCGCCGGGGGGACGGCCTGGTGGAGGAAACCCGCATCAAGGCGGAATGGCAGGAGACCACCGGCGGCTATACCATCGAGCTGCGCATTCCATTGTCGCTGTTGGGATCGCATCTGGGCTTTTCGGTGGTGGACGTCGACGGTCCCCGGCGTCAGATCCGCACCGCCGTCGGAACCCGGCAGCCGGAGACCATCACCGTCGCCAGTCCGGCGATGCAGGCGCTGCTGCACGGCGCGGAGCCCGACGCCGGACGCGTCTGGGTGGTGGACCGAGAGGGCCGGGTGCTGGCCTCGGCCGGAGACCTGCGCACCGGCGCCGAGCTGACCGCCGCAGGCGAACGCCGATCCTTGGGTGCCGGTGTCTTGCACCTGCTGTACGGATTGGTTCTGGATCGGCCGGCGGACGCCTTCGAGGACGAGCTATCGGACGTTTCGCAGCTCGACAGCGGCGAGGTGCGCCAAGCCCTGAGCGGCATGCCGGCAACCCGCTGGCGGCGTACGCCCGACGGCCAGGCGGCGGTGTTCTCCGCGGCTCAACCCGTGCACAGCGAGGGGCATCTGCGGGGCGCAGTGGTGGTCGAGCAGACCAGCCACCAGATTCTGTTGCTGCAGAACCGTGCTCTGGAGCACATATTCAATTCCACCCTGCTGGTGTTTCTCGCCGCGGCCGTCCTCCTGCTGCTGCTGGCCACTCGCCTCGCCGGCCGACTCCGACGCCTGCGCGATGAGGCGGAACAGTCCATCAGTGCCGACGGCCGGGTGGTGGGACGCATCACGCCGTCCACCGATGGCGATGAGCTCGGGGACCTGTCGCGCAGCTTCGCCGCACTGCTGGACCGCCTCGGGCAGTACACCCGCTACCTGGAGTCCATGGCAGGCAAGCTCTCCCACGAGCTGCGCACACCGCTGATCGTGGTGCGCTCATCGCTGGACAACCTGGAGGACACCGAGGTGAGCGACGACGCGCGGGTGTACAGTCAGCGGGCGCGGGACGGGCTGGCACGCCTGGAGGACATCCTCGCTCGTATGAGTGAGGCCACCCGACTGGAGCAGGCGCTGCAGCGCTCCGAACATGAGCGGTTCGATCTCACGGATCTGATCCGCGGCTGCGTCGCCGGTTACCGGGGCGCGTACCCGGAGCAGAATTTCGCCCTCAACGTTCCCACGGCGCCGCTGCCGATGGTCGGGGTGCCCGACCTGATCGCCCAGATGCTGGACAAGCTGGTAAGCAACGCCGTGGACTTCGCCCGCGCCGGAACGGCCATTCACATCGCCGTCCAGGACAAAGCCGCGCAGGCATCGTTGCGGGTCGCGAACGAAGGGCCGCCGCTTCCGGATTCCATGAAGCACAACCTATTCGATTCCATGGTTTCCGTCAGACCGGCAAAGGGGCGCGAGCCGCATCTGGGGCTTGGCCTGTACATTGTACGGTTGGTTGCGGAATTCCATGGCGGGCGGGTGCGCGCACAGACGGTGACTTCGCCACCGGGAGTGGAATTCGTGATCGACTTACCGCTGCCGCAAAAATAACCTCGTGTCCGCGCAACGTCATCTTGCGCCACCCATTCCCTGTGCAACACTGAGGGGCTATCGTAGTAGAGGGGAATCCGTGCGTATCGCAGTTCTCGAGGACGAAGCACCTCTCGCCGATCTGTTGCGGGCCTGGCTGGAAGCCGAAGGACATCACGTCGCGGTGTTCGACCGCGGTACCGTCCTGATCGACAGCCTGCGCAAAAGCAGCTTCGATCTCCTCATCCTGGATTGGATCGTCCCGGAGCTCGACGGCGAACAGGTCCTCGCCTGGGTGCGTGGACACCTGGACTGGCCGATCCCTGTCCTGTTCGTCACCCAGCGTGACGAAGAGGAGGACATTGCACGCATGCTTCTGGCCGGCGCGGACGACTACCTGGTCAAGCCGGTGCGCCAGCGGGAGCTGCTCGCGCGAATCGCGGCAGTGAGCCGCCGCGTGCACGGACTCGCCGCTGCAGATCCCGTGCTCGAACAGCCACCCTACCGCATCAACACGGCGGCGCGCACCGTCACGCTGCACGATCGCCCCGTGGCGCTGACCCAGAAGGAGTTCGAGCTGGCGGCCTTCCTGTTCCGCAACGCCGGGCGCATTCTCTCCCGCGACCACATCCTCGAGGCAGTGTGGGGCCACCGACCGGGGATGAACACGCGCACCGTCGATACCCACATCAGCCGGCTGCGCAACAAGCTCGCACTAGCTCCGGAGAACGGCTGGCGCCTGAGCGGCATCTATCACCACGGCTATCGCCTGGAGCGCGTCGACGAAAGCGAACGCGGCGTTTCCTGATCGCCCGCGATCCGCCTTCCTTTCAGCTTGGTTTCAGGTAGGCGCCGTAACCTTGCGCCTGTCCTCCGAAACGAGACCACGCACATGTCCACCGTCGCCGAGGCAAATGTCTGGGATCGGCTGGTGCGGATCTTCCAGTGGACACTGGTGGCGGCGCAGGGATGAGCCGGTTCAGGCCAGGACCTGGTCGGGACCCGCACCCGCCGCCCGTTGCCGCGGCGACGCCGGGCCGCGGATACCCCTTTGCGTCGTCGGCTCGGTGAACTCATCGGGTCCCGCCAGTTCGAAATCGATGCTGAGGCGGTCGGCCGCCGCCGGGCGGAACAGAGCATCGGCGAACCGCCGGTGCACCGGGTGTTCCCGATAGCAGTCGATGACGGCGCGGCTGGCAAAGCGGACCAGCCAGGCATAGCGATAGCGGCTGTCCTCCCGGACCGCGCGACCGCTGAGCACCTGGCGCACCCCCGGGATCGTGGCGAGCACCGCCCGGCCGCGCTCGATCATCGATTCGGTGTCCGCCTGGTCGAGGCTGGCGTTGTAGACGATCACGTGCTCCACCTCCTGCCATCGCCGACACTGGACGCAGACCTCGGCGGCGCGCCCGGCGCTTCCCCACAGGCGCATGCAGCGGGCGATATCGGCCGCCATGGCATCGCGCACGCCCCGCAGCAGGTCGGTGTAGCCGGTCGCTTCGCCGGCAGCATTGGCGCAGATGGTGGAGCCGGCGATATCGGACAGCGCAGTGTAGTAGTTGATCTTCGCCACGCCGTGGCCGATCAGGCGGCGGAACTGATCGTCAGACAGACCGGTACCGCCATGGATTACCAAGGGCACACCGGCGCTCTCGTTGATGCGCGCCAGACGCTGGAAATCGAGCTTGGGTTTGCCTCGCATGCGACCGTGAACCGTGCCCACCGACACCGCAAGACAATCGACACCGGTGCGCTCCACGTAGGCCCTCGCTTCCTCCACCGAGGTGTAGCGCAGCTCCCCCGAGTGACGTTCGGCGTCCTCACCTTCCACACCGGCGACATAGCCGAGCTCACCCTCCACGGCCACCCCGCAACCGTGGGCCATGTCCGCCACCTCACACGTGAGCCCCACATTGCCCGGAAAGGACTCCGTAGATGCGTCGACCATGACGCCGTTGCAGCCCAGGCGGATTCCGACGATTGCCGACTCGAGAGATGCCCCGTGATCCAGGTGAATGGCCACCGGCACATCGGTGCGCCGGGCCGCCGCCTCCACCGCCGGCAGGAGGAGTTGCGGGTCGACGTACTCGAAATGGGACTCGGCCACGCTCAGGATGACTGGCGCACGGCATTCCTCCGCGGCGGCGATGACCGCTTCCAGGAACTCCAGACTTACCACATCGAAGGCGCCGACCGCATAGCCGTTGCGGTACGCGTGCTGGAGCATGTCATGCATGTCGATCAGTGCCATGTGCGTCCTCCGTCGGCCTATGCGCGATACGTGTCTACAGTGCGGCGCCGCCCACCCCCCGCCCCAGGTGCCGGGCGCCGGCGTGGTGCAGCGCCTCCAGGCCCTCGCCCATGATCATCCCCGCGCAACGGTGGAACACCCGCAGCTCGCAAGGCACCGCCTCGTGCAGCGGGCGCTGGACCTTGGGCGGAAAGCCGGTCCACGCGAGCAGCGGCAGGTCCTCCTGCAACCCGTCGAGTACCACCCAGCCCCGCCCGTCCACCAGAGCCCACAAGGCCGGTCCCAGGTGCGGGAGCGGCAGGCGCACGTCCGCCCCACTGCGCAGCAGCACCACCCGCAGGGTGTTGTAGACCGGCGCCGGCACCCGCTTCGGGATGGTGCGCAGACTGGGCAGGCGGTCGAGCGGATGGACCTGCATGGCGGCGGCAACCGTCAGGATTCCTCCGCGGCGGTGGCCGCGTCCCCCGCCCCTTCCTCGAACACCCGGCTGGAGAGCAGGTCTTCGGCCTCGATGGTCATCAGGTCGAGCCGGTTGAGCTTGCGCCCCCGCTGGGCGAACAGGCGGTTGGCCTGGCGCAGCCGCGCCCGGTCGAGCCCGTTGCGGATCGAGCGCGCGTTGGCAAAATGGGGCAGCGCCATACGCCGCCGGATGTAGTCCCGAAACACCGTCTCGGCCTCTTCACTGAGGCGGTAGTTCTGCTGGGCCAGCATGAGCTTGCCGATGGCCAGCAGCTCCTCGTCGCTGTAGTCGGGAAAATCCACATGATGAGCGATGCGCGAGCGCATGCCCGGATTGCTCTGGAAGAAGCGATCCATCTTGTCTTTGTATCCGGCCAGGACCACCACCAGGTCATCACGGTTGTTCTCCATGATTTGGAGCAGGATCTCGATGGATTCCTGGCCGTAGTCGCGCTCGTTCTCCGGGCGGAACAGGTAATACGCTTCGTCGATGAACAGCACCCCGCCCATGGCGCGCTTGATCACCTCCTTGGTCTTCGGTGCGGTGTGGCCGATGTACTGACCCACCAGATCGTCGCGGGTGACCGCCACCAGGTGTCCCTCGCGCACGTACTCCAGATGGTGCAGGATCTCGGCCATGCGCATCGCCACCGTGGTCTTGCCGGTGCCGGGATTGCCGGTAAAGGACATGTGCAGGCTCGGCGCCTCGGAGGCCAGATCGAGCTTGCGTCGCACCCGGTCCACCAGCAGCAGCGCCGCGGTCTCGCGGATGCGGGTTTTCACCGGCTTGAGTCCGATGAGCTCGCGATCCAGGTTGTCCAGGACCTCGCCCACATGGGAGTCGCGGAACTCGGCCTCGAGGTCCACTTCCCCGCCGCCCGCGTCCACCTGGAGGTGTTCCGGTGCCTGTTCACTCATGGCGTATACGCCTCACGCTGTTGTCTTCTACATCGCCGGAACCGGCGGGCGCGCCCGGACACGCCGGATCGCGCCCGCCGCCCGTCCCCTCAGTAGCGCTCGCCCTCCGGGCGGTCGGTGGCGTATGGCCGTATGGTGTAGTGGATCTGCCGTCCCGCCACCTCCTGGCGCACCAAGCCGTAGCCCGGCTCCTCCTTGGGGCGGTTGACGATGAACGACATGCGCGGCGTCTCCCACCCGCGCGACGAGTCGAACGCCGTCACCCGCACGTATTGTTTCGGATAGGCCTTACGACATTCGTTGACCTCGTAGAGGATTCCGGCCGGGTCCTTGAGATCGAACATCGGGATACCCCACATGTCCCAATAGGTGTTGCGCGGATGAGGATCGTCGGTGAACTCCACGTTGAGCGCCCAGCCCTGCTTGAGGGCGTACTTGATCTGGGCCGTGATCTGCTCGTCGGTGAGGTCCGGCAAAAACGAGAACTGCCCTTGAGTGATACGCATGGCGGTTTCTCCTCTGATTCAGGCGGAAGGGGTTTCGACGGGGACGAAGTCCGGCGTGTCCGTGGACTCGTAGTTGAAGGTGATGTCCTTCCAGGTGTCGAGCGCAGCCTGCAGCGGCTGGCACCACTTGGCGGCCTTCTCCAGCACCTTCGGGCCATCGTTCCAGATGTCCACACCCTCATTGCGGGCCTGGACCATCGCCTCGAGGGCGACCCGGTTGGCCGTGGCGCCGGCGGCGATGCCCATCGGATGGCCGATGGTCCCGCCACCGAACTGAAGCACCACGTCTTCGCCGAGATAGGTGAGCAGCTGGTGCATCTGTCCGGCGTGAATGCCGCCGGAGGCCACCGGCATGACCTTGTTGAGCGACGCCCAGTCCTGCTCGAAGAACAAGCCGGTCTCCAGGCTCATTTCCGTGTGCCGCTCCCGCAGGGTGTCATAGAAGCCCTTGATCATGAGCGGGTCGCCCTCGAGCTTGCCGACGACGGTGCCCGCATGGATGTGGTCGACGCCGGCCATGCGCATCCACTTGCAGATCACCCGGAAGTTCATGCCGTGATTCTTCTGACGCGAATAGGTCGAGTTTCCGGCACGGTGCAGGTGCAGGATCATGTCGTTCTTGCGCGCCCATTTGGCCATGGACTGGATGGCGGTGTACCCGATCACCAGGTCGATCATGATGATCGCCGAGCCAAGGCTCTTGGCGAATTCGGCCCGCTCGTACATTTCCTCCATGGTGCCGGCGGTCACGTTCAGATAGTGGCCCTTCACCTCACCGGTGGCGGCCGAGGCGCGGTTGACCGCCTCCATGCAGTACAGGAACCGGTCGCGCCAGTGCATGAACGGCTGAGAGTTGATGTTCTCGTCGTCCTTGACGAAGTCGAGACCGCCCTTCAGCGCCTCGTACACCACGCGCCCGTAATTGCGCCCGGACAGGCCGAGCTTGGGCTTCGTGGTCGCGCCCAGCAGCGGGCGTCCGAACTTGTCCAGGCGCTCGCGCTCCACGATGATACCGGTGGCCGGGCCCTGAAAGGTCTTCAAGTAGGCGACCGGGATGCGCATGTCTTCCAGGCGCAGGGCCTTCACCGCCTTGAAGCCGAATACGTTGCCGATGATGGAGGCGGTCAGATTGGCGATCGAGCCCGGCTCGAACAGATCCAGGTCGTAGGCGATGTAGGCGAAGTACTGCGGGTCGATTTTCGTACCTTCGCCGGTGCCGGGGACCGGGTCCACGCGATACGCCTTGGCGCGGTACAATTCGCACGCGGTCAGGCGGTCGGTCCAGACCACCGTCCAGGTCGCGGTGGACGACTCACCGGCCACCGCCGCCGCCGCCTCTTCGGGGTCGACGCCGGACTGGGGCGTGATCCGAAACAGGGCGATGATGTCCGTGTCTTTGGGTTGGTAGTCCGGCTCCCAATAACCCATTTTCTTGTAAGGTATGACGCCGGACTTGTAGCGTTCGGCGCCTTCCGTCATGGTCTGGGACTTGCCCATAGCAGTCTCCTCGTAGCAGCAGTGGAGGGGCACCCGGACCTCGTGGCCGGGCTCTAGGGACGAAGTGTCTGCCGTAATCGGCATCTACGGAACTAGATTTTTCGGATCGTTTGCATAGAGTATAATCTATGGAACTGCGCTCGCCTCCTCAGTTGGTCCGCCATGCAAGTCTGCGCCAGCTGCAGATCTTCGACGCCGTCGCCCGGCTGGGCAGTTTCACCCGCGCGGCGGAGACCCTGTTTCTCACCCAGCCCACGGTGTCGATGCAGATCAAGAAGCTGGAATCCAGCGTCGGCGTGGCCCTGTTCGAGCAGGTGGGCCGCAAGGTGTACCTCACCGAGGCCGGGCGGGTGCTGCACGCCGGGGCCAGGGACGTGCTGGATGCCCTCGGCCGGGTGGAGATGGAACTGGCCGACCTGAAGGGCATGAAGACCGGTCACCTGCGCCTGGCCGTGGTCACGACCGCCAAGTATTTCGCACCCCGCGCCTTGGGCGCGTTCTGCAATCGCTATCCAGGCATCGACGTCTCCCTGAAGGTCACAAACCGGGAGCGGCTGCTGGAACGCATGGCCGCCAACGTCGACGACCTCTACATCATTGGCCGCCCACCGCGCGATGAGCGGACGTTGTTCCGGCCCTTCATGCCCAACCCCATCGTCATGCTGGCGCCCTCGAACCACCCCCTGGCCGGTGACTCGGAAGTCTCCCTGACGCGCATCGCCGAGGAGCCTTTGATCATGCGCGAGGAAGGCTCCGGTACGCGCATGGCGGTTGAGGCGCTGTTCGCCGAACGAGATCTGCGCCCGAGGGTGCGCATGGAACTGGGCAGCAACGAGGCCATCAAGCAGGCGGTGATCGGCGGTCTTGGGATCTCCGCCCTGTCGCGTCACACCTTCGCGGCCGACGAGCCGGCGGGACAGCTCGTCATCCTGAACGTGGAAGGATTCCCCATCGCCTGGCACTGGCACATCGGCTATGCCCGAAGCAAACGCCCCTCGGTGGTGGTGCATACCTTTCTCGAATTCCTCGAGCAGGAAGCCCCGCGGCTGGTGCCGTGGGAGACGGTGCAATGCGAGAGTCGCTTGTGAGCATGAATCGACAGGCGCTGTCGTCGGGCACCTTCGGATCGGCACAACGCGCCGCGCCCGGGCCAGGCGCTCCTGGCCATCGGGCGCGCCCCACTGACATAATCGGAGCACCGTTGCCACTCCCGTCCAGCCCATGCGCCGCTCCGTCTTCCTGATCTCCGATCGCACCGGCATCACCGCCGAAGCGGTCGGACGCAGCCTGCTCACTCAGTTCGAGCACGTGGATTTCATGCTGCGCACCCTGCCGTTCATCGACACGCCGGAGAAGGCCGATGCCGCGGTTGCACAGATCGACGCCATCGCCGAGCGCGACGGCCTGCGACCGCTGCTGTTCAGTACGCTGATCGACCCCGACATCCGCAAGATCGTTTCGCGCAGCAAGGGTCTGTTGCTCGATCCCTTCGACGCCTTCATCGGAATTCTGGAGACCGAGCTGCAGACGCCTTCCACCCACACCATCGGCCGCTCCCACGGTATGGGGAACGAGGCGTCCTACAAGGAGCGCATCGATGCGGTGAACTATGCGCTGAGCCACGACGACGGTGCCACCACCGACCACTACACATCCGCCGATGTCATCCTGGTGGGCGTGTCCCGCTCAGGGAAGACGCCCACCTGCCTGTATCTCGCGTTGCAGTTCGGCCTGCACGCTGCCAACTACCCCATTACGGAAGACGATCTGGTGGACACCAACCTGCCGAAGGTCCTACAACCCCATCGCCAGCATCTGTTCGGACTCACGATCGAGCCACGCCGACTGCACCAGATCCGCACCGAGCGCCGCCCCGACAGCCGCTATGCGGACCTGCGCCAGTGCGAGCGCGAGATCCATGCGGTGGAGGCCATGTACCGCCGGGAACGAATCCCCTACCTGGACGCCAGCCATATGTCGGTCGAAGAGATCGGCACGACCATTCTGCACCGCATCGGTCGCGAGCGCCGGTTGCGCTCCGGCTAAGGCCATCTAGCCTGCGTTCGTCGACCCCGGGAGAAGGCACGACGGGATGGTCGACCGAGATCGCGGGCGATTCGCCTGCACAGACGACGAACAGCAAAAACAAGAGCGTGGTTCGGCGTCCTCCTGATCGCTGCATATCGATCGAGGAAAACTGCACGCGTCCCGATTCGCAGTGAGGAGCGCCGACCGCACCAGGAGTATCGCCATGGGCAAATGGATCGCGTTGGCGTTGTTGGGACTCCCACCCGCGTGTTTGGCCTGCGGCTCGGGGAACGCGGATGGGCACCAGAGCGCCGCGCCTCCCGAGGCTGTCGCTTCGGCACCATGGCTGCAGGTGAGCGGCCCCCCCGTCGGCCCGCTCCCCGCGGGGTGGCCGGCACCGATCCCCGATCAGCAGCCGCGCTGGCGCGCCGATTCGCCGGCTTCCGTTGCGGCGACGCCCGATGATCGGATACGCGCAGCCGTCCGGCCGCCCAATGAGGTGTGTCGCCAGGAACTCCTGCGCCAAGCGGTCTATCCCGAGACCATCAAGATTCTCGACTCCGCCCGCTCGGGAGCCCCCGCGGGGACCACAGGACTGGTCTATCTGTTCGCGGGCAAGAACCGGCTCGGCTGGAACTCCCAGTGGCGCACCCAATGCCAGGTGGCCGCCGATGGCGAGGTCGTACGCTTTCGTACGGTATTGGTCCCGGATTGACCGGGGGTAGGGACTCACGGGCGGGGTCCGCCCGCTCGGCCCAGGGCCACCGCTGCTAAAGTCGAATCGGCATACACCGACGCCGCCGCTTCACGTCCATGCACAGGCGAACCGCCGGGCGCAGCGCCCCAGGTACGCCGCTCTTCGCGCAGACCGCCCGACGCCGCCCCGGCGGCGGCCCCGCACTTCCTCTGCCATAGAACCTGGTACGCCCCAGGCCCCGAGCGCGCTCAGCTCAGCACTTTCAAGACTGCGTCCGAGACCCCGTCCACGAGAATGGCGGTTGCCCGGCTGAAGACGAACACCCCCTGGGCACCCACTGCCAATAACAGTGCGCCCACGGATATGCGACGCACCCTGCTTCCGAACCGGCGGGTCGGAATGTGTCGGGATTCTTCGCGCATGTGTGCTCCCTCCATCTCGTGCACTCGCGATCAGCCTAGGCCCGCCTTTACGGAAAGTCAATAGGATGAGCACACTTCTTAATGTTTTACATTAACTGTTCGTCCTTATTCCACCTCCAGGGACCTGCTGTCACCGCGAAATTCCGTCCGCCAGGAGGCGCGGTAGCCCCCCTCCCCTCCTCCCGGATCGAGGCTCAACCAGTTGCGTTGGGCGAGATATCGGCAGCCGAATCCCGGCAGACGGTGCATGCGAAACTCGCCGCGATCGCCGATCCGGTGCCCGACACCCCCGCTCATCCCGAGAATGCGGCCGACCAGGGCCGGCGGAGCCGGATGCATGACACCGGACGAGATCAGCTGATGAATGCGCCCCTCGGCGGCCTCGAGCACAGCCCAGGCGGCAAAATGGATCTCCCCCGAAAGCACCGTGATCCGCGCGCCCGTGTCGCGTTTGAAGTCCAGCAGCTTCCCCGTAAAGCGGATCCATTCCTGCTGGTGGCGATAGGACTGCCACTGGTCGCGCAGGTCGTCCTGAAAGAACTGGTGGCCGGGGACAGAGAAGTGCAGGCGCTCGAGCCAGCGCAAGGGCGTATTGAGCAGCGGCACCGACGAGACCACCCACACCTGGCGGCAGCCCCGCAGATGCTCCAAGGCGCGGTCCACGTCACGCCAGCCGTCGGCACCCATGACCTGGTCCTGGGTCCGCTCGGCGCGCAGATCGGGAGCATACAAGCCGACGTCGCCGATGCGGGCCGACCAGCCATAGTGTCGTGCGTCCCGATTCAGCAGCGGTGCCGGCAGCGGACCGTCAGCCGGCACGCCCAGCTGAAAGGCCGCGAAGGTGGCACGGGCAGCCGCGTAGATCCCCTGAAAGACCGCTGAGCGCTGCAGTTCCGCCGGCCAGCTTCCCCAGCCGTCCATGACATCGTGATCGTCCCAGATCATCAGCGAGGGCACGCGGGCCAGTACGTGCGCAATACCGGGTGCGCTCCAGGTGCGCACGTAGAGGCGATAATAATGGTCGAACACCGCATCGGCCATTGGCTCGGTGAACTGCACCCGGGCCGCGCTCCCACGGTCGGACTGGAGGAGAGAAAGCGCCGGGTGCTCGTGCCATACCTGGTCGGCATAGATCTGATCGCCGCCCTGGACGAGCAGGTGAAACGGGGAGCGTGCATGGTCCGCCGCGATCATCTGCCAGGGACGCAGCCGCCGATCAGTGTCGGCGGGCAATTCGTCGGGGACCTCGGAACCATTGCAGGCGGTGAACAGGATGCGCGGACCCGCGGGCGGCGGAGGTGCCACCTGATGCTCACGGCCGGCAATGCGGTAACGTGCCATCGCCGCGTCAGCCGGCAGCGAGAACTCCGTGCGCCAGAGCACGCAGGAACGGTGCCGCAGCAGCGGTTCGGGCCCGAACCGCTCGCCGCCCTCGACCTGCAGATTCCCCGGAGAGGCCCCATCGTCCGTGACCGTCAGGGCGCACAGGCGCAGCGCGCCGGCCTTGGCGCCGCGGAACAGGAGCACCGGTCCCATCACGAGCTGCACGGCCACCTCCCTGCGCGGGGCCCAAACGCCCTCGTTGCACTGTAGGCAAACGGAAGGGACCGGTTTCCGGTGGACCGGTGGCGCTCGCGGTTCCGGGCAACCGCAACCGTCACACTGTGGGCGGCTCAGTCGGCCAGGGCGCGCAGCAAATCCTTCAACGCCAAGGGCTTGCCCAGGTGCTGCTCGAAACCTGCGCGCTCCGACGCCTTCCGCGCCCGGGCATCGGCATATCCGCTGACGGCGATGAGGCGCAGCTCGGGATGGCTGGCCCGCAGCCGCCGGGCAAGCTCATAGCCGTCGATGCCGGGCAGGCCGATGTCGATGAGGGCAATCTCCGGACGGAAGGTTTCCACCAGCGTCAGAGCGTGTTCCGCGTCGGGTGCCGTACGCGGCTGGTGGCCGAGCACGGACAGCAGATTGGCGGTGGCGGCGGCCACATCATCCTTGTCATCCACCACCAGCACGCGACGCGGCTGCACCGCGGTGGGCGCGACCGCCGGCTCCTCGACAGCGCAGTGCGCATCGGCCCGCTCCAGACGCACCTCGAACTCGCTTCCCCGCCCCGGCCCTTCGCTGTGCGCCTCCACCGACCCGCCCATGAGCATGACCAGGCGCCGCACCAGGGCGAGACCGAGGCCAAGACCGCCCTGGGATCGGGCGAGGCTGCTGTCCCCCTGTCCGAACAGCTCGAAAATCCGTGGGAGCACCTGAGGATCGATACCCATCCCGGTGTCCCGTACCCGCAGCAGGGCGTGGCCGCCCGCACTGTTCACCGCCACTTCAATGTGACCGCCGTCGTCGGTGTACTTCAAGGCGTTGTCCAGCAGATTGTCCACCACCTGTACCAGCCGGGCGCGGTCGCCACTCACCATCACCTCACCGTCGGGCAGGTGCACGTCGGTTTGCATGCCCTGGGCCATGGCCCGTCCCCTGATGTTGTCCAGCGCGATCGCCACGACCTGGTTGAGGTCCACCGGTTCGTGGCGCAGGGTGATCCGCCCGGTGGTGATGCGCGCCACATCGAGAAGGTCTCCGACGAGATGGGACAGATGGGTGGTCTGCCGGTCAAGCGTATCCAGCGCCCAGCGCAGGCGCTCCGGCGAGACGTCGGGCTGCAGGCGCAGGGCGTCGACGACGTTGCGGATGGGCGCCAGGGGGTTGCGCAGCTCATGGGCAAGCATGGCCAGGAATTCGTCTTTGCGCCGGTCCGCCTCCACCAGGCTGCGTTCATGGGCCTTGAGTTTCGTAATGTCGGTGGAAATGCCGCAGATGCACCACGGTTCGCCGGCGCTGTCCAACAGCGGGAACTTCACGGAGATGTAGGTGCGTGCCTCGGCCTCGATCTGCGCGATTTCCTCGAACTCCATGGGTCGGCGTGACTCGAGCACCAAGCGGTCGTGGCCGGCATAATAGTCGGCCACCTCCTTCGAGAAGCGCTCGTAATCCGTCTTGCCGAGCAGCGCCTCTTTGGTGGTATTGAACAGCTCGACATAGGACTGGCTGACCAGGATGTAGCGGCCGTCGCGGTCCTTGACATAGGAGACGTTCGGGGAGTTGTCGAGGAAGGCCTGCAGCATGGCCTCACTGGCTTGGACGGCATCCGCCCGGCGCCGGTATCCCGTGATGTCGCGGGCCAGCGCGACAATTCCGGCCACCACGCCCGCGGCGTCCACATGTGGCACGAACTCCACCCGCGCCCACCGATCACCGGTCGCCGTATGGCCGAGGTAGTGCTCGGAGACCGTGTGCTGCCCACCCAAAGCGCATTCCAGCCCGACCTGCAGCTCGGCGTAGAGTTCATCTCCGAGCACATTCCGCAGGTGCCGCCCGATGAGTTCGCCGGGCGGGCGCCCGCACCACTCGTGACACCGGCCATTGCACCAGCCCACCCGCTGGTCGGGATGAACGTAGGCGATCAGGGCGGGCGCCAGATCGGTAATGAGTTGTAGAGGAGGTAGAGAAGACTGCTGCATCCCTTCGGCATCCCTGGCAAAACTGCATCGCAAGGATGCGCAATGGTCGGGCTCGCCGCAATGTTTTGGCGCCCCTGCCACAGGGTGGAGGTAACGCATGTAATCATATACTTATTCATTGCTATATACGAAATATCCTTATTGAGGCATCGGGAGGTCTGCGCTTTACTGCGATTTCCGGAGTGTTGTGCCGTTGCTCGGGAAATCACGGAGGGGTTCGAGACGTTCTGACCTGAGATCGGGGTCGTAACGGCGGTCCTGAAGGAGGTCGGGCATGAAAGCGTTGATCAGCGGGGGCGTGCTTCTGTTCGTGCTCGCGGCCATCGCCGGCTGGGATGCCCGCCACGACGAATCGGCGCAGATGGCAGCGGCCCAGGTCTCCGGACCGGGGCAGGACCGACCGCGGGAAGGCGGCGATACCCCGCTGGTGCCCGTGACCCAACCCGCGCCCTGACCAATGACCCCCGGACAGTCTCTGAGGACTCCTCGGGCGCGCTCGGCTTCGCAACACCGCACAACCTGCGACGCCGATGCCGCGCACCCATAACAATCAGCCGTTCGCACCGCCGACCTGCGTCGCCGGCGCTTCGGCGCCATTACCGACATTCGGGAGACCCCATGGGCAACAGCGATGAAGCACCACTGGCCGACCCCACGGCCGGCGTGCGCGTGCTGGTCGTCGACGACAACCGCTTCGCCGCCGACGCCTTGGTTGAGGGTCTGCGCTATCTCGGCTTCGACAGCAGCGCCGCCTACGACGGCTCCGGGGCAGTGGCGGAAGCGCAGCGCCAGAAGCCCCAGGTGGCGGTGGTGGACATCGGACTTCCGGACTGCGACGGGTACAATCTGGCGCAGCGCCTGCGCGCCCTCTACGGAGACCTGCGCGTCATCGGGCTCTCGGGCTACCCGGAGTGGGGCCGCGACGACGAAGTATTCGACTGCCGCCTGGTGAAGCCGGTGGCGCTCACCAAGCTGCGTGAGGCCATCCTGGGGTAGCGCGCAGCGCAGATCCAGGCTCCCGCTACCCGGTGGCGGGTGACGATTCCGGTCAACGGTGGTGACCGCCAGCGTCGCCGGAACCCGCGCGCTTCACTCAAGCCCTTGGACTCCGACCCATTTTTCTCTGGCACGAACCTGGCAACACCATCGCCGCGGGGCGGCGGCCGCAGTGGCGAAGCGTGTTCGCCAGCCTACCCTGAGCATGTTCCCTCCCTCCTCAGCGCACGGATAAGGCGGCGGCCATGGCTTCGAACAGCAAAGACATCGTGGTGCACATCGTCGGCGACGACAACGGCGCCGTATCGGGTGCCATGTCGGTGCACACCTGGTGGAAGTTCCTGCGCTCCTGCCGGGAAGAGCCCGGGGACCACATCCTCGAGCGCAGCGCCGCGGCATGGGTCGCCATCGTTCGGGGACTGCGTCAGCACAAACCCGACGACACCACGTTCATGTCCCAGGCGGCGCTGATGGCACTGCTGGCCGCCTACAAGCAGCCGCTCGAGGAGGTCCGGCAGGCCTTCGATCAGCAGCTGCAGCACCATGCGCGGGTGCACTTCATGCTCGAGATCCGACCCACTTCCCACGCCTGGTATCCCCTGGATCCGGCCAAGGTGTTCGGAATCTGGAGCGGCTCGCGCAGCGCCCACGTGCGCAGCACCGCCCTGCGCGGCTGACGCGCTGGCAGCCCGATCGCCCCCGCCTGTCGGTGCGGCGTAAGGCCCGCCCGTGCGCGCAATCGGCTGTGACGGAGCAGATGAGCTATTGCCTGCCCCCGGCCCTCCCGTCATCTGCCGGATCGAGCGCGGCGTAAAAGCTCGCCACGTCCCGAATCTGCTCGGGCGTCAGCCGATGGGCGGCGGTGTCCATGATGGCAGCGAAGGGGCTGCCGCCCCGCGCGCCCTTCTGGAACAGCTCGAGCTGCAGCTCCAGGTAGGCCAGGTATTGCCCGGCCAGCACCGGAAAATGGGGATTGCGCGGCGCCTCTGCCGGACCGTGGCACTGACTGCATGCGGGCACGCCCTGACGCCCGGCCCCGTCGAGGGCGATGCGTTCGCCACGGCGGCGTGCGTCCGGATCGATCGGCACCTCCGGCAGCATGGCCGCGGTGCGGCGCGACGCATAGTGCCGCGCCAGCACGCGGCGCATGGCGTCGTCCAGCCCCGCGGCCTGGGGTTGCATGATGCCGCTGAAGCGCTTGCCGTCGGCATACGCCTGCAGCGCCGCGAGCAGGTATTCCTCCCGCTGCCCGGCCAGCCGGGGAAATGCGCCCTCGCCGCGACCGGCGCCGTCGCGACCGTGACAGCGGGCGCACACGGCCAGCGCCGATTCGAGCGGCTCCTGCAGCGCCTCCGCCCGGCGGCCCGCGGAGCCAACCGAGTCCCGGGCACTCTCTCCCTGGCTCAGGCGCCGGTACTCCTCTGGCGTCATTCCCGGCATGCGCACCAGGAACGCCACCATGGCCCAGACTTCGTCATCCCGCGTTGGCGCCACCCAGGCGGGCATGCCGGTGAATTTGACCCCGTTCTTCACGATCCAGAACAGCTCGCGGGGTTTCCACTTCGGAATGCGCGTGGTCAGTACCGGCGGATGGGGTGTCATGCGCTGCGTCACCTTCGAGGGGTGTACCCCGGGGGCGCCGTGACACGGGGCGCAGCCGCTGTCGTAATGGCCGGCGCCACGCAATACCAGCGCCGGCGCCGAGAGCGCCGGCGGCTCGTGCTGCAGGGATCGGACCCGCACGGTGTGGCGCATGGTGGAGTGCAGCAGCCAGTCGGTGATTTTCCAATGCCCGGCGCTGGCGGCGACCGGAGCCAGGCCCACGAAGGCGGCCAGTGCCGCCAGCGCCGCCAATGCGGCCCCGGCACCCAACAGGACCAGGGAACAGCGCCTCACAGCACCCGTCCTCCGCCACCGCGGCGCAGTAGCTCCGCCAACAGGTACAGCCCGCCCACCAGATAGGCGAGGCCGCCGCCCAGGAGCATCAATACCCCACCGAGCTGAAGGTCCTCCAGGGCCGTCAGGCCGAAAGCGCCGCCGTGGTCGTGGCCGTACAGCAGCCGTGGCGACAGGGTCAGCAGAGCGCCGAGGAGAGTCATGTGCATGGACGTGACCAACAGCCCGACGATGCCGGCTGCGGCGCGACCCGGGTGACGGCGCCGATCGCCGCCGAAAGCCGACAGCCACACCAGCAAACCCGCCACCAGAAAGCTGCCCTGCTCCAGCACCAGGGCTGCGGCGTCGGTGCGCGCCGCCTGGTGCAGCAGCGGTGCATGCCAGCCCCAGATCACCACCAGCTCCACGGCCGCCGCCGGTAGCGGCGCGAACAGCGCCGGCCGGCGCGCCGCGGGATCCCAACGGGAGCCGGCCACCCCCAGTGCCAGCAGCGGCGCCGCCGCCGCCACGACCAGCAGGTGCATGGTCATGTGAGCCGAGAAGGACCCCTGGGCATAGCCGGGCAGCGGACCGGCCCAGGCACCGGCCAGCACCAGCGCACCCAGGCTCAGGGTCCAGGCGCGTACGCCCGGCAGCGCCTCCGGCTGAAGGACGGCGTTCATGCGCAGTCGCCGATGAACCACGCGACGGCGCCGACGTAGGCGGTCGCCACGAAGCTCAGGCTGGACAGCAGCAGGGTCGCATAACCGATGAAGCGATGGCGATCGGCGGCGGTGTCGTAATCGTGAGGCAGCGTGGCCTCGCCGAAGGTGTGTTGCCGGTAGGCCTTGACGATCGAGATGCCGATACCGACCAGCGCCAGGACGGTGTAGACGCCCACGGCGGTGCGGGCCCCGCCCAGGGAGCCCACCGGCGCGACGACCTTGGCGCACCAGATGGCGGCCGTGATGTAGCAGAGCAGAAAGTGAACCGCCCAGATGATCGGTCCAACGATCAGCATCCATAGAGTGTCTTCAGTCTCGGGAGGTCCGTTGGCGTGCATGTCGCCTCCTGCGTTCATACGACCAGCGGAAAGCCGGCGATTACTGTCACGGTGACCGCCACGGTGATGGCCAGGAAGTGCCAGTACAGCACCACGTTGCGGATGTCGATGTCGTACTCCGCCGTCAGCCGCCCCGCCCACGCCCGGGCCAGGCAATAGCCCTGCATGATCATGCCGATCAACACGTGGGCGGCGGTCCAGATCACCAGCACCCAGACGATCGCCGGGTACACATGGCTGACCGGATCCATACCGGTGATCCAGGGCGCTGCGAGCAGCGCCCCGGAACCGGCCGCGGACAACGCCATGGCCGTTGCCAATGCCACATACAGACCGCCACGGGCGCTGCGCGCATTCCAGCGCCGCGCCAGCAGCATGCACACCCAGGCGGCGAGCAGCAGGGCCGCGGCGACGCTCGGCCACAGCACCCCCGGTCCCGCGGCGGGATCAGTGGGAAAGTCGTCCCCTACGGTCCAATAGAAAAAGTAACCGAACACCAGTCCCGCATACCCGGTCATGTCCGCGATCATGGTAATGAACATGGCCCACCAGCCGACGGACTGGGAGCCCGACAGATACAAGGGCAGGCGCAGACCGAGGCCGACGTCCTTGTCCCGCTTCTCCGGCACCGGTGCCGTGCCCGTCCATAGCCACACCAGAATGACCGCCGCCGCGAGCACGCCACTGGCGACGGCCCACCAGTAAAGGTGATACGTGGACAGGATGAACACACCGCCGGTGAACACGGCGGCCAGCGGCGTCAGCCAGGTGGGTCCCGGCAAGCGGATGCACTGCACTGGGGTGGCGTCGATGGTGCTGGTGATCAGCGCCTCGCGCTTGCCCTCGACGGCATCGGGAAGGTAGAAGCGACCTTCGTCCACGTCGCGCATCAGGTCCGGCTGGTCCCAGAGTGGGTAGCGGCTCCGGACCACGGGGATGGAGCGCACGCCCCAGGGCGGGTCCGGCATCTGCCCGATCCACTCCAGGGTGCCGGCATTCCAGGGGTTGCGCGGCGAATATTCCTGGCGGCGCTTCGGCCGCACCAGATCCCAGGTGACCAGTGCGAGGCCTGCCGCCAGGACGAACGCACCGATGGTTGAAATCAGATTGAGGCCGTCGAGCCCGATGTCTCCCGGATAGGTGAACACCCGCCGCGGCATGCCGCGCAGACCGCTCAAGTGCATGGGCAGGAAGGCCACGTTGAAGCCGATGAACATCAGCCAGAATGCGACGCGCCCGAGCCGGTCGGACAGCTTTTTGCTCATGACCGCGGGAAAGTAGTAGTAGAGACCCCCCACCACGGGAAACAGCATGCCGCCGATGAGGACGTAATGAAGGTGGGCGACCACGAAGTAGGTATCGTGAGCCTGGAAGTCGAACGGCGCGAGCGCCACCATCACACCGGTGAGGCCACCAAAGACGAAGATGGCGAGGGCCCCGGCGACGAAAAGCATGGGCACCGCACGCACCAGCCGCCCCGCGAGCACCGTTGCGATGAAGCAGAAGATCTGCACCCCGGTCGGGATCGCCACCGCCTCCGAGGCCGCCGAAAAGAAGCCCAGGGAGATGCTCGGCAGTCCGGTGGTGAACATATGGTGGACCCACAGACCGAAGCTGATGAAACCCGTGCCCACCGCCGCCAGCACGATCCAGCTGTAGCCGACGACGGGAGTGCGGGCGAACGTCGGCACGATCATCGCGACCAGCGCGATGGCGGGCAGGAAGATGATATAGACCTCCGGGTGGCCGAAGATCCAGAACAGGTGCTGCCACAGCAGCGGGTCGCCCCCGCGGCTGGGATCGAAGAACGGCCAATCCGCTGCCCGCTCGAGCTCGAACAGCAGGTCGCCGGCAATCAACGGCGGGAATGCGAACAGGATCATTCCCGCGACCACCAGCACGTACCAGGAGTAAAGCGGGATCAGGTTGATCTGCATGCCCGGGGGGCGGCACTTCAACACACCGACGATCAGCTCCACCGCCGCGGCGATCGCCGCTACTTCGATGAAGCTAAGACCGAGCATCCAGATATCCGGGCCAAGGCCCTCCTCGAATTGCGTGCTCAGGGGCGGGTACATGAACCAGCCGCTGCGCGGCGCCGCATCGAAGAAGATCGAGCCGCAGACGAACACACCACCGATGACGAAGCTCCAGAATCCGTAGGCGGATAAGCGCGGAAACGGCATATCGCGGCAGCCGAGCATCTGCGGCAGCAGGAGGATCGAGATGGCCTCGAAGATGGGGACGGCGAACAGGAACATCATCACCGTGCCGTGCAAGGTGAAGATCTGGTTGTAGAAGCCTGCGGAGAGCAGCTCGTTTTCCGGCACCGCGAGCTGGGCGCGCATCATCAACGCCAGCACCCCGGCGAACAGGAAAAACAGGAAGGCCGCGGCGGTGTACCAAAGACCGACCTCGGTGTTGTTGACCGCCGACCAGTAGCGCCAACCGGTGGGCGTCTTCCACGCGGCCAGCAGCCGCTGCGCCTGCGCTTCGCGGTACCGTGGATCGTCCTGGGGATCGGCACTCACTGCAGCCCGTCCAGGTAAGCGGCCATGGCGCGCAGATCCGAACTCGGCAGCATATCGAACGGGGGCATGCGCACGTCGGGCTTGATCAGCTTGGCGTGGCCGATCCAGCGCTCGAACGATTCGGCGTCGTTGGTCAGGGTGCCGGCGCCCAGGGACAACCGGCCGCCCACGTGAGTGAGATCCGGACCGACCGTGCCGTTCGCCTCGGTGCCGCGAACCGTATGGCAGGCGCCGCAGCCATTGGCGAGGAACAGGCGGGCGCCAGCGCGTGCCAGGGAGGACTCCGGCTGCGCCGCCGGCCGTTGCTGCCTCTCCAGCCACGCCGCGAAAGCGTCCGGCTCCATGACCCTCACGGGAAACGCCATCAAGGCGTGAGAGGCGCCGCAGTACTCGGCGCAGGCGCCGCGGAATTCACCGGTGCGGGTGGGCTGCAGGACGAGGCGCGTTTCCCGTCCCGGGATCATGTCCATTTTTCCACCCAGGGACGGAATCCAGAAGGAATGGATCACATCGGGACTGGTCAGCCGCAGTTCCACCACGGCGCCGACCGGCAAGCGGATCTCGTTGGCTGTCTCCACCGGCTGGCCGTCGGCCTGGAGATACCGCACCCGCCACCACCACTGCTCGCCGGAAACCTCCATCTGCAGGTCGCTGCCGGTGTCGGGACCACGCAGGTGCGTGAGCAGTTGCAGGCCGAAGCCCAGCAGGCCCGCAAGCACCACAGTGGGGAAGATCGCCCCGGCGCCGATGATCAGCACATAGCCGGCCCTGGGACGGGAACGGCGGCGACTGCGCACCGCGTAGACGGCGGTGCCCATCACGAACAACCAGATGAGGACGGCGCCGCTCAGCATCCACCAGAACAACTCCGCGATGCGTTCGGCGCCGTCGCCGGCCGTGACCAGGGTGGATTGGGGGCCGTCGCAGCCGCCGACCAGGACGGCGACGGCGAGCAGCGCCGCCCAGTTCCGGTTGGACGGGCCGGCACAGCGGTGCGGACGATTCGCTGAGCCTGAAGGAACGATGCCGCAATCCTCGTGCCGGGGCGTGCGTCGTGTCGGCGTGATCCTGCCGGGCGCGCCGAGGCGCGCTGCGTTTTCCTGTGCCGGTCAGACTCGAGTTATGATCCGCCGCGGACCACCAAGTCGTTCTTCACATCTTTGACACCGTTGACGCCGCGCGCAATCTCGGTTGCCTTGTCCTTCGCCTCCTGAGACTCGACGAAGCCGCTCAACTGCACCGTACCGCGGTAGGTGTCCACATTGATGTTGCGTGCCTTGGTCATGGGCTCGTCCACCAGCTTGGTCTTCACCTTGGCGGTGATCGCCCGATCGTCGATGTACTGTCCGGTGCTGACCGAGTCTCCATTGCCCGCGCAGCCGGACACGATACCGACTGCGAACAAGGCCGCCATAACCAAGGGCAGAGCGCGGATGATGCGTTTCATGGAATTCTCCTTTTCTTTGTCGA
>Ga0209347_1001377_pt1 | contig 40566 bp, 27 predicted proteins | sample AutmiccommuBRH23_FD_187382 | JGI IMG/M metagenome (GOLD analysis project Ga0209347, IMG submission 187382) | Deep subsurface microbial communities from Mt. Terri, Switzerland - Autotrophic microbial communities BRH/23 (SPAdes) (version 2) | ecosystem: Environmental > Aquatic > Deep subsurface >... | reverse complement strand
CACGGTCACTGGCTTAGATCCCCGGCGGTGGTGGGGGCGGTGCGGGCGGCAGCAGCTCGGCGGGCGGTCCGGGTGGGGGCAGCGGCGCGGGAGCCGGGGGCGGCGGCAGGACCTCGGCAGGCGGGGCCGGCGGCGGCGGCGGGGGACCGTTGAGGAAAGTGTTGCCACCCCCCGGCGGGGCTGCTTCTGCCGGCGGTGCCTGCTCGGTCGGCGTGGTCGCCAGCTGCGGCATGTGTTGGGTCGAGTCGCTCTGACTCTCGTCCTGATAGGTGGACCCGCTCGACCCGGTGCTCTGCGACGAGCTCTCCGAAGGCAGGTCGGGCATCGGGATCGGCGGCAGGTTGAGGCGCTCTTCGGGGATGTCCGGTGGCGGCACCGGTGGCTGGCCGTTGATCAGCAGCGGACCCTTGGCGCTGTTCAGCAGCGTCGACCAGCCGCCGTTGCCCAGAGTGGCCCCGATGCTGCACGACACCTGATGGCTGCCCGCGGCCCAGCTGGGAAGCGAGACGGTGCTGTAGATCAGCGTCAGCGTGGTGTTGCGCAGCTGGATCGGGGCCAGATAGGCGTCGGTCATCTTGGTGCAGGAATCCTTGATGAAGGTGTCCTGCTCGGGCTCGGGCGGGAGTCCGGCCGGGAACTTCTCGGCGAGGTTGACCGCGCCCGTCACCTCCATGGCGTGCGGCGCCGAGCAGTCGACCGGGATGTCGGTGGGCTGGTTGGTGGTCGGATCGATGCCGAGGCATGTCCCCGCGGGCCACACCTTGGACTGGTCGATCTCGGCGACCTTGCCCTTGAACGCCAGCTGTTGGTTGTTGGCCCCCGGCAACTGCAGGCCACACAGCATCCGACGCTCGCCGGACTGCCGCCACGCCTTGTCACCGGACCACAGCATGCTGACCGTGAATCGGCTGTTGGGGTCGAACCGCGGTCCCAGGTAGCGCTTCACGGCCGCCGAGCACTGCTCCTGGCTGATCTGCTGGATCCGGGCGGCCGACGGGGGTGCCGCGTCCGGGCCGTACTCGCTGCCGGGGAAGGTGCGCATGTCCACCGACTCGGCGACCTCGAAGCGGTGCTCGGCGCTGCAGTCGACGATCTCGGCGGCGTCCGGGGTGCGGTCCGGCCAATTCAGGCAGTTCCCGCTCTTGGCGTGGTCGAAGGTGTCGTTGCCGCGGGGGCCCAGCGAGATCGAGTTCGCGGTGAGGCTGCCGGAACGGTCGGACTGGGGCAGCGCGGTGATCACCCCGGCGATCAGCAGTCCGCCCAGCGCGGTGAGCAGCAGGGCGCGACGGGTCGACTCGGCCTGCAGGCTGCGCCACCAAGCGGTCCTGGCTGGCGTCGAGCCGTCCTCTGAGCGTTCGGGTGCCTCGGACATCCGCTCCATTGTGACAGGCGTGTCAGGTGCTGTGGCAAGTGATGCAGTTGTAACGTTATGCGGCTGTGCCGCGGCGGCGGCGACATCTTCGGTTGTGCCGGGTGGTCCCGCGACCCCGTAGGGTCTTGGCCGTGATCGACCTGAAGGTGCTGCGAGAAAACCCCGAAGCGGTGCGTGCATCGCAACAGGCCCGCGGTGAGGATCCTGGGCTCGTCGACGCGCTCGCCGAGGCCGACGCCGCGAGGCGGGCGGCGATCTCCACCGCCGACAATCTGCGCGCCGAGCAGAAGTCCGCGAGCAAGCTGGTCGGCAAGGCCGCACCCGACGAGCGTCCGGCGTTGCTGGCCGCCGCCAAGGAGTTGGCCGAGCGGGTCAAGGCGGCCGAGCTGGCGCAGGCCGAGGCCGAAAAGGCTTACACGGCAGCGCACATGGCGATCTCGAACGTCATCATCGACGGCGTCCCCGCAGGTGGTGAAGACAATTTCGTCGTCCTGGACACCGTGGGCGAGCCCCCGGCCATCGACAACCCCAGGGATCACCTCGAGCTGGGCGAGTCGCTGGGGCTGATCGACATGGAGCGTGGGGCGAAGGTGTCCGGCTCGCGGTTCTACTTCCTCACCGGGGCGGGGGCGTTGCTGCAGCTCGGCCTGTTCCAGCTCGCGGTGCGCGTCGCCATGGACAACGGCTTCACGCTGATGATCCCGCCGGTGCTGGTGCGGCCCGAGATCATGCAGGGCACCGGCTTCCTCGGGGCCCACGCCGAGGAGATCTACCACCTCGCCGAAGACGACATGTACCTCGTCGGAACCTCGGAGGTGCCGCTGGCCGGCTTCCACGCCGACGAGATCCTCGACCTGTCCCAGGGGCCGAGACGCTACGCCGGATGGTCGACGTGCTTCCGGCGTGAGGCCGGCAGCTACGGCAAGGACACCCGGGGCATCATCCGCGTGCACCAGTTCGACAAGGTCGAGGGCTTCGTCTACTGCAGGCCCGAGGAGGCCGAGGCCGAGCATGAGCGGCTGCTGGGCTGGCAGCGGCAGATGCTCGCCCACATCGAGGTGCCCTACCGGGTGATCGACATCGCCGCCGGGGACCTCGGATCGTCGGCGGCCCGCAAGTTCGACTGCGAGGCGTGGGTGCCGACGCAGCGCACCTACCGGGAGCTGACGTCGACGTCGAACTGCACCACGTTCCAGGCGCGGCGGCTGTCGGTGCGCTACCGCGACGAGGGCGGCAAGCCGCAGACCGCCGCGACGCTGAACGGCACGCTGGCGACCACCCGCTGGCTGGTGGCCATCCTCGAGAACCACCAGCAGCCCGACGGCAGCGTGCGGGTGCCCGAGGCGCTGGTGCCCTTTGTCGGAACGTCGGTCCTCGAACCCGGGAGGAAGAAGTGAGCGAGCCGGACATGATCGAACTGGACGACGACGAACTGCGGACGTGGTTCGGATTCGGTGTCGCGGGGAACTTCGCGGGCCACCTGGAACAGGCCGGCGAGGCCGCCGACTTCGTGAACGTGACCTCGGAAGGGACTGCCCCCAAGGGGATCTTCCCTTGGTACGCACCGGGTCACGACAGCTTCCTCGGCGAGTTCCCGTTGTCGCATGACAGCATCAAGCTGCCTGAGGGCCCCGACACGCCGGATACTCCCTGGAACCTGCAGATCGAGCCCGAGGTCGGGTTGGCCTGCGAGGTGAAGTGGGCCGGCGACACCGTCGCGTCGCTGCAGCCGTTCGCCCTCGGCGCCTTCAACGACTGTTCGATCCGCAGGCCGAACGCGCCGAAGATCAGCCACAAGAAGAACTGGGGACCGGCGTCCAAAGGCGTTGCGCGCCAGTTCTTCGACATCAGCGATCTCACGCCGGACGGTCCCACCGCCACGCTGCGACTGGTGTGCCACCTGCATACCGCCGACGGTCAGGAGCACGAGTACGGGGTGGACAGCCCGCTGCTCGGCTACTCGTACTACGGCGAGGTGCTGCTCGACTGGATCGTCGACCGGCTGGCCAACCAGAAGGGTTCTGCGGACACTCCTCTGGAGGACGTCGGTGCGCTGATGGTGGCCAGCGGACACCCGTCGAGGCTGCTCATCGGCATCGGCGCCACCCGGTACACGCCGCTGGGTGAGTCGACGTACCTGCAGCCCGGTGACCAGGCCGTCGTCCGGGTGTATGACACCGCGAGCGACGCGTATTCCGAATTGCGGCAGACGGTCTCGGGATAGGCACGCTATGAGCGCTTGCGCGAAGAGCAGAGGGTAGCGGCATGGCCGGAACCGTGACGCAACTCTGGCGTTTCCCCGTCAAATCGATGGGCGGCACCCCGGTGGACGCGGTGCGCATCGATCCGCGCGGCGTGCACGCCGACCGGCTGTGGGCGGTCCGCGACCTCGAACACGACATCACCGCCTCCGCGCGGAAGGTGCCGGCGTTGCTGAGGTGTTCGGCGCGCTATGCGGCCGAACCGGGTCGGGATGCGGGTCCGGGCAACGCGCCCGAGGTGATTGTGACGTTGCCCGACGGCACCGAATTGTCCAGTGCCGACCCAGGAATCGACCGCGCACTGTCAGAACTGGCTGGTCGGGAGGTCCGGTTGACGGCGCTGCCGCCCGGTGACGACACCAGCCTGCACCGATTGTCGGTTCGGCAGAGCCGTGCCAACTTCTCGGCGGCCGAGGTGCGGCGCGACTTCGGGCTCGCCGAGGCCGAGGCACTGCCGGACACGTCCGTCTTCTCGACCAAGCAGGTGCTGACCTTGGCCCGGTATGCCACCCCGCCGGGGACCTTCGTGGACCTGAGCCCGGTGCACGTGCTGAGTACCACGAGCCTGGCGAGCCTGTCCGCGGACGGCGTCCCCTGCGACGTGCGGCGCTTCCGGCCGAACGTGCTGGTCGCGCTCGACGACTCGGGTCGCGAGTATCCCGAGGCCGCCTGGGTGGGCGGGGACGTCGAGGTCGGGCCGGTGGTGCTGCGGGTCACCAACCAGACCATCAGATGTGTGGTGCCGACGCGCCCGCAGCCCGGTCTCGAACTCGACCGCGGACTGACCCGGCGGCTGGCGCAGAGCACCGACCGTTTCCTCGGCGTGTACGCCGACGTCACGACCCCCGGAATGGTGCGGGTCGGTGACGCAGTGCGGGTACGCGAGCCCGCGCCGCCGGGCGCCGTGCGACGGGCCGCCGCCGGGCCGCACCGCCATGCGCCAGGTCCAGCGTGTGCTCGAGGCGACCGTCCTCCGGGAGCGATGACGGGGTCTCTAGCGAGATTCCTGCAGTAGTTCTTCGAGCAGTCCGACGAACTCGGCGGGGCGATCGGGCGTACACGCCGGATCGGGGTAGGTCCCCGGCACGTCGAGCGTCACCAGCGTCGACTTCAGCGGCCGCCGCGCATCCAGGGGCAGCCACCTTCTGAAATCCGAACTGCCCCAGATGCGGAAGCGCTGCATGAACAGCCCCAGGGGAGTGGATCGGTACCCGCGGATGGCGTGCAGCGGGATGATCTTCGACGTTCCGGACGGAAAGTGATAGCGACGCAGCGTGAGTGCTTCCCGGTCCAGTTGGATCAGACCGTCGTCGTAGAACCGGGGCGGGGCGCTCACAGCTTCTCCGACCGCAGTTCGTGGCCCTTGCTGGTCAGGCACCGACCGTTGGTCAGATTCCACTGCCACCCGTGCAGGTTGCACGTGAGCGTCGTGCCCTCGACCACGCCGAACTTCGACAGGTCGGCTTTCAGGTGCGGGCAGCGACGCTGAATCTCCCAGCCGTCCAACGTGATCGACGCGGTGTCGTCGTGCGTCTCGGCGAACCACCCGTCGGCGTAGGCGATCCGTTCGTCGGTGAGGCATTTGAAGAATGTGTACAGGTACTCGTTGTAACCGCCGACGCGCCACGCCTTGAACCGGGTGGACAGGAAGATGGTGTTCACCCAGTCGGGTTCCCGGTCGCGGACCACGGTGCGCACCAGTTCGGGGGCGATGGCGAACCCGTACCGGAACTTCTCATCTGGAATCGCTTCGCGCACCGCACGTTTGGGGAAATCCAACACAATTGTTTCTGCACCCAGCCGCAGCTCGACGGGGTAGCCGATGCCGTCGCAGATCTGATCGGAGGCCAGCATGATCGGCTCGAAGAGGTCGCGTAGCGGCTCCAGCAGTGGCTCTCCCTCCGCGGGCGCCCAACCGGCCTTCTCGGCGGCGAGCACCGGCGCCATCCGCTCGGCGTACGCGGCGATGTAGTCGGCCTTGCCGGTGGTGAAGATCGCGCGCACCTCGTCGTCGGGAAGCGGGTGGGTGAGCGAATTGAATTGCGAGCCAGAGAAATCAGCGTTCGATCCGGGAATCATCAGCAGACCGCCGTCGTGACCGTGTGCACGCATCTGGTCCAGGAAGACCATCTGGTCGGGAAAGATGTTGGCCGGGTCGCCGTGGTCGTCGTTGAGGTCACGAAGCTCGTCGTCGAGAAAGCAGGGTGGGCCGGCCGACGGGATCACCCAGTCCGCGCCGACCTGCGCGATGTACTGCCTGCACCGGTCCATCTGGCGCTGGCGCTTCTGGATGCCGAACACCTCCTTGGCGCGGGCCGGCATGTCGTAGACCATCGGGTACCAGATCGCCCCCGAGTACTGCAGCATGTGCACGTCCACCTGGCCGAAGTCGGCGTGCAGGACGTCGAGGTCGACGGGTCGCGCGTCGTTCATGTTGAAAAGGGTGGTGACGCCGTCATCGACGACCAAGCCGGAGTCACCGATGGGTCCGTCCGCGGGTGCGCGCAGCGCGATGATCATCACGTCCAGATCGCCCTTGGGCCCGCTCACCCGGTGCTTGACCGAGTCTGTGGTCTCGAAGAACCGGTGAAAGCCCAGTTTCTCCAGTTCGCGCCGCAGGTCGGGCACCGGGAAATCGGGCAGCAGGACGACGGCGTCCTTGTTGACGTGTTCGCGCAGGTTCTGCGGATCGAAGTGGTCCTTGTGCAGGTGCGAGACGTACAGATAGTCCACGTCGCCGAGCGCCGTCCAGTCCAGCGCGCTGTTGTCGGGGAACGGGAACCAGGACGCGAAGTACGCAGGGTTGACCCACGGGTCGCACAGGATGCTCCCGGCCTTGGTGTCGATGCGGAAACCGGCGTGCCCGATGCTTGTGACCTGCACAGATATCCCCTCTGGTGGCTGCTGGTTCGTCGCCCAGCTTAGCCGGGCGCGACGGGTCCGCCGGTCAACGCCGGTGGGCGTCGTCCCTGTGTGGGTCTGCGCGTGTCGGCGCACTACGCTGGCGGCTGTGGAACCGGTATACGGCACAGTGATCCAGCTCGCCCGACTGGTCTGGCGTGTGCAGGGCCTGAAATTCACCGTCACCGGGGTGGAGAACCTGCCGCGCACCGGCGGGGCGGTGATCGCCATAAACCACACCAGTTACTTCGACTTCACGTTCGCCGGGCTGCCCGCCTACCAGCAGCACTTGGGGCGCAAGGTCCGCTTCATGGCGAAGAGAGAGGTCTTCGACCACAAGGTGACCGGTCCGGTCATGCGCAGTCTGCGCCACATCGAGGTGGACAGGCACAGCGGGGCGGCGTCGTTCGACGAGGCCTGCCAGAAGCTCAAGGACGGCGAGTTCGTCGGCGTCTACCCCGAGGCCACCATCAGCCGGAGTTTCGAGATCAAGGACTTCAAGTCGGGTGCGGCGCGGATGGCGATCGCCGCGGGGGTGCCGATCGTGCCGCACATCGTGTGGGGCGCCCAGCGCATCTGGACCAAGGGCCATCCGAAGAAGATGTGGCGACCGAAAGTGCCCATCTCGATCGCGGTGGGCAAGCCCATCGAGCCCACGCTGCCCGCCGCCGAACTGACCGCGCTGCTGCATTCCCGGATGCAGCACCTGCTCGAGCAGGTGCAGGACGCCTACGGCCCGTATCCGCCCGGCGAGTTCTGGGTGCCGCACCGGCTGGGGGGGGGCGCGCCGACGCTGGCCGAGGCCAACCGCATGGACGCCGAGGAAGCCGCTGAGAAGGCTGCGCGTCGGGCCGGCGCACCCGGGCTGGACAACGGAACCACCGAGGCGCCGGGGTAGGCCGGATGGAACCGGTCTTCCGCACGCTGGAGATCGCGGCGACTCTGGCGGTCAGGGCCACTGGGACACGGATCACCTATCAGGGACTGGAACACCTCCCCGCCTCCGGCGGCGCCGTCGTCGCGATCAATCACACCGGCTACGTCGACTTCCTTCCCGCGGCGCTGGCGGCCATGAAGCGCAAACGTCGCCTGCGTTTCATGATCAAGGCGGAGATGGCCGAGGTGGGGATCGTCCGGTGGCTCATCCGGCACACCGGCGCGATTCCGGTCGACCGGCAGGCGGGCGCGGGTGCGTACGCCGCCGCGGTGGAGTCGCTGCGCCGCGGCGAGATCGTCGGGATGTATCCGGAGGCCACGATCAGCCGCAGTTTCGAGCTCAAGGAGTTCAAGTCCGGCGCGGTGCGGATGGCCATGGAGGCAAACGTGCCCATCGTTCCGGTGATCGTCTGGGGGGCGCACCGCCTGTGGACGAAGGACCATCCGAAAGCGCTGGGGCGCAACAAGTTCCCGATCACCGTGAGGATCGGTGAAGCCATCGCGCCGACCGGCACCGCCCAGCAGCTCACCACCACAATGCGCTCGGAGATGACCACGTTGCTCCACACTGCCCAAGACACGTATCCGCGGCCGGACGGCGCCGCCTTCTGGCTGCCGAGACGCCTCGGCGGCACGGCTCCGACACCGGCTGAGGCCAGGGCCATCGAAGAGGCCGAGCTGGCGGAGCGGGCCCGCAGGCGGCGGGGTGAGCGCTCATGACGACCTCCGAGGGCCGCAAGCCTGCGCTGATCGCCACCGATGTGGACGGCACGCTGCTCGACGACGACGAGAAGATCAGCGCGCGGACCCGGGCTGCCGTGCATGCCCTGGTCGATTCGGGTGCCCAGTTCGTGCTCGCCACCGGCCGTCCGCCGCGGTGGGTCAGGCCCATCGTCGACCAACTCGGTTTGACCCCGATGGCGGTGTGTGCCAACGGCGCGGTGATCTACGACCCGTCGGTGGACCGCATCGTCTCGGCGCGCACCCTGTCCGCCGACGCACTCGGTGAACTCGCCGAGATCGCCACCCGGGTGATCCCCGGCGCCGGCCTGGCGGTCGAGCGGGTGGGTAGGACCGCGCACGACGCGGCCACCCCGCAGTTCGTCAGCTCGCCGGGTTACGAGCACGCATGGCTCAATCCCGACAACACCGAGGTCTCGATCGAGGACCTGCTGAGCGCGCCCGCGGTCAAACTGCTCATCCGCAAGGCGGGTGCCCGCAGTGCCGACATGGCCGCAGAACTCGCCAAGCACGTCGGGATCGAGGGCGACATCACCTACTCGACCAACAACGGGCTGATCGAGATCGTGCCGTTGGGGGTGAGCAAGGCCACCGGGATCGAGGAGTTGGCCCGGCCCATGGGGATCGATGCCGCGGACGTCGTCACGTTCGGCGACATGCCCAACGACGTGCCGATGCTGGGCTGGGCGGGTCTGGGGGTGGCGATGGGCAATGCGCATCCCGACGCCGTCGCGGCCGCCGACGAGGTGACGGCCACCAACGTCGAGGACGGGGTGGCCCTGGTGCTCGAGCGGTGGTGGCTGTGAGAGCCGTGCGAGCGGGCGCCCGCAGAGCGAAATCAGACGGGGTTGATGGGCGGGGTGAACCGCTCCAGCTGTATCGGTGCCAGATCGGGGGGTGCGGTGGGCAATTCCACGGGGACGCCGTCGATGACGCGGGTCACCGTGCCCTTCTCGCGGTCGAAGTTGAGGGTGCCGTGCTGGAAGTTCTGCACGATCCACAACGGCTCGGCGATCTCCCCGCTGGTGGGTAGGCCGAGCGCACCCCGCTCGAATCCGAGTGCCCCCCATGCCTTGTAGAGCTCACCGGTGACGGGTTCGGCACCGCTCTCGGGAGACCAGTACACCGCGCCCCGTTCGAAGGTGACATAGCGCGTCGAGCCCTTCCCGGAAGCCTCGGGTGAGGTGGGCCTGCCCAGGTAGCTGTTCATCCCGCCCAACGAATCCCACTTCGCGAAGATGGCGCCGCCGCGCAGCGTCTCGGCCAACTGTTCGGGACCGGGTGGGTCGTTGAACCGCGCGGCGATGTTCCGGATCTCGGGCATCAACGCGTATGCCGCGTTGCCCGGGCACTCGGTGTTGCCGACGTCGCGGTGGGTGAAGATCGTCGGCAGCGTCGGTGACGCGCCGAACGCGAACTTGGTGAACGACCCGCCTTCGGACGGCAGCACCACCGCACCGAGGGGGTCGACTCCGGATTGGCCGAGAACCCAGCCCAGAAGCCTTGCGGTGGTGCGCAACTGGATCGGGTTGGGGGGCACCGCATCGAAGTTGCCGAGCATGGCCACACCCCAGGTGTTGTGGTTGAAGCCACCGGTGTGCGCGCCCTCGACGGGCCGGGTCATGCCGCCGGCGCGACCCTCGAAGACCTGTCCGTACTTGTCGACCATCGCGTTGTAGGCGATGTCGCACCAGCCCAGGGTGCGGGTGTGGTACTCGTAGATCGATCTGACGATCCCCGCCGAGTCCCCGGGGGTGTACTCGTTGCTTCCGGCCGTATGGTGCACGACCCCCGCCTGGATCCTGCTGTCGTAGCGCGGTTCTCCGCAGCGCATCCCCTCGTCGGCGCCCCACTGCGCCCGGTTGATGATGTGCGGGGGTTGCCCGGGAGGGGTGGCCGCGTTCGGCAGTGGCAGCAGATCCGCCGGGGTCTCCGGCGGGCTGATCAGTATCGCGTTGAGGTTCTGCCCGAACGGCTGTTCCACGTTGGCAGGGACGTAACCCAACTCGGGCCGGTCGGCGTCGGAGGGTTCGGCTTGCGGCGCCGGCCCGGTGGCCTCTGCGCCCGGGCGCCGGGTGACGGCGATCTGGACGGTCGTGGTGCGCCCGACGAAGACCGGGTCGGTGCCTCGCACACCACCCGGTGACGGAGTATCGGCGCCGACGCCCTCGAGGGGTTCGGCCTCGTACCACGGCCCCCAGGAGCCGTCGGATTTCTTGGCGCGGACCCGTGCGGAGGTGCCGGTGAGGTCTTCGGAGGTCAGCGCGACCAGTGAGAACGGCGTCTCCTGGTGGAGCTCGCGGATCGTCTCGCCACTGCCGAGCTCGGTCAGCGGTTGCGTCACCACCTGGGGGGCGGCCGCCGCCGGTCGCTGGTCGTCACCGGGCACACCGGTGATCGCCCAGGGAAGCAGCACCACTGTCGCCGCGAGCGCGGTGAACAGTATCGACGGCGGGGGTCGGCGACACAGCACGGAATGATGTTACGTATGTGCCAGATGATGCAAGTGGTGCGACACGGCGATTCGGCCGACAAAAACACCTGCAACGGCACCGCAGAGCGTGTCGGCGCTTCTGCGGTGCCGTTCGGTGGCAGGACTGGTTGTGGCGCGGGGTTACGCGCCGGGCTCGACGGCTGCTTCGGCGGCCAGTGCGCCCTGGACGGGTGCCGCTGCCCCGGCGGCGGTGGCCGGTGCTGCCGCGGCGGCGGCTGCCGGTGCGCCCGCGGGCTTGACCGCCGACATGATCGCGGGCATCAACACGCCCTTGAGCAGGTCGATCGCCTCGCCGGCGCCCAACTGATTGGCGGCGCTGGTCAGATCGCCGAGCAGACCGCCGCTGGCGGGGGCCACCGGGGTGGCGGCCAGCGACGGATCGCCGAGGATCGGGTAGGAGCCCAGCGCCGGGTCCAGTCCGACCGGGGCGGAGATCGGGATCTCGCCGGTGAGCGGAAGCCCCGCGGTCGAGATCGGGGCAACGCCGAGGGCGGGGTCGGTCAGCGCAGGCGGTGTGGTCAGGCCCGGCGTGCTCAAGCCGGGGTCGGTCAGCGACGGTGTGGTCAACCCGGGTGTGCTCACCCCCGGCACGGTGAGTCCGGGAGCGGCCAGGGCCGGGTCGGTCAGCGACGGCGTGGTCAAGCCGGGCGTCGTCAGCCCTGGGGTCGCCCCGGTGGGGCTGGTCAGGCCCGGGTTGGTCAGCGCGGGATTGGCGAGCCCGGGGTCGGTCAGCGACGGCATCCCGGTCAGGCCGGGTGAGGTCAGGCCGGCGGCTCCCAACCCGGGGGAGAAGGCGGTGGTGGGTGCGGATGCGCCCGTGCCGGTGAGCAGGCCGGTCGGCAGCGGGGGAAGGTTGATTCCGAACTGGGACAGGCCCTGGGACAGGGCAGAGATGAGCTCGCCCGGCAGATCGGTGATCGTGGCGGCCTGGACGAACTCGCGGTGCTGCGGGGTGCCTGCGGGTGCCCCTGAAGGCGCGGCAAGCTCGGAAACGGCAACAAGCGCAACTGGACTCGCGACTGCCAGAGCGGCGACTGTGCTCAAGGCTGTCGAGAGCCGGCGTCGACGTCGGTTCGGCACGGAAGTCTCCTCAATAAATGGACGTAGAAATTCGGTTACCAAAATCGGCTACCTGCGTGAATCTTCGTACGCGGTCGATGGTACTGATGTGACTACTGGGACTAGAGTGACGATGCGGAATCGTGAGCTAATTGCGACCTGCGCGGCTCGGCCAACTCGGGGCCGGGCGGGGTGGTCGGATACCCTTGCTGCCGATGAACTCCGAAGCTCCCCGGGTTGCAGAGCGCCCAACCGCCGACGACTTCGACCTCCTCGTGGTCGGTTCCGGGTTCTTCGGTCTGACGATCGCCGAGCGCGTCGCGACGCAGCTGAACAAGCGGGTCCTCGTCGTGGACCGGCGCCCGCACATCGGCGGCAACGCCTACTCCGAACCCGAGCCCGAGACCGGCATCGAGGTGCACCGCTACGGCGCGCACCTGTTCCACACCAGTAACCAGCGGGTGTGGGACTACGTGCGGCAGTTCACCGAGTTCACCGGATACCAGCACCGGGTGTTCGCGATGCACGACGGGCAGGCCTACCAGTTCCCGATGGGCCTCGGCCTGGTCAGCCAGTTCTTCGGCCGGTACTTCACCCCGGACGAGGCGCGCGCGCTGATCAAGGACCAGGCCTCCGAGATCGACACCGCCGCCGCGCAGAACCTCGAGGAGAAGGCGATCTCGCTGATCGGCAGGCCGCTGTACGAGGCGTTCGTGAAGGGTTACACCGCCAAGCAGTGGCAGACCGACCCCAAGGAGTTGCCCGCAGCCAACATCGCCCGGCTGCCGGTGCGCTACACCTTCGACAACCGCTACTTCAACGACACCTACGAGGGCCTGCCCGTCGACGGCTACACCGCATGGCTGGAGAACATGGCCGCCGACGACCGCATCGAGGTGCGCCTGGACACCGACTGGTTCGACGTCCGTGACCAGCTGCGGGCCGCCAACCCCGCGGCACCGGTGGTGTACACGGGCCCGCTGGACCGCTACTTCGACTACGTCGAGGGCCGCCTCGGGTGGCGCACGCTGGATTTCGAGCTCGAAGTGCTGCCGACCGGGGACTTCCAGGGCACGCCGGTGATGAACTACAACGACCCGGAGGTTCCCTACACCCGCATCCACGAGTTCCGGCACTTCCACCCGGAGCGGGCGTATCCGACGGACAAGACGGTGATCATGCGGGAGTTCTCGCGGTTCGCCGACGATGAGGACGAGCCGTACTACCCGATCAACACCGAGGCCGACCGGGCGGTGCTCGCCGCCTACCGCGCGCGGGCCCGTGCGGAGATGGCCGCGTCGAACGTGCTGTTCGGCGGCCGCCTCGGCACCTACCAGTACCTGGACATGCACATGGCGATCGCCAGCGCACTGAACATGTACGACAACACGCTGGCGCCGCACCTTCGCGACGGTGCGCCGCTGGTCGACCCCGAGACAGAAAGCAGTGGACCATGAGTGACATTCCGTCCGGCGCAATCGAGGACGGGCAGTCACGGGCGGTCAGCCTGCTCGCCCGCGTCATCCTGCCGCGGCCCGGCGAGCCGCTGGACGTCCGCAAGCTCTACATCGAGGAATCGGACACCAACGCCAAACGTGCCCACGCACCGACCCGCACCGGACTGGAAATCGGCGCCGAATCGGAGGTGTCGTTCGCGACGTACTTCAACGCCTTCCCCGCGAGCTACTGGCGCCGGTGGTCGACGCTGGAGTCGGTGGTGCTTCGGGTCGAGTTGACCGGCAGCGCGCGCGTCGACGTCTACCGGTCCAAGGCGACGGGAGCCCGGATCACCGTCGGCGGCGCACCGATCTCCAGCGGAGGCGCCAGCGCCTCGGGATCCGATGTCGGCGCGAGCGCCTCGGGATCCGATGTCGGCGCGAGCGCCTCCGTGGCCGAGTTCGAGATCGAGCTGGCCCCGTTCGAGGACGGTGGCTGGATCTGGTTCGACATCACGACCGACGCTGCGTCCACGCTGCACAGCGCGGGGTGGTACGCACCGACCGAGGCGCCGGGCAGGGCCAACGTCGCCGTCGGCATCCCGACGTTCAACCGCCCCGCCGACTGTGTCAACGCGCTGGCCGCCCTGACGTCGGATCCCCTGGTGGACAAGGTGATCGGTGCGGTCATCGTGTCCGATCAGGGCACCAGTAAGGCCAAGGACCACCCAGGATTCGAGGCGGCGGCAGCCGCGCTCGGCAACCGGCTGACAGTGCACAACCAGCCCAACCTCGGCGGCTCCGGCGGTTACAGCCGGGTGATGTACGAGGCGCTGAAGAACACCGACTGCGAGCAGATCCTGTTCATGGACGACGATATCCGCGTCGAGCCCGACTCGATTCTGCGCGCGCTGGCGTTGAACCGCTTCGCGAAGAAGCCCACCCTGGTCGGCGGTCAGATGCTCAACCTGCAGGAGCCGTCGCATCTGCACGTGATGGGCGAGATGGTCGACGCAGAGAACTTCATGTGGACCAACGCGGTGAACACCGAGTACGACCACAACTTCGCGAAGTACCCGCTCAACGACGAGGAGCACGAACGCAGCAGGCTGCTGCACCGTCGCATCGACGTCGACTACAACGGCTGGTGGATGTGCATGATCCCGCGGCAGGTTGCCGAGGAACTCGGCCAGCCGCTGCCGCTGTTCATCAAGTGGGACGACGCGGATTACGGCCTGCGGGCCGGCGAGCACGGCTATCCCACCGTCACACTTCCCGGTGCGGCGATCTGGCACATGGCGTGGAGCGACAAGGACGATGCGATCGACTGGCAGGCGTACTTCCATCTGCGCAACCGCCTGGTCGTGGCGGCTCTGCACTGGGACGGAAACGTCCGCGGACTGCTCGCAAGCCATCTGAAGGCGACGCTCAAACACCTTCTCTGCCTTGAGTATTCGACCGTCGCCATCCAGAACAAGGCGATGGACGACTTCCTGGCCGGTCCCGAGAACCTCTTCGCGATCCTGGAGTCGGCGCTGCCGGATGTACGCAAGATGCGCCAGGAGTATCCCGACGCGGTGGTCCTGCCCGGTGCCACGGCGCTGCCGCCGCCGTCGGACAAGCGGTGGCGCAGGCAGGTGAACATCCCCACCAACCCGCTGGCCATCTCGGTGCGCTTGGCCCGCGGTGTGCTGCACCAGCTCAAGGCGCACGACCCGCAGCACCACCAGCGCCCACAGATCAACGTCGCCACGCAGGACGCCCGGTGGTTCTCGCTCAGCAGGGTCGATGGCGTCACGGTCACCACCGCCGACGGCCGCGGTGTCGTATACCGGCAGCGCGACCGCGAGAAGATGTTCGAACTGCTCCGCGAATCGCTGAAACGGCAGGCCCGACTGGCACGCAAGTTCAACCGCATGCGCAGGGTGTACCGCGACGCGCTGCCCTCGCTGACGAGCAAGCAGAGGTGGGAGACCGTCCTGGACTCCGGCGAGCAGGAGGCCGTGACATCCCGTGATGCCTGATCCGGTGGTGCCCCCCGCGGGGGAGGACCTCGTGCTGGTGGCCGTGCAGTCGGCGCTCGCCGACCGGCCCGGTGTGCTGGCCGGCGCCAGGGGGCTCTCGCAATTCGGTGAGCACAGCATCGGTTGGTTGGTGGTCGCCGCCGTGGGGGCGCTGGTGTCTCCGAGCCGCCGCCGCGCCTACGTGGCCGCGGGCGCCGGAGCGTTCCTCGCCCACGCCTGCGCCGTGGTGATCAAGCGCATCGTGCGCCGGGAACGACCGCACCACCCGGCCGTCGTGGTCAACGTCGGCACGCCGAGCCGGTTGAGCTTCCCGTCGGCGCACGCCACGTCCACGACCGCCGCCGCAATGCTGCTGGCAGGGCCGACCGGCCTGCCGCTGCCCGCACTGTTGGTTCCGCCGATGGCGCTGTCCCGCCTGGTTCTCGGTGTCCACTACCCCAGCGATGTGCTCGCCGGGATCGCCGTCGGCGCGGTCGTTGCCAGAGTGGTCGGCGCGCTGAACGGCGAACTGGCCGACCGTACTGAAGGGGCTCGGTTGTGATGAAGAGCAGACGTCGATGAGCGCATCCCAGCTCGACCAGGACACCGGCTCGACCGCCGGTCCCCCGAGGAGCCTCGCCGCGGGGCTGGTCAAGGCGCTGCGGCCCCGCCAGTGGGTGAAGAACATCCTGGTGTTCGCGGCGCCGGTGGCCGCGCTCGGCGACGACCGCTACGCCTACGACTACCGCGAAGTGCTGGTCAAGGTGCTGCTGGCGTTCGTCGTCTTCAGCCTGGCCGCATCGTCGGTGTATCTGGTCAACGACGCACGGGACGTCGAGGCCGACCGCGCCCATCCGACGAAGCGGTTCCGCCCGATCGCGGCGGGCGTGGTGCCGGAATGGCTGGCGTACTCGCTGGCGGTGGTGCTGGGTGTGGCGTCGCTGGTGGTCTCGTGGCTGGTCAGCCCCAACCTCGCGCTGGTGATGGCGATCTACATCGCCATCCAGCTGGCCTACTGTTTCGGACTCAAGCATCAGCCGGTCATCGACATCTGCATCGTGTCGTCGGGCTTCCTGATCCGGGCGATCGCCGGTGGCGTGGCGGCGGAAGTGCCGCTGTCGCAATGGTTCCTGTTCATGATGGCGTTCGGCTCGCTGTTCATGGCAGCCGGAAAGCGCTACGCCGAACTGCAATTGGCAGAACGAACCGGCGCCAAGATCCGCAAGTCGCTGGAGAGCTACACGAGCTCCTACCTCCGTTTCGTGTGGACGCTGTCGGCGACGGCGCTGGTGCTCTGCTACGGACTGTGGGCCTTCGAGCGCGACGAAACCGGCGGCACGTCCTGGTTCGTGATCTCCATGGTGCCGTTCACGATCGCGATCCTGCGCTACGCGGTGGACGTCGACGGCGGGATGGCCGGTGAGCCCGAGGAGATCGCGCTGAAGGATCGGGTGCTCCAGCTTCTCGCGCTGGCCTGGATCGGGACCATCGGTGCCGCAGTCTTCCTCAGCTGACCGGCTGACCACCGCGCTCGCGGACCGGATCACCCGCTGGCCCGCCTTTCCGTACGACCTCTGGGTCCGCATCAGCCTGTGGGTGAGCGTGACGGTGGTGGCCGCGCTGTTCGGCTGGGGCGCCTGGCAGCGCCGCTGGATCGCCGACGACGGGCTGATCGTGTTGCGCACGACCCGAAACATGCTGGCGGGCAACGGCCCCGTCTTCAACGCCGGTGAGCGGGTCGAGGCCAACACCTCCACGGTGTGGTCGTACCTGATGTACTTCGGCGGGCTGGTCTCCGAGTCGGCGCGGCTGGAGTACGTGGCGCTGACACTGGCCCTGGTGCTCAGCGTGTTGGGCGTCGCGCTGGTGATGCTGGGCACCGCGAGGCTGTACGCGCCGAGCCTCACGGGCAGGCGCGCGCTGTTCCTGCCGGCGGGCGCGCTGGTCTACATCGCGGTGCCGCCCGCCAGGGACTTCGCCACCTCCGGTCTCGAAAACGGTTTGGTGCTGGCCTATCTGGGCCTGCTGTGGTGGATGATGGTCTGCTGGTCGCAGGCACTGCGCGGGCCGCGCGACAAGCGGTCGGAGCGCGGGCTCCAGACATCACAGACCTCGCCGACGTTCGACGGCGTGCTGGCGTTCGTCGCCGGACTGTCCGTGCTGGTGCGGCCCGAGCTCGCGCTGATCGGCGGCCTCGCGCTGGTCATGATGCTGGTCTCGGCCACCGGCTGGCGCAGGCGCGCCCTGATCGTCGTCGCGGGCGGATTGCTTCCGGTGGCCTATCAGATCTTCCGGATGGGGTACTACGGACTGCTGGTCCCCGGCACCGCGGTGGCCAAGGACGCCACCGGGGCCAAGTGGCAGCAGGGCTTCGTGTACCTCGCCAACTTCAACCAGCCCTACCTGCTGTGGGCTCCGGCGGTTCTGCTGATCGGCCTCGGGCTGATGGTGATGCTGCTGCGCGGCCGCCCGTCGTGGGTCAATCGCCGGGCGCCCGCGGGCTCCCGCTGGCTGGCGCGCACGGTGCAGACCCCGCAGGCGGTGGTGGCGTTCATGCTCCTCAGCGGTGTCCTGCAGGCGGTCTACTGGATCCGCCAGGGTGGCGACTTCATGCACGGGCGGGTGTTGCTGACACCGTTGTTCTGCCTGTTGGCACCGGTCGCGGTGATCCCGCTGATGCTGCCGGACAGCTCGCGGATGGCCCGCGGTGCGGGCTACCTGTACGCCGGCGCCACCAGCGTGCTGTGGCTTGCGGTCGTGGGTTGGTCGCTGTGGGCCGCCAGCTCACCGGGGATGGGTGCGGACGCCACGCGGGTGACCTATACGGGCATCGTGGACGAGCGCCGCTTCTATGCGCAGGCGACCGGTAAACCGCACCCGTTGACGGCCGCGGACTACCTGGACTACCCGCGGATGCGTGCGGTGATGACCGCCATCGAGAACACTCCCGACGGTGCGCTGCTGTTGCCCGCAGGCAACTACGACATGTGGGATGTCGTGCCCACGATCCCACCACCGCCCGACGCGCCGCCCGATCCCGACGGGGATCGAACAGGGCCCCACACCGTCTTTTTCACCAACCTCGGCATGCTGGGGATGAACGTCGGCCTCGATGTCAGGGTGATCGACCAGATCGGTCTGGCCAACCCGCTGGCCGCGCGCACCGCGAGGATCGAGGACGGCCGTATCGGCCACGACAAGAACCTGTTCCCCGATTGGGCGGTCGCCGAGGGCCCGTTCCTCAAGGAGCCGCCGTACATCCCGAGCTATCTCGACGAGGACTGGATCAGGCAGGCCGAAGCGGCGCTGAAGTGCCCCGCGACCGAGGAGGCGTTGGCCGCGATCCGGGCTCCGATGGGCCCGAGGCGGTTCCTGTCGAACCTGGTGAACGCCGTGCACTACACGTCGTACCGCATCGACCGGGTGCCGCTGTACGAGCTCGCACGGTGCGGCCTGCCGGTGCCGGAGCCGGTGAACCCGCGCTACGAAGGACTGCCCCCCACGGGACCCTGAACCGGAGGCGATTTGTTGGCGGAGCGGGTTTTCTGCTTTCGTAACGCTAGAGCCATGTCGGTGAGATAAGGCATGTGAAGGGTGCCGCGAGCGGGTTCGCGGCGATGAGAGATCGCCACAAAGGTGTGGTTGACTACACGGGCAACGTGGCCGGATCCGGGAACCATTCGAGGATCAGGGCCTGCTGCTGCTTACGACAGATTGGATTGACAACGAATGAAGTTCGTTCCGGGGCTGCGTGGCGCAGCGAAAACCCTGTGGCGTCGGCTCGCGGTGGCAGCCGTCGCGGCAGCCGTGGTGCCAGGCCTGATCGGCGCCCTAGGCGGCTCGGCGACTGCGGGGGCGTTCTCTCGTCCCGGTCTGCCGGTGGAGTACCTGATGGTGCCGTCCGCCGGTATGGGCAAGGACATCAAGATCCAGTTCCAGAGCGGCGGTCCGAACGCACCGGGGGTCTACCTGCTCGACGGCCTGCGTGCGCAGGACGACTTCAACGGCTGGGACATCAACACGGCGGCGTTCGAGTGGTACGTCGACTCCGGTCTCGCGGTGGTCATGCCGGTCGGCGGCCAGTCCAGCTTCTACAGCGACTGGTACAAGCCCGCATGCGGTAAGGCCGGCTGCAGCACCTACAAGTGGGAGACGTTCCTCACCAGCGAGCTGCCCGCCTACCTGGCGGCCAACAAGGGCGTGAACCCGAACCGCAACGCGGCCGTCGGGCTGTCGATGGCCGGTTCGGCCGCGATGACGCTGGCGATCTACCACCCCAACCAGTTCCAGTACGCGGGCTCGCTGTCCGGCTTCCTGAACCTGTCCGAGGGCTGGTGGCCCATGCTGGTCGGCATCTCGATGGGCGACGCGGGCGGCTACGAGGCCGAGGACATGTGGGGCCCGTCCAGCGATCCGGCGTGGAAGCGCAACGACCCGATGGTCAACATCTCCAGCCTGGTCGCCAACAACACCCGCCTCTGGGTGTTCTGCGGTAATGGCAAGCCCTCCGAGCTCGACGCGGGCGCCAGCTCGGGCAACCTGTTCAACGCCAAGTTCCTCGAGGGCTTCACGCTGCGCACCAACAAGACCTTCCAGGAGGAGTACATCGCCGCGGGCGGCCGCAACGGTGTGTTCAACTTCCCGTCCAACGGCACCCACAGCTGGGGCTACTGGGGCCAGCAGCTCCAGCAGATGAAGCCCGACATCCAGCGGGCGCTGGGTGCGGTGCCGCAGCCGTCGGCTCCGCCGGCGCCTGTCGAGGCCGCGGTGGCGGGCGGCTAGATCCCCCGCTTCCCAACGACATATTGACGGCGGTGATCCCGATCAGTGGTCACCGCCGTCGGTCGCTTTCAGGCCCGGGCCGTCGCAGTGATGTGATTCACTATCTTTCGGCGGGCCGGACAGGCGATGTGAAAACGAATGACGGAACACGAGGTGGGGCAGATGCGTGCGTTGACTCGAATGATCGCGGCCGTGGTGCTGGCCGTGGCCGCGATGTCCGCGGGCACGGCGCCCTGGACTCACACCGTGCCGACCGCCAACGCGCAGGGCATGGAGATCCTGATGGTGCCGTCGGGCGCGATGGGTCGCGACATCCCGGTCGCGTTCCACGGCGGTGGCCCGCACGCCGTCGTCCTGCTCGACGCCTTCAACGCCGCACCCGACATCAGCAACTGGGTGACCGTAGGCAATGCGATGAACACGCTCGCCGGCTCGGGCATCTCCGTGGCCGCGCCCGCCGGGGGCGCATGGAGCATGTACACCAACTGGGAGTTGGACGGCAGCAAGCAGTGGGAGACGTTCCTCGCCGATGAGCTGCCCAACTACCTGGCCGCCAACAAAGGGCTGGCTCCCGGTGGGCACGGAATCGTCGGCGCCGCCCAGGGTGGCACCGGCGCGCTGACCATGGCGACCTTCCATCCCGACCGCTACCGGTTCGCCGGTTCGCTGTCGGGCTTCCTGACCCCGTCGGCCACCGCGCTCAACGGCGCGATCACCGCCGGGCTCGCGCGGTTCGGCGGAGTCGAGACCCGCAACATGTGGGGTCTGCCACAGTTGGGCCGCTGGAAGTGGCACGACCCGGACGTGCACGCGCAGCTGCTGGTCGACAACAACACCCGGCTGTGGGTGTTCAGTCCGGCCACCACCACGTGCAGCGACCCGGCCGCGATGATCGACTACTGCGACCAGGCCCAGGGCAGCAACCGGACCTTCTACCAGCACTACCGCGCCATCGGCGGGAGCAACGGCCACTTCGACTTCCCGACCGGCGGCAACCACGACTGGGGGTCGTGGAGCGCGCAGCTGGCCGCCATGAAGGGCGAACTGGTCACCACCATCAGGTGACGCGCCTGCCGGGAAATCCCGGCCGGTCGCACCGGTGGCCAGTCGGTACCTTGGAGGGGTGCAGCAAGGGTCCAGGTCGGCGATGGCGGGGATGTCGCTGTTGGTGGCCTCGTCGGCGGCCTGGCTGATGGGGTGCTCGCTGAGCGACGACATGGCCGGGCTGGGGTCGCAGGTGGAGACGGTTCCCGCGCACGGCCAGCCCAGTGTGCAGCTGCCCGGTCCCGGGCTGCCGGGCGGTCAGTCGAATGCCCTGGTCGTCACGCCGCGCCAGCGTGTGTACCTCGATGCATTGCGCACGGCCGGGGTGCGCCCGTCCAGCGACCTGACGGCGCTGAGCATCGGGTCCTACGTGTGTCAGGCGCGCGCGGCCATGCAGACCGATCAGGCGGTGTGGGACTTCGTGGCGCCGCTGGTGCGCAACGACGTCTCCGATGCCGACACCGGAGACGGTGTCAGTGCGATGGCGCCGTCGCCTGACGAGGTCCAGTCCGCAACCTCCGACTACATTCGCATCGCGACCGACCGACTCTGCTAGCAGGAGCACAAGAACTCAATGGCCAAGACCAACCGGCGGAAACGCCATCGACTTCTCGCGCTGTTCGCAGCGGGGGCCGTGGGACTTGTCGTGGTGCTGATCGTGGCGATCGTGATCGTCGTGCTGCGCAGGCCCGACGCCCCGCCCACCGCCGTGCCGCCCAGCGCGGTCCCACCCACGGCGGTCCCTCCGACGACCGGCAAGCCCCGCCCGGAGTTCCAGGACGCCAGCTGCCCGGACGTCCAGCTGATCTCGATCCCCGGGACGTGGGAGTCGTCGGTGACCCTCGATCCGTTCAACCCGGTGCAGTTCCCGGCCGCGCTGCTGCTCAACGTGACCAACCCGATTCGGGCACAGTTCGATTCGCAGCGCGTCGAGGTGTTCACCGTTCCCTATACCGCGCAGTTCCACAATCCGCTGTCGGCCGACCGGCAGATGTCCTACAACGACAGCCGTGCCGAGGGCACCCGCGCCGCGGTGCAGGCGATGACCGACATGAACAACCGTTGCCCGCTGACGAGCTACGTCCTGGTCGGGTTCTCGCAGGGGGCGGTGATCGCCGGCGACCTCGCCAGCGACATCGGCAACGGCCGCGGACCCGTGGACCAGGATCTGGTGCTCGGGGTGACGCTCATCGCCGACGGCCGCCGCCAGGACGGTGTGGGGCTCGACGTCGGGCCCAACGCCGACGGCCAGGGTGCGGAGATCACGCTGCACGAGGTGCCCACGCTGTCGGCGCTCGGCCTGACCATGTCGGGCCCCCGGCCGGGAGGCTTCGGGGCCCTCAACGACCGGACCAACGAGATCTGCGCGCGCGGCGACCTGATCTGTGCCGCGCCGGAGTCGGCCTTCAACATCACCGCGCTGCCCAAGACGCTCGAGGTGCTCAGCGGCGGTGCGGGCCAACCGGTGCACGCGATGTACGCCACGCCGGAGTTCTGGAATCTCGACGGTCAGCCCGCGACGCAATGGACACTGAACTGGGCGCAGGGCCTGATCGATAACGCTCCGCAGCCAAAACATGGCTGACACGTGATCGGGTTGATTTGGCCCAGGTGAGGGCCCGGATCTACCATGATTTAACATTAAGGAAAATCTAAGAGCGGTAACCGGCGGTTGACGGGCGGGGGGCCTTCGCCCCGGTACGATCTTCGGGCGGGGCGGACCCCGACGTGGATGGAGCGGGATCACCGATCCCGTTCGATTGGAGATGTGTGCGATGGCGTTCCATAACCCGTTCATCAAGGACGGATTGATCAAGTTCCCCGACAACGGGAGCCTGGTCAAGCACGTCGAACGATGGGCGAAGGTGCGTGGAGACAAGCTCGCCTACCGCTTCGTGGATTTCTCGACCGAGCGTGACGGTGTCGAACGGGACCTGAGCTGGTCGGTGTTCGGTAAGCGCAACCGCGCGGTCGGCGCACGGCTGCAGCAGGTCACCCAGCCGGGAGACCGGGTGGCGATCCTGTGCCCGCAGAACCTCGACTACCTGATCGCGTTCTTCGGCACGTTGTACTCCGGCCGCATCGCGGTGCCGTTGTTCGATCCGTCCGAGCCCGGCCACGTCGGCCGCCTGCACGCCGTGCTCGACGACTGCACCCCCACTGCGATCCTCACCACCACCGAGGCCGCCGAAGGGGTGCGGAAGTTCTTCCGCAGCCGTCCGGCCAACCAGCGCCCGCGCGTCATCGCAGTCGACGCGGTGCCCGACGAGGTCGGTGCCACCTGGGAGCCGGTCGACGTCGAGCACGACACCATCGCCTACCTGCAGTACACGTCCGGGTCCACCCGCATCCCGACCGGCGTGCAGATCACCCACCTGAACCTCGCGACCAACGTCGTGCAGGTCATCGAGGCTCTCCAGGGTGAAGAAGGCGACCGCGGCGTCTCGTGGCTGCCGTTCTTCCACGACATGGGCCTGATCACCGTGCTGCTGTCCCCGATGATCGGCCACTACATCTCGTTCATGACCCCGGCGGCGTTCGTCCGCAGGCCGAGTCGCTGGATCCGCGAGATGGCGCGCAAGGACACCGACACCGGCGGCGTCATCTCGGTGGCGCCGAACTTCGCGTTCGACCACGCGGCCGCGCGGGGCCTGCCCAAGGAGGGTGAGCCGCCGCTGGACCTGTCCAACGTCAAGGCGCTCCTCAACGGCAGCGAGCCGATCTCGGCCGCCACCGTCCGCAACTTCAACGAGGCCTTCGGTCCGTACGGCTTCAAACCGCAGGCCATCAAGCCGTCCTACGGCCTGGCCGAGGCGACGCTGTTCGTGTCGTCCACGCATTTCAACGAGTCGCCCAAGATCATCACCGTCGACCGGGAACAGCTCAACAACCACTGTTTCGTCGAGGTGCCGCCGGACTCGGAGAAGGCCGTCGCGCAGGCGTCGGCAGGCATCGTCGGCGTGGCCGAGTGGGCGGTCATCGTCGACGCCGAGTCGGCCTCCGAGCTGCCCGACGGACAGATCGGCGAGATCTGGATCAGCGGCCAGAACATGGGCACCGGGTACTGGGGCAAGCCCGAGGAGACGGTCGAGACCTTTCAGAACATCCTCAAGTCGCGCACCAGCCCGTCACATGCCCAGGGTGCCCCCGACGACGCGACGTGGGTGCGCACCGGCGACTACGGCGCGTTCCACGAGGGTGAGCTCTACATCACCGGCCGCGTCAAGGATCTGGTGATCATCGACGGCCGTAACCACTACCCGCAGGATCTGGAGTACTCCGCGCAGGAGGCGACCAAGGCGCTGCGGACCGGGTTCGTCGCGGCGTTCTCGGTGCCGGCCAACCAGCTTCCCGACGAGGTGTTCGACAACGCCCACGCCGGTCTCAAGCGCGACCCCGACGACACGTCCGAACAGTTGGTCATCGTCGGTGAGCGGGCGCCGGGAGCGCACAAGCTGGAGATGGGACCGATCGTCGACGACATCCGCGCCGCGATCGCGGTGCGCCACGGCGTGACGGTGCGCGACGTACTGCTGACGCCGGCGGGCGCGATCCCGCGGACGTCGAGCGGCAAGATCGGCAGGCGTGCCTGCCGGTCGGCCTACCTCGACGGCAGCCTGCGTAGCGGCAGGGTCGCCAACGCCTTCCCCGATGAGACGGACTGACGCTCAACTACAGCAACGGCTGCGGTGTCTCCTCCGGAGAACCCGGGCCGATCGTGAGGTTATGTGAACATGGTGCAAGCACAAGACGATTCGGGTAACACACCGGTTCCTGACAACGGTCACGAGATGACCGTGAACGAGATGCGGGAGTGGCTGCGCAACTGGATCGGCAACGCCACCGGTCAGTCGCCCGACTCGATCAACGAATCGACGCCGATGGTCGAGCTCGGGCTGTCGTCGCGGGACGCGGTCGCGATGGCCAGCGACATCGAGGATCTCACCGGTGTCACGTTGACGGCCACGGTCGCGTTCCGGCACCCCACCATCGAATCGCTGGCCGCGGTCATCGTCGAGGGCGAGCCCGAGGTGGACACCGCCGCCCTGGACGCCGAGGACTGGTCGCGCCATGCCGACGAGGTCGAGGAGGGCCGGCTCAACATCGCCATCGTGGGGGTGGCCACCCGCTTCCCGGGCGACATGAACACTCCCGACGAGATGTGGGCGGCGCTGCTCGACGGCCGCGACGCGATCACCGACCTGCCGGAGGGGCGGTGGTCGGAGTTCCTGTCCGATCCGCGGATCGCCGAGCGGGTCGCCAAGGCCCACACCCGTGGCGGCTACCTTTCCGACATCAAGGGGTTCGACTCCGAGTTCTTCGCGCTGTCGAAGATGGAGGCCGACAACATCGATCCGCAGCAGCGGATGGCGCTGGAACTGACGTGGGAAGCCCTGGAGTACGCCAGGATTCCCGCCTCGAGCCTGCGCGGCGGCAATGTCGGCGTGTACGTCGGCAGCTCCACGAACGACTACAGCTTCCTGGCGATGTCCGACCCGTCGATCGCCCACCCGTACGCCATCACCGGCACCGCGAGCTCGATCATCGCCAACCGGGTGTCCTATTTCTACGACTTCCGCGGGCCGTCCATGGCCATCGACACCGCATGCTCGTCGTCGCTGGTCGCCGTGCACGAAGGCGTGAAGGCGCTGCGCGCCGGTGACGCCGACGTGGTGCTCGCCGGTGGCGTGAACGCGTTGATCACCCCGCTGGTGACCGTCGGCTTCGACGAGGTCGGCGGGGTGCTGGCACCCGACGGCCGGATCAAGTCGTTCTCGCAGGACGCCGACGGCTACGCCCGCTCCGAGGGCGGCGGCATGCTGGTGCTCAAGCGGCTGGCCGACGCGCGCCGCGACGGCGACGAGATCCTCGCGGTCATCGCGGGCAGCGCGGTCAACCACGACGGCCGGTCCAACGGCATGCTCGCCCCCAACCCGGACGCGCAGGAAGCGGTGCTGCGCAAGGCGTACAAGGACGCTGGCATCGACCCGAGGACCGTCGACTACGTCGAGGCGCACGGCACGGGCACCATCCTCGGCGACCCGATCGAGGCCGACGCGCTGGGCCGCGTCATCGGCAGGGGACGTGCAGCCGACAGGCCCGCACTGCTGGGCGCGGTGAAATCCAATGTGGGGCACCTGGAGTCGGCCGCGGGTGCGGCGAGCCTGGCCAAGACCGCGCTGGCGCTGAAGTACGACAAGATCCCGCCGTCGATCAACTACAGCGGCCCCAACCCGTACATCGACTTCGACTCCGAACACCTCAAGGTCGCCGACACCGTCACCGACTGGCCGCGCTACAGCGGCAAGGCGATCGCGGGGGTGTCCGGCTTCGGCTTCGGTGGCGCCAACGCGCACCTGGTGTTGCGCGAGGTGCTGCCCAGCGACCTGGTCGAGCCTGCGCCGGAACCCGATGTCGCTGTAGTCACCCCGGCCACCGGGGACGCCCCCGCCGTGTACGTGGGCGGGGTGCGGATGGACGAGTACGGCGAGTTCATCCGCGATGAGCAGCTTGCGCGAAGAGAATCAGACTCAGAAGACGAAGACGAAGACGAAGACGAGGACGATGACGGGCTGGACCGGTCGGCGGTAGGTGCCGAGGACGAGCCCGAACTGCCCGGCCTGACCGACGAGGCGCTGCGCCTGCTCGAAGTGGCCCGTGAGGAGCTCGCCGCGGCCGAGGCGGAGCAGCCCACCGCAAAGCTTGTGCCGCTGGCGGTCTCGGGATTCCTGACCTCCCGCAAGAAGGCCGCGGCCGCCGAGCTCGCGGACTGGATCGACAGTCCCGAAGGCCGGGCATCGTCGCTGGAGTCGATCGGGCGTTCGCTGTCGCGGCGCAACCACGGCCGCAGCCGTGCGGTGGTGCTGGCCCACGACCACGACGAGGCGATCAAGGGGCTGCGCGCGCTCGCCGAGGGCAAGCCGAACCCGATCGTGCTCGCCGCCGACGGCCCGGTCACCAACGGCCCGGTCTGGGTTCTCGCCGGGTTCGGCGCCCAGCACCGCAAGATGGCCAAGAGCCTGTATCTGCGCGACGAGACGTTCGCCGAGTGGATCAACAAGGTCGACGCGCTGGTCCAGGATGAGCTCGGCTACTCCGTCGTCGAGCTGATCCTCGACGACGCTCAGGACTACGGCATCGAGACCACTCAGGTCACCATCTTCGCGATCCAGGTCGCGCTCGGCGAGCTGCTGAAGGCGCACGGCGCGAAACCCGGTGCGCTGGTGGGCCAGTCGCTGGGGGAGGCGGCCGCGGCCTACTTCGCCGGTGGGCTGTCGCTGGCCGATGCGACCCGCACCATCTGCTCCCGCTCGCACCTGATGGGTGAGGGTGAGGCGATGCTGTTCGGCGAGTACATCAGGCTGATGGCGTTGGTGGAGTACTCGGCAGAAGAGATCGTTTCGGTCTTCAAGGAAACTGAAGCTTTCAAGGACCTCGAGGTCTGCGTGTACGCCGCCCCCACCCAGACGGTCATCGGCGGCCCGCCGGACCAGGTGGACGCGATCATCGCGCGCGCCGAATCGGAGGGCAAGTTCGCCCGCAAGTTCCAGACCAAGGGCGCCAGCCACACCTCGCAGATGGATCCGCTGCTGGGTGAGCTCGCGGCCGAACTGCAGGGCATCGAAGCGCGTCCGTTGGAGGTGCCCTACTACTCGACGGTGCACGAGGGCAACCTGATCCGCCCGGGCGGGGACCCGATCCACGACGTGGACTACTGGAAGAAGGGGCTGCGGCACTCGGTCTACTTCACCCACGGCATCCGCAACGCCGTCGACAACGGCCACACCACGTTCCTGGAGTTGGCGCCCAACCCGGTGGCGCTGATGCAGGTGGGCCTGACGACCGCGGCGGCGGGCCTGCACGACGCGCAGCTGATCGCGACGCTGGCGCGCAAGCAGGACGAGGTGGACTCGATGACCACCGCGATGGCGCATCTGTTCGTCCACGGCCACGACCTCGATTTCCGCACCCTGTTCCCGCGGCGTTCGCGGGGCCTGGCGGGAGCGCTCGACTTCGCCGACATCCCGCCGACCCGGTTCCGCCGCAAACCGCACTGGCTCGACGCGCACTTCACCGGCGACAGCTCGGCGGTGATCCCCGGCAACCACGTCGCGACCCCGGACGGCAGGCATGTCTTCGAGTACAGTCCGCGCGGTGCAGTGAACACCGATCTTGCTGCGCTGGTGAAAGCCGCTGCGGCTGCGGTCCTTCCGGACGCCAAGCTGGTCGCCTCGGAGCAGCGGGCCGTGCCGGGTGAGGGTTCACGTCTGGTGACCACGCTGACCCGTCATCCCGGCGGGGCGAGCGTTCAGGTGCACGCGCGTCTCATAAACGGGGCCGAGTCTTCCTTTACCCTGGTCTACGACGCGATCGTGGCCCGTGGTGATGCGCAGGTCGCACTGCCGACCGCGGTCGGTGTGGGCACCCTCGCCGAGACCCAGGTGGCCGCGGTCGAGGAGCCCGAGGACGCACCGCAGTTCGAGGCCGACAACCTGACCGCCGGCGCGAATCTCGGTGCGAGCTTCGCGAAGTGGTCGCCGGACTCCGGCGAGACGATCGGCGACCGGCTGGGCACGATCGTCGGTGCGGCGATGGGCTACGAGCCCGAGGACCTGCCGTGGGAGGTGCCGCTGATCGAGCTGGGACTCGATTCGCTGATGGCGGTGCGGATCAAGAACCGCGTCGAGTACGACTTCGACCTGCCGCCGATCCAGCTGACCGCGGTGCGTGACGCCAACCTCTATGCCGTCGAGAAGCTCATCGCCTACGCGGTCGAGCACCGCGACGAGGTCGACGAACTCGCCGAACAGCAGAAGGGCCGGACCGCCGAGGAGATCGCCGCGGCGCAGGCCGAGCTCATGGGTGGGGCGACCACCGTCGCCGAACTCGAGGCCAAGCTCGCCGAGGCCGGCCACCCGATCGCAGCGGACGCCGAACCGGCCGATGAGGTCGCGACCGCTGCGGGAACCGAAGTGCCACTGGACATTCCGCCGCCGCCCACGGATCCCAGTGGTCCTGCGGCCGGGGCCGCTCCGAAGTCTGATGTCGCGGCCGGGGCCGCTCCGAAGTCCGATGTCGCGGCCGGGGCCGCTCCGAAGTCCGATGTCGCGGCCGGGGCCGCTCGAGCAGCCGCAAGTATTCTCACCCAGGAGGCCGTGACCGAGGCGCTGGGCGCCGACGTCCCGCCCCGCGACGCCGCGGAGCGGGTCACGTTCGCCACCTGGGCGATCGTCACCGGCAAGTCGCCGGGCGGCATCTTCAACGAGCTGCCGTCGCTCGACGCCGCAACGGCGGAGAAGGTGGCGCAACGCCTCTCGGAGCGTGCCGAGGGCACCATCACCGTCGAACAGGTCACCGGCGCACGCACCATCGAGGATCTGTCCAGCACGGTGCGCGAGCTGATGGACGCCGGTGAGCTCGACGGGTTCGTCCGGACGCTGCGCGCCAGGCCGGAGGGTTCCACCCGGGTGCCGGTGTTCGTCTTCCACCCGGCGGGCGGATCGACGGTCGTCTACGAGCCGCTGATGAAGCGGCTGCCGCCGGACACCCCGGTCTACGGCCTCGAGCGTGTCGAGGGTTCCATCGAGGAACGGGCCCGCGAATACGTGCCCAAGCTGATGGAGATCCAGGGCACCGGGCCCTACATCCTGGCCGGCTGGTCTCTCGGCGGCGCGCTGGCCTACGCCTGCGCGGTCGGGCTGAAACGCAAGGGCGCGGACGTCCGGTTCGTCGGGCTGATCGACACCGTGCGTGCGGGCGAGGAGGTCCCCCAGACCAAGGAGGAGATCCGCGCCCGCTGGGATCGGTACGCCCTGTTCGCGCAGCGCACCTTCAACGTCGAGATCCCGGCGATCCCCTACGAGCAGCTCGAGGAACTCGACGACGAGGGTCAGGTGCGTTTCGTCCTCGACGCGATCCAGGGCAGCGGCGTCGACATCCCCGGTGGCATCATCGAGCACCAGCGCACGTCCTATCTGGACAACCGGGCACTCGACACCGCCGAGATCGAGCGCTACGACGGCCACGTGACCCTCTACATGGCCGACCGGTACCACGATGACGCGATCATGTTCGAGCCCCGCTACGCCACTCGCCAACCCGACGGCGGCTGGGGCGAATTCGTCGACGATCTCGAGGTGGTGCCGATCGGGGGCGAGCACATCCAGGCCATCGACGAGCCGTACATTGCAAAGGTCGGCGCGCACATGAGCGAGGCGATCAGTCAGATCCAGAGCGAGGCCAAGTGACAGCAGCAGAATCCCCCGCCCAGGCCCCGGCGACCACCGCCGAGAAGCTCGCCGAGCTGCGCGAGAAGCTCGAGCTGGCCAAGGAACCCGGTGGTGAGAAGGCGGTCGCCAAACGGGAGAAGAAGGGCATCCCGAGCGCGCGGGCACGCATTCACTCGCTGCTCGACCCGGGCAGCTTCCTCGAGATCGGTGCGCTGGCCAAGACCCCGGGTGACCCCAACGCACTGTTCGGGGACGGCGTCGTCACCGGCCACGGCACCATCGACGGCCGGCCCGTCGGGGTGTTCAGCCACGACCAGACGGTCTTCCAGGGTTCGGTCGGGGAGATGTTCGGCCGCAAGGTCGCCCGCCTGATGGAGTGGGTGGCGATGGTCGGCTGCCCGATCATCGGCATCAACGACTCCGGTGGCGCCCGCATCCAGGACGCCGCGACGTCGCTGGCGTGGTACGCCGAACTCGGCCGCCGCCACGAGCTGCTGCGCGGCCTGGTGCCCGAGGTCTCGCTGATCTTCGGCAAGTGCGCGGGTGGTGCGGTGTACTCACCGATCCAGACCGACCTGGTGGTCGCGGTGCGCGACCAGGGCTACATGTTCGTCACCGGCCCCGACGTCATCAAGGACGTCACCGGCGAGGACGTCACGCTCGACGAACTGGGCGGCGCCGATGCGCAGGCCAGCTACGGCAACATCCACCAGGTCGTCGACTCCGAGGCCGCCGCATTACAGTACGTGCGGGACTACCTGAGCTTCCTGCCCGCCAACACCTTCGACGACGCCCCGGTCGTCAACCCCGGCCTCGAGCCGGAGATCACCCCGCACGACCTGGAACTGGACTCGATCGTTCCCGATGCGGACAACACCGCCTACGACATGTTCGAGATCCTGCTGCGGATCTTCGACGACGGTGACGTGTTCCCCGTCGGTGAGCAGGCGGGCCCGGCGATCATCACCGCGTTCGCCCGCGTCGACGGCCGCCCGGTCGGGGTGATCGCCAACCAGCCGATGTACATGTCGGGTGCGATCGACAACGAGGCCTCCGACAAGGCCGCCCGGTTCGTCCGGTTCTGCGACTCGTTCAACACCCCGCTGGTCTTCGTCGTCGACACGCCCGGCTTCATGCCCGGTGTCGCGCAGGAGAAGGGCGGCATCATCAAGCGTGGCGGCCGGTTCCTCAACGCGGTCGTCGAAGCCGACGTCCCGAAGGTCACCATCACGGTGCGCAAGTCCTACGGCGGCGCGTATGCGGTGATGGGCTCCAAGCAGCTGACCGCCGACCTGAACTTCGCCTGGCCCACCGCCCGCATCGCGGTGATCGGCGCCGAGGGGGCCGCTCAGCTCCTGGTGAAACGCTTCCCGGATCCGACGGCGCCGGAGGTGCAGAAGATCAAGGCCGACTTCATCGCCGGCTACAACGAGACCATGGCGGTGCCGTGGGTGGCGGCCGAACGCGGCTTCATCGACGGTGTCATCGAGCCGCACCAAACCCGGCTGCTGCTGCGCAAGTCGCTGCACCTGCTTCGGGACAAGCAGATCCAACGCGTCCAGCGAAAGCACGGCCTGACCCCGATCTGAGGATCGGGTGCGGTTGGATGGGGTTGTGTCGAATCACTTCGCGTCGAATCACTTCACGTCGCTGAGCGCCGGGGCCCCGTTGGGCGACCCGCGGCTGGACCTTCGCGACCTCTACGTGTTCCCCTCGCCTGCCGACCCGTCGCGGACCGTGCTGGCCCTGACCGCCAACCCCGAGGCCGGTGCCCTGCACCCGGACGCCGTGTACCGGCTCGCCATCGACCACAGCGGCGACCTGCGCAACGACATCGCGTTCAGCTTCGTCTACTCCCCGCCGGTCGACGGCAGGCAACGGGTCGACCTGTACCACGCCGTCGGCAACGAGGCCTCGGCCGTCGCGGCGGTCGGGTCCAGGATCTTCGGCGAGATCGAGGTGTCCTTCGGTGAGACGACCCACGCCATGCGGTCGGGCGGGTTCATGTTCTTCGCAGGCACCCGCAGCGATCCGTCCTTCGCCGACCTCGACGGGAGCGGCCGCGACTCCCGCGCCGGCGCCAACGTCATCGCGATGGTGATCGAACTGCCCACCAGCTACCTGGGTGCGAATCCCGACTGCCGGGTGTGGGCGCGGTGCAGCCTGCTGCGCGACGGCGAGTGGATCCACGCCGACCGGGTCGGCAATCCGTCGCTGAGCGGCATCCTGACCACCGAGGACACCGTCGCCGAGTACAGCGCAGGCGCACCCAACCGGGACCGGGAACGGTGGATGGGGCAGCTCATCGACGTCATGGGTCGTCTCGGGGGATACACCCGCGAGGAGGCGATCGCGGCGATCAACGCCGAGGGCACGCTTCCCGACGTGCTGACCTACAACCCGTCCAAGCCCGTGAGATACCCGAACGGCCGCACCCTCACCGACGACGCGATCGGCTACCGGATGGCGTTCCTGACCAAGGGGAAGAGCCCGCCGTCGGGTCTGACCCCGCACACCGACATCCTCCCCGAGTTCCCGTATCTCGGGGCGCCGCACTGAGGATTCACCCATGCCGCTGACCGACGGTGACACGATCGCCGGCTACACGATCCTGCGGATGCTGGGCGCGGGTGGCATGGGTGAAGTGTATCTGGCCCAGCACCCGAGGTTGCCACGCCAGGATGCGCTGAAGGTCTTGTCGACGACGGTCTGCGCCGACAGCGAGTACCGGGAGCGGTTCAACAGGGAGGCCGACATCGCGGCCACGCTGTGGCACCCGCACATCGTCGCGGTGCACGACCGTGGCGATTACGAAGGCCGTCTCTGGATTTCGATGGACCATGTCGAGGGCACCGACGCCGCCCGGCTTCTCGCCGAGCGGTACCCCGACGGCATGCCGCCGGATCTGGTCGTGCGGCTGGTGACGGCGGTCGGAGAGGCGCTCGACTACGCCCACCAGCGAGGCCTGCTGCACCGCGACGTCAAGCCCGCCAACATCCTGATCGCCGATCCGGGTACCGGTGACGAGCGGATCATGCTCGCGGACTTCGGTATTGCGCGCAGGGTCGGGGAAGTGAGTGCGCTGACCGGGACGAACATGACGGTGGGGACCGTCGCGTACTCGGCGCCCGAACAGCTCACCGCCGACGAACGGATCGACGGGCGCGCCGACCAGTACGCGTTGGCGGCCGCGGCGTTCCAGCTGCTGACCGGCTCGCCGCCGTTCCAACATTCCAACCCGGCGATCGTCATCAGCCAGCACCTGACCGCCCGGCCGCCGTCGATCGCCGTGCACCGGCCCGAATTGTCTTCGCTGGGAGCGGCTTTCGACAAGGCCCTGGCCAAGTCGCCGGCGGACCGCTTCGAGCGGTGTGTGGACTTCGCCCGTGCCCTCGGGCATCCGAAAGGCGTCGACGGGAGCGACGGCGGCGCGACGGTGCTGGCGCCCGCCGCGCCGACGGGGCCGCGTCACGCGAAGGGGCCGACGGTGACGCGCACCCGGCGACGCTCACCGGCGGTGCTGGCAGTGGTGTTGGCGTTGATCGCCGCTGGCGCAGGGCTTTTCCTGGTGTTCTACGAACGACACGAGCGCCCCGACGCCGCGGTGGAGACCGCATCGTCGCCCGCCCCCGCCCCCGCCCCCGCCCCCGGCAACGTGACGTTGCCGGTCATCGTCGTCGGCGCCGACTGCGCGACGCTGGGAGCCGCCGGGGTCACCGAGGCCGGAGACCCGGCCTACTGTGCGCGGCTGGCATCGTCGGGCGCCCCTATCTGGTCGATGTATCCGGGCGAGGTGCCGCATCCCGCCGGGGCCGCAGCCGCACCGGCCACCGAGGCGCCGGTGCTGGTGTGCATGGAGCAGACCGGGCAGACCCGTGTCGACTGTCACGACGACATCCTGCAGGAGAACGCCGACCCGGGCGCCAACGACAAGACGTCCTAGCTGCCCGACTCAGATGGCGGGCAGTTCCAGCCAGTCGTCGACCATGAACGCGTCACCTCGGGCGACGACGCCGGCCCCGCCGCGGCCCGGGTAGTGCGCGGGGATGACGGTGGCGCGCCGCCGCGACGCCTCGGTGAGCACGCGCTTGCGGGTGAAGGCGGCGGCATGCGGATCCTCGTCGAACGCGCACGCGTCGTCGGGGCGCGCAAGCTGGATCGGGCAGTGGGTGAGGTCGCCGACGAACACCGCGGGCGCGCCGGCGTCCAGCCACACCACCGACGAACCTGGCGTGTGACCCGCCGCGGGCCGCAGCCACACCGATTCGCTGAGCCGATGCTCGCCGGAGTACAGCTCCATCTGTGCCTCGACGGGAATGATGCTGTCGGCGAACGCGATTCGCATACCTTCGTTGGCGGCTGCGCCATCCGGGGAGAAGTGCCGGTAGTCGGGTTCGGGCATCAGGTAGCGGGCGTTGGGAAAGGTCGGCACCCACGGGGCGTCCGCGCCGGCCCCGCGGCCCGCGTCGGGGCGCCGGGTGTTCCAGCCGATGTGGTCGGTGTGCAGGTGGGTGTTGATCACCACGTCGACCGCGTCGGGCTGCACACCCGCCTGCGCCAGGGCGCCGAGGAAGTCGGAGTCGAGGTGATCCAGCGGCGGCATGTGCGGTCGGTCTTTGCCGTTGCCGGCCCCGGTGTCCACCAGGATGGTCAGGCCGTCGACCTCGACGACCCAGGTCTGGATGGCGATCTTCCATTCGCCGGAGCCGCGCTCCCAGAACAGCGGCTCCAGCAGCTCGGCGTTCTCCGGCCAGGCGTGCGCGGGTGTCTGGCCGAACAGCGAGGTGCGCATCTGGGCGCGCACTTCCACCACCCGGGTCAGGGCGGCCCCACCCAATCTGACCCGATCGGTCACGGCGCGATCCGGATCGGGCCCGGTGACCACAGCCCCGAATGGGTCTGCGACCCCAGATCGACCTCGGCCGGCTCGGCGTCGACGATGGTGTCGAAGCGGCGCAGCGACCCCCAGTCCTGACCCCAGTCCTGCGACAGGTAGGTCGACATCACCGATGCGCGCAGCAGCAGGTCGGTGATGCCCAACAGGCCGCCGTTCTCGCCGTCCTGCCAGGTGTCGGTGCTCTGCAGCTTGGCGAAGTAGTCGGGCGAGATGCGGAACTTGGGGATGTCGGTGACGCCGTTGGCGTGCAGCATCGGCTGCTGGCACGGGAACGCGAGCCCGACCGCCCAGTCCATCAGGACCGGTTGCTCGGAGCCGATGTACTCCTGGACCGAACGCACCTCGGGCACCCGCGGGGGGGTCACTGCGATCCAATCGCCCTGACCCAGGTTCAGATCCTCGGCGATCACCCGGACCGCGACCGCGTCGGTGGGGATCTGCGAGCGTGGATATCGCAGGTTACGCCACGACGGCGTCGGTCCGATGTCGAACGGGCTGACCCGGCCTGCGGGCTCCGGCGCGCCACCGGGTCCGGGTCGGGCGAATTCGAGTTCCACGGTCTGGCCGGAGGTGAAGCCCTCGGCGACGCTGTCACCTGCGATCGTTCCGGCGGCGGTGATCGCCACGAGCGGGTGCGCGTCGTCGGCGGCGGGCAGCTCGTACCACGCCGAGGCCAGACGGCTCTCCCGTTGTGCCTCGGTCGAATACGTTCCCGCGACCGGGACCCGCGCGGGATCGAGGCCGTAGGGCAGCGGCACCCGCGAACCGTTGATGCCGGGCCGGGACAGCGGGATCGACCGGTTCCAGTCCGCGTCGGTGCCGGGCTGCGGATTGTTCAGCCTGATCGCCTCGGCGATGATCCGGTCGGGAACGCCGTTGGGCGAGAAGCCCTCCGGGTCGGTTCCGCCGAGCGGACCCAGCGGACCCCAGGACTGGCCCGGGGCAGGGGGCAGGGGGCGCAGGAAGCCCGCGTTCGAGTCGGGCTCGACCAGCACGTCGTCGGCCATGCCGCAGCCACCCACGAAGGCGCGCAGATTGGCCCAGCCGTTGGAGTAGGTGGGGTACTGGCGCACCACCCCAACCAGCATCGAGGCCACGAACACCACGACCATGAACCCGGCGGCGATCGGTATCGGCGCGGTGGTCAGCGTGTCGACGATCCGCGACTCCCGCCGGGACGACACGTGCAACCAGAACGCCCACAGCACCGCGATCGCACACAGCACGAGGAACACCGCGCTGACCGTCACCCCGCCCAGTTGAGGAACCGAGTTGTTGTACGGCGCACCGAAATTGGAGACATACCACCAGCCGTTGGTCGACGCGAAGCACAGCGCCAACACGAAGAGCACCAGCGACAGGAACACCATCCGGTTCCGCGCCGAACGCAGGACCAGCGGCGACATCAGCACCGTCGCCAGCGCCGCCATCGCGCCGCCGACCGCGGCGAACAGGCCGAAGTGGTGGATCCACTTGGTGGGGGTGAACATCAGGAAGAAGATCGTCGCGAAGATGACGCCCATCAGGCGCCAGGCCGGACCGCGAGCCACCCCGGGAACCCGCTTGCGCCGCAGCATCATGAACAGTGCAGGGAACAGGCACATCGCGGTGAACAGGAAGGCGACCCGTCGCGAGATGGCGGCGTCGGTGGTCGGCAGGATCAGGTAGTAGTAGCGCAGGATCTCGGTGAACCACTCCTGGCTGGGGCCGATCGCCTGGCGGATTCTGGTCGCCTCCCACACCGTCGCCAGCGTCTGGTCGGCGAACACCACGGTCAACACGATCGTGCCCGCGGCGAGCAACGGCGCCACCAGCGGCCAGGTTCCGACGCTCTGACGCCGCCGGACCAGGATGCGCAGGATCGGACGGCCACCGGCGACCAGCGCCGCCACCGCGATCAGGCCTGTGGGCTGGATGCCGAGGGTGAACGCCGCGGTGGTGATCGCCAGCGCCGCCGGGGTCAACCGCCCCGAGGTGATGGCCCGCTCGATGAGCACGTAGGTGATCAGCGCGCCGGTGGCGATCTGTCCCTCGGGGCGAAGCCCGTTGTTGAACGGCATCCACGCCGCCAACAGCACCAACCCGGCCGCCCACATCGCCGCGCGGCTTCCCGAGACGGCAGGGCCCAGCCGGGGCAGCACCTCCCGGCTCAGCAGCAGCCAGCACACCAGCGCGCAGATCAGGTCGGGCAGCCGGATCCAGATGCTGGCATCGCTGATCCGGGTCATCAGTGCCAGCAGGTTGTAGTACCAGCCGAACGGGTCCTCCGGGCTGCCGAACCAGCGGAAGTAGTTCGACATGTAACCGGCGTGGTCGGCCACCCGGGCCATGCCGAGGATGTAGCCGTCGTCCGAGGAGTTGGCGCCGACGACGTACCAGAGCGCGAACCCGCCGACCACGACTCCGTCGACGGGGCTGACGGTGCGCCAGCGCGCCGGGATGACGCGGTGCATCCGGTGGCCGTCGAGCCGGTCCAATCGCCACAGCGCCAGCAGGGCGATGACGGTCGAGACGATGGCCAGCAGCATCGCCGTGAGCTTGAGCGCGGTCGGATGGGTGGTGAAACGGGTGTCGATCGTCGCCGAGAACTCCAGGCCGGGAGGTGCCGGTCCGGTCAGGTCGGTGAACACCCCCACGATCGCGGGCCGCAGGTTGGGGTCGGCGAAGCCGGTGCGCTGGGGTTCACCGGCGTCCGCGCCGGAAATCTGTGTCAGGCCGACGAACTCGGCGAAGGTGCCGTCCTGCGACGAGGTGATCTCGATGCTGGAACACCCGGGAGCCCCTCCGGTCCCGGTGACGCGGTCCCGGTTCACACTCGCCACCACGACGTTGCGGACGATCACGTCGACGCGCGACTCCGTGACGTTGACGAGCATCGCGTTCAGCGCCGCGTCGCGGCCCTCGGCGGGAGCGGTGCCTAGCACCAGGCCGCCGTCGCCGGGCATCGTCGCGACGACCTCGCAGGGCACCGACGCGGTCAGGCTCACCGGCGCTTGGGAGATCAGCGGCGCCGTGACGTTGCCCAGTTGGCCCTGCTGAGGCCAGTTCAGGGTTGCGGTGGTCTGGGTGACCGGCAGCAGCGGGGTGGCCACGGCCAGCACGAAGCCCAGCAGTCCTGCGACCGTCGCGACCCAGCGGGCGATCCGCACGTCGTCGAAGGCCGGGCTCACGGGAGGGCCCTGATCGGTCCGCCGCGGCTCCAGCCGAACGCTCGCGTCGATCCTTCCTCGATGACCGCGTTGGGCGCCTCATCGCCCGGCACCACCCGGATGTACCGCTCGATCGCTCCCCAGTCCCGGTACCAGTCGTTGCGCAGGTACGTCGGGATCGCCGAGGTCCGCAGCAGCGCCTGGATGAACAGGAACGGCCCGCCGTCGTCGGCCGACTGCCACTGGTTCGACGAGGACACCATCTGCTTGAAGTTCGGCAGGATCCGGTACTCCGGAAGTTCGGCCACCCCGAGGTGAACGGAGAACGGCCGCTGGCACGGGAAGTTGGCCGCGGTGGCGATGTCCATGAGCACGGGGGTCCGGGTTCCGAGGAACGCCTGCGCGGTCTGCAGCACCGGCACCCGCGGCGGGGTGAACGCGAACCACTGGTCATCGGAAAGGTTGGGGTCGTCGGCGACGATGCGGGCCACGTTGGCCTCCGGCGGCGCCCACGCCAGCGGGAAGCGCAGGTTGCGCCATGCCTTCTGCTGGAAGATGTCGATCGGCTGGACCTCGTCGAGTTCCTGGTACGACCCGTCGGGCCGGTGCACACCCCACTGCAGCTTCAGCGACTGGCCGTAGTTGAACGAGCCGTCTTCCTCGTAGTACCAGATCGCGCCCGCGGCGGCGACGGTGACCAGCGGCCGGTCGGGGGTGCGGGGCGGCAGCTGGTACCACGCCGAGGTCGCCTCGGCGGCAAGGGTGTTCTCGTCGTAGCTGCCCATGACCGGGGTGCGGTCCGGGTCCAGCCCGAACGGCAGGAACACCCTGGACCCGTTGACGCCCTCCGGGCCGTAGCCACCGCCGGTGCCCGCGGCGTAGCCGACGCCGATGTTCGGCTTGTCGACCGGCCCGTCGGAGTTCACCAGCCCGGGGTTGGCCGCCACGGGCTCGGCCGGCTCGAGGGTGTCGCTGACCCCGTTGGGGGTGAAGCCAACGGGATCCTCGCCGCCCAGTGGGCCGTATTCACCGAAGCGCTGCCCGGGGACGGGTTGCAGCGTGCCCGCGTTGGTGTCCGGCTCGACGAGGACGTGGTCGGCCATGGCGCAGCTGTCCTGGGACAGACCCGATGTCAGCGCCGACAGGTTCGCCGCACCGGTGGTGTACACGGGGTAGCGGCCGGCGGTCGCCTTGAGCATGGAGCCCACCGAGAGCACGACCATGATGGTGGCGACGACGAGCAGCGGGGTGGACGCCAGTGCCCGGTTGCGTCCGGTGTCGGCGACCTCGGTGTGGCCGGCGTAGTCCATCCGGAAGTGCAGCCAGCCCACGAGCAGGCCGCACGCCATCGCCAGCAACAGGAAGATCGTCGTGACGGGGAAACCGACGATCACCGGTTGCTTGTCGAACCACGGCACCCCGTAGTTGCCGACGTAGAACCAGCCGTTGATGCCCGATGTCGCCCACGCCAGCACGAACAGCAGTGCCGTGACGTAGAGCGCGAGGTTGCGTCGGCTGTGCAGCCCGACGCGCGCGAACGCGAACGCGGTGACACCGCCCAGCGCACCCGCCAACCCGGCGAAGACGCCGAACTGTACCGCCCACTTCGTCGGGGTGAAGGTCAGCAGCAGCAGGCCGATCGCCGTCGTCCCGGCCAGGCGCCACACCGGTCCGTTGACAGCACCGGGCACCGTGCCCCGCCGCAACAGCACCATCAGCAGGCCGAACAGGCACAGCAGCAGGATCAGTACGGAGAAGCGCCGGGTCAGGGAACCGTCCACGCTGTCCTCGACGGTCAGGAAGTAGAAGCGCAGGAAGTCCTGGTACCAGGGGAGGGTGGGTCCGACGACGTACTTGATGCGGGCGGATTCGGCGACGGTGGCCAGTGTCTGGTCGCGGAACACCACGACGAAGATCAGCGAGGCCGAGGCCAGCAGCGGGGCCAGTTGGGCCGCGCGCCCGTCGGTGGCACGGCGCTCGGAGACGACCCGCGCGATGGCGCGCGCACCCACCAGCAGCGGCGCCACCGCGACCAGGCCCTGGGGAGCCAATGTCACCGAGAACACCGCGACCACGATGGCCACCGCGACCGGCGTCAATCGACGCGATCCGATGGCTGTTTCCACGAGCATCCACACCGCGACCACGCCGAAGGCGATCAACGGTTCGGGACGCAGGCCGTTGTTGAAGGGCAGCCACGCGGCGAGGAAGACCGCGCCTGCGGTCCACACCGCGACCCTGTTGCGGGCGAGGCGCCCGCC